>WNGF01000190.1_pt1 | contig 148393 bp, 138 predicted proteins | sample 5400641 | NCBI WGS metagenome assembly WNGF01 (sample SAMN13153371, study PRJNA577476) | soil metagenome | isolation source: 80 cm soil or saprolite under grassland replicate 2 | place: USA:California | collected 2016-06-15 | reverse complement strand
TCCATGGTCTTGGTCACGAAGTTCTTCAGCGCCGGGCCGTGGACGACCAGCTCGAGCGCCTCGATGTTCTGCCAGCCACCCACGCCCTCGATATTGTTCTGGATATTGCCCAGCACGAACCGGGCCTTGTCCACCCCGGCCTCGCTGAGATGGTACACGACCTTGTGCTTGTTGGACTGCTCCTTGAGGTGCGACGCCTGGGCGGCAGACACCGCCAGCAGGAGGAGCCCCGATGTGATGATCGCCGCCACTGCCGACATACCGCGACTGCGCATGCTCCGCCTCCTGTGGATAGTCTGTCTAGACGAGTTTGACCCGCGGCCTCGGATCGAGCTTGACCCGCTTGAGCTCGCGGAGGTGTTGGGCGACCACGTCCCAGGCCGGCGGCCCCGAGACTTCGGGCCCGACCGCGGCCCAGCCCACGGTCTTATAGCGCCGCTCCGTCTCGACCGGCCGGCCGTTCACGCGGATCTCGCTGATCCGCCGCCCGATGGCTTGCCGTGGATCGATCGTATAGCTGAGCCCGCCCACCCGGAGCATGTCGCCGCCCTGGCGGTAGTACGGGTCGCGATGGAAGAGATTGTCGGCCACATCCTCCATGATGCGGTGGATCTCGGCGCCGCTGAGCTCGCGCGCGAAGACGTTCGGATACGTAAGCGCCGTATGGCCGTACACGTCCTCCATGGTGATCTCCTGGCCCGGGACGATGGTCAGGCCCCACCGGAAGCCCGGCGAGAACGCCACCTCAGCGTCGAATCGCTTGAGGAAGGCATCGAGGATGATCTCGTCGAAGCTGCCGTTGAAGTTGCCACGGCGATAGAGCAGGCTCTCAGACACCGCAACGCGCTCGCTGAGCCGGGTTTCATAGGGCGTCCGAATCTCGCGGATGAGCTTCGCCATCTCCTCGTCCGCCGGGATGTGACTCGACAGGACCGGGAGGAGCTTATAACGGTAGCCCTGGACCCGGCCCCCGCGCACGTCGAGATCGAGGCGGCTCAGGAACTTGCCATGGGCCCCGGAGTTGATCACCAACGTCCGGCCCGCCGCGATGGGTCGCGGAAGGCCGTCATGAGTGTGGCCGCCGAGGATGACGTCGATCCCGCGCACCCGGCCGGCCATCTTGAGGTCGGTGGCCAGCCCGTTGTGGCTCAGCAGCACCACCAGGTCGACTGTCTTGTCGCGCCGGAGCTCGTTGACCAGCCCCTGGCATTGCGATTCCTGGATGCCGAAGGTCAGGCCGGGAACGAAGCGCTGCGGATGAGACACGGCCACATACGGAAACCCCTGGCCGATCACGGCGACCTTGACGCCCCCCGCTTCTCGGATCGTATACGGCTTGAAGATCGGCTCGTCCCAGTTCAGCTCTCGGCAATTGTGGCAGACGAAGTCGCCCTGGAATAGCCCACGCCGCTCCCGATCGCCGAACAGCTCCCGCATCCGGTCCATCCCATACGTGAATTCCCAGTGCGGCGTGAAGACCTCGACACCGAGCTGGTTCATGGCCCTGACCATATCCTCTCCGCGCGTCCAGAGGGCTGTGGCCGAGCCGTGGAGCGTGTCGCCGCCGTCGAGGAGGAGCGTCTGCCCCGGCCGCTCGGCGCGCGCGCGCTTGACCACGGTGGCGAGGTGAGCGTAGCCGCCCATGCGGCCGTAGCGTGCCGCCAGCGCGGGGAAGTCGAGGTAGGTGAGCGCGTAGGCCTCGGCGCTGCCGCGCTGGATGCCGTAATGCCGGAGGAAGGCCTCGCCCGTGAGGTATCCGGGCTTGCCCACCTCGTCCCCGACGCCGATCAGGGTGTCGGGCTCACGGTAGTAGACGGGCAGCAGCGTGCCGTGGGGATCGGTCATGTGAAGCAGCGTGAGATTGCCCATCGGCCGGAAGTCGAGCAGCCGCTCGGGCTCGAGCGCCGCCGCCATCGTCTGCCGGCTGCCGGCGCCCAGCGCTCCCGCGACGGCAAGCAGGGTCAGAAAATCCCGCCGCGTGACGTCCATTCTCGATTCGCTAGGCGCCGGCGAGGCGGGCGGGTGGCGCCACGGGGCGCCCTGCGGCGACAGGACCCGCCCGTCTCGCACTGCCGCCGGTGTGAATGTGGCTCATCAGTGGCGGATTCCCGGGACGCTCATCGGCTTGCCGATATCGAACGACGTGAGGTACAGCTCCAGCTCGGCGTACTCGACGGCGTCGGCCGGGAGCATGTTCGTCCCGAGCGGCGTCATGCACCACTGAAAGCGCTTCCGCATGTCCCAGACATCGCCCTGGCTCGTGCGCCAGGTCGGGAAGTGCCGCGTCAACCCGGTCTCGACATTGCCGAGCAGCCGGCCGCCGAGGAACCGGTCGGCGCCGCGTCCCTCCGTGTGGCAGTCGGCGCACGCGTGATTGCGCTGGCCCACGCGCCGGTTGAAAGATTGCCGTCCCCGCTCCAGCGCCGCCTTGTTCTCCGGACGGCTGAGGTCCACCGCCACCGGCATGCCGTTGGACGCCATCTTGACCAGTAAGGTGAGGTCGAGGTTGCGCGGGCTCTCGGCCGGGAGGGGCACGCCGGTCGTGGCGGGGCCGTGGACGCTGAGCACGTCCTCGATGCTCATCACGCGCCCGTAGGCCGCGAGGTACTGCGGATAGCGGGTCGCCACGCCCCTCATCGCGACAGCGGGCCCGCCCGCGTGACAGTCGGCGCAGGACTTGCCCGAGGCCCCGCGCTCGGACCAGAGCGCCGCCGCCTCGGCGCGGAGCACGGCCGGATTATTGGTGGGGTCGAGATTGTCGCCGAAGCCGACGGGCTTGTGCCGCGTATTGGGATCCCGATCGGGATTCTTCTCGGGCGGCGCCGGGCCCTTCTGCGTCTTGAGGAACGCGACGAGGTGGGCGATCTCGTCGGCAGTGAGGACACCCGCGGCCCCCCAGGGCGGCATGGAGCTCTCTGGCGCGAGCGGGCGCGGATCGTAGATGCGATCGAACGTGAGCCGGTCGGGTAGCCCGCGATCGCCGTAGAGGGAGAGATCGGGTCCCACATTGCCCGCGGGCCAGATGTCCTCACCCTGGACGAGGTGGCAGCCGGTGCACGGTCCCTTGGCGCGATCGACGAAGAGCCGGCGCCCGATCTTGGGATCGCCGGCGATGACCGGCATGGGCGCCGTGCCGACGGGCACCTCGGGGCGCAGGTCATCATAGGCATAGCTGCGGAAGCGGCCGAAGTCCTCGCTGGTCCAGCCGGGATAGCGTACCGCCCGCCGCGCCCCGGTCGGGAGCACGGTCACCTCGCCGCGCGCCTCGGGAATGGCGCGGGTCATCCAGGGCGCCGAAGGTAATCCCAGCGTGGGGCGCGTGTCACCCTGAGCGCAGCCCGCCAGGAGGGCGGCGAGGGCGATGCTGGCGCCGACCCGGGAAGCGTCGCGGCCCCGAGCCATTCTGCGGCTCAGGAGAGCTTGACGTCGGCGGTGCCTTCGTACTTCCCGCCGTGAGTGTCGAGGAAGGTGACCTTGAGCTGTCCCGGCTCGGTGGCCCGGAACGCGAAGGAGAAGAATGGATTCTCGCTCACCGACTGAGTGAGCTCGAACTCGCCGATGGTGCGGCCGGCGTAGCTCACGACCACGCGGTTGATGAAGAGGTAGTTCTTGTCCACCGGCTTGCCGGCTTTGCGCTCGACGATCTCCATGGGATGCAGCACGAGCACGCGGGCGCGGACGACGTCGCCCTGCTTGATGCTCGACGGGACGCGGATCTTGACCTTGCCGATGTCGGTCATGGCCTAGCCTCCGCAGCCGCCGATGGTGACCTTGACGTCGCGCTTGGCCTGGAGCAGGGTGCCGTCGCTGAGCTCCGCGATCGCGCGCACATCCGTGCTCTCGCCGAGCCTCAAGTTGGCGGCGACGAACGCCTGTCCCATGGCCGGGGTCAGATTGAAGCGCGCGTTCATCGGCCGCCGGTTCTTGTCGGAGATGATGTAAATGGTCTTGACGTAATTCTGCGCAGTCATGGGCGAGGCGACCTCGACGGAGATCGGGACGACGGCCCCGTTCTCGGCGATGATCGGCATCTCGAGCTTGATGGCCGAGGAGCCGTCCTTGAGCGGCCGGCCCGCGAAGAGGCGCTTGATGGTGGCGTCGACCGGCTCCTCGGGCACCAGATTGGCCAGGTTGCCCTGGGCCAGAGCCGGACGGGGCGCGTCGAGAACGGGCGCCAGAAGGCCGGCAAGCCCCAGGGCGCCGGCCGACTTCAGCAGGACCCGACGGCTGAGCGGGCTGTCGTGGCTCTGATCCATCATCTGGCCTCCTTATTAGATGATGCCGCGGGACTCAGCATGCCCTCATTTTCCCTCACGTCAACCCTTTCGGAGCCGCATCAGGGCTCGATTCGATAGGCCGACGGGTCGGGCTTGAAGGCCCGAGGCAGCCAGAGCGGCCGCCGCAGGCCGCCCGGCCCCGGCGCCGGACGCGTCATGGCCAGCCATTGACGGTACACCTCGAAGGACCGATTGGTATCCACCGCCACGTCCCCATAGCGGTCCTCCGGTCCTGGCCGGGCCACCCGGACTTTCTGATGCCAGCAGTGCTGGCCGCTCACGGGATCGGGATGCACCGGGAAGGTCAGGTTCTGGTGCACGCCCGCATCCTCCCACCAGACTCGCCCCGAGTCGGGGTCGGCGCTGTCGAAGGGCCTCACGCCGTGGACATGTCTGAGCCGCCACTTCCCCGCCCCCAACTCCTCCAGGTTGACCAGCGCCGTGGACCATCGCTCGCCGCCCGTATGCTCCTGGAGCCGCCAGCGCCCCAGGTGATGGGAGCAGGCGATGATCCCCGGCCGGATCGATTCCGTCACCCAGACCTTGTCGACGAAGTGGCCGATCTCCGTCTCGACCTTCAGGAGGTCGCCCGTCCCCACGCCGAGCCGGGCGGCGTCCTCCGGGTGCAGCCAGAGCGGATTGTTGTGGGAGATCTCGTACAGCCACTTGGCATTGCCCGAGCGGGAGTGGATCAGGGTTGGCAGTCTGAAGGTGGGGAGCAGGACCATCTCCCCTTTCGCCCGATCGATCTCGGACCAGTGCACGTGGCTGCGCGTGTAGCCGGGCACCGCGTGGTCGGGCCATTTCCAATCCTTGAGGGTTTTGGAGTAGAACTCGAGCTTGCGCGAGGGCGTGGGGAAGCCGCCGACCACGCGCCCCTCCACCTCGACGCCGACGGCGGCGCCGTCTTTGCTGGCCACGCGCGTCAGCGGGTCCACCGCCGCCCCCTCGCCTTCGACCGCCGTCAGCGGCGTGTCATGCGTGCCATAGACCTGGTCCTCGACGAGAAAGGCGCCGTACTTGCGCATGTACTCGAGCGGGGTCAGCCGCTGCCGCGCGGCGGCCTCCGGCAGCCCCGGCACGCTGTGCTCGAAGATCCAGCGGTAGAGCTCGTCGATCCGCAGCTTCTCGCCCGCGCGGTACGGCGACTCGAAGTACTTGCGGATGCCGAGCGCGCCGTCGGGATCGATCCGCCAGGAGAGCTCGATCCAGAACTCGTCTTCCTCCCACACCTGCCCCAGTCCCGCCGCCTCGTGCGCCTGCCAGGTCCAGTCGAACTGGCGGCCCAGCTTCTCGAGCGCCACTCGCAGCACGGGCTGACGGAAGCCGATCCACCGCGCGGCGTGCGTCTCCTGGCTCATGAGATCGTGGCGCTCGGAGGCATGCCCCATCGGCAGCACGTAGTCCGAGAACCAGGCCGTCTCGCTCCAGATCGGCGTGAGGCAGGCGTGGCGCTCGACCTTGCGCTCATCGGTGAGCATCTCGATCCACGACATGCCGTCGGGATTGGTCCAGACGGGGTTGTAGACCCGCGTGAAGTACATGGCGAGCTTGCCGCGGCCTTCCCTGAGGAAGTGCGGCAGCAGGAAGCTCATCTCGAAGAAGGCCAACGGGTACTCCCGCGGCATCAGCAGCTCGCTCCAGACCTTGGCGGGCGGCGGCATCATGGGTGGCGCCGGCACCGCCTTGTTCCATCCGCTCGGCGCCGTCCCGCCCGGCGTTGCCACGGCGCCCATGAGGACCACGAGCAATTCCAGCGCGCGGGCAACTTCCCAGCCAAAGAGATTGCCCGCGGCGGCATTGCGCCAGACATGGGTTGAGAGCGCGCCGCCGCATCGGCCCACCTCGCGCGCCACCTCCTCGATGCGCGCCGCCGGCACCCCGCTCTCCGCCTCGGCGAACTCGGGCGTGTAGCGCGCATAGAGCTCCGTGAGCGCGGCCTCGAAGGTCTCGAACGTCTGCGGTCCCTGCGGGCGCTCCTCGCGCAGGTACTCTTCCCAGTTCACCCAGCGCCGGACGAAGTCGCGATCCCACGTACCCTCGCGGAGCAGGACATGAGCCATGGCCAGCAGCATGGCCGCCTCGGTGCCGGGCCAGGGCGACAACCAGTAGTCGGCCATCGAAGCGGTATTGGACAGCCGCGTGTCGATCACGCAGACCTTGGCGCCGGCCATCTTGCCCTCGATGATCCGCTGGGCGTGGGGGTTGAAGTAGTGGCCGGCTTCGAGATGCGAGGACAGCAGGAGGATCATGCGCGCCTTGGAGTGATCGGGGGAGGGCCGATCCAGCCCATGCCAGAAGCCATAGCCCGCCCGCGCCGAAGCCGAGCACACATTGGTATGGCTATTGTGGCCATCGATGCCCCAGGCGTGAAAGACCCGTTGGAGATAGACGAGCTCATGCCCTGGCCGGCCGAGGTGATACATGATCTCCTTCTGCCGCCCTTCTTGGAGCGCCTTGCGAATGCGCCCCGCGATATCGTCCAGGGCCTCGTCCCAGCTCACGCGCTCCCACTTGCCTTCTCCGCGCTTCCCCGCCCGGCGCAGCGGGTAGAGGATCCGCTCGGGATCGGTGACCTGGTTCAGCGTGGCCGGGCCCTTGGCGCAATTGCGACCCCGGCTGCCCGGGTGCTCCGGATTGCCTTCGAACTTCTGGATTCGCAGCGTCGTCTTGTCCACGTAGGCCAGCAGCCCGCAGGCGGCCTCGCAGTTGAAGCAGATGGTGGGAATGAGCGAGTAGCGGCGCTTGACCTTCCGCGGCCAGGCCTTGGAGTCGTATTCCTCCCAGTCGTCCCAGCGCGCGGCGGGCGGAAAGCGGTTGAGGCCCCGAGCGGGCTCGAGGTCGCGCGCGACGGGATGAAGCGGCTCGGCGAGCGGCTCTCTCATGACAAGGGCACCGCTTGACCCGCGCGCACCCACAGATCTTCCCAGAGCCAGAGACCGCCCAGGGCGAGGAGCGCCGCGGCGATCGAGCCCGCCGGCACGGCCGGATCGAGGAGCAGAGCCCATGGCAGGGCGATGCCACCGAGTCCGACCCCCACCCAGAGTCCGGCGCGGAATCGCCCGTGACTCAGCATTCGCGCGGCGCGGGTCGCGTCCTGGGTCGCATGGAAGCTGAAGAGCTCGGCGGCGAGCACGACGGCGCTGCCGCCCAGCGCCAGCCAGAGCGCCAGTCCCAGGCTCTGGGTCACCTCGGCGCGGCTCCCGATCGCCCATGCGGTCAGCAGCAATGTCGCGGTCCCGGCAACCAGGGCCGCGAGTAACAGATGAGGAAGCAGCAGCGGGCTCTGCCAGAAGTCGCGCCCCTCGGCCTGGCCGAAGAGAAATGCGCTGTACCCTGCGGCCGCGGCGGCCAGCGGCACCATGGGCCAGGCCAGCATTCTTAGCGCCGCGACATGACCCGTCCACGCGGCGAACAGCCAGCCACCACCCACCGCGCCGAAGACCAGCAGGATCCAGCCGCCCCAGACCAGCCACGAGCGCCAGTTGGGCCTGAAGAAGAGAAAGAGAAAGCGCTCGGGTCGCTTGAGGTCCAGGACGAGCAGCGCCGTCGTCAGAGCCAGGAACACGAGCCCGATCAGCGGGGCGGCCAAACCGGTCAGCGCGCCGCCCGAGGCCAGCCCGCCGACCAGGGCCAGCGCGGAGACGAGGAAGGCGCCGGCCGCCACCGACTTGGTCCAGAGATAGGTCGAGACTTTCCAGCCCCAGGGCCGTTCGGGATGCGCCACGTCGTATACCGTGCGCGCCATGCGCAGGAGATCCACACCCGCGGCGCCCATCGGCGGCGCCGTGCCGGCGACATTGGCACCGCCGGGCACGGGGATCCGGCTCGATTGGGAGAAGGCGTAGCCGCTGCCGCGCTCCTGCACGGCCGGCCTCAGCGCCGCTTCCTCGGCCCCCACATAGAAGAGCTTGGGCTGTGTGCCCTGCTCGGGCTTGCGGACTTGCGTCTGCTGCGAAGCAACGAGCCGGGCGATGGTCGTCCGCCGATCGTCGAGATCCCCGGCGATGATGGCCTGCACCGGACACACGATGACGCAGGCGGGCTCGAGCCCCACCTCGAGGCGATGGGCGCAGTAGTGGCACTTCGCCGCCGTCTGCGTCTCGGGATCGATATAGAGCGCGTCATAGGGGCAGGCCTGCATGCAGGATTTGCAACCGATGCACCGGGCGCCGTCGAAATCCACGATGCCGTCGGGCCGGCGGTAGAGCGCCACTGTGGGGCAGATGCTGACGCACGGCGCATTGTCGCAATGATTGCACCGCATCACCGAGAAGTAGCGCCGCGTATCGGGGAAGACGCCCTTCTCGATGTACTTGACCCACGTGCGGTTGACGCCCAACGGAACCTGATTCTCTTCTTTGCAGGCGACCGTACAGGCGTGACAGCCGATACACTTCCGCTGGTCGATGACGAATCCGTAGCGCATTTAACTTGGCCTTCGCACTTAACCCAGCCCTCGCCTCGCCACGCCCTCAACTGCCAGGCCGCGTCTCGGCTCGAACTGCGTCCGCTGGTCGATGACGAAGCCGTAGCGCATGGCTGTTTCAGAAGCGGAACACGTCGATCCAGATGCGAAGCATGACCACTACGATGATCGTCACGAGTACTGCGCGCAGCGCCCCGACGGGCAGCCGCCGACTGACCCGCGCCCCGAGTGGCGCACCCGCCAGCGAGCCCAGCACCAGCACGATCGACGCCCACAACGGCACCTGGCCGGTTGCCGCCTTGCCGACGAAGCCCGTCGCGGCCGACATGCCGACCATGGCCAGCGAGGTGCCGATACTCAGTCGGACGGGAATTCGCATGAGCCCGACCAGCACCGGCACGAGCAGGAACGCTCCGCCAGCGCCGACGAGCCCGGACATGAGGCCGATGGCGCCCGAATACACGACGGCGGCGGCTCGGCTGAACGGCACCGTCTCATGGCCGGCATCAGGGGGCGGCGCCACCGGAGTCACGGCCATGAGCGGCAGCGCCATCGTCGCCATCAGTGCGAACACCACGAGCAGCGCGTGGCCGCTCACGTACCGGGAGGCGACGGCGCCCACCAGCGAGCACGCGGCCATCGCCGGCCCCCCCGTCCAGGCCAGGGCGCGGTGCACGTGGGCGTGGCGGCCGTGGCTCCAAGTGCCGACCACGGCGGCGGCAAGCACCTGGGTCATGGTGAGGCCCGTGACGATTTTGATGTCGAGAATTCCGACCGACAGCAACGGCGGCACGTAGAGGAGCAGCGGGATCATCACGACGGCGCCGCCCACGCCTACAAGACCGGAGGTGAACGCGCCCAGCATCCCGAGTCCGAACAGTGTCAGCGCCATCGGGAGCGTCAACACGACGCTCCCGCCACTCCTCCTTCATGGTGGTCCGTCACGACCACCATGATATCCCGACCGCCCGCTCAGCGAAGGCTCGAGTAGTACGCGGCCAGATCCGTGAACGTCTCGTCCGGGATCGTCTTCATCAGCGCCTTGAGCGCCGCGAGGGCCGGATCGCCCGGGCTCCGATTATCCGCCTTGAACCGGAGCATCTGCTCGCGGAGGTAGCCCGGTGGCTGCCCCGTCAGGTTCGGGACGAGCTTGGCCGGATCCCCGCGGCCATCGGCGCCGTGGCAGATCACGCATTGGGCCGACGCGGTCCGCCCGCGCTCCACCGCGGCGGCCGAGACCTTGATCGGCGACGGCTCGCGGATCTGACCCGCAAAGAAGCTCGCGATCTCGTCCACGCCCAGCAGCACCACCATCTTGGCATAGGGCTCCATCTCCGGAGAGGGCCGCTTCCCTGCCGCGTAGTCCTGGATCTGCTTCTTGAAGTAGGCGGGATACGCGCCCGCCAGGCTCGGCATGGAATCCGACGGGCTGTTGCCACTGGCGCCATGGCACGCGGTGCACGTGAGGACCTTGGCAAATCCCGGCATGTCCACGGGTCCGCCCGCCGCCGCGCCCGTGGCCCCGACGGCCGACAGCACGGCGAGCAGGCCCAGAGCGACGGCAGCGCGCGTGAAGAGCCTTGATCGCGTGATCGTCATCGCCTGCCTCCCTTACGCGAGCATGTCGTTCCAGAGGCTTTGAGCCCACCCGACCGCATGCTGGCCCCAGGCCTCGCTCTGCGAGGGCGTGAGCTTTTGCTCGATCTGGACGACCTTGCCGTTCTCGATCTTGTAGGCATTGACCACGGCGATCGCCTCGCGATCGTTCACCCAGCTATAGCAAGTATTGCCGGGCGCCATGGCCGGCGCCTCCTTGCCATTGAGCTGGTGGACGATGGCGATCGCGGCGATCTTGCCCATGTTATTGGCCACGTTGCCCGACTTGGGGACCGGCAAGCCGGTGGTCGAGTCGCCGATCACGTGAACACCCTTCTGCTTGACCGACTCGTAGGTGAGGTGGTTGACCTCACACCAGCGCTTGTCGGCGCCGACCAGGTCCGCCTGGACGGCGATCGTGCCGGCCCGCTGGGGCGGGATCAGATTGATGACGTCGTAGCGGACCCGGTCGAACTCGGTCCGGACCTCCTTCACGCTGGGATCCACGCCGACGACCTTGCTCGACGCCCGGTACTCGATATTGGGGTACGCCTGCCAGGCTGCCCGGAAGAGCGCGGTCTTGGACACGATGTTCTGATTGGCGTCGAGCACGATGAGCTTCGATTTGGGCTTGTGGTGCTTCAGATACCAGGCCACCTGACAGACGCGCTCGTAGGGTCCCGGGGGGCACCGGTAGGCTACCGGCGGCACGCTGAGCACGAAGACCCCGCCGTCGGATATCGAGTGCAGCTGCTGCGCAAGCGCGACCGTCTGAGGCCCGGCCTTCCAGGCATGCAGCACCTTGTCCTGGCTCTGAGCCAGGCCCTCGACCTGCTCCCACTGGAATTCCACGCCCGGCGAGACAACGAGCCGGTCGTATTCGAGATAGCCCTCGCCGACGCGCACGCGCTTGCGATCGGGCTCGATGGCCGCCGCGGTCTCATGGATGATCCGCACGCCGTTCCGTCTCAGGCCGGCGTAGGTGAACGTCAGGCTGTCGATCTTCCGCACGCCGCTCAGGACCAGATTGCTGAAGGGGCATGAGACGAACTCCCGGTTCGGCTCGATCAGAAGCACTTCGATCTTGGGATCGAGCAGCCGGATGTATTTGGCTGCTGTGGCGCCGCCCCAGCCGCCGCCGATGACGATGACACGCTGCCCGGATTTGGGCGCGAAGTCGCCCTTCACCCGTGTCGCGCATCCGGTCAGGGCGGCGGGGCCGAGCAAGCCAAGGCCTCCACCGATCAGCGATGTCTTGAGGAAATCTCTGCGAGAGGCACTCATAACCATGTCCTCCTCTGCAATCCACCTTTCTCGACCGGAATGCCGAGGAATCTACGAGGCTAAGGCCCGGCTGTCAAGGGAATTAGTTGATCGGGATCAGCGAGCGAGGAACTGCCGGACGCGGGCCAGGATCTCGTCGGGATCGCCTTCGAGATGGAGAGGTCGCTCGAGCGCCGGCGGCGGGTTCTTGATGCCGCAGCCGGTGAGCACCAGCAAGAGGCGCGCGCCCGGGTCGAGCTGGCCCGCGCGCTTGAGCTGGATCAGCGCGGCCAGCGCTGCGGCCGCTTCGGGCGCGGTCCAGATGCCCTCGGTGCGCGCCAGCAGCTTCTGAGCCTCGACGATCTCGCGCTCGCTGACGGCGCGGGCATGTCCGCCCGTGTCGCGAAGGATCTTGAGCATCTGCCGCCCCGCGAAGGGCCCGGGCACCCTGAGCCCCGGAGCATTGGTGACCGGATTCTCCCAGAGCGAAGTGTTCTCGGCCTTCTCGTTCCAGGCCTTCACGACGGGCGCGCATCCCTCGGCCTGGACGGCGATGAAGCGGGGCTGGGCGGGCTTGATCCAGCCCATAGCGGCGAGCTCTTCGTAGGCTTTCCAGATGCCGACGAGCCCGGTGCCGCCGCCGGTGGGATAAAAGAGAAGGTCAGGTGTCTCCCAGCCGAATTGCTCGGCCAGCTCGAGTCCCATCGTCTTTTTGCCCTCGAGCCGGTACGGCTCTTTGAGCGTGGCCAAGTCGAACCAGCCCAGCCGCGACGCGATCGACGCGATGAGCTTACCGGCCGTGGCGATAGACCCGTCCACGGTGAAGACGAAGGCGCCGGCCAGCAGGGCTTCGGCTATCGCCGCCTCGGGAGTGTCGCGTGGGACTACCACGGCCACGGGCACGCCGGCCCGGGCGCCGTAGACGGCGGCGGCCCCGCCGGCATTGCCCGCCGACGGAATCATCAAGCCCTTGACGCCCAATGTCCGCGCCTTGGTCACCGCCATGCCGAGACCACGTGCCTTGAACGAGCCGGTGGGATTCTGCCCTTCATCCTTGGCCCAGAGATGACGCAGCCCGAGGTGGGCAGCCAGGCGCGGCAGCGGGAGCAGCGGCGTGCCGCCCTCGCCCAGCGTCACGGGCTCTTCCCCCGACTCCAGCGGCAGGAGCTCGCGGAAGCGGTACATCCCGGGCGGACGGTGGCGGAGCTCGTCCCTGGTGACAGCGGAGGCGACCTTCTGGAGATCGTAGCGCACGGCCAGCATCTGGCCGCACTTGACGCAGACGGTGAGCAGCTGCCCCGCCTCGTGGCGGTGGCCGCAGACCGTGCACTCGATGTGGGTGACGAAGCTCATGCGCAGCCGAGACGCGCTAGCCTGACCTACTCATGAGCGCACCATGTGGGGCGGGTCCTGTCGCCGCGGACCGCCCCGCGCGGCCGGCTGCGTCACCCGCTCGCTCGAACGCAGCTCTTTGAGCTGCGACGGGACTCGGGGGTCCCACTTCGCGCGGCCGCGCAAGGCGGCCCGTGGCGCCACCCGCCCGTCCCAGCATCCGCATTCATGAACAATCTCGGCTAGTGCTTCTCGGCCTTTTCCTTCTCGGCCTTGGCGGCCGCGATCACTTTCTCGGCGAGCTGCGCCGGCAATTCCTCGTAATGGGAGAACTCCATCGAGTAGCCGCCCCGCCCGCCGGTCATGGAGCGCAGCGTGGACTCGTAGGTCAGCATCTCGGCCATGGGCGCCTGAGCGCGCACCTGCACCACCTCGCCCTCGGGCTCCATACCGACGATGCGGCCGCGCCGGCCGTTGAGATCGCCTATGACGTCGCCCGCGTTCTCCGCCGGCGCGGTGACCTCGACGTTCATGATGGGCTCGAGCAAGATCGGCTTGGCCTCCATGAAGCCCTTCTGCAGGCCCATGGACGCCGCGATCTGGAAGGCCATGTCGGAAGAGTCCACGTCGTGGTAGGAGCCGTCGTACAGCGAGACCTTGAGATCCACGATTGGATAGCCCGCCAGGATGCCGCGCTTCATGCACTCGCGCACGCCCTTTTCCACCGACGGGATGTAGTTGCGCGGCACGGCGCCGCCGAAGATGTCGTCGACGAATTCGAAGCCGCCGCCGCGCTGGAGCGGCTCGACCTTGAGCCAGACGTCGCCATACTGGCCGCGGCCGCCGGTCTGTTTCTTGTACTTACCCTGCACCTCGGCCCGCCCCTTGACGGTTTCCTTATAGGGGATGCGCGGCGGCAGCACGGTGACGTCCACGTTGTACTTGCGCTTCATGCGCTCCACGGTCACTTCCACGTGGAGCTGGCCGATCCCCGAGACCAGGAGCTGCTTCGTCTCCGGGTCGAAATGATGGTGCAGCGTCGGGTCCTCCTCCTCCATCCGGTGCAGCGCCGTGGAGATCTTGTCCTCGTCGCCGCGGCTCTTGGGCTGGATCGAGAACGAGATCGAAGGCTCCGGAAAGACGATGGCCGGCAGCACCACGGGGCGGGCCTCGTCGCAGAGCGTGTCACCGGTGAGCGTGTCCTTGAGCTTGGCGACCACGCCGATCTCTCCCGGCCCCAGCGACTCGACGGGCTTCTGGGTCTTGCCCTGCAGCCACCCGATGTGGCCCACCCGCTCCCGCGTCTCGCGGGTGGAGTTGAACACCTGGCTGTCGGACTTGAGCGTCCCGGAATAGACGCGGAAGAGCGAGAGCTTGCCGACGTGCGGGTCGGTAACGGTCTTGAACACCAGCGCGGCCAGTGGGGCCTTGGGGTCGGGCGCGCGCGTCGCGGCGCTCTTGCTCTTGGGGTCGATCCCGTCGACCTCGCCTTGATCGGCGGGCGACGGGAACTCGTGGATGATCAGGTCCAGCAGCGGCTGCACGCCGATGGCGCGCGTGGCTGAGGCAACCAGCACCGGCACCAGGGTTCCGGCCGCGACGGCCTTGCGCAGCGCCGCGACCATCTCGGGCTCGGCGAGGGAGCCCTCCTCGAGATACTTGGCGAGCAGGTCGTCGTCGCTTTCGGCCACCGCCTCTACCAGCTTCTCGCGGTAGGACTTGGCCGTGTCCATGAGCTCGCCGGGAATCTCGGTTTCGGTCGTCTTTCCGCCGGTGGTCGTATAGGCCTTCATCGCGACCAGATCCACCACGCCCGTGAAGCCCGCTTCGCTGCCGACGGGCACCTGCAGCGGGCAGAGGCGGCCCTTGAGGCGCTTCTGCAGCGACTCGAGCGTCCGGAAGAAATCGGCACGCTCACGATCCAGCCGATTGATCACGACCACGCGGGGCAGGCCGTACTCGTTGGCGAACTTCCAGACCTTCTCGGTCTGCACCTGCACACCGGCCACGCCATCCACCACGATCACGGCCCCGCCCACAACGCGCAGCCCGCCGCGGGCATCGGCCACGAAGTCGCCGTACCCCGGGGTGTCGACGAGGTTGAGGCGGTGACCCTTCCAATCGCAGTAGGCCACCGCGGTGTTGAGCGAGATCTTGCGCTTGATCTCGTCGGGATCGAAGTCCGTGGTGGTCGTGCCGTCCTCGACCTTGCCGAGGCGGTTCACGGCGCCGCACGCGAAGAGAATGGCCTCGACGAGGGATGTCTTGCCGACCCCGCCGTGGCCGGCGAAGCCGACGTTCCGGATCTTGGCGATATCCAGAGCCATGCCTGCCTCCCCTTAAACGAACGATGGGATATCAGCAGAAGGAAGAGGGCGATGTGGGCGGATGCTACCACACGGCGGCGTGACGTGAAAGGGGGCGCCGGTCACCCGGCGCCCCCCGGAGGGCTCTGCGTGCCGCGCCTGGGCCCTATTGCTGTCGGCCGCGCATGGAAGCGGGCTGGCCGGGCAGCTTGAGGGTCTTACCCGTATTGACGACGCGAAGGCCCTTCTTGGTCTCCTCGACTTTGAGGATGGACACGGTCCGGTCGTTGTAGTTGCCGACGTAGAGGTACTTGCCGTCGGCGCTCCATACCGCGCCTTCGGGCAAGCCGCCCACTTCGATCTCGTCAAGCTTGGTCACCTTCTTGTAGTCGATCTTGAGGATGACCACGCTGCCCTGACGGTTGTAGAACCAGGAATTCCAGGCAGCGTCGTTGCCGCGCAGGAGCATGACGGCGGCAAGGTCGCCCTTGGGGCTGATGGCGAGACCCTCGGGAGCGTCGCCCACCACCACCCGGTCGATGACCCGCGGCGGCACCGTCTCGACGTCGATCACGCTCACCGTGTCCACGTTGCCGTCCGAGCGGCCGCCATTGCCGTTGTCGGCCGTCAGCGCGATGGTGCCCAGCGGCGAGACGTCCACGTTGTAGGGCCAGAGCCCCACGTTCATGTCGTACTTGTTGTACGTCACCTTCTGCCCGTCTATATCGAGCACCGCGATCTTGTGACCGGGAAACTTGGCCGCCAGTGCGCGCTTGCCGTCAGGCGTGAAGGCCACATGGGCCACCATCTCGCCCATGGGTACGGTGTCGATCAGCTTGACCTCCTTACCCTGAATGCTCAGCACGCTGATCGAGTTGTCGGCACGGGCGGCGATGAGGGCGAGCGTGCCGGCCTTGTTGATGGAGAGGCCCGAGGGCTGCTTGCCCACCTGCACTGTGGCGATGAGAGCGGGCGGATTGGCCGTCAGGTCGATGACGTAGAGCTTGTTATCGGGCACCGGTTTCCACTTCTCGCCGTCCTTCTGCCAATCCATGGGGTTGGCCACGAGAGCCAGCTTCTGGTCGGGTGTGATGGCGAGATTGGTCGGCGGGCCGAAGATCGAGTTCATCAGCGGCAGATTGGCGACGATCTTGGGCGCCCCGGGATTGCTGATGTCCACGATGGAGACCGAGTCCTTGCCGGGCGCCTGGAAGAGGAAGTTTCCGGCCTTGTCAAGGCCGACCTTCTCATCGTTGCCGATGATCATGAGCTGGGCGTGGGCCGGGATCGGCCAGGCTACGAGTAGCGTGAGGAGGGCGATCAGGACGGCGCCCCAGCGGGTCAGCGCGCGGGTTCGCTGCGTGTTCATAGCGGTCTCCTTTTCCCGGGGTGGCGGGGCAATGACGCGCGGAGAACATAAGCGGCGGGAGCGGGGTTGTCAATCGGCTTCGGAATCGGGAACCGGGAGCGGACGGAGCTTACGGTCTGACGATCTTGCTCGCGAGGACTCCGATGCTCTCAACTTCGGCCTCGATCCGGTCGCCGGCCTTGAGGAAGTTGCCGCTGGCGGCGCCCACGCCGTCAGGCGTGCCCGTGGCGATGATGTCGCCGGGGAGGAGGGTCATGGATTGCGAGAGCACCTCGATGCACTGGGTCACCGAAAAGATCATCTTGGACGTGTGGCTCGACTGGCGCACCTGGCCGTTGACGCGGAGGGAGATGCCCAGGGCCTGAGGATCGGGAAGCTCCTCGGCGGTGACGAGAACCGGGCCCATGGGGCAGAACGTGTCGAGCGACTTGCCTTTGAACCACTGGTTATGGCGCTTCTGGAGATCGCGCGCGGTCACATCATTGATCACGGTATAGCCGAAGACGTGCTTGAGGGCTTCGTCGCGCGGGATGTCCCGCCCGCCGGCGCCGATCACCACCGCCAGCTCGACCTCGTAGTCGAGCTCCTTGGTCACCGCGTGGTGCACCACGTCGTCGCCAGGGCCAACCACCGTCGTGCTGGGCTTCGTGAAGTACACCGGGTGCTCGGGGACGGCGGCGCCGCGCTCGGCGGCGTGATCGGCGTAATTGCGGCCGAGGCAGAAGATGTTCCGGGCGGGCGACGGGATCGGAGCCAGGAGGCGCACGCGCTTCAGCGGATAGGCCAGACGGCGCTTGGCCAGCTCCTCGATGGCCTGCTGGTCCACCAGCCGCTTGCCATACTCCCAGGCGTCGCGCGCGATCGTGAGCGTCGCCTCGCCGCCCTGGATCAGCTCCAGCATGGTGCGCGGGAAGCCGCCGCGCCCGCGCCTGACGGCGCCGCGCTGCGCCGCCAGCTCCTTGGCGAGTCCGCCCAGGTCCAGGACGCGCTCGTGCCACACGGCGCCGAGCTTGGGCTCACCACGGCCGCGGCGGAACGTGACGAGGTGCATGGGAGCGCCTAGCCGCTGACCGCGACGGCGCCGCTGCGGGGGGGCAGCGTCTTGCCGGCCACCTTGGCCATGTCCTCGAGCTCGCGGGGCAGGCCGAAGCGGACATCCTCTTCGACCACGTGCACCTCGCGCACGGCCGCCGGGCACATCCGACGCAGCTCGTTGACGACCTCCGTGACCAGGAACTCCGGAGTCGAGGCGCCCGCGGTGACGCCGACACGGCCGGCGCCCTCGAGCCACTCGGCCCGGATATCGTTCTTGTCGTTGATCAGGTAAGACGGCGTCCCCATCACCGTCGACACCTCGACCAGCCGATTGGCATTGGAGCTGTTGGCGGCACCGATGACCAGCAGCACGTCGACCTCGCCGGCGACCGTTTTCACCGCCGCCTGTCGGTTCTGGGTGGCGTAGCAGATATCGTCCTTGGCCGGACCCACGATCTTCGGGAAGCGACGACGCAGCGCCTCGACACAGTCCCGCGTGTCGTCCACGCTCAGCGTCGTCTGGGTCAGATACGCGACCTTGTCCGGATCGGTCACGTCGAGCCTGTCCACGTCCTCGGGATGGGCGATCAGGAACATCCGGTCCGGCGCCTCACCCATGGTCCCCACCACCTCGTCGTGATCGGCATGGCCCACCAGGATGATCGAGTAGCCTTCGCGGGCGTACCGGATGGCCTCGAGGTGCACCTTGGTGACGAGGGGGCACGTGGCATCGATGACGCTTAACCCGCGCCGCAGCGCCTCGGCCCGAACCGCCGGAGACACCCCGTGGGCGCTGAAGATCACCGTGGCATTGTCGGGCACCTCGTCGAGCTCATCCACGAAGTGCGCGCCCTTGGCCCGCAGGGCCTCGACGACATGGCGGTTGTGAACGATCTCCCGGCGGACGTAGATCGGGTGCGGGCAGACCTGCAGGGCCAGCTCGACGATGTCGATGGCCCGGTCGACGCCGGCGCAGAAACCGCGTGGTCCGGCGAGGATGATCTGCTGCAGCGGCGTGGTGGTCATTGGCTCCCCGATCCCCTGTGAGGCGTCCCAGTCAGTATAACGGGCGGGTCCAGGCCCCTCAACCCGTCACTTGAAGTAGTACGTCAGTCCGACGACCCCGGAATCCGAGTTGAAGCCCCGATTGGGGGTGGAAGTGCCGCCGTTTGAGATGTGCTGGAATCGGTAGCCGGCGCTGATCGCCATCTCAGGGGTCACGAAGTAGGACACCCCGGCGCCCGCCTCGAGGACGAAGGTGAACGTCGAGCGGATCTCCTTGACCTTCAGGTTCGTCCCGGCCGCACCCCCAGTCGCCTCGATATAGGGCACCAAGGGGCCGAAGCCGAGCACGTGATAGCGCAGCGCCAGCTTGAGCCCCTCCGCCGTGGCCGTGTGGGGCTCGAAGTAATACTGGAACCAGCCCTGGAGCCCCGTTTCGAGCGCGCCCTTGATCCAGCCCTTGCCGAATTGCTCGAAGGGAAAGTAGCCCAGGCGCGGCTCGATGTTGACGAAAGAGACGCCGGAGAAGGTCCGGTGGTTTTCGACATTGTTCTGCTCGCCGCCACCCACCTGCAGGCCCAGCGCCCAGGTGCCCTTGGTGAGCACCGTCTCAGCGTCCACGGCGGCCGCCGGAAGCGGCAGGGCGCAGCCCAGCAGCAGCGCCGCCAGCGCGGCGCGGCTCAGCCTGCGAGCTCGGGACATGTCGGCGCTCTCATCGTTCTGGATCGATGAACACCTTCAGTGCCTGCCCCCGCTGCATCAAGCCGAGAGCCTCGGGCACCTGGCGCAGGCCCATGCGGTGAGTCAGCAGCGCGTCGGGCTCGACCATGCCGCTTTGGAGCAGCTCCACCGCCTGCCGGATCAGCGTGGGAGTGTGATGAAACGCCCCAAGCAGCGCCAGCTCGTCGTAATGCGCGCGGCGCGTGTCGATCTGTACCGTGGTGCCGGGCGCGCAACCTCCAAAGAATACCACGGTCCCCCCTTTTCCCACGGCAGCCACGGCGCTCCCCCACACCTCGGGCCGGCCCGTCGCATCAACGGCTACGTCCACTCCCCGGCCGGCCGTAAGCTGCCGGATTTCTTCGACGATGTCCGGGACCGCCACGAAATCGAGACACTCGGCCAGATCCAGCCGGCGAACCTCATCGAGCCGCCAGCCGGTCTTGCCCACCAGCAAAACGCGCGCCTTGCGCTGAGCGGCGACCATGGTCAGCAGACATCCGAGCGGGCCGTGGCCGAAGACGGCCACCGTCATGCCGCGCTCCACGCGGCCGCGCTCCATGGCAAGCAGCGCGCAGGCCAGGGGCTCGGCGAATGCCGCGCGCGCCGCTGACAGATGGGGACCGATGGCCACCACGTTCTTCTCGACGAGACGCGGCGGCAGCGCGATGAATTCGCCGTAGGCGCCGTTGACGAAGAGCAGATCCTCGCAGAGATTGGGCCGCTCACTGCGGCAGAACGGGCAGACGCCGCACGGCGCCGAATTGGCGGCCACCACGCGATCGCCTTCCCGGAGCCCGTGGACGCCGCGCCCGACGGCCGAGACCGTGCCCGCGAGCTCATGGCCGAATACGGTGGGCACGTGCGGGATCATCACCGGATGGCCCCGGCGCAGCGTCTTGACGTCGGTGCCGCAGGTGAGCGCCGCCTCCACGCGTACGACGAGCTCCCCGGCTTTGGGCTCGGGAGTCGCGACCTCCTCGAACCGGAGGTCTCCCGGGCCGTAGAAGACTTGCGCTCTCATGGCTCGATATATACCTTCATCGCTTCCTGACGCCGCATGAGGGCGATCCCGTCGGCCAGCCGCCCCAGCGGCAGGCGGTGGCTGATGAGCCCGGCCACAGTCACCGCGCCGCTCGACAGCAGGGCGAAGGCCTCGGCCAGATCGGCCGGGGATGAAGAGTAGGTCGCGGTGATCGTGAGCTCGCGGTGGTAGAGCGTCTCCAGCGCGAGCGGCAGCGCGTCCCCCTGGCCCCCGGCGAAGTAATGGAGCGCGCCGCCATCCCTCACCCGCGAGGCCGCCCAGGGCAACATCGCCGCGCCGCCGGCGGTGATGATGACGGCATCGGCGCCACGGCCGTCGGTGGCTCCCCGCAGCGCCGCGTCCAGCGCGGCTTGCTCGTCGGGCGCCTCGGCACCGAGGCGGCGGCTCAGCTCGCGGCGCTCGGCCATGAGATCGCTGCCCAAGACCCGCACGCCGCGAATGCGCAGCGATTGGAGGAAGAGGCATCCGATCGAGCCGAGCCCGACCACCAGTGCCGTGTCGCCCTCGCCAAGGCCGGCGCGGCGGATGGCGCGGAGACAGCACGCCAGGGGCTCCGTGAATGAGGCTGCCTCGTCGGTCACGTGGTCGGGAATCGCGAAGGTCGCGTGCTCGACATTGGCCGCAGGCACCCGACAGAGCTCGGCAAATCCGCCCGGGTCGAGATTGCTTTGCTTGAAGGCGCGGCACATGGAGGGGCTGCCGCGCCAGCAGTAGTGGCAGTGAAAGCACGGCACGTGGTGGGCCGCGACCACACGCTGGCCGGGGACGAATCGCACGACGCCGGGCCCCACGCTGACCACCTCGCCCACGACTTCGTGGCCAAAGACGGCCGGAGCATGCGCGGTACCGCCGGAGAATTTGGCGATGTCCGATCCGCAGAGCCCGCAGCCGCGAACCCGGAGCACGACCTCGCCCGGGCCGGCCGCAGGCTCGGGCCAGTCTCTCAGCTCGATCGCTTCCCGCCCCGTATAGACAGCTGCTTTCATCATCCGTCTGCGGGGGCCTCGGTGGCCGGCCTCCCGCATTCCCCCCACTTGGGTCTGCGCGCCCCGGAGGGGCGCGCCACGGCTGTCAACCGTCTGAGGCGATTCACCGCGCGCTGGCCCGCCGCTCGCCCCAGCGCGCCTTGGCCCAGCAGCGAAGCGCGATAGCAACCTTGCGGTGCGCCGGCAGGGCGACGCGCTCGCCGAAGACCTGGAAGCCGCGCTTCTCCATGGCGCGCAGGAGCGCGAAGTACGTCTGTCCCATGATCTCGGCGGCGAAGAGGCGGGGGCGGTCGCCCACCGGGAGCGCGGCCCAGGCGCGGCCGTAGTATTCGCGCGCCCGCGTTGCTTCGAAACCCATGAGCGCCGCGAACTCAGGCGTATACCGCCCCTCCGCCAGGTCCTCCGCGCTCACGCCGAAGCGGCGCAGGTCCTCCTGGGGCAGATAGACACGGCCCGCGCGCGCGTCAGCCTGGACATCGCGCAGGATATTGGTCAGCTGCAGCGCGATGCCGAGATTCACCGCGTACTCCCGGGCCCGTGGATCGAAATACCCGAAGATCTCGATGCAGCACAGGCCCACGGCCGAGGCCACGCGGTAGCAGTAGGGATAGAGGGCCTCGAAGGTCTCATAGCTGGCGTGGTCGAGATCCATCTCGACTCCGGCGATGATCTCTTCGAGCGCCGCGCGGGGGATGGGAAAGAGGCGCAGGGCCTGCTGCAGCCGCTGGGCGGCGGGATGCTCGGGCGCACCGCCGTACGCGCGTGCGATCTCCTCCCGCCAGCGGGCCAGCTCGCGGCGCTGAGCATCACGGTCCTGGCCGAGGTCCACGGCGTCGTCGACAATGCGGCAGAAGGCGTAGACGGCGTAGATCGCTTCGCGCTGGGGCCGCGGCAGGCAGAGGAAGGCGTAGAAGAAATTCGAGCGGCTCCGCCGCGTGAGCCGTGAAACGAATTGTCCCGCGTTCATGCCGCCCGGCCTGGCGAGCGGAGCGGCCTGGGTGCATAGCCGCGCTCGACGAACCACCTCACGGCCTCTTCGAGCGCCTGTTCCACGGGCGCCTGGGGCAACCCCAGCTCGGTCACGGCCTTGGCCGCGCTGAAGTACATGCGCTTGCGCGCCATGCGCACGGCGGTGAGCGGCACCTGCGGGGGGCGGCCGGTGATGAGCGCGACGCCCTCCATGCCCGCCGCCGCGAGCCAGGCAACCGGATACGGAACCCGCACGCGCGGCGCGCGGAGGCCGGTGAGCTCGGCCAGCATGCGGAAGATCTCGAGCAGCGAGAGGTTCCGGTGGCCCAGAATATAGCGCTCGCCCACCCGACCGCGCTCCGCGGCCAGAATGTGCCCGCGAGCCACGTCGCGCACGTGCACGATGTTGAGGCCCGTGTCAAGCGACGCGAACATCTTGCCTCTGAGAAAGTCCACGATCATCTGTCCCGTCGGGGTGGGCTTGATGTCCCACGGCCCGATGGGAGCGGACGGGTTGACCGTGACGATGGGCGCGCCGCGCGCCGCGAACTCGTCGGCCACGCGCTCGGCCAGGAACTTCGAGGCCTTGTAGGCCCCGACCATGTCGGCGAGGGACACCGGCGTGCGCTCGTCCCCCGGCGCGCCGTCCTTGGGAATGCCGACCGCGCCGACAGTGGAGGTATAGACGATCCGCTCGGCGCCGGCCTCGGCGGCCGCGGTCAGCACGGTGCGCGTGCCGTCCACGTTGGCGCGATAGAGAACGGCGGGGTCGCGGGCCCAGAGCCGGTAGTCGGCCGCCACGTGGTAGACGCAGCGCGCGCCCGCAACGGCGACGCGGATCGAGGTGGCATCGAGCAGGTCGCCTTCGACGATCTCGACGCGGCAACCCTCCAGCGCGCGGCGGTCGCCGCCCGCGCGGGCGAGCACGCGCACGGCATGACCGTCGGCGAGCAGCTCACGGACGAGGTTGGCGCCGACGAAGCCCGTTCCGCCGGTGACGAGCACGTCCACGGCCGCGTCTAGCCGATGAAGACGGCGAGAAGGGCCGCGACGGATCGAAGCGCCTTGCGGGTGCTGTGATTCAGGGCGAGCGCGCGCCGCAGGACGGTCGGACTCGAAGCCATCAGCGCCAGCGCGCGAGCCGAGCGCAGCTTCCCCTCCGCGGTGACGAGGCCGACCAGCTCGGCCGGGAGGCTCTGGTTGGCGCCGTCCGACACGCCCCGGATAACCAGCGAGGCGCAGCCGGCGGTTGCGGCGCGCGCCAGGATCGGAGCAGACTCCATGTCCGCGGCGAGCGCCCCCGTCTGGGCGTAGAGCCCGGCCTTGGCTTCCGGCGTGCCGATGACCTCTCGCGTGGTGACGAGCACGCCGGTCCGCGCGGCGGCGCGCACCCGTGCCGCGGCGGCTCCCAGCGCGCGGCGGTGCTGGGAGGGGGTGACATTATAGAGCTCCCCGGTTGGCGCGAGCACGCTCTCGGGTATGACGAGATCGCCGGGGCGGAGTCGTGGGTCGAGGCCGCCGCACACCCCGGCCGAGACGATCACGCCTCGCTCGGTGGCATCGATCAGATGGGACCAGCGCCGCTCCAGCAAGCCGGCACGAAGCCCGACGGGCGCGACGACGACGCCGTTCCGGCCGAAGGCCAGGAACGGCAGGGACGGTAAGATGGGGAACTCGAGCTCGCGGGCCAGCGCCCGGGCTTCGAGCTCAACCCCGGTGAGGATCAGAATCCCGCTCACTCCGCCGCGCCGGATGCCGTAGCCCGCTCGGCCTTCTCCCGCTCCCGCCGCTCGACCCAGGCCTTCCAGCTATTGCCGGCCGCGGTGTCCTTGCCGGTGAATTTGATGGTCGCGAGCTCGGCGTACGGGATGGTGATGGGCCCCGCGCCGTTCTCGTCGAACATCTGGATGAACGGCCGGGGCGCCGTTGCGTTCCGGTTGAAGATGTAGCCGACGACCTCGCTCCCATCGGTTTTCACCACGGTGGTATTGCCGCGGTAATCGAAGGCAAACTCGACGACCTCGGCGAGGGTCAGGTAGTCACCGATCTCGGGCACCCAGCCTTCTAATGTCATCTATCAGAATCCTCGTCTCGGCCCGGCCCTACAGTTTCCCGGTGAGCGTGGCCACCACGGTCTCGCCAAAGGCCCTCAGCGAGCCGAAGGTCTCGTCCACCGCCGTGGCCTCGTACCCGCAGTGGACCATGCAGTCTTGACACTTCTCGTTGCCGCTCTTGCGCCCGTACTGCTCCCAGGCCGTGGTCTCCATCAGCTCTTGGAAGCTTTCGGCGTAGCCTTCCTGGAGCAGATAGCACGGCCGCTGCCAGCCGAACATGTTGTATGTCGGGTTCCCCCACGGCGTGCACTCGTAGTCCTTCTTCCCCATCAAAAAGCGCAGGAAGAGCGGTGACTGATTGAACTTCCACCGCCGCTTGGGATTCGAGAGGATGTCGCTGAAGAGCTGATGGGTCTTCGCCCGCCGCAGGAAGTGCTCCTGATCGGGTGCCTTCGAGTAGCTATACCCGGGCGAGAGCATCATCCCCTCGACACCGAGGCTCATCATCTCGTCGAAGAACTCTCTCATGCGCAGGGGCGAAGTCCCGTCGAAGAGCGTGGTGTTGGTCGTGACGCGAAACCCGCGCGCCAGTGCGGCCCTGATGCCCTCGACCGCCTGGTCGAACACGCCCTCGCGGCATACCGCTTCGTCGTGCTCCTCGCGCAGGCCGTCCATGTGGATGCTGAAGGAGAGATACTTCGAGGGCCTGAACAGGTCCAGTTTCTCCTTGAGCAGGATGGCGTTGGTGCACAGGTAAATGTACTTCTTCCGCTTCACGAGCTGCGCCACCAGCTCGGCGATGTCGGGATACATGAGCGGCTCGCCGCCCGGGATGCTGATCACGGGCGCCCCACACTCGTCCACGGCCCTGAGGCATTGCTCGACGGTCAGATGCTTCTTCAGGATCTGGGCGGGGTACTGGATCTTGCCGCAGCCGGCGCAGGCCAGGTTGCAGCGAAAGAGCGGCTCCAGCATGAGCACGAGGGGGTAGCGCTTCCGGCCGGCCAGCTTCTGCCGGATCACGTATGACGCCACCGTATACATCTGTGACACGGGCACGCTCATTCTTCGGTCCACTCCTCTGCCCTGTGATGTCGCCGCCCCGACCCCCTAGGACCGGGGCGACGGGGGCGGTACCGCGCTGGATTCCGCGGCCGCCATGCTGCCCTTAACCCCGTACCATACCAAAAATCCAATGACATGCACGAGGATTCCGGCTCCGGTCAACAGCCACTCCCCAATCCACATCGTAATAAGAAGATTGAAGAGCAATACCCCATAGTAGAGACCGATCCCAGGGCCCGGAGCGGCCGCGCGGTCCCGGCTCACCGCGACATATCCACCCACGATGGCCCACCCGACCAGCGCCCAGCCGGCAAAATTGGACAGCGGGACTCCAAAATAGACGCCGCCGTCGGGGTAGAAGAAAATTTCCCCGAGGAACCAGCGAGCCCCGCGCACGGCCAGGGGATCGATGACGAGGTCCAGGAGCATCATCAAGACACCGGCCAGCAGGACAACGCCGGCGCCCCGCGCGGCGCTGAGGGCGCGCCGGGCCACACAGTAGGCGGCATACGCCAGGAACGGGAACGAAAGCGAATCGAAGAAGGGAACATTGGCCAGGTAGAGCTCGCGTCCCAGTGTGGCGCCCGTGTAGTGATACAGCCCGAAGGGCACGCCAACGCGAGTGGACGCGCACTCGCTCGTGAAGGCCACGAGCCAGCCCCAGACGAGAAACCCCAGCGTCCGGGCCGGTCCCAGGTCGCGCCAGCCGGCCACAACGAATGCGAGGAGGAAGACGAAGACATAGGGGCGGAGGAGCAGGGTGCCCCAGAGCAGCGCGAGGAACATCGACAGGTCGGTCACCGGCGAAGATACTCGGCCATCAGGACGCCACGTTACTCAAGTCCTTCCGTATTTTCAACAACCTGGCCCGCGTCCGCCCCGCGCTATGCTAGTATCTAGCGATGTTTTCGGCCAGGCTCGATTCGCGCGCATGACTCCAGCCACGGCAATCCACTCCGCCGTCGACGCCGCCATCGAGCGGGCCCACCAATACCTCCTCTCCGCCCAGGCCCCCGATGGCCACTGGGTCGGAGAGCTCGAAGCCGACAGCACCATCACCAGCGAGTACCTGCTCTTCTGCCATCTCACCGACCGGGTGGACCGCGAGCGGGAGCGGAAGATGATGCGCTACCTTCGCGGAGAGCAGCAGCCGGACGGCGGCTGGAGTCTCTACGAGGGCGGGCCGTCGAATCTGTCGGGCACGATCAAGGCGTACTTCGCCCTCAAGGTGGCCGGCGTGTCACCGGACGATCCGGCGATGGCGGCGGCACGCGCGCTGATTCGGGAGCGGGGCGGGCCGGTCGAGGCCAATGTCTTCACCAAGATCCTGCTGGCGCTGTTCGGGGAGTTCGATTGGTCAGGTATCCCGGCAATGCCGGTGGAGATCATGCTGCTGCCGCGCTGGTCCTATTTCAACCTGCTCGAGGTCTCGTACTGGTCGCGGACCGTCATCGTCCCGCTGCTGATCCTGATGGACAGCAAGCCAGTCCGCCGCCTGCCCCCGTCCTGCCGCCTCGACGAGCTATGGCCCGTGCCGCGCCATCGCGCCAGCCTGCGCTTTCACCGCGTGCCACGACCGTTCTCGCCCAAGACCTTTCTCTGGAAGAACTTCTTCATCGGCGTGGACGACTGCCTCAAGGGTTGGGAGCGCCTCGGACCGCGGCCCCTGCGCGCGCGCGCCGTCGAGGCGGCGCGCCGCTGGCTCGAGGACCGGCTGGCCGTGCCCGGCGGCCTGGGCGGGATCTTCCCCGCGATGACGAACTCGGTCCTGGCGCTGCGAACGCTCGGCTACCCCGACGACCACCCGCTGATCCGGGGGCAGATCAAAGAGATCGAGGCGCTGGGCATCGAGAGCGCCCAGTCGCTGCATTACCAGCCCTGCGTGTCGCCGGTATGGGACACGGCGCTGGCCATCAACGCGCTCCTCGACTCGGGCCTGCCGGCCGACCATCCGCAGCTCAGGCGCGCGGCCGAGTGGCTAATGGACGAGCAGATCACGGTGCCGGGGGACTGGCAGATCAAGCGCCCGAAGGTGCCGCCCGGCGGCTGGCCGTTCCAGTACCACAATGACTTCTATCCGGACCTGGACGATACGGGCATGGCGCTGATGGCCATCGAGAAGACGAGCGGCCTCGATCCGGATCGGCGGCGGCGCTGCCTCGAACGCGGCCTGGCCTGGTTTCTCGGCATGCAAGGCAATGACGGCGGATGGGGATCATTCGATGCCGATAACAACCGGCTCATCTTCAACAATATCCCCTTCGCCGACCATGGGGCCCTGCTCGATCCGTCGACCGAGGATCTCACGGGCCGTGGCCTCGAGCTCTTGGGTACGGTCGGCTTCGACGCGACTCATCCGGCGGCGCGACGCGCCCTGGGCTTCATCCGCCGCACCCAGGCGCCGGACGGTTCCTGGTATGGGCGCTGGGGCGTGAACTACATCTACGGCACCTGGTCGGTGATGCGCGGGCTCGCGGCGATCGGAGAGGATCTCTCGCGACCCTATGTGCGGCGGGCCGTGGCCTGGCTGCTCGCGCGGCAGAGCGCGGACGGCGGCTGGGGCGAGACGCTCTCCTCCTATGAAGATCCCGCGCTGGCCGGCCGGGGCGAGTCGATCCCGAGCCAAACGGCCTGGGCGCTTCTCTCGCTGTTTGCGGCGGGACACACCGACGGGCCGGAAGTGGAGCGCGGCGTCCGCTACCTCGTCGCAACCCAGGCGGCAGACGGCTCCTGGGAAGATCCCTTCTGGAACGGCACGGGCTTCCCGCGCGTCTTCTATCTCAAGTACCACTACTACGCCCGGTACTTCCCCGTCTGGGCATTGGGCGTCTATCGGAGCTCGCGGCGGAGCGCGGATTCGTGAACGGTCCCGACGCTCGGCCCTTTCCGCTCCCCGTTCGGCCGATCGAGGCGCTCGGCCGCCTCGTGCTCTACGTCGTCGAAGCCCTGGGCCGATTCGGCCGATTCTTGATCCAGGCGGTAACTTTCACCTTCGTCCCTCCGTTCAAGGTGGGCCGCCTCCTGGATCGCATTCACTTCATCGGGTTCCGATCACTGACCATCGTGATCCTGACCGGTGGCTTCACGGGCATGGCCCTCGGACTGCAGCTCTATCTCACGCTGATCCGCGTGGGCTCGGAGGCGTTCGTGGGACCCGGCGTCGGCCTGGCGCTCGTGCGCGAGCTGGGCCCGGTGCTGAGCGCCGTCTTCGTCACCGGCCTGGCCGGCTCGGCCCTCACCGCCGAGATCGGCATCATGCGAATCACCGAGCAGATCGACGCCCTGCAGGTGATGGCGCTCAATCCCATGCGCTATCTCGTGGTCCCGGCGATGGTGGCGGGCGTGATCACCTTCCCCATGATGACCGCGCTTTTCGACGTGGTCGGCATCTACGGCGGTTATCTCGTCGCGGTGCACCTCCTGGGGCTTTCCCCCGGGACGTACTTCGGCGAGATGCAGTCGTTCGCCGACATGACGGACGTCATGGTCGGGTTCTGGAAATCGCTCGCCTTCGGCATCCTCGTCCCCTGGGTGTGCACCTACAAGGGCTTCCACTGCGGGCACGGCGCGGAGGGCGTGGCGCGCGCCACCACCGAGGCGGTCGTGCTGTCCTGCGTGCTGATCCTCGTCTTCAACTATTTCCTGGGCTCGGTGCTCCCGTGATCCGCGTCGAGAATCTGTACAAGCGCTTCGGCCTGCAGGAGGTCCTGCGCGGCGTCACGCTCGAGGTCGCCACCGGCGAGATCATGGCCATCATCGGCCGGAGCGGCAGCGGCAAGACCGTCCTGCTCAAACACCTGCTGGGCCTGCTGCATCCCGACGCGGGCCGTATCGTCGTGGACGGAACCGACATCACGCACCTGCGCGGCACGGCACTCGAGCCTGTCCGGCGCCGCTACGGCGTGGTCTTCCAGGGCGGCGCGCTCTTCGACTCCATGTCGGTGTTCGACAACGTGGCCTTCCCCCTGCGGGAGAAGACTCGCCTCAGCGGGGCGGAGATCCGCGAGCGGGTCGAGGAAAAACTCGCGCGGGTGGGGCTGTCCGAGATGGGGCACAAGAACCCGGCCGAGATCTCAGGCGGCATGCGCAAGCGGGTCGGCATCGCCCGCGCGCTCGTGACCGAGCCCGAGATCGTGTTCTTCGACGAGCCGACGACGGGCCTGGATCCCATCCTCGTCAACACCATGCACCACCTCATTCGGGAGCTGCACCAGAAGTTGCGCTTCACCGCCGTGATCGTGAGCCACGAGATCCCCGAGATCTTCGACGTGGCGGACCGGATCGCGGTGCTGCACGACGGCGTGATCGTGGAGGCGGGCCCCTCACGGGCGATCCAGGATTCGTCCAACCCGTTGGTCCAGCATTTCATCCGCGGAGAGGTCGAGATGACGGAGAGAAAACCATGAAGCGCTCGTACGTGGACCTGGCGGTCGGGGTGTTCGTCCTCATTGGCATCTTGGCATTGGGCTGGCTTTCCGTTAAACTCGGCAAAGTCGAGATCTGGAACGCGGGCGGCTACACGGTGACCGCCGACTTTCCGTCCGTCGGCGGGCTCAAGGAGGGCTCCTCCGTCGAGATCGCCGGCGTCGAGGTCGGGCGCGTGAATAGGATCGCGCTGGCCGATTACCAGGCGCGCGTGTTTATCGCGATGCGGCCGGGCGTCAAGCTGCAGGAGGATTCGATCGCGTCGATCAAGACCAAGGGCCTGATCGGCGAGAAGTACATCCGGATCAATCCGGGCGGCTCCGAGAAGATCATCCCGCCCAACGGGAAGATCCGGGAGGTCGAGCCGCCGGTGGATTTCGAGGAGTTGCTATCCAAATACATCTTCGGCAAAGTCTAAAGGGAGGGTGCGCGTGGAGGCTTCGACGACTCGGGTGCGCGTAGGGGCGGCGGCGCTGGCGTGTCTGCTGACGGTGTTGCTCGCCGGAGCGGCATGGGCTGGTCTACCGACCGATCAGCTCAAGGGCGCCATCGACCGCGTGATCAGGGCGCTTGAGGATCCAAGCCTCAAGGGCGAGGGCAAGGTGATCGAGCGGCGCCAGGCCGTGCGCAAGATCGCCAACGATATCTTCGACTTCGCCGAGATCGCCCGTCGGTCGATGGCGCGTCACTGGCAGCCGCTGACCGATGCCCAGCGCACGGAGTTCGTCGGCCTCTTCGGCGAGCTGCTGGAGCGCTCCTACATCTCCAAGATCGAGCTGTACGGCGGCGAAAAGATCTTGTACACGAACGAGCGCGTGGACGGCGACTATGCCACGGTGGGGACCAAGATCATCACCAAGAACGGCACCGAGGTCCCCGTGGACTACAAGATGCTCAGGAAGAGCGACCATTGGATGGTCTACGACGTCAATATCGAGGGTGTGAGCCTCGTGTCGAACTACCGGACCCAGTTCAATAAGATCATCCAGACGACCTCCTACAACGAGCTAGTCGGCAAGCTCAAAACCAAGCAGGACGAGCTCCTGGCCGAGGACGCAGCCCAGCGCAAGAAGGCAACACCAACCAAGAACTAGGCGCCCCGGCACTCCCGGGAGCCCGACAGAGTCGCCGCCGGGGGAAGCGGGCTCCGACCTGCTTCCCCCGCGGCCTATAATAAGGAGTCCGTATGACGAAGGCCGCACTGCTCCGCGCCATTCTCCGCCCGCCCGGCCTCGTGCCCATGGTGGGCGCCCACGACGCCCTCTCGGCCAAGCTGATCGAGGCCGCCGGCTTCCCCGTAATCTGGTCGTCGAGCTTCGCCGTGTCCGCGGCTCAGCGCGCCGTCCCCGACGTGAATCTCCTGACGATGACCGAGAACCTCGAGGCGGCAAAGTACATCAACGACGCCGTAATCGCTCCCGTGATCGCTGACGTGGACAATGGCTACGGCAACGTGGTCAATGTCGTGCGCACTGTGGAGGAGTACGAGCGCGCCGGCATCGCCGGCATGTGCATGGAAGACAACGTCTTCCCGAAGAAGTGCAGCCTCTACCCGGGGATGAAGCGTGAGCTGCTGTCGCTTGAGGAATTCGCGGGCAAGATCCGCGCCGCCATCGAGACCCGAGAGAATGCCGACTTCCTGGTGATCGCCCGCGTGGAAGCGCTCATCGCCGGCTGGGGCATGAAGGAAGCGCTGCGCCGGGCCCGGGCCTATGCCGAGGCGGGCGCCGACATGATCCTCATGCACTCGAAGTCCAAGACCGCCGCCGAGATCCTCGAGTTCATGCGCCTCTGGGACCGCCCGACGCCCGTCGTCGTGGTGCCAACGCTGTATCCCTCGGTGACCTTCGAGGAGCTCGAGAGCGCGGGCGTCAAGATGGTGATCTGGGCCAACCAGGTGCTGCGCGGCGCCGTGCAGGGTATGCAGGCCACGCTCGAGATGCTGGCGCGAGAGCGGCGCCTGGATGCGCTCGATCCCCTTATCGTGCCGCTCGAGGAGATTTATCGCCACGTCGGGGTGGACGAGTTCAAGGCCATCGAGGAGGAGTACCTGCCGGCGGCCGCGGGCCAGGCCAAAGCCGTCATCATCGCGGCGGGCTCGGGCAAGTCGCTGCTGCCGCTCACCGAAGACCGGCCCAAATGCATGCTGGACATCAAGGGCCGCACGATCCTGGAGCGCCAGATCGAAACCCTGCGCGCCTGCGGCGTGCAGGACATCGTGGTGGTCCGCGGCTACAAGAAGGAGGTCGTGACCGCCCCCGGCGTCCGCTTCTACGACAACGACCGCTATGACGAGACCGGCGAGCTGGCATCGCTGTTCAGCGCCGAGGGCGAGCTCAGCGGCCCGCTGCTCTTCCTCTATTCGGATATCCTCTTCGAGCAGACGGTGCTCGAGAAGCTCCTGCGCGCCGAGGCGGACTGCGCCGTGGTCGTGGACCGCGCCTGGGTGGACCAGCGCGACCGGCTGATGCCCCTGGGCAAGGCGCTCGACTTGGTGATCACGAAGAATGCGCCCGCTGCGGGCCTGCGCTCGCTGCCGGCGCCGGGTGAGGACACGCTCTTGGCCATCGGCCAGCGCATCCGGCCGGAGCAGGCCACGGGCGAGTTCATCGGGCTGGCGCGGTTCTCGGAGCGCGGCGCCCAGCTCGTGCGCGAGACCTACCGCGAGCGCCGCGGCGCGGCTGCCGGGCGCTTCCACGAGGCCGACAGCCTGGAACAGGGCGCCTTCACGGATCTGCTGCAGGAGCTGGTGGACCGCGGGCACACCGTGTCCTGCGTGGACATCTACAAGGGCTGGCTCGAGATCGACACCTTCGAGGACTACCAGCGCGCATGGGCCGAGATCAAAAAATAAGCGGCAAAGAGTTCGTCGCCCAGCTCGAAGCGCAGGGCTACGAGTTCTTCGCGGGCGTTCCCTGCTCGCTCATGGACAGCGTCATCGGCGCGCTCGAATTCCACCCCCGCTTGCCCTACGTGCCCGCGGTCCGGGAGGACGTGGCCGTGGGGTTAGCCGCCGGCGCTTGGCTGGCGGGTCGCGCGCCAATGGTCCTCATGCAGAACTCCGGGCTCGGCACGAGCCTCAACGCCCTGGTCTCGTTGTCCCTGATGTACCGGCTGCCCGCCCTGCTGCTGGTGACCTGGCGCGGCTACGAGGGCAAGGACGCGCCGGAGCATCTCTTGATGGGCGAGATCTCCCCGAGCCTGCTCGGCCTCATCGGCATTCCCCACCGGGTACTCTCCGCCGAGCGGGCCGGAGAGGACATCGCGTGGGCGCGGCTGGAATCCGAGCGCCTGAGCCAGCCCGTGGCCCTGCTGCTGCCGCCTGGTGTGCTCGAGGCGAGGACTCCGGGGCACGCCGAGCCCTCGCCCGCCGTTTCGCTGCCGCCCCTGACGGCCTCCCCTTCAGCTGTCCCCCGGCCTCCGCAGATCTCGAGGCTGGAGGCGCTGCGGGCCGCCCTCGCCGCCGTTGGCGACGAGCCGGTGATTCACGCGAATGGCTATATCTGCCGCGAGTCGTTCGCCGTCAGCGATCGGCCGCAGAACTTCTACATGATCGGCTCGATGGGGCTGGCCTCGGCCATCGCCCTCGGCGTGGCGCTGGCGCGGCCCGACCGCAAGACGGTGATCTTCGACGGCGACGGCAATCTCCTGATGAATCTGGGGATCCTGCCGATGATCGGCGGCGGCCCGATCATGGGTCGCGGCCGGCCCCGAAATCTCGTCCATGTAGTCTTCGACAATGGCCTCTACGGCTCCACGGGCAACCAGCTCTCGCCGTCGCGTCACGTGGGGCTGGATCGCCTGGCGCTGGCCGCGGGCTACGCGTCGGCCATAGGCGTGACCGAGCCCGCCGTCCTCACGCAGGCGGTCTCGGCCGCGCTGGCCTCCGAGGGCCCGCACTTCATCCTGGCGCGCGTCACGGCCGAGGAGCAGCCGGCGCCGCGCATTCCCTACCCGCCCGAGCAGATCCGCGATCGCTTCCGCGCGGCGCTGGGAGCGCGTGGATGAAGGCCATCCTGCTGGCCGCCGGTGTCGCGCGCCGGCTGGCCCCGCTCACCGACCACACCCACAAGTGCCTGCTGCCCGTAGGCGGCCGATCACTGCTGGACCGGATGCTGGACGCCCTCACCGCCTCGGGCGTTGCCGAGACCGTGATCGTGGTGGGCCATTGCCAGGATCAGGTCCGCGCCGCCGCGGGGACGGCCCGGGGCGCCATGCGAATCACCTACGTGGAGAATCCCGAGTACCAGAAGGGCTCGATCCTCTCGCTCTGGTGCGCCCGCGACACGCTCCTCGAGGACAGCACGCTCGTGATGGACGCCGACGTGCTGTTCCCCCCGGTGTTCCTCGAGCGGCTCATCGCCGCGCCCGCGGCGAGCGCGCTGCTCCTCGACCGCGGCTTCAGCGATACCGGCGAGGAGGTCAAGCTCTACGCGGTCGGCGACCGTGTCATCGCGCTGGGGAAAAAGTTCGTCCCGGAGAAATGGGAAGTGATCGGCGAGGGCATCGGGTTCTTCAAGTGCAGCGCGCTCCACGCGCCCGAATACATCCGGCTGCTGGGCGAATCCATCCAGGACACCGGCGGCGTCAACGAGTACGAAGACGCGCTGCACCGGCTGCTCGCGCGCGTGCCCGTGGGCTGGGTGGACGTCACCGGGCTGCCGTGGACCGAGGTGGACTTTGCCGAGGATCTCCGGCGCGCCGAAGCCGAAGTCTTGCCCAAGATCGAGCGCCTCGGGCATTGATGTGGCCCGGGCCCTTGTCTACTTCTCCGAGGCCGGCAGCCACACCGTAGCGCCCCGCGTCGTCGCCGGCCGTTCGCTCGCCGTGCGCGCGCTGGTCTCGGCCTTCCGCGCCGGCGCCGCCACCATCGCGGTCCCGTCCGCGCTCCGGGACGACGCCGTGGAGCGAGCGCTGGCGCGCATGCCCGCGCTCGCCGCCGCCATCCAGTGGCTCGATCCCGCCCGGCCCGAGCCGCCGCCTCCGGGCGCCGCGCTCTGGCTCTTCGTCCCCGTCTCGGCGGTGGTCGATGCGCCGTCACTCCGCGCCCTGCTCGATCCCGCGCCGCCGCCCCCAGGCGCCATTCTCTCCGGCTCGGCCGAGGCGGGCGCACCGGTTGTGCTCGCCTCGGCGGCCGTCGCCAGCCGCCTCTGGAAAGACGCGGCGGAGGGGCGGCCGCTCGGCGTCGAGCTGGCACGTCACGCCGCCGAAGCCCGGCTTGAGCCGCGGGACGCGGCCGGCGTCTTCGCGGTCGTGACGGACGAGGCCGGGCTCGCCCGCGCGGAGGACGCGCTCTACGCGCGGGTGGGAACCGGTCTGGACTCCGGCATCGATCGCCTGCTCCACCGACGCTGCTCGCGGTGGATCACCCGCGTCCTGGTCCTGACCTCGGCGACGCCGAATCAGGTCAGCCTGGTCAGCTTCCTGATCGGGTGCGCGGCGATTTGGTGCTTTTGGAACGCGACCGCCACAAGCGCGATATGGGGACTGGTGTTCTACGCGCTCGCGTGCATCGTCGACCACACGGACGGCGAGCTCGCCCGGCTCACGTTCCAGGAGTCGCGCTTCGGCGCCGAGCTCGACTGGGTCATCGACAATATCATCCACGTCGGCATCGTGTTCGGGATGGCGGTGAGCGCCGGCGGGCCCGTGGCGATCGGAGTCGGCATCGCGGCCGTCGTGGGCGTGGCCTTGAGCGCCTGGTTCGCCCGTATCCTGCCCCACGAGATCGAGGTGGGTGAAGCCGTCGGCGGCGCCCTGAAGGACATGGGCAATCGCGACATGTTCTACCTGCTGCTGCTGGGCTTCGTGCTCTTCCGCTGGACCTCGCCGCGCCTGCTGCTCCCGCTGGCCATCGTCGTTGCCATCGGCTCACAGGCGTATTGGATCGGCTGCCTGAATCGCATCCGCCGTTCCCGGGCCGCGGGGCTGCCGTGATGGGCCGCTGGCTCCGTGCCCTGCTGATGCTGGGAGGCCTCGGCTTCGTCGCCTACCTCGTCTACCGGGTGGGACCGGCCACGATCTGGGATTCGGTGAGCGCGCTGGGCTGGCGGCTGCTGATCGTGCTCTGCCTGCCCTACTCGCTCATGGTCGTGGTGGACGCGGCTGCGTGGCGAGTGCTCTTCCGGGGCGCTCACGTGCCGTTCTTGATGCTCGTGCGCGCCCGGCTGGCCGGCGAGGCGGTCAATATGGCGACGCCGACGGCCTCGGTGGGCGGCGAGCCGCTCAAGGCCTATCTGCTGCGGCCGTGGGTACCCTTGAGCGAAGGCTTCGCCGCCGTCATCGCTGACAAGACCACGGTCGTCACGGGACAGTGGCTCTACCTGCTGGCCGGCCTCGGGGCGGCCGTCCTCATCCTGGACCGGTCTCACGCGCTCGTGCTGGCCATGGCCAGCCTGCTTGTCGTCGAAGCGCTGGCCGTGGGGGGATTCGTCCTGGTCCAGACGCGCGGAATCTTCGGAGGCAGCGGCCGGCTCCTGGGTCGCGTGGGGCTGGCCCCCTCCGCCCGGTACCAGGGCGGGCTCGAGGACCTGGACCGCGCGCTGGCGCGATTCTACCGCGAGCGGCTGGATCGCATCGCGGCCTCGGCACTGCTGCACGGGCTGGCCTGGGCCGGCGGCGGGGTGGAGATCTTCCTCGTGATGTATCTGCTCGGCAGGCCGGTATCGCTCACGACCGCGCTCGTCATCGAGTCCTTCGGGGCCGCCGTCAAATTCGCAAGCTTCATGATCCCCGCCTCTCTGGGCGCGCTCGAGGGCGGCTACGTCGCGTTTTTCGGTGCTTTTGGCCTGGGCGGGGCGGCGGGGCTGACCTATGTCCTCGTCCGCCGCGTCCGAGAGGTCGCGTGGGCGGCGCTGGGCCTCCTCACCGTGACAGCCCTCCGTCCTCGAGCCGCGCTCGTCGAGCCCGAGGCCGGCGGCTCCTAGCCCGTCCGCCACACGGCCCCGCCCTGTGCTAGACTCTGGGCGCTTTTCCGGCCACTCGCGCCCCTGACAAGGAGGATCTCTTGGGATCCGTTCGCGTCGCCATCATCGGAGTCGGCAATTGCGCGTCCGCGCTGGTCCAGGGCGTCCACTACTATCGGAACGCCGGCGAAGAGGGGTTCATTCCGGGCCTGATGCGACCGCGGCTCGGCGGCTACCACGTGGGGGACATCGAGTTCTCCGCGGCCTTCGATATCGACGCGCGCAAAGTAGGCCGGGACCTGTCCGAAGCCATCGTGACGGAGCCCAACAACACCGTGCGCTTCTGCGAAGTGCCGCGGCTCGGCATCCCGGTGCACCGCGGGATGACCCACGACGGCCTGGGCCAGTACCTCTCGCAGGTGATCACGAAGGCACCCGGGCCCACCGCCGACATCGTCGGCATCCTGCGCGAGACGCGCACCGACGTCGTGGTTAACTTCCTGCCGGTGGGCAGCGAGATGGCGACCAAGTGGTATGTCGAGCAGGTCCTCGACGCCGGCTGCGGCTTCGTCAACTGCATCCCTGTGTTCATCGCCCGCGAGCACTACTGGCGCCGACGCTTCGAGGAGCGCGGCCTTCCGGTCGTGGGTGACGACGTCAAATCCCAGGTGGGCGCGACCATCGTGCACCGCGCGCTGGCCAAGCTGTTCATGGACCGCGGCGTGCGCCTGGAGCGCACCAGCCAGCTCAACGTCGGCGGCAACACCGACTTCTACAACATGCTCGAGCGGCAGCGTCTCGAGTCCAAGAAGATCTCCAAAACCGACGCCGTGCGCTCGCAGGTCTCGCACGACCTGGCTGACGAGAACATCCACATCGGGCCCAGCGATTACGTGCCGTGGCTCGCCGACCGGAAATGGGCGCACATCCGCCTCGAGGGGCGCGCGTTCGGCGATCAGCCGATTAACCTGGAGCTCAAGCTCGAGGTCTGGGACTCGCCCAACTCGGCCGGCGTCGTGATCGACGCCATTCGCTCCTGCAAGATCGCGATGGACCGCGGGCTCAAGGGCGCGCTGCTCGCCCCGTCCGCCTACCTCATGAAGTCACCGCCCGAGCAGTGGGCCGACGAGGTCGCGCGGGGCCGGCTCGAACAGTTCATCGAGGGCGACGAGTAGCGCCCCGAGCCGCTCCGGGGGGGCCGGGGCCCCGTCCGCTCCCCAGATGCGTCGGGTTCCTTGAGGGTCGTGCTACACTTTTCCAGTCCCGCGTTTCGTTCGCTATGATCGCCATCTCGAGAACGGGCCGCTTGCTGCGCCGCCTCGTTCGGGTGTCTTGCAGGCGCCCGGCCGTGACGATCGCGCTCGCCCTCCTGCTGGCCGTCCTGGGAATCGGCTACACGCTCCAGGCGCTGACCTTCAAGACCTCCGTGCGGGATATCCTGCCGCAGCAGGCCGGATATGTGCAGCGCTACGCGCAGTATGCCCGCGAGTTCGGCGAGCTCGAAGATATCGTGGTCGTGGTCGAGGCGGGCTCGTTCGAAGGCGCGAAAGCCTATGCGAGCCGGCTCGTGCAGGAGCTCCGCGGCTCGCCGGTGAAGTTCGAGCGCATCGCCTACCGGATCGACCCCAAGCGCTTCCTCGGACGCCAGCTGCTGTATCTCTCCACCTCCGAGCTGCAGGAGATCCGCGACAAGATCTTCGACCACCAGGAGTTCATGGAGAGCTTCGCGGGGGACCCGAGCCTGTCGCGGCTGCTCGAGGGCGTCAACACCCAGTTGGCCGCCGCCTTCGTGTCCAACCTCTTCGACCTGGGGCTCAAGGAGCAGGACCTGCCGGTGGACACGCGGTTCCTCCGCATGCTCCTCGACCAGATGTCGGCGCGGCTCGACCACCCGACACCCTATATCTCGCCCTGGGGGACGCTGTTCTCCTTCGGCGGCGACCCGACCTCCGACGCCGGCTACTTCCTCTCGGATGACAAGAGCCTGCTGTTCATCCTCGTCGAGCCCCCGAAGGGCGACAAGGGCAGCTTCGTCACCGACAAGCGCGCCATCGAAGCCATCCGCGGCGCCATCGACCAACTGCGGCCCGCCTTCCCCAACGCCCAGGCGGGCGTCACGGGGGCCCCCGCCCTGTCGAACGATGAGATGTCCGCGGCCTTCCGCGACAGCCAGATGGCCACCTTCCTGGCCTTCGCCCTGACCCTCCTGGTGATGACGCTGGCCTTCGTCCGGGTCGGCAAGCCGCTGGTGATGCTGGGTGTCCTGGCCGTGAGTCTGGCCTGGTCCATGGGCATCACCACCCTCACCATCGGCCATCTGACGATCTTCTCCGTGATGTTCATCTCCATCGTGGTGGGGATCGGCATCGATTACGGGATCTACTTCCTCTTTCGCTACGAAGAGGAGATCTTCCTGGGCCGGAACCTCAAGGAGGCGCTGGAGCTCACCGCGGCCCGCACCGGGCCCGGCATGCTGATCGGCGCGCTCACGGCGGGCGGCACCTTCTACATGCTCGCGCTCACGGACTTCCAGGGCATCCGCGAGCTCGGCATCATCGCCGGCACCGCGATCTTGCTCGCCTGGCTCAGCATGATGACCTTCTTCCCGGCACTGCTCGTGGTGATCGACCGCCGGCATGCGGCGCGGCCGAAAGACCAAAAGCCGAGGGCGCATCAGCTCGAGCGGATCCACGTCCCCGTCCTGGACCGCCTCACCGGCTTTCCCCGCACCGTGCTCGTGACGACGGCGGCGGCCACCGCGCTCTCGCTCTGGGCGCTGCCGTCGGTGGGCTTCGACTACAACCTGCTGAACCTGCAGGCCAAGGGCACGGAGTCGGTGACCTGGGAGAAGCGCATTCTCGCCAATACCGGCCGATCCGGCTTCAACGGGCTGGCCTCCGCTGAGACGCTGGACGAGCTGAGGCTCAAGCACCACGCCTTCGAGAACCTCCCGTCGGTGTCCGAGGTGGATTCGGTGCTCCATCTGATCCCCGAAGGCCAGCAGGAGAAGATCACGATCATCAAGAGCTTCGCACCGCTGGTGGCGCCGGTGCGCATCGGCCGGTCGAGCCCCGTGGACCTGGACCGCCTGCGGAAGGCCCTGCTCGACATCAAGCGTCGCTTCGACGTGGTGGCATCCGAAGCCGGCAGCAAGCTGCCGGCCGAGATCCAGGCGGTTCGTGCGAAGACGGCGGCGCTGATCAAGCAGCTCAACACGGCCGACCGCGAGTCCGCCGAGGCCTCGCTCAGCTATCTCCAGGCGCAGCTCTACCGGGACTTCGTCAACAAGTTCTATAGTCTGCAGCGCAACCTGAATCCTCGCATCGTGGGGATTGACGAGGTGCCGGAGGAGCTGAAGCGGAAGTTCATCGGCTCCAACGGTCACTTCCTCCTTCAGGTGCACCCCAAGGTGGACATCTGGGAGCGGCAGGGCGCCCGCCAATTCGTCCGCGAGCTGCGCAGCGTGGACCCCGACGTCACGGGCGCGCCCATCATCACCTACGAGGCCACCCGGCTGATGGAGCGGGCCTATCGGCAGGGTACCGCCTACGCCTTCATTCTGGTGGGATTGCTGACCTTCCTGATGATCCACCGTCTGCGTGAATCGCTGCTAGCCATCCTGCCCCTGGTGCTGGCCCTGCTCTGGACCATCGGGCTCATGCACGTCTTCGGAATCAAGTTCAACCTGGCCAATGTCTGGGGGCTCCCGCTGATCATCGGCACTTCAGCAGAGTTCGGGCTCAACGTCATCGTGCGCTACATGGAAGGCCGCCGGCACGGCGGGCCGCTGGTCGCGCGCAGCACGGTGATGGCGGTGGCACTCAACGGCATCACGACCATCGTGGGCTTCGGCAGCCTGATGACAGCCGCGCATCGGGGCATCTTCAGCCTCGGCTTGCTGCTCACCATCGGCTCGGCCTGTGGCCTGCTGGCCTCGCTCGTGGTGCTGCCCGTGATCCTCCGCCTCATCGCCGGCCGCGCTGCCGCGTCGCCCACGGCCGAGATCCTGCCCCGTTCCTCCGCCGCCTAACCTCGCGCTCACTCGTCGTCAGCCAGAGAGGCGAATCGCCGCTGGAAGCCCGTCGGCGGTTCCTGAGCCGCAGTGCTGAGCATCTCAGCCTGAGTCTCCAGCCGCCTCTCGAGATTCCGGATCAGGACGGCGATCATGCCGAGTAGCGCGAGCGGCGGCGAGAAGATGAGCGCGGCCAACAGCCAGAGCATGAAGCCCCGGAACCCGCCCGTCGCGCCTCCGACAGCGGCGACGAAGAGCGCTCCGACGAGCCAGCACAGAAGAAAGATCCCGAGCAGGATTTCCCAGGTCACTTGTGCTCCTCACCGCGATGATTCTGTGGTCGCCACGGAGGGCGGGGAATGGCGCCCCGCCCTCCGTGCATTACACATCTCGGATGGCCTTGCTCCCTAGACCAGGTGTTTCCAATTCACGCCGCACTTGCAAGCATGCACGTCGTCCGCGTGCGCCGAAGGCTTGTCGCAGTGATGGCGCTTGCCGGCCTCGTCGATCTTGTCGCTCCCGCATCGGCCTTGCTCGTTCGGTCGCGCTTGGGGGCACCAATTGGTGATCGGCTTCGTCTGAGTGTGTGCCATGCGAATTATCCTCCTCTACTACGGGTACCCGCTCCTTGTCGCCGGAGTCAAGGAGTCATAACGCTGCGTGATACCGGCGCGCGTGAGAGAGGCGATCAGACTGGAACGATCTTAATAGAAGAGGTTCGCGCCGAAGTCTGGGATCTTCCCCGCCCTGACTTCCTCGGTCCAGCTGTCCAACTTGCCAACATCCATCTTCCAAAACCTCCGGCTCAGCTCGAAATACTGCAGCACGATGTCGCGCTCTCCCTTCTCGAGTAGATCTTTTGCAAAGCTCATGTTAGGACCGAAGCTATTCATCTGCGGCGAGCCGGGACTTTTGCCCGCGGCGAGCAAGTACTGCGTTCCCTCTCCAATCCGCCCCTCACGAACCGCGATGCGTCCGAGCACCAGGTTGCCGTCTTGTATGACGTTGCCATAATTCCAGTCACCTTGAAACTTTGGCGCGAGTTCAAGCAGTTCCATATCGAATCTACGGGCGTCGTCAATGTTGCCCACCACGAAGCTTGCTTTCGCAGCATCATCCAATGCGTAGAATCTACGCTGTTGGTCAGGTGCTGTCGCCAGCGCGTTCAGCGCCTTGTCGAGTCGCCCTTGCGGTGTTCTGGGATGATCTGTACTCAAAGCAGGCGCCAATAAGATAGGGACAAGGACAAGCAACACGAGGAACAGACCGTTGACGCAAATACCAGCAATGGCTTTCCCCAGTATGCCCTTGCGCCGATGTCGTTCGGTTTGTGCCAGCGCAACGATACCCAGAGCAAGACCTAAAACAATCAGCAGCAGGGCAAGGAGCCCGATAACAGCAAGCGGCTTGAGTCTTGGCCCGCCGTGGGATTGCAGATACACAAACAAAACGATGCAGATGAAAATCACAATCAGGGGAGCAAGCAGGCTGACCGTCGCTGCGAATCGAGCGAACTGTCCGGGGCTCGTGTCCGTTGACTGCTGTCGCAGAACTGGTGACAACGGATCGCTCATAGAGGGGAGATCATACGCGGCGGGGGCGGCGGATCCAATGGGGTACGCGCTTACATCTTGGTGAAGACCTGGCTCCGTGAGCTCACCGGCGGGCGCTGCACGGGATCACGACCATGGTCGGCTTCGGCAGCCTGGGAACAGGGTCAGCGAGTTCTTCCCTCTCCCCGGGGAAGAGGACTTGGAAGGTCAGTGGGCCGATCATCCCTTGGTGCTGCCGGCCGTGAGTCCCGAGATGTAGTAATCCATCAGGAAGACGTAGAGCAGGACCGGGGGGAGGCAGGCCAGCAGCGCCCCGGCCATCAACCCGCCCCAGTGGTAGACGTCGCCCTTGATCAGACTCGTCACCGTTCCCGCCGTCAGCACCTGCTGGTCGCTCGAGAAGATGAAGGCCAGCGGGTAGAGGAAGCCGGACCACGACACGGTGAAGGCGAAGATCGTGGCGGCGATGAGCCCCGGCACGACCACCGGGAGGAAGATCAGCACGAGCATCTGCAGGTGGCTGGCGCCGTCCACGAGCGCGGCCTCGTCCAGCTCCTTCGGGATCGACGCGAAGTAGCCGACCAGGAGCCAGGTGCAGAAGGGCACGATCGCCGCGGGGTAAACCAGCACCAACGACCACTTCGAGTTCAGCAGGCCCAGCCACCCGATGATCTTGAAGAGCGGGATGAAGAGCAGCGAGTCCGGCACCAGGTAGACCAGGAAAACGGCCGTGCCTAGGACCCCCGCCCCCTTGAAGCCCAGTCGCGACAGCGCATAGGCCGCCAGCACGCTGATGACCATCGAGAGCAGCACCACTGGGATCGTCACCAGCACGGAGTTCTTGAAGTAGATCAGGAAATCGGTCTTCTGGAACAGGTCCCGGTAATGCTGCAGCGTCGCGCCCTCCTGGATGATGAGCGGGATGCCCTTGAGCCCCTCGATCTCCTGGTTGGTCTTGAGCGAGGTGATGGCCATCCAGTAGGGCGGGAAGAGAAAGAAGACCATGAAGCAGGCGATGAGACCATAGCAGACGAACAGCGTGAGGTTCCGGCGCGCGCGCCTCGTCCGGAGAATCATGCCGTGCCCCGGCGGATGCCCCGCAAGATGAAGAAGGCGGACACCGCGAGGATCGGGAACATGAACAGCGACACCGCCGCTCCGAGAGGCACGTCCCCGGTGGCGATGCCCAGCTCGAAGGCGTACGTGCCGAACACCTGGGTGGTGTGGCGGGGGCCGCCCCGGGTCAGCACGCGGATGATGTCGAAGGTGGCCAGCGTCACGATGGTGGAGAACAGCAGTGTCACCGCGATGATGTTCTTGAGCATCGGCAGCGTAATGTAGCGCAGCCGCTGCGCCGCCCCCGCCCCGTCTATCGCGGCCGACTCGAACAGCTCCTGCGGGATCGACTTGAGCCCGGCCAGATAGGTGATCATGAAGAACGGCGTCCCATACCAGATGTTCACCAGGGTCACGGAGAACTTCGCCCAGAAGGGCTCGGACAGCCACGGCTTGGGGCTCATCCCCAAAAGGGCCAGCAGCCAGTTGAGCGCGCTGTGGGTGGGCTCGTAGATCCACCACCACCCCAGGCTCGACAGAGCCAGCGGCATCACCCACGGGATCAACGACAGCCCCCGCCAGACCCGCTGCCCGCGGGTGGGCAAGGTGTGGATCACCAGGGCCAGCGTGAAGCCCAGTATGGCCTTCCAGAGCACCGCCAAGGCGGTGTACAGGAACGAAAACTGGAGGACCATCCAGAAGGTCTCCTGCGTCATCAGGTAGCGGAAGTTCTCCAGCCCGATGAAGGCGGTCTCCCGCTTGTTGAGCATGCTGAGGTAGATCGAGTAGAAGAAGGGATAGGCGACGAGCCCGCCGATCAGCCCGATCAGCGGCAGGCACATCAGCACTCCGGTCGCCGAGCGCGACCGGAGCCGGAGGCGGAGCCCCCGCCGGGCGGGTCGAACCCGTCCGGCGGCGGCGATATCGGCCACCGAGCTGTTGGGGCTCACGGCGGCTCCGTGATTATCCGCGCTTGTAGCCTTCCAGCTCCTTGGCCGCCCATTTCATGGCGTCCCTGGGCTTCGTGCCGCCTGAGGTGACCTTTCCAACCATGGTCGGCAGCAGCCACTTGTAATACACCTGCACGCCGTACTCCGGCTTTGCGGGATAGCCCGCGGTAATGATCCGCTCATCGCCACGGATAGGGTAGTTGTACTGCCCTCCCCTGGGAGGCTCGACCTCGGTCCAGATCGGATGGGTCATGAAGGTCGGCAGCTGCGGATAGTCATAGCCCTGGGAGGCGGTGATCAGCTTCCACTGCACATCCTTCAGTGACAGGTACAGAAGCAGGTCTTTGGCCGCCTGCTTGCTCTTGGACCATGACCAAATGCCCCACGAGAACGGCAGGGCACCCCGCCACCGCCCCTTGGGACCGCGCGGCATGTCGTGATGCCAGACCTGGGCCGCCACCTGCGGCTGGTCGCGCTTGGCCACCGTCCACGCGCTGGGGGGGTTGATGATGGCCGAGCCCTTGCCGGAGATGAGCCAGCGGTTGTTCGAGGCATCGTCCCAGCCATAGATGTCCTTCGGCATGTACTGGGTCAGCTCCCTGAGGTATTCGATGACCTGGACCGTGGCGTCCTGATCGATGGTGACGTTGCCCTTCTCGTCGATGGGAAAGATGCCGTGGGAGGCGAACAGCGGCCCCAGCCAGTCGTTGGAGTCGGTGTTCTCGGCGATAGATGCGCCGAAGGGGAAGCCGGCAGCGTGGACCTTTTTGGCTCCGGCCAGGAACATCTTCCAGTCCCAGGCCTCAATCTTCTTCTTGTCCCGCTTCTTCACGTCGACGGGAAACATCTCCTGGACGTCGATGCTCGCGTGCTTTTTCCAGAGGTCCATCCGGGTCTCGAGCGGATAGGTGTGGGAGCCGATCGGCGCCGGGACCGTGATCCAGCGGCCGTCCTGGAAGTTCAAATACGTCGCGTTGTCGTTGTACCTGCCGTACTGCTTCTGGATCGAGTCGACGACATCGCTAACCGTCTCCAGCTTGTCCTTGTAGAGCGTACCGTACCACGTGCCGAAGGCGATGATGTCGTGGCCGGCGCCCGCCCTGTACTCGGCCGCGCTCGTGAGATCGAGCTTGTTGCCGATCGAGGTGATGAAGTCGATGCTGATGTCCACCCCATTGCTCTTCCCCCACTCCATGATGGTGCCTTTGAGCGCGTCGTTGGCACCCGGCACCCAGTGGTCCCAGAGCCCCAAGGTCAGCCTGGTCTGCGCACGGGCGACGTGCGGAAATCCGGCGGTAGCCGCCGCCGCGGCGCCTGCGGCCGTCACCTTCAGGAAGTCCCGGCGAGTCTGTGAGGTCATGGCAATCCTCCTCCTATGTGCGGACCGAAACCAGACCGGCGCATCGAGGTGAAGAGCAGCGTCCTCCCGGCCAGAGGCCCAGCGATTCCTGGGGGCGGTTCGGCGGGAACGTGAGCATAATCGCCTCTGGACTTCGCGGACACGATGGGTCCTCTACGACCGGCACTCTCGCGCGGCACTATACTCCCGCATAAGCGGGGAGACAAGAGATGCGGACGGAGGTGGCTGCCCTGCGGCGGTCGCGGTGGCCAGGCGAAGCGCGGATCGAGTTCTGGGTGCCGCCGTAGAGCGTTATTGCCCACTCGCCTGGTTCAAACGCATCATTGACCCAGTCAGATTCTGCGCGGTCGATGCAGATTGGTCACTGCCTTCGTGGACGCTACGCCGCACAGGGGAGAGGTTCGTGGGCGTGGATCCCGCGCTTACATCTTGGTGAAGACCTGGCTCCGTGAGCTCACCGGCGGGCGCCGTCCTCCTTCGATACTCGGAATCCCTGGAGAATGTCCTCGCGGATCAGGACGCCGCCGAGGCCGGCTTGCGCCGGGCTCGGGCGCGACTCTGCCAGAGCGACCGGACGCCGAAATAGGCGAACGCGTCCTTGAGATTCGAGAAGGCGCGCTTCGCCCGGCCCATCTCCTGGGTCGTCACGTACTCCAGGGTCAACACGACGCGTCGGTCGCCCGCCCGAGAGGGGCTCACGCCGTGATAGACCTTGTCGCCGTTGAAGATAACCATGGAGCCGGGATTCGTGGCCACGGCGAGATCCACGGGCGCGTGTCCGCTCTGTTTCGTGTGGAGCCGGCAGAGCAGCCGGCTCGCGGAGTCCTGAACGAGCCCGAAGAGCACGGTGTAGCGGGCACCTTTGTAATACGAGGTGTCGTAGTGATAGCCCATGTGGTCCCCCGCCTCGGTGTAGAAGTAGAGCGCGCAGGCGTGGGGATCGTCGTCGGGGCAGAGCTTGAGGTCCGCCCGCACCAGCCGGCTGAGGAATTGCCGGAACGATGCCGAGCGGTAGAACTCGAGCAAGGACGGCCCGTCCTCGGCGATGGCGAAGTGGCTCACGCTCCCGCCTTTCTTGTGCCGCGGGATGTAGTTGCGGTTGAGGCCGGGCTCGAGCCGGCGCACATCCTCGAGCAGCGGGGCAACAGCCTCGGGCCGCAGGAACTGGGGGATGAACAGGAACTCGTCCTGCTCCCAGTATTCCCGCTCGAGTCGGGCGAAATCCAACTGCGCCACCGCGCGGTCGATCTCCGCAGTCAAGGTGCTAACGACGGGATCCATGTCGAGAGCGCTCTCCTTTAGGATAGCCCGGTGACCTGCACCAGGTTGGAGTGAAGGGCGGGACCCCCACCCATGTCGGCCGTTCGGTCGTCGGTGAGCGCGTTGACGCCGCGACGGCCGGGTTGGTGCTTCGACCACCAGATCCCCTCCACCACGGCCACGCCCGCACGCGTGTCTTCCGTGATGATGGCGACGAATTGCGCCTGGCCACGGGGGCTGCGCACCGCGACGAGGTCGCCGTCCCGGATGCCGCGCACTGCCGCGTCCTCGGGATGGAGGAGAACCGACGGCTGCCTCTGCCTCCGGCGCATTCTGTCGGACTGGCTGAAGGAAGAGTTCAGGAAGAATCGGTTGGGCGGCACCAGGCATTGCAGCGGGTAGCGGCGTCTGGCCTCGGCATTATCCGGCCCCTCGACCAGCGGGAGATAGGTCGGCAGCGAGGGCAATCCCTGGGCCGCGAGAGTCTCGGAGACGAACTCTACTTTTCCCGACGGCGTCGGTGCCCCATCGGCGAAAGGCAGGTAGGGCCGCCCCACGCCGAGCCGCACCACGCGCTCGTCCCTGACCCGCTCATACGTGATCCCGGCCACCGACGGGTCGCCGGAGGCGAGCGCCTCGCTCACGAGGGCCGCTTCGTCCTTATCGAAGTGCGGGTTGGAAAGCCCCATGGCTTTGGCGAGGCAGCGCACGACCTGCCAGTTGGAGCGCGCCGCGCCTTCCGGCGGGATCACCGGCTCCGCCAGCTGGAGATACATGTGCCCGTAGGACTTGTAGAGGTCCACGTGCTCCATGGACGTGGTGGCGGGCAGGACGATGTCGGCATAGTCGGTGGTGTCCGTCAGATGCTGCTCGTGGACCACTGTGAAGAGGTCCTCGCGCTCGAGGCCGCGCAGCACCAAATCCTGATTCGGGCAGACGCTGGCGGGGTTCGAATTGTAGACGTAGAGGGCCTTGATGGGCGGGCGCAGCTCGGGATCGGTGAGCGTCCGGCCCAGCCGGATCATGTTGACGACGCGCGGCGCGGGATGCGGCATGAGGTCCGCCCGCTCGAGGGCGTCGTATCTGAGCCCAAAGCTGCCCGAAGAGGACAGGAGCGCGCCGCCGGCCGGATGCGCGTAGGCGCCTGTGACGGCCGGCAGGCAGGCGATGGACCGGCACGTCATGCCGCCATTGTCGTGACGTGAGAGCCCGATCCCGACGCGGATATAGGCGGCCTTGGTCGCTCCGTAGCGGCGGGCGAAGTCCTCGATCTCGCCGGCGGTCAAGCCGGTGATCCGGCTCACGCTCACCGGGTCGTATTGCTTGACGTGCTCGGCGAGCACCGTAAAGCCCAGCGTCGCGCGGCGGATGTAGTCATGATCCACGAGCCCGTCGCGGATGAGCACGTGCATCACCCCAAGCGCCAGCGCCCCGTCGGTGCCCGGTCGCGGCATCAGGTGGCAGTCCGCCGACTTGGCCGTCTGCGTCCGGTATGGATCGATGCAGACGATGAACGCGCCGCGCCGTCGCGCGCGCTTGACCAGCGTCATGGCATTGATATGGGTGTGCGAGGCATTGATGCCCCAGAGCACGACCAGGTCGGAGCCCACCATCTGCTCCGAGTCGTTGCCGGTCACCGTCCCCAGGGTGGCCCGCCAGCCCGCATAGGCCGTGCTAATGCAGATGGTGCGATCGAGACGAGAGGCTCCGAGCGCGTAGAAGAGCGGATGCCCGGCCCAGTACTGGAGCAGTCCCAGGGTGCCGCCGTACGAGAAAGGCAGGATGGCTTCGGCGCCCCACTGGGCGATGATCCGCCGCCAGCGATGCGCGATCTCCTCGACCGCGGCGTCCCACGAGATCGGCTCGAAGCGCCCCTCGCCTTTGTGTCCCACGCGCCGCAGCGGCGATAGAACCCGCGTCGGGGCGTAGAGACGCTCCGCATAGTCGTGGACCTTGCCGCAGATCACGCCCCGGGTGAACGGATGATCGGCATCGCCCGTCACGCTGGTGATCCGGCCATCGTCCACCGTGACGCTGAGCCCGCACTGGGAGGGGCAGTCGTGAGGACAGACGGAGTGCTTGATCTCGCGCATTGACGGCTTAGATTACCATAGCGTTGTATAGTGCTGGAATGCTCGACCGGCTCAAGGCCTGGCATCCGTTCCAGACTCACGGCGCCCAGCGTCTTGCCGTCCTGTTCGCCATCGTCTACTTCGCGCAGGGGATGTGGTCGCTACCCAACCTAACGCTCATCCTGGTCCTCAAAGGGTGGGGACTGTCGGCCGGCCAGGTGGCGACCTTCTTCTCGATCAGCACCATTCCCTGGCTGGTCAAGCCGGCATACGGGCTGATTTCGGATTTTCTGCCGCTGGCGGGCTACCGCCGCAAGAGCTACTTGCTGCTCTCATCGGGTCTGGCCGCCGTCGCCGGGCTGGCGCTGGGCCTGTTCGTGGAGCACTCGTATTGGGGGCTCGCGATCTTCTTCACGGCCATGGGATTGGGCCTGGCCTTCACCGACGTCCTCGTCGATGCCCTCATGGTGGAAAACGGCAAGCCGCTCGGCCTCACGGGAGCCTTCCAGGCGGTTCAGTGGAGCGCGATCAATCTCGCCAGCATCCTGGTAGGGGTGCTCGGCGGTTACCTGGCGCGGCAGCGCCACTTGCACGCCGCCTTCCTGATCGCCGCTTGCTTCCCGCTCATCTCCTTCGTGATGGCGCTGTTCTTCATCCGCGAGGAGCGGGCGCGGATGGACCTCGCCGGTTTCCGCCATACGCTACGCGCCGTCCGCGCGGCGCTGGCCGAGCGGGACGTCTGGCTCGTCGCGGGATTCATCCTCTTCTGGACCTTCAGCCCGTCCTTCGGGCCCGCGCTCGTCTTCTACCAGACCGACGTGCTCAAGTTCAGCCCGCAGTTCATCGGGCTCCTGTCCTCGCTCAACTCCGCCGCCGCAATCGTCGGCGCCTTCGTCTACGCGCCGCTGTCGCGTCGGGTTCCGCTCCGCCGGCTCATCAATGTCTCGATCGGCGTGGGCGTCGTCGGCACCCTCGCCTATCTCGTGTACCGGGACGTCTGGTCGGCGTTGATCATCGATACCGTCTTCGGCGGCATCGGGATGATCGTCCAGCTCGCCTTCCTCGATCTGGCCGCCAAGTCCTGCCCGCGCCACGTCGAAGCGACGTTCTTCGCGATGCTCATGTCCGTGTACAACCTAGGCGTACAGGGCTCGCAGGTGGCCGGCGGGTATCTGTACGACAAGCGGGGCTTCGTGCAGTTGGTGCTCATCTCATCCGCGATCACGGCGATGGCGTGGTTCCTCGTCCCGCTCGTGAGAATCCACCGGATCGAGGCGCGGGCGCACGCGGCCTCGGAGGTCGAGGCGACGGCGTGAGCGGACGGGAACGGTGCGCCCCGCTCACGCCCCTCCCCGTTCCTCCCGTTCGACCACGAGCCGGGCGCTCTCATAGGCCCGCCTGAGCCAGCGCAGGGCCCGGCCGACCTCCCGGGGCGACTGCACTCGGCACTCGACCCAGCCCGCGCCCCCCAGGCGGCGGTGAGGCATGAGCCCCGCCGCGAGCGCGCGCCGTTGCTCGTCGGCGCCGAGCCGGATCCAGAGATCCGTGTCCTTCACGCGCAGCGGGAAGCAGGCGAAGAGGCGCGGGCCGACGAAGTAGCCCCAGCGTCCGAACATCGGCGTGATCCGAACGCGGGGCCAGGCGCCGAGCTGCGCGTTGAGGTCAGCCGCCGGCCCCGTGCCGCCCCGCTCGAGGGTACGGCGGGTCTTCCGCCCCTTCCCGACCCCCCGGAATCGTTTCATCTCGCCTGAATGTGAATCTTCTCGGTTTGGCGGTTGGGCTCCTTCGCGCAAGCGCTCATCCGAACTGCCTCGCGTAAGCTGCTAGGGCCAGACCTGGATATAGGCGGAGCGCGCGCGCTCTGAGACCTTGCCGAACCAGCGGTCGTAATCGCGCCGCAGCGCCTTCATGTGGCCCGACTTCATCAGCGCGCGGAAGGTCTTTTCGTCCTGGATCTCGTAGACGGCCATGTAGCGGAACTTGTCCTCGCCCAGGATGGCCCGGTAGCGCCGCGCGCTCACGGCGCCCGGATAGCGCAAGAACTGCGGGCAGTGCTTGCCGTTGTACCAGCGGTTGAACGCCGCCTCCTTCTTCTTCGGAATCGTGGCCTTGACCATGAAGAGGACAGTTGCCATGAATGCTCCTTTCTCGGATTGCGCCGTGGAGCTAGCGCTTGCCGCCGGCCAGTCGGCGCGATTCGGGCAGCGCCCGGAGCCAGAGGGCGCAGGCCAGGCCCAGCACGCCGCCCGCGCCGAGCACGGAGAAGGCCCATCCCCAGCCGGCCGCGCCGGCTTGGCGTCCGCCAAAGAAGTCCAGGACCATGCCGAAGGCCAGCGGCGCTCCCGCGCCGGCGCCGAAGCCCAGCAACGAGCGGACCGCGAGGGCCGAGCCCAAACGGCTCGGCGTCACCGCTTCGGTGAGCCCCGTCGAGTACACGGCCGAGTCGCCGACGGCCGAGAAGCCGTAGACGCAGCCCACCAGCATAATGAGCAGAATCGGCGTCGCGAGCAGCCAGCCGAACATGAACGAGCAGAGGCTGCTGACCGCCATCATACCGGCGATGACCGCAGTGCGGCCCCAGCGGTCCGAGAGCCAGCCGCCGGCGCCCGAGGCCGCGGCGCCCATCACGTGGAAAAGCGCCGACAGGCTGGCGCCGAGCCCGGCCGAGCGCTCGGGCGCCGTGCCGTGGACGGCCAGCGCCGCCGCCATGAAGGCCGGCGTCCACGCCCACATGCCGAGTAGCTCCCAGGAATGGAAGACGTAGCCGGCCACCATGAGCTGGGCCGGCCGGTTGCCCGACAGATCGGCGTGGAAGCTGAACCCCGCTGAGCGCGCGGGAGGGCTGCCCAGGTTGCCGTGAAAAAGCAGCAGGGCCAGAACGAGGCAGATGAGCGGCCCCAGCGCGAGCACGAAGACGGCGGAGCGCCAGCCCCAGCGCGCCACAACGAGGCCGCCGAGCACCAGCGCCACGACGTACCCCAATGAGCTCGAGGCCAGGAACCACCCGACCGCGTTGCCGCGCCGGGCGGGCTCGAAGCGCGCCGAGATCAGCATGACACCCGGCGTGTAGATGCCCGCCAGCGCGACGGCCAGCGCGGTGAAGAGCAGCAAGCCCGAGAGATGACCCTGGGCGACTAGCGGAATGAGGAAGGCCACCACGGCCGCCGCGCCCGCGCCGCCGATGAACAGCGCGCGCGGGTTGATGTAGTCGGCGAGTGCCGACACCACGACGAGCGACACGGCGGTGCCGAGCTGAAAGCCGGACGAGATCGAGCCGGCCGCCGTGGCAGACAGATTCCACTCGGGCTGCACCACCGAGAGGATGGTTGGATACGCCATGAACATCGTGGAGCCAGCCACGCGCGCGGCGCAGAGGCCGAGCAGCCACACGGTGTCTTGACGGCGGGCGCGATCGATGGACGTCGTCTCCGGGCCGGGTCGAAGCTAGCGCGCGCCTTCCGCCGGACCGAGAGTGGTGAAACCCCCGTCGACGATCGTGGTGGCCCCAGTCATGGACTCATTGGCGAGCAGAAAGATCACCGCGTCCGCCAGCTCGTTCACCGTGGCCAGGCGGCCCGTGGGCGTGACCCGCGCCCGTCGCTGCTGGGTCTCCTCCGTGATGAAGCCCCCGCCGAACCCAGTGGCCAGCAGGCCCGGTGCCACGGCGTTCACGCGGATTCGTTGGGGCGCCAGCGCCCTCGCCAGAGACTTCGTCAGTGTGCCGAGCGCCGCCTTCGACGCCGCGTATGCCATCGAGGACCCCTCGCCCGTGAAGCCGGCCACCGACGTGATGTTGACGATGGCGCCGCCGCCGCGCTTCGCCATGTGAGGCGCGGCCGCGCGCACGCAGTAGAAGGCGCCGCGCACGTTGACACCGATGACGCCTTCCCAGATCTCATCCGTCAGCTCTTCGAGCTGAGGGTGCGGGACGCGGCGCGTCCAGCCCGCATTGTTGACGAGGAGATCGAGGCCGCCCAGCTCGCCCGCGACCTGAGTGATCATGGCCCGCACCTCGGCGTCCTTGGAGACGTCCGCCCTCACCGTGATAGCGCGCACGCCCGCCTTCTCGGCGTCGCGCGCCGTCTCGCGCGCGGGATCGGCCGACTTGGAGTAATTGACGGCGACCGCCGCGCCCTCGCGGGCCAAGGCGAGGACGATGGCGCGGCCGATACCCGTGCCGCCGCCCGTGACCAGCGCGACCTTGCCCGCGAATTTCATCGGCTTACGGGAAATGATAGCGGGAGATGTGCAGATGCACGCCGTGAGAGGACCGCGGCTCAATCGTGATCTCGCCGGCGCCGATCAGCATCGCGGCATTGGCCTTCTCGAGACGGCGCATCAACGGCGGCATGTCCGGCGCCACCATGGACAGCGCCACCATGCCTTCCATGCCTCCCACCTCGGTGACACGGACCATGAGCAGGGTGCTGCCGCCCGCCCAACCGAGCATGGTGCGCAGCCCGCCGTTGACTTCCACCTCGGGTAATCCGAAGAGATCCTGATACGTCTTGGCGGTTTCCTGCGGCGAGTGGCAGGCGATGACGAGGCGCTTGAACCGCACCGGCGAGTCGAGCGTGGGCTCGGGCGCGTCGGGCGTGGCCAGCTCCACGAGGACGCCATCGCAGCCCTTCGGGCTGAGGAAGGCGATGTGGCCCGCGAGCCCCGGCCGGGGCGCGGCGTCAATCAACGGGATGCCCTTGCTCTTGAGCGCGGCGAGCGCGCCGCCCACGTCGGCGGTCTGAAAGCAGAGGTGGTGAAGTCCCTCACCCCGCTTGGCGAGAAAGCGCGCCACCCCCGACTCCGGAGCGATCGGCTCGAGCAGCTCGATCTCGCTGCCGCCGGCCGCCAGGAGCGCGGCGCGCACGCCCTGGTCCTTGATCTCGGCTTCGCGGACCAGCGGAAGCCCGAGCGTGTCCCGCCAGAAGCGGTAGGAACCCTCGAGGCTCCGGACCACGATGCCGACGTGATGGATGCCCGTCACCATATCGCGGGGTTCACGCTAGCCGACGGCCGCTCGATATTCAAGGATTTTCGAGCGCATCACGAGTCGCCAGCACGATGCAGCCGGTATGGCGCTGCAGAACGGAGGCCGGGACGTCGGGCGTCACCGGACCCTCGAGCATGGCGCGCAGGGGCGCGCGCTTGTGGCCGCCGCTGACGAGCACGAGCACTTCCCGCGCCGCGGCGATGGTGCCGAGCCCGAGCGTCACCGAGCGGGAGGAGACCTCACCCTGGATCACCTCATCGGTCAGAATGTAGGCGACCGTGCCCGGTACGAGCGTCACGGGACGGGTGCGCGAGTCGAGCGGGCTGCCGGGCTCGTTCGACGCCAGATGCGCGTTGGGCCCCAGCCCGAGCATCACGAGGTCGAGGCCGCCAACCGCCACGATGGCCTCCTCGTATTCGCGGCACATCGCCTCGAGGTCCGGCGCCGTCACGCGGAACGGATGGAGCTGAGCGGCCGGCACTCTCGCCCAATCGAGGAGCTCGCTGCGGATCTGGCGCCAGAAGTAGCCATCGGCCGGCGCCGGGGGGCAGAGCTCATCCACCTCGAAGACGCGCATGCGCGAGAAGTCGGACGGATCGCGCTCGTGCGCGGCCCGAAGCAGTCCGTACATGGCGCGGGGCGTGCGCCCGGCCGGCACGGCGATCGCCGACTCCGGCTTGCGTCGGAGGCGGTCCAGGAACAGGTCCGCGGCCCGGCGAGCCAGATCCAAGGCGTCCACGCATGCGATCACCTGCATCAGCCGTGAGTGAAGAGCTTCTCCCGCGGCGCCGGAAGCACGCGGACGAGCCGCGCGTTCTCCTCGACGTGGGCCACGGTCTTCATCCCGCAGAGGGCCGTCCCCACGCCCGGCGTCGAGCGGACGAACTGCAGCGCGCGCTGGGCGTCGGTGTCGAGGCCCGCCAGGACTTCGGCGAGCGCGGCGGGCAGCCCCCTCGAGAGCTTGCCCTGGAGGATCGACGCCGACGTCATGACATAGACGTCGAGCCGCCGGGCCGCCTCGAGGGCCGGAACCATGTCCTGGCCCATGGGCTGGGTGGCGCTGGTGAGCGCCTCGGTCATCGCCAGATTGTAGGGCAGCTGAATCACCTTGAAGTGGTGATCCACGCCGCCGATCTCTCGAGCGAGCCCGACGAGCTCGGCCAGAGCGAGATGATCCTGGGCCGACGGCGGCTGGCGGTATCCATTCCACGTGGCAGTGCCGTAGCAGCGGATCCGGCCCTCCGACACCGCGCCCTCGAGGAACTCGAAGGCCGCCCTGAGTCTCGCGAGGAAGGTCGGCCGGTCCACCTCACCGAGCTGCATCTCGGGATTGTGGACGTAGTATACGTCGATGGTCGCCACGCCGAGGTTCGCGCGGCTGCGGTCGAGCTGATCGGCCAGGTAGCGGGGCGTCATGCAGTGGCAGCCCGCCACGACATCTTCTGGAGTGAGAATGCCGGGGCGAACGTACGTCTCGACGAGATACGCGTTGGGATTCGACGGGCGCTCCCCGTCGAAGCAGATGAAGCCGCCCTTGGTGGCCAGAACCACTTCCTCGCGGGCGAGGCGGCGCCGGCCGATCAGCTCTCGCAGTGCCGCGCCGACGCTCCGCTCGCTCCGCTGGTTGCGATAGTTGATGGCCGAGTCCACCACATTGAGCCCCAGCTCGAGCGCGCGGCTGACCGCGGCCGTGTAGGCCTCGTCGGTGGCGGCATCGTCCTCACCCAGATACGTGCCGATTCCCACCGAGGAGACCTGAAGGCCCTGCCACGCTCCGAAATGGCCCTCGGCCGCGCCGAGCCTGGATCGATAGGCCGTGGTCCCCTCAGCGGTCGCGTGTCCGGTGATCATGCCGACTCCGATCAGATCTCGCGGTAGAAGAGCAGGATCAGGCCGATGAGGAGGAGCGAAATCGCCCAGATCCAGCCCGGGATCCGGCCATCCTCCTCCGGTAGCCTCAACTCGAGCCAGCGTCCCCAGCCGAGGAACACCGCGAGAATGCCCATGGGGGCATGCGAGACCTCGGCCAGGAACTCGTACTTCAGGTTGAACATCGCGTGCGAGTGCGTCAAGAGAATCGCGCCCCCCACGGCGCAGAGGATGGGGAAGACGTACTGCCAACCGGGCCGCGTCAGCCGCCCGATCCGCACCAGCCATTCGAAGACCGCGAGCCCGATGATCAGCAGCACCACCAGCCGATGCTGCAACACGTCGGGCAGGATCATGCTCTCCCAGAAGCCGGCGGGTCCCAGCGGCCAGGCCCGCGGGTCATTGCGGAAGAAGAGGAACGCGGCGAGCCCGAGGAAGAGCAGCGGCCAGTGCCGCGCCCAGCGGACGCGCCGGGTCCGATCCAGCACGGCCAGGATACCCATCAGAAAGACGAAGAAGCCCGCGGTGTGATGATTGTATTCCGACCACGCGTACTCCTCGGGCTGTCGCGTGGCCAGGGTGTCGGCGATTGGCGCCGCCACCGCCAGCAGAGTGCCCACCGGCGGTGAGGTCAGGCGTGGCGCCTTGGGCACGAAGCGGACGGCGACCTCGGCCGGTGTGGCGCGATCGGCCACGACGTCGATCGCTGGCGGCAGCGAGGTCAGCGAGGCGGCGGCGAGCAGCAGGGTGATGCCGATCCCCACCTCGGCTTCGATGAAGGCGGGCACGCGCGTGGCGATTCCGAGCGCCTCTTCCGGGCGGCGGAGCAGCCAGAAATTCAGCGCCCCGAGCGCCACGGCCGCCAGGAGGAGCGCCGCCTTGGTCAGAACCATGATGCCGTAGCCGGTGCCGATGAGGCCGTCCCAGCTGCCGACATAGCTCCAGGTCAGGTAGAGGCCCGGGCCCAGCACGAGCGCCATAGCCGCCAGCGCCACGGCCGAGAATCGGGCGAGCATCCGTGGCCCGAGCGAGGCCGCCTCGGAATCGTCGACGGCTCGGGCGCGCCGCCAGAGCAAGGCAAAGCCCACGAGATGAATGATCCCGCCCGCCCAGACCACGGCGCCCAGCTGGTGCAGCACGGTGACGGCCATGAGGGGCGCGCGCCCCTCGAGGCGGCTCACCGCGTGAGCGAGCCAGGCCGCGTCGAGCATCAGCAGCGCCGCGAGTGACAGGGTCGCGCCCCAGCGGACGCGGGAGCGGTGCCGCTCGGCGAGCCACAGCGCCGCGGCCATCAGGGCCAGCCCCAGCGCGACGCGGACCAGGCCCGCGCGACCGAAGTCGGTGGCGAGGAACTCGCCGAGCGGCCATCCGCTGGCATCCGCCAGCGCCCACGGATGGATGACGAAGAGCAGAGCCGCCTGGGTCAGGGCTAGCACGGCGGCGCCGACGCTGACCGTCCTGAGCGAGCGCCTCAGGGCCGCCCGGCCGAGCGGCGTCGGCGCGCCGAACGGGCGCAGCACGACCAGCGCGAAGATTACTCCGCCCACGGCGGCCGACAGCCCCACCGAGCCGAGACCCCGCAGCAGCACGTCGAGGAAGCCGGCCAGGAGCGTCATCGCCTATTGGCCCGCGCCGACCGTGAATCGGAGCGCGCCCTCGGTGATGTGCCCGTCCGCCGCCAGGACGCGATAGCGGAGCACGTAGGTGCCGGGCCCGAGCGGCTGGAGCGGAATGACGAGTCGATCCTGCGCGGCGACCTCGGGCCCCTGGATCGCGATGGGCACTGGCACCGGCGCGCCGTCGCCGGCGGTAAGCGTCACGCGGGTGAGCCGCTTCTCGATCTTGCTGTTGAAGCGGAGGACTATTCGCTCGGGTGGGCGTGCGAGCGTGGCGTCGTGGGTGGGGGACGACTCGAGCACGATGGCGTGGCCGCTGGCGGGCATGGGACACGCCAGGAGCAGCATCGGAAGGAAGATCAGCGGAGCCGCCTGCGCCGCGGCTCGGCCCAGACTTCTGATCACGGCCTCAGCGCCAGTCGTCGAGCACCAGGTCGCTGGGGTCCTCGTAGTCCTCCTGCTTGCCCCGCTTCATGCGAACCATGGTGAAATCCACGTGATAACCGCGCTCCAGGAGGGTCTGGTAGGCGGTCCAGTAGTAGGTGTAGGCGGGCGCCACAACGCGCTGGAGCTGGGCGGCGCCGGCCATCTCCTCCACCGCCCCGAGCAGCGCGTGCAGGTGCTCGGGCTTCTTCTGGCGCGAATCGATGGCCAGGAACTTGACGTAGGCGCAGCCGTGAGGGGCTTCGCTATTCGGCGGCAAGTGGCAGACGGCGAAACCGATGACTTCGCGGCCCTTCTCGAGTAGCAGCGTGTCGCCGAGGGTGAGGCCGTCGACGATCTCGACTTCTTTGCCCAGGTCCATTCCCCGCCAGAAGGCATTGGTCATGCGGCGGATCTTCTGCATGGCCTGCTTCTTCTTGGCCTCTTCGAGCGTGGAATAGCGGCGGATCGCCAGCCCCGGCTTGGCGTTCCGGGTGGGGTGGACGATCTCGCGCCGGTCGAGCTGCTTGCCGGTGATGACCACGAGCCCTTTGGGCCGGTAGCCGAACTTCTGGTAGAGGATCAGGTGCTTGGGGCTGTAGGGATACGTGCACACCCCCTGCAGCGTGGCCTTGTTCTCGTCGAAGAACTCCTGGCATGCCGTCAGGAGCTGCTGGCCGATGTCCTGGTTCTGGTAACTGGTGAGCACGGCCATCGGTCCCACGAGTCCGATCGTGCCCCACATCACGGCCACGGCGGCGCCGACGATCTTGCCGTCGCCCTCCTCGGCGACGAAGCAGCCCCACGGCTCCATGAGCCAGCGATGATGAACGTATTGGGCGCCGCCGAAAACCTGACGCGGGCGCGTGCCGACCTGGCGCTCGAAGAAGTCGCCAAAGGCCTGCTCCATGACATCGCGCACCTTGCTGAGATCGCCCTTCCGGACACGGCGGATCTTGATGAGCGGCGAGCGGCCCTGCGAGTCGAGACCCGGCCGGTCGACCGTGGCCCTCATGCCTTCTCCGGGAGGCCGGCCAGCTCTTCCAGCAGCGTGATGACGCCGGAATGGTCGAGGCCACCCTTACCCTTGACCCGCAGCGCGTTGAAGAGCTCCTGGACGATGGCCGTGCAGGGCAGCGGGACGCCAAGCGCGCGCGAGGACTCCATGATCAGCCCTAGGTCCTTGAAGTGCAGGTCGATCTTGAAGCCCGGGTTGTAGGTTCCGGCAACGTAGTTCGGCGTCTTCTGCTCGAGGCACTTGGAGCCCGCCAGTCCGCCGCCAAGCGCCTTGAGCGTCAGCGCCCGATCGAGGCCGGCCTTCCGGGCCAGCGTCAGCGCCTCACCGAGCGCGGTGAGATTTACCGCCACGATGATCTGGTTGGCGAGCTTGGTGAAGCCGCCGGCGCCCAGCGGCCCCAGAAGTGTGATGGTCTTGCCCAATGCCTGGAAGACCGGCAGCGCGGCGTCGAAGTCGGCCTTCTCGCCGCCGACCATGATGCTGAGCGCGGCCTCAATGGCCCCCTTCTCTCCTCCCGACACGGGCGCGTCGAGCATCCTCACGCCCTTGGCCGCGAGGGCCTTGCCGACCTTCTGGGACACGATCGGCGAGATCGTAGACATGTCGAGGTAGAGGAGACCGCGGCGGGCGCCTTCGATGATGCCCTCTTTGCCCAGCGCCACCAGCTCGACGTCGGGGGAGTTGGGCAGCATGGTGATCAGAATCTCGGCCTGGGCGGCGACATCCTTGGGGGTCGAGGCCGCCTTTGCTCCCGCCCCCACGAGCTCCTGCACCGGACCCTGGCCGCGGCTGTGGACAATCAGTGGATACCCGGCCTTCAGCAAGTTCTTGGCCATGGGACGGCCCATGATTCCAAGCCCAATGAATCCAACGACTTGCGCCATGACGACCTCGTGGGGACCGGGAATAGGAGGAGAGCCTGCGGCCCGCTCGCTGGCTTAACACGGCTTGCCGCGGGCCGTCAAGGAGTAAGTGGCTTTTTGAAGCGAATTGGGCCCTTTGAAAGGGGCGCCGGGCAGGAGGAATTGGAGAACCTTAGCCGCGTGACCACCGAGACCGCGCCCCTTTTGGCGGCCTTTTCATGAACTTCTCGCCCATGCTCCCGGGGCCGGGCTCCGGAAGATCCCGCCCGCTGTCGCGCCACTCCACCGCGGCGGGAAACCCGAACTTCTCCGCGTAGCGCTTGAACCACAGGCCCTCGGGCGTGTGGCGGGTGATGCCATCGAAGAGGGTCGCAAGGACCTGGGTCTGCTCGACGCCCATGCGCTCGATGGCTTGGTTGATCACCAGCTTCTGCATCATGAGCTGGTTCTTCGGCACACCCGCCATGCGACTCGCGAGCCGCTTCACGCATGCGTCGAGCTCCCGGATTGGCGCCACGTCGGTCGCCAGTCCCCAGTCCCAGGCGGTTTTGCCATCAATCAGATCTCCCGTGAGCATCAGGCGCTTCGCCCGCATCGCGCCGAGCCGATAGACCCACATCGCCGGCGTGGGGCAGCCCCACACGCGAACCGGCATGTAGCCGATGCGCGCCTTGTCCTCCATGACGATGAAGTCGCAGCAGGTCGCGATGTCGCTGCCGCCGGCCACCGCGTAGCCGTGCACGCGCGCGATGGTCGGCTTGGGCGAGTGCCACAGGCTCATGAAGTCCTCGGTGTTCCTCTTCATCAGGCGGTAGTCGAGCATCGGGTCCCACGGCATGGACTGCGTGTAGGTATTGCTGCGGTCGCCCTCCGCGTATTCCTTGAGGTCGTAGCCCGCGCAAAACGCTTTGCCGGCACCCCGCAGCACGATGACGTGCACGCGATCGTCGGCGTTCGCGGCATCGACCGCGGTTCGGATCTCGCCCGGCATCGCGCCGTTGATGGCGTTGAGCCGCTCTGGACGGTTGAGCGTGATCGTGGCGATGCGGCCGGCGACTTCGAGCGTGAGCGTCGAGAACTTGCTTTTCATGGCATGCCCTCACGATGGTCCGTCAAGGAAGAAGTGCCTTTGGGGAGCCCTACCGGTGACGCCGGTCCTGCGTCTGCCGGCGGACCCAATCCCGGTCGAACTCCGTGATCTTCCACGACCGGTTCCCCTGCTGCATCATCCGGAACCGCGTGACGCCCTGCTTGGCGTCCAAGTAGCTGACCCAGGCATCACCGCCCTGCCGAGAGACGGCGAAGGACTGAAAGGCGCCAACGAGGCCCGCCGGAACCGCCAGCGAGGCCTGCTGCGGGGTGGCGGCTTCCACGGTCTTTTGAATTTCGGCCCGGACCCTGGCGGCAACCAAGGGCCGCATCTGTTGCACCGCAAGGTCCCGAGCCATTTGCCGGCTGACGACCTGGAGATCATTGGCGGGCTGTGGCTGGCGGTCGAAGTAGTCGGCGACGAGGAGCTGGGCGGCCGAGTCCGCGATCTGCTCGAGGTCGAAGTAGCTCTGGGCGGCGACAACGTCGCGACTCTGGATGGCCGCGCCCAGGCGGTAGAGCGAGTACTGCGGCCGGCCGGAGAGATCGAACCAGCTCCAGACAACGAGAAGAAGGAGGCCGGCCAGCAGCCAGGGAACGCGTCGCCATCGCCGCGGCGCCGGAGCCGGTTCAGCTTCCGCTGACCCCACCACTCCTACGCGCCACCCATGAATTGCCCGAGCAAGGTGATCCGCTCGCCGCCCAGCAGCGGTGAATCGAGGTCGTAGGTCACGCCCAGCACCGCATCGCCGACGAGCACCTCGATGTGCTCGCCCAGATGCCGGCCCGTCGGATCCCAGAGCGCGCCGTGCAGCTCGGGAAAGCGCTCGGAGAAGCGGCGCAGGAGCTGGCCCACCGTGTCGCCGGGACGCAACGGCTCTTCGAAGAGCAGGCTCCCGGCCCCGTTGCCGCCCACGTACTTGGTCACCCACGTGGTGACCTCGACTGTGGCCATCATCGGCGTGGTGCTTACTTGCGCCACAGATCCCTGGCCAGCCAGTCCAGACCGAGCGCCTTCAGCGTCTCGGGCTTGGGCTTGCCGGTCTTCCGATCGTAGCCGACGGTGTCGTACCAGACGTCCAGCATATGGTCCCACTGCTTCATGACATGGTGATCCTTGGCCGGGCCGTCCACCGGCTGCGAGCCGTACCGCTCCGAGGGGTACTCGAGGTCGGGCCCGATGCCGCAGCGCAGGTTGTAGGCGCGGAGGATGGCGGCGGTGCGGCGACCGAACCGCATGGCCTCGTCCAGGGTATAGCTCCAGCCCGTCGCGGCCGAGAGCGCACGCGCGAGCAGCTCGACGCGCGAGCGGAAGGTGAAGGAGCAGCCGCCGAGGGAGTCCTCGAAATGGCGCCGGCCCAGGATCCCACCCGTGAGCTTGGCGACCTGCTCGCCGTCGAAGGGATTGATGCGGCCGGGCAGCCCGATCTCGGTTTGGTGCGTGGGATTGGCGCTCTCCATCGTGCCGTTGGACGACGTGCAGGTATCGAGCATCTCGTCCCAGCGCCCGCGATGGTCGTGGCCGCGGGGCGAGGCGCCCTTCGTGGTGTAGACGGCGCAGCGCGCCGCCTCGCCGCCGACTTTCTCGGAGGCGCGCTTGACGCCCTCGGCGAGGATGTCGCCGAAGCCCTGACGGCGCGAGATCATTTGAAGGAGCCGGTTGGCGCCCTCCACGTCGCCCCACGTGAGCCGGAACCCCACCTGTTTCTCGCTCAGGTAACCCTTCTCCATGCACTCCATCACCCAGCCGCACACCCAGCCGAACTCGTTGACGTCCACGCACGCGCGGTCGATGCGCGTATTGAGCCAGGTGATCGAGGCTTGGTCTGTGAGCCCGATCGTCCAGCCGGCCCCCGACCACCCTTCGTACTCGGGCTCGTCCACGCGCTCGCCGGCATGGGGGCCGCTGCCGATGACCTGGATGTGGCAGTGGTGCATGCCGCAGGCGCTGCACTGATGGCCGCGATGGTCGAAGCCGGCCCGCAGCTTGGCCGGCGCCCACTCCTCCATGTTCACGCTGCTCACGTTCGTCGTGTAGTTCTTGATGGGCAGCACGCCGAGCTTGTAGAGGTTGCTCACTCCCGGCAGCGTGCCCCAGTTGTAGAGCGTGCTCGCCGAGGGATCGGTCTTGAGGTCGTGAGCGATATCGTCGGCGGCCTGGATCAGCCCGCGGTTGTCGTGGGCGCGGAGCGCTTTGGTGCCCCGCACGATGCACACCGCCTTGAGGCGCTTCTTGCCCATGACGGCGCCACAGCCGTTCTTGGACGCCACGTGGCCGTAGTCCCCCTCGATGGCGGCGAAGCGGACCAGATTCTCCCCCGCCGGGCCGATGGAGTAGACGGACAGGCGGTGCCCCGAGAGCCCGTGCTCGGCCTCGAGCGCCTGCTGCGTCTCCCACGTGTCCTTGCCGGCCAGGTGGGCCGCATCCCGGACCTCGACCACGTCGTCGTTGATATAGAGGTACGAGAGCTTCCGAGCCTGCCCCTGGATGATGATGGCGTCATAGCCCGAGAACTTCAGCGAGGCGCCGAAGAAGCCATTGGCCTGGGTCGATGTCGCGCCGTCGGTGAGCGCGCCGCGGGTGACGACGGTCAGGCCGCCCGTGCCCCATACCGGCAGGCCGGCCAGCGGCCCCGTGGCCATGATGAGGCGATTGTCGGGATGATCCCAGTGGATCTTGGGGCCGACCTCGTCGTAGAGGATCCTGGCGCCGAGGCCGACGCCGCCCAGGCGGTCGCGCATCTGCTCCGGGCTCCACGGCTCCGCCCAGGTTTTCCCCGTGGAGAGGTTCACGCGGAGCAGCTTGCCGGCGTAGCCGCCCGGCAGCTCGCGGGCGGCGGCCGGCTTCTTTCCGGGACGCGTTGCGGTCACGGTCGGGCTCATTTCACCACCACCGTTTGAGGGAGCTCGGGTGAACGGGAGGGCCGGCCCAGGACCGTTTGCGGCAGCAGGGCAGCCGTCGTCCGGGTCGCCATGAACGCGGGCTTGATGTCGAAGGGGTTCTGCTTCAAGTGCGCTTTCCAGAATGAGAGGTCCGCGCCGGAATAGACGAGTCCTTTCAGCATGCCCACGTCATTGGTCGTCCAAATGTCATTGGCGGGGCCGCAGATCATGGCGCCCGTGAGCCGGCCGCGCTGGAAGAGGAGCTTGCGGTACTGCGACTGGCCGGGGCGCAGCGCCGTGTAGACCTCGGCCTTGGGATCGTCCCACTGCCCGAACGAGGCCACGTCCAGGTGGCAGACCTCGACGATGTTCATCAGCAGGCTGCCGCGATAGGTCACGTCGCGGCCCGCCATATTGGCCCCGACGACGCGCCCATGCTCCTGCGCCGTGGGCTCGATGGCGTGCACCTCGGCGGCGCCCGTCACCAGGTTCCGGGTGCGCGCGATATCGCCGGCGGCATAGACGCTCTTGAAATTGGTGCGCAGGTGATCGTCCACCAGCACGCCGCCCTGCCCGTCCTCCGCCATCGCGATGCCGGATCCCTTCAGCCATTCCAGATTGGTCCGAATGCCGGTGGCCATGATGACCACGTCGGCCACGAGCGGCCCGCCCTTCTTGAAGTGGAGCTTCCGCTTGCCGCGGCTCTCCTCGATCTTGGAGAGCGTCACACCGGTCCGGATGGCGACGCCGTGCTGAACGAGCCAGCGCTGCACGATGTCGGCGCAGGCCGCGTCCACCATGCGCGGCAGGATCCGCGGCGCGATCTCGACGATCGTGAGCTTGGCGCCGCGCGCCAGGATGGCATTAAGGATCGTGAAGGCGATGAAGCCGGCGCCCACCATGACGACGTGCGCCCCCGGCCTCATGCCGGCGATCACCGCACGGGCTTCCTCCAGCGTCCAGAAGCAGTGCACCCCCGGGCCATCGGCGCCGGGAATGGGAGGTTTCGCCGCCCGTGAGCCCGTGGCGATCAGGCAATTGTCGTACTCGAGCTTGACGCCGTCGTCGAGTGTCAGGGTCCGCTGTGACGGCTCGAGCTTCGCGGCCCGGCGGCCGATGTGGGTCTTGACACTCCAGGCCGCGAGTGAAGCCGGCGTCGCGGTGAAGACGTGGGACTCGGCAATAGTCTTCCCGAGGTAGTACGGCAGGACCATGCGGGAATACGGCCGCTCGGCCGAGACCAGCGTGATCTCGGAGGCCCCGCCGTCCTCCTCGCGGATCGTCCTGATCGCATTGAGCCCCGCGGTGCCGCCCCCGATGATGAGCTGACGCATTGGCATCAGGCCACCTCCTGCGCGAGCACATGGGCCGTGCGCTGGGCCGCGAAGTCCCCGAGCCAGTCGGCGGGCGCGGTTTCCTCGAAGGTGATGGCCTGGGTCGGGCAGGCTTCGGCGCAGGCCGGCGCGCCGTCGCAGAGGTTGCACTTATACGCCTTCAGCGTGTCGGGGTCGTAGAACATCGTGCCGTACGGGCAGGCGATCGTGCAGAGCTTGCACCCGACGCATTTGTCGTCGAGGACGTCCTTGGCCCCCGCCGCGGTGATGCGGATGGCGCCCACCGGGCAGGCCGTCATGCACCACCCCTCGGCGCATTGGGTGCAGGTGTAGGGCGCGTAGGAGGTGTAGCCCTCGAACGGCGACACGCGGATCACGGACTTGGAGGGCTGGAAGCTCCCGGTCTGCATGTAGGAGCAGGCCAGCTCGCACCGCAGGCAGCCGGTGCACTTCTCGGGATGAAGCGCGAGGGCTCTCATGGGTCGCTAGCGGCGCTTCCTTCTCCGGCCCCCGCGGGAGGAGCGACCATCCTGCTTCAGCCGGTTGATGAAGGCGTCCAGCGGGATGGCGGGCATGGTCATCATGCTCACCGAGCCACGCGCGCCCATCTCGACGGAGATGGACGAGATCGTCTCGTTGTCCGGCGCCTCGAGGATGGTGACGAAGTCGTAGGGTCCCAGTACCGCATACTGCGCGCGAACCTTGGCGCCCTTGCCCTCCAGCTCGCGGTTGACCTTGCGGATCCAGCCCGGCCGGCCGCGCAGCACTCGACGGCCGGACTCGCTCAGCGAACTCAACATGACGTAATGTGCCACGTGCGCCTCCTCGAGGGTGGGAGAAACGACGAGCGCATTATACCAAGGGGTCAGGTCTTGAATTACGACATTTGCTGCCAAATTTTGGCGGGGCCCCGGGACGTGAGCCCTGTCATCCGAGCAGCCCACCAAGTTCGAGTTGGTCATCCACCTCAAGACAGCCAAGGCGCTCGCGCTGACGATCCTGCAATCGGCGCTGCTGCGGGCGGCTGGGGTAATTCAGCCGACGAACGAAGCCGCGCCACGACCACCCGACGGCCGTGCGAGGCTATTCGGCCCAGCCCAGAATGCGGCTTCCGCCGTTGTCGGCCCTCGGGAGCTGAGGATCCCTCACCGCTGCTTGGTCAGCGAGATCGTGTATCTTCTCTTGGGCACATCGACATTGCACCAGGTAACGCCAGCGATGCGGTCGCACTTGCCGCACCTCCCTGTCGCTGCCGCCACGGACTTGAGCACTCGGTCCATTCGGGCCCCTTCGACCACCGGAACGATGAGGATCTGAGTCTTCAGTGCCGCTTTGGTCCGCGCCTTTTTCATACGAGACCTCCTTGTGGCAGTGTGACCCGCAAGCTGCTCGCCAACCGGTCGGCGAGATCGCTCCGCATCAGGTTGCACATCTCGGCTTGTTGCCATCCTGGTCGGCAACTGTTCGTGACGAACGCTTTGTAGCAGCCGGTCATCGGACAGAGGCGGACGGCCCAGCATCGGGCGCAGGGTCCACCAACCACCGATTCGCGAAAGGCCCGCTGGAAGGCGATGAGCCTGGCAAGGTCCAGCACGCCCGCGCGCACATCCCCGAACTCGACGCCAGGGAAGCGCTCGAATTCGAGGCAGGCGGACACCTTGCCGTCGGGCAGGATCGTCACGATGTTCCAGGCGTATCCCTGGCAGTCTTCCAGCGGGATCCCGTCGGCCGCGTCAGGCGGCTCCTCGTTGAGGCCCTCTTGGTCGGCCTTCTCCGGACGCAGCCCGCAGTAGTTGTGATAGCAGTCCCCAAAGATTGACTGGCTCGACTTCGACTTCCACTCGCCTTGCACGATCCGCTCCCGAATTGCCGCCTTCTCGCGGCGCAGCGCGAGCAGCTGATCTTCGGTGTAGGACGTCGAAAGCTCCGATGTCGGAGCCGTATCGTTCGGGTTGATCTGGTCCGGGCTGATGCCCAGCTTGACAAGGTGCTCCACCAGCTCGCTGAATCTTCCCGCGAACCGCGGCGCTACCACCATGTTGACGGCGACATGGGTGCGGAACAGGTCCGGGTACCGCTTCCGGAAGCGATTCAGCCTTTCCAGCACGCGGTCATAGCTGCCGCGTCCCCGGGCATCCCTGCGGTTGGCGTCGTGCACCTCCGGGACGCCGTCCAGGCTGATCAAAGTCAGGAACCGCCCGCGAGCGAGAAAGTCGATGGTCTCGTCATCCAGCAGCAATCCGTTGGTTGCGATGATCTTTTCGGTGTCCACGCCCCATGAGTCCAGCGTCTCGATGATGCGTCGTATGACGCCCACGCAGAGCAGCGGTTCCCCGCCGAAGAACTTGACCTGCAACGGACCCTTAGGCAGATGGGGGCGGAGCAGCTCGAGGGCCCGGAGCGCCGTCGCCTCGTCCAGCCCGTCGTAGGTGCCCTCCGCGCTCCGGTAGCGTTCGCGCGTGGCGCAGTACGTGCACTGGAGGTTGCACGCGCCGGTCATCACGAACTCGATCGCTCGCGGGATGAACGCCGAAGCGGGGGCGCTGTAGCGCAGCCGCAAAGCCGGGGCGTCGCCGTTTTCTCGGCGCTCCTCTACGGTCCGCGCCCCGTGCTCGTCCGTTTCCCAAAGGCGGTTCTGCCGGGCGTCATAGAGGAAAAGCCGCCCGTCGACACGAAGAACGGTCGCCGCCGCCAAAGCGGAAACCGGCATGCGTCTCGCAGCTCGCCCGTTGACTGCTGCTCGGCCCATTACCACTCCCGGGGATACGCGAGGATGCCGTATGGAGAAGTGTCGCGGCAAAACCTAGCAGAAGGATAGGTCAAGGAGTACCGGCCGTCGTGTTCATTTGCCTAACGCAAATGCCCTAACAGGATTACTGAGGCCGCTCGGCGCTGGGCCACCGAGCTCGCAACTCTGGCCCCGGCCTGGGCCCGACCGCTGCCTGTCAGCACCGGCCGGGTCCGATAAGGGCCTTCATGTCTCCTATGCGCGCGCGATGCATGCCCTGCCCCCCAAGATTCCTCTATCGTGCTGCCCTGGACTCGTCCACATAGATCTCGACGAACCAGGCCCCGCCGTTATCTGACAAGTCATCATCATTCGTACACACCTCTAACCGTCCGGAGCCATTCGTAACAAACGTGATGTCCGTCCCGCCCTGCACAGCCTGGCTGCCGACTTGCAGCACCAAGGAATACCTCTTTGCCCAGGAAAACGGGAAGCCTGGACCGCCCGTCGCATTCGAGCCATTTGCGTCATATGGACACCGCCCCATGATAGGCCGACAAAAGTCCTTCCTCCGAACGGGATCATTGACCGGCGACGTGATGTGCACGATGGTATTGCGTCGTAGTACTTCGGTTACCGGCACCATGTCGCATACGTTTGGACTCGGGCCATATCCAAGGCCAAAGATCTCTGGCGTGACAACGACGAGCTTCTCCACCCTGCCTGTACAGTTTGGTGACGCACCTTCGGCAGTCACAGTTTTTTTTCCGCCAAACCCCTGATACGCGTGTTGAGAGTCTGGGAAGTTGTCCGTCAAATCGACCGGCCCAAGGGTTATGGCCGCCTGGTCATCCCCGAAGTGAAGCGTCATCTGGTCACAATTGCCCGACCCTGCAATGTTCGCCTGGAGGGCGGTTCGACGCGGAATCGTATAAACAGGTCCGCTGCTTGTATAAGCCACAGAACCATTCGTAAACTGGATATCTTGAATCACACCTACACCTCGGGGTCCGGGGACGGGAATGGGACCAGGCGGGAGAGGACATCCTTGGACAGATGCGGCGATGATAACTAGCGATATCACCGTCATCGCAATGTTGAATCGGCCGCCATTGACCCTGGCCCCCGTTCGAGCGAACACCGAACCGACAGTGCGATTCATAGGTCCTCCCTTCTTCGCGAGCCTGGTCTTACCCCCCACGACATCGCGTAATTCACCCCTCGGTCAGCACCCTCTCGTTTGCCCGGCGCTAGGAGAAGTGTCGCGGCAAAACCTAGCAGAAGGATAGGTCAAGGAGTACCGGCCGTCGTGTTCATTTGCCTAACGCAAATGCCCTACAGGATTACTGAGGCCGCTCGGCGCTGGGCCACCGAGCTCGCAACTCTGGCCCCGGCCTGGGCCCGACCGCTGCCTGTCACCGCCGGCCGCGTCCGATAAGGGCCTTTCTGTTGCGTAGCCGCCCAGTCTCGTCGAAAGGCGGTCACTCGGCGGGCTCGCGGATCTCGAACTCGACGCGTCCCGCTCCGTCGGCGCCCGCGGCGCCGGCTGCGGGCGGCGCCTCCGCGGTCACGAGCCGCTCGGCCGGGATGCCTTCGCCTTTGGTGAGCCGGTCGCGGGTGACGTCGAGGCGCTGCTTGACCAGGGCCGCCAAGGGGCCCGCGGGCACGGGCTCGCGTTGGCGGAGCAGCGCGATCTGCTCGTCCACGGTCTTGGGCAGGATCGCGTCCTTCACGAACCGCTGATAGTAGAGCCGCACCGCCGCGGCTTGGTCGGCGGCCCCCGCCTCGCGCTGGAAGCGCTGGAGCCGCGCGGCCACCTCCTGAGCCTTCAGCGTCTCGATGTCCGCCGCGCTCGCCACCGACCGCACGCCCAGGTTCACGAACGGCGTGCGCCGCAGGAAGTCGCCCACGCGCAGCAGGTGCTCCTCCATCGCGGGGGCGAGGGCCGCGCTGCCGGCCGCGAAGGTCACGGGCTCTACCTTCAGCTCCTGAACCTTGTCGTCGCCGCCGGTGAACAGGGCGCCGATCATCCGGAAGGGCGCGGCCAGGACGTTGACGAGCACGTTCTTGACCGCCGTCCAGATTGCTTCGCTCAGCTCGAATTTGGGATCCTTCAACGATCCCGACACCGGGACGTTGACGCGGACCTCGCCGTGCGTGTCCTTGATCAGCGCCACGATGAGGCCGAGCGGCAGCCCGATCCGCTGCTTGACCTCATCGCCCCGGTCGGGCGATTTGGCCACCTGCAAATGGCCGATGACGACCTCGTTGGTGGCGGTGACGCGGTCGTCGTCCAGCTTGAACTTCACGTTGTACTTGAGGTCGCCGCGGCGAATGATCCACGCGATGGTTTGCTCCGCGTACGGATTCACGGTCGGCAGCGGGAAGCTGCGCAGCTCGCCCGCGAGGTCCACGAAGCGCGGCGCGCCGAGCGGCCCGATCTCGCCGTGCAGCTCGAGCGCCGAGTCGCCACCGACCACCGACTGTAGCGTGAGCTTGGCGAGCTTGTCCCGCCGATTGCTCAAGCCCGCGACGGAGATCTCGAGGCGAGAGAGGTCCTCCGAGAAGGCCGGCTTGGTGGTGCGGTCCAGGAACCGGATCGCGCCGTTCTCGACCCGGATCTCGGCGAAGTCGAGCGCCATGGTATCGAGCAGGCCCTTCTTCTGAGCGCCTTCCCCCGCTGGGACTGGCGCCGGCGGCGCCGCGGGCGGCGCCTCCCCGGGGGTCGGCGGCGGGGTAAACAGCGCGCGGAGGTTCATGACGCCGTCTGGACTGCGCTCGATGAGCACCGCCGGGCGCTGAAAGCCGACGCGGGCGACCGCGGCGCGCGTCGGCCACGCGAAGTCGAGGCCGACGAGCTCCATCCGCTCCACGCGTATCGCCGGATCCGCGACGCCGGGGGCGCGGACTTCGACCCCTTGAGCCCAGCTATTGCCCTTGGAGAGCGCGGTGAGACGGCCGTCCTTGATGATGACTCGGTTCTGGCTGTCGCCGAAGTACCGTCCGCTCAAGCGCGCGGGAAATGGGAAATAGGCTTGGTAGGGCTCGATCGGCGCGTCGCGCACGGTCATCGTGAATGTGGCGTCGACCGGCTGGGGAATCACCGAGCCGCGGATCTCGACGCGCCCACCGCCGGGCAATCCGGCGCCCACGGCAAGCTTGGCGGGCCCGACCACGGGCCAGGCGAAGCTCTCGAGCGTGAGACCAAGGTCGGTGACCGCGAGCGTCGTCCGCGGTGAGGCCGCCTCGTCGATGAAGGTCGCGGTGCCTTTGCTCAGCGCCAGGCGCTCGAGCAAGAACTTGACTCCCGCGGGAGCCTGGCCTTTAGGAGTGGGTGCTACGGCGGCCGGCGCCTTCGGCTGGGATGTCGGCGAGGGAGTCGTCGCGGACGACGGCGGCGCCGCGAGCTTCAGGAGGTCGATGACGCCGCTCTTGTCCCTCAGCGCTTCAAGCTGAACGCCCTCGATCTCCACATTGGAGACGACGATAACGCGGGACAGGAGGTCGGCCTCCTTGAGCTTGAGACTCAGACGGGGCACGGTCATGAACGGCGCCGGGCCGCCGCGGCGGATCAGCTTGAGATCGGCGAGGCTCATCTCGCCGGTCACCACCGCCCGCGTGACGCCTTCCGCTCCCCGCTCGAAGGCGATGCGGATATTGAAGCTGAGACGGCCGCCATAGGGGCCGGCCGGAATCTCGGGCGGAACATAGGGGAGCACCTGGGTGAGGTCGAAGTCCTTGAACGTGAGGCCGAGCGAGACGGCGCCCGGCGCCAGCCGGATCTCATTCGAGCTGAGCTCGAATGGGGACCCGCCGACCTTGGACTGCAGCTCCAGGTGGCCAGCCGGCTGGCCGGCGCGCGTCGTGAGGCCGCCCGCCTCGATGTTCAGCCCCTGGATATTCAGGTTCACGTGAGGCGACATGGCCTCGTCGCGGATGACGATATTGCCCAAGACGAGGCCGAGCCGCTCCATGGTGAACTTCCAGCGCGACGGCTTGGCCTTGGGATCGGCCGGCGGAATCAGCTCGAGCAGGTCGGAGAAATTGAAGTCGCGGGGGCCCGTGCGGACGAGCTGGATGGCGGGCGCGACCAGCCTGACGTCGGTGAGGCGGATGTGAGCGCCCAGCAGGGACAGCCACGACCAGCGTGCCTCCAGCCGCTCGAACTCGAGGAAGGCTTTGGCGGGATCGCGCTCCGCCAGACGGAAATTCTTGATGACGAGCCGGCTCGTGAACAGATTGAAGTTGACGTCCTGGATGCTGACCTGGCGGCCGGTGAGCACGGGGATGCGGGCGACCGCCTGGCTGAGGATCAGCTTGGGCAGCGCCCAGAGGAAGACGCCGCCCAGCACCAGCAGGACGACCGCGATAGTCAGCCAGATTTTCCGGCGCCGACTCACCGCGATCTCCTAGCGTCCCGAATCCGAAGCCCGTCGACGATCCGCCGGGCGGGGGCGGGCCGCTCCCCCCGGAACACGCTGCGTTGCCCCCCCGCTCGCCCATTCTTCACGGGCCACGAGAACGCGGTTCTCGACCACACCGATCCGCAGAAGCCACGGTTCCGGTGAGAGCGGCCCGCCCCCGCCCGGCGGATCGGGTCGACGACGTTCGGACTCATCACGTTAGACCGGCGACTGGTCCGACGACGGCTTGAGGAACGTGTACACGCTGGTGAAGTCCTTGCGGCCCAGCCCGTGGGATGAGGCCAGGCGGTACACCTGCTGCGCCGCCGGCGCGACGAACACCGGCACGCGCAGCGCGCGCGCCGCGTCCACCGCCAGCCCCAGGTCCTTGCACATCAGGTCGGTCATGAAGCCCGCCGCGTAGCCATTGGTGGAGGCCGCTCTGGCGACGAGGCCCGCCACCGGATGCATGTGCTCCATCAGCCAGGTGTGGCCCGAGGACTTCGAGATGACCTCGGTGGCGATCTTTGGATCCACGCCGAAGCCCTCGGCGATCCTGAAGGCCTCGCTCACCGCGACGGCGGCCACTCCCGCGATCAGGTTATTGCAGAGCTTGACGACCTCGCCGCTGCCCACGGGGCCGACATGGATGACATTGGCGCCCATCGCCTGGAGCGCGGGCAAGGCCGCCGCGAAGTCTTCCGCCGTTCCGCCCACCATGATGGCGAGCGTGCCGTCGGTCGCGCGCGGCACTCCCCCGGACACGGGCGCGTCGATGAAGCGGACATCGCGCTCGCCGGCGGCCGCCGCGATCCGCCGGGAGACGCCGGGGTCGATGGTGGACATGTCCACGCAGAGCGTGCCCTTGCGGGCCGCCGCCAGCACGCCGCCGTCGCCGGTATAGACGGCTTCCGCCTGCGGCGAGGAGGGCAGCATGGTGATCACGATGTTAGCGGGGGCGACCGCCTCGGCCGCGGAGGCCGCCGCCGTCATCCCGGACGCGGCTGCGCCCTTGACCGCGTCGGAATTGACGTCGTAAGCGGTCACCGCAAAACCCTTCTTGACGAGATTCTTCGCCATGGGCAGCCCCATGGTCCCCACGCCGATGAAGCCGATCCGTGTCATCACGATCCTCCGGTCTCTGTGGCGGTTGATAGCAGGGCCGTCCCGTATACTACCCGCGCCATGCTCATCGGTCTCGCGCTCATTTCGCTCGCCGCGATCTCCTGGGGCACGACGGGCGCGACCATGACGCTTCTGGCGCGGGATGCGTCCATGAGCCCATTGCTGGTCGGCTGGGCCCGGCTGGCCATCGCGGCGCCCTGCTTGCTCGCCGGCGCCGCGCTCTCAGCCCTTGCGCGGCCCACGGGCAGCCCCCGGCGTCTCGTCGACCCGTCGCTCTGGCGCCCCCGAAACCTTGGGCCGCTGCTGGCTGGCGGAGCCGCCATGGCCGGCTACCAGCTCTGCTATTTCTCCGCCGTGCCGCTGACCGGAGTAGCCGTCACTGCCCTGCTCGCAATCTGCTCAGCGCCCATCATGATCGCCTTCTTGGCCGCGACACTGCTCGGCGAGCGGCTGACACCGATGCTCCTCGCATGTCTCGCGTTGGCCGTGGCCGGCACCGCCCTGCTCGTCCTCGGCCCGCGTGGTCCCGGCCAGATCTCGGGCCATTTCGGCTCTGGGTCGCTGCTGGCCGTCGGCGCGGGGTTATGTTACGCCGTCTACGCCGTGGCCGCCAAGGGTCTGGTCTCGCGGCTCCGGCCCTTGACCGTCGCGGCCGCGACCTTCACGCTCGGCGCCGTCTTGCTCTCCCCCGTCGCTCTCGGCGCCGGCCTGCTGCCGCAGCTCCGGCCCGCGGCTCTCCCGCTGCTGCTCTATCTCGGGATCGGCCCCACCGCCATTGCCTACGCACTGTTCAGCGCCGGGCTTCGCCGCGTGCCGGCCGCGGTGGCCGGGATCGTGACCCTGTTCGAGCCGCTCACGGCCACCACGCTCGGCATCACCGTCTTCGGCGAGTCACTTGGTGCGCAGGGCATGGCCGGGGCTGCGCTCCTGCTCGTCGCTCTGGTCATTCTGGTGATGGCGGGGCCCGGCGCGCGGACCCAGCAGCCCCCAGAGGCAACGGGCTGAGGTGGGTCGCTAGAGGCGGCCGCCTCGGAGGCTCAAGAACTCGCCCGTCATGTAGGCCGGCGCCTCGGTGCAGAGGAACCTGACGACCGCGGCAACCTCTTCCGGGCGGCCGAAGCGGCCGATCGGGAACTGCGCGGCGAGGCGCTGGCGCGCCCCCGTCTCCGGCACGACGGCATCCAGCATCTCGGTCTCGATCACCGAGGGCAGGACCGCGTTCACGACGATCCCGTCTCTCGCCAGCTCGCGCGCCGCTTTGGCGGTGAGCGCCAGAAGCCCAGCCTTGCTCGCGGCGTAGTGAGCGCCGATGGCGCCGCCGGTGTGCGCGGCCCCCGAGGAAATGTTCACGATACGGCCGCCGCCGGCCGCGCGGAGGCGCGGGATGGCCGCGCGCAGACAGTAGAAGGCGCCGTCGAGGTTGACGGCCAGCGTCCGGCGCCACGTCTCGTCGTCGATCGAGGTGATCGACTCGATCCGCTGACCAATCCCGGCATTGTTCACGAGGACGTCGAGCCGGCCGAAGCGCGCGTCGATCGCAGCGAACAGCCCCTCGACCGCGTGGCGGTCACTGACGTCGGCGGCGAGGGCCTGCGCCGTGCCCCCGGCTTTACGGATGGCCTCGGCGACTGCCTCGGCGTCGTCCCGACCACGGGCATAATTGATGGCGACGGCGAACCCTGCGTCGGCCAGCGCCAGCGAGATGGCGCGGCCGATGCCCCGCGAGCCGCCGGTGACGAGCGCGACGTTCATCGGGCGTCGTGTCGCCGGCGCCCACCCGACGCTTCGGACACGAGGATGAGCAGGGCCGGAACGAAAAAGGGCTGGCTGATCAATTCCGCGGCCCGGCCGTCTTGGGGAGGCGGTCGATGGGCCAGCTCACGGCCCGGCTGAAGGTGCAGTTGGGCACCACCGCCGAGTGTTTGCCCGAGCCCCCGGCGACCAAAACAAGAACATCATCCGGCGACGGCACGCGCGGCAGCAGCGCCGCGTCGTCAGCGGTCTCCTGCATCCAGAGCGGCCAATCGTGCATCCCCCACATGCCGCTCAGCTTCATGCGTCCGAGTGGCATCCGCGCGTGCTCGAAGATGAAGCGCTGGACATCCGCGCGCGAGAAGCCGTCGGCGGCGATGGTGGCGGCGTGCTCGGGACCCAGGGCCAGCAGGAGCTGGCTCTGGACGAAGTACCAGCCCACATTGGAGCCGAGCGTGGTCGCCACGTCGGCGACATTGGTGAGGATGCCTGCGGCGGTGACGGAGACGTGGTCGTTGACATTGTGCGGCGCCTCGCCGCCATAAACGGTGACGACGCTCTGCTCGGCGGAGAAGCCGAGCGCGACATGGAGCGGCGGCCAGGGGCTCGCCTCCTCGCGCTCGGCGATGGCGTAGGCGAACTTGGCGGGGCTGCCCTGGGTGGCCATGTCCGAGCGGCCCGGCCACGCCCCGCCCACGTTCATCAGGATGAGCCGGATGGCGCGGCCGATGGTGGCATTGGCGCGAAAGCCGGGACCGAAGCAGCCGGCGCCCGCGTGCAGGCCGACGGCGCGGGCAGCGGGCCCGTTGACGATGAGCAGCGGCGCGACGGGATGCGTTGTCGCCTGGACGCCGTAGAGGTTGAAGGCGGGGTCCAGCAGGGCCTGGACCGCGGCGAGGATGATGGGGAACGACGCGGGCTCGCAGCCTGCCATGACCGCATTCACCGCGAGCTTCTCGAGCGTGCACTCGCGCCAGAGCGGCGGCATGAGACCAAGCGACTCGTCCGGCTCGGCGGCCGCGGAGGCCAGCATGGCGGCGACGCGCTCGGGAGTGGGCGGCACGATCGGCAGCCCGTCGCACCATTCGTGCCGGACGAACTCCGCGTAGACCTCCTCTTCCGGGAGCTGGAGCTCGTGGGCCTGCGCGTCGCTCACGCCGCGCCTACCGGGTTCCAAGCAGGCTCTGCAGCTGCTCGACGGCCTGCAGCGCCCGGCGCTGCACCGCTTCGGGCGGCTCGCCGCCGAGCGGATGCTGGATGACAAGCAACGGCAGCCCGCTGGCGCCGAGCGCGGCCATCTCGCCCAGCGCGAGCACCTGGAACACCGTGGTCGAGATCAGCCCGGCAGGCGTGCCGCCCCGGGCCAGCTCCAGCGAGTCGTGGAGACTCCACGACGTGCAGGAGCCTCAGTCCGCCGAGCCGGCGAAAACGAGATCGCAGTCCTTCGCCAGCGCCTCGATGAGCTCGCGGCCGGCCGGGGACGAGGCATTGGCTTTGCGCACGTGCACGACGCGCTTGACGCCGAAGCGGGCCGTGAGCGCCTCGCCGATCCCCTGCACCAGCCGGTCGAAGTTGTGCTTGGTATTATCGAGGAATCCCACCGTGAGGCCATCGAGGCTTCGCGGCAGCGCCGGCAGCGTCAGCGCCGCCTCACGCCGCTCGCCTACCGGGCTCAGCACCGTGATGAGTGCCATATGGTCCTTTCATCTTGCCTTAATGCGACACCGTTCAGTATGGCGGTTGGGCTCCTTCGCCCAAGGGCTCATCCGAACTGCCTCCCTGTTTACGGTTTGAATTCGGTTGAGCGCTTGAGCAGGCGCTGAAGGGTGGTCGAGAGCTCTTCGAGCGCGCTGCGCTTGACCCGGACCGTGACCTGCTCGACGGGCTCGACGCTGCCCACGCGATGGATCACCAGCGTGCCGATGAACTCGGCCGCCCGCTCGTCCGTCATGGACAGCCCTCGCAGCGTGAGCAGCTCCCATTCCACGCTCGGCCCGCCCGCCTGCGGTCCTGCCGTCATCGTGCCCTCCTCTCCAGAACATTTCGGTCGCCCCGCCGGGCGCCGTAGGTGAATATAGCGCACATGCTCGTTCTGGCGCTCGATGTGGGCACGAGCTCGACGCGCGCTCAATGCTTCGACGATCGCGGACGCGCTCTGCCCAGGGCTGGCGCCCGCGTCGGCTACGAGGCCGCCGTCACCGCCGACGGCGGCGTTGAGCTCGATGCCGACGCGCTGCTGGCAGCGGTCGGCCGGGCCATCGACGACTGCCTCAGCCGGCTCGGGCGCCGCCAGATCGACGCCGTTGGCGCGTCCGTCTTCTGGCATAGCCTTCTCGGCCTCGGGACCGACGGGAGGGCGCTCACTCATCTGATGACCTGGGCCGATACCCGGAGCGCAGCCGACGCGGACGCGCTCCGCCAACGGCTGGACGAAGACGCGGTGCATGCCCGCACCGGCGCGCCGATTCACTCGACCTTCTACCCCGCTCGCCTCTGTTGGCTCCGCCGGGTCCAGCCCGCCGTCTTCGAGCGCGCCGCGCTCTGGTGCGGCTTCGCCGAGTACGTGGCCCTTCGCCTCACGGGCCGCCTCGGCGTGAGCGTGTCAATGGCCTCGGGCACGGGCCTGCTGGATCACTCGACGGGCGCCTGGGACCCTGCGCTGCTCGCCGTCTGCGGAATCACGGCTGACCACCTGCCGCCGGTCTCCGACGCGCCCGCCCAGGGTCTCGCCTCGGCATTCGCCGAGCGCTGGCCCCAGCTCGCCCGCGCGCCCTGGTACCCTGGCTGGGGCGACGGCGCCTGCTCGAATCTGGGCTCGGACTGCGCAGACCCGACTCGCCTGGCCCTCAATGTGGGCACCTCCTCCGCCCTGCGCATGGTCGTCCGCCAGGGCTTCGAGGAGTCGGCCACGCCCGCGGGGCTCTGGCGCTACCGGGTGGATGCCTCCCGCACCCTCGTAGGCGGCGCGACGTCCGAGGGCGGCAATGTGGTGTCCTGGTGCCGGCGCACGCTGGTGCTGCCCGCCGACGACGACGCGCTGGAGCAAGCTCTCGAGGCGGTCCCACCGGACGGCCACGGCCTCACGGCGCTGCCATTCCTGGCGGGTGAGCGAAGCCCGGGCTGGCGCGCGGACGCGCGCGGAGCCCTCGCGGGCATCTCGCTCGCGACGGAGGGCGTCGCCGTCTTGAGGGCCTTCATGGAGGCCGTCGCCTATCGCCTCGGCATGGTCTACGAGCGCCTTGCCCCGCTGGCTGCGGACGGCCATCAGGTGATCGCCTCCGGAGGGGCGCTCCACCACTCCCGCGTCTGGGCCTCCATCATGGCGGATGTGCTGGGGATGCCACTCAGCCTGTCCGTCGAGCCTGAAGCCTCGATCCGCGGCGCGGCGCTCCTGGCCCTCGAAGCCCTGGGCGCGCCGGCGCCGCCCCAGCTGCCCGCCGGCGCCACCATTGTCCCCGATCCCGGCCGGCACGGGGTGTACCGCGCCGCGCGCGAGCGGCAGAAACGGCTGTACGACAACATTGTCGGACCCCCCCTCTCCTGAGAGAATAGGAAATTGCCGATAACCCTGAGCCATGCGAATCGCCATCGGCTGTGACGACGCCGGCTTCCCGCTGAAGGAGCCGATCACCGCGGCCCTCGAATCCGAGGGGCACGATGTCCTGGACCTCGGCACCTTCTCGACCGAGCCGGTGGACTACCCGGACTACGCGCGCGCGGTGGGGCAAGCCGTGCTCCGGGGCTTCGTGGACGTGAGCGTGCTGATCTCCGGCAGCGGAATCGGCGCCGCCATCGCCGGGAACAAAATGAAGGGTGTCCGCGCCGCCCTGTGCTACGACGCCGCGCAGGCGCGGCGGAGCCGCGAAGAAGAACACGCCAATGTCCTCTGCCTCGCCGCCAGGGCTCTCGACGCCAAAGCGGCCATCGAGATCACGAAGGTCTGGATCGCGACGCGCTTCTCGGAGGCGGAGCCCTTTGCGCGTCGCGTGGCCAAGATCGGACAGCTGGAGGCCGGTTTGCTCGGTCCGGAAAAGATGCCGGGCAAGCCGGGCGCTCCCGAGAGACTCGTGCCACCCGCGCCTGTCCCGGCACCTCCGCCCGCGCCGCCGCCGGCCATCGCCCAAGCCGCGAGGAACACGCTGTCAGAGGACGCATCAGAGCTGCTCCGGCAGGTCACTGGCAGCCAGAGCGATCCGCTTTCCACCGAATTGGAGACCGCGCTCGTGGGACACGCCGCCGGAAATCCCCGGAAGGCCGACGCCGCACCCACGCGCCGGACGCAACCTATGCCTGACGTCTTGAAGCTACCCGCCGTCGAGGAAACGCTGCAGGGCCTCGAGTCCAAGGACTTTCTCGACCGTCTCTGGGTCAAGGATGCCGCGCTCTGGAAGGGAGACACGGCTGCCATCCGCAACCGCCTGGGCTGGCTCACCTCGCCGACCATCATGCGCGGCCACGCCGAGGACATCAAAGGCTTCGCCGACGAAGTCCGGCGGCTGCAGTTCTCCCAGGTCGTGCTGCTCGGGATGGGCGGCTCCTCGCTGGCCGGCGAGGTGTTGAACACCACCTTCGGGTCGAAGATGGGCTTCCCGGATCTGCTGATGCTCGACTCCACCGATCCCGGGGCGATTCGACACGTGCTGGAAAGCGTCAGCCTGGGCCGGACGCTCTTCCTGGTGTCGACCAAGTCCGGCACGACCACCGAGACCATGGCGTTCTACTCGTTCTTCCGCGCCCAGATCGAGGCCGCCGCATCCCCCAAGCCCGGGATGCAGTTCGTCGCCATCACCGATCCCGGCCGGCCGCTCGACAAGCTGGCCACCGAGACTGGATTCCGCCGCACCTTCCTCAATCCCGCCTCCATCGGCGGCCGGTACTCGGCCGTGTCCTTCTACGGCCTGGTGCCCGCCGCCCTGATCGGCGTGGACATCAAGGCGCTGCTCGAGCGCGCCCACACCATGGTGGAGACATGCGGCAATGAGGTGGGGGCCCGGGAGAATCCCGCCGTTCAATTGGGCGCGGCGCTCGCGGGACTGGCGAAGATCGGGCGCGATAAGGTCACGCTGGTGCTCTCCCAGAAGATCCGTGGGCTGGGCGCGTGGATCGAGCAGCTGCTGGCCGAGTCGCTGGGCAAGGATGGCAAAGGCGTGGTGCCGATCGTGGACGAGCCGCTCGGGCCGCCGGCCGTTTACCGCGACGACCGCGTCTTCGTGGCCCTCACCCTCGACGACGACCCCAGCTACGATGACGCGCTCGGCCAGCTGGCCGCGGCCGGCCACCCCGTCATCCGGCTCGGACTCAAGGACCCACTCGATCTGGGCGCCGAGTTCTTCCGCTGGGAGATGGCCACCGCCACCGCCGGCGCGGTGATGGGCGTGAACCCTTTCGACGAGCCCGATGTCGCGCGCGCCAAAGAGAACACCTCGGACCTGCTGGCGACCTGGAAGCGAAGCCATCGGCTGCCCGAATGGCCGCCCGACGCCGAAGACGAGGGCATCGTCCTCATGACGAAGTCGAACAAGAAGATTCCGTCCGTGGCCAAGGGGCTGTCGGCCCATCTGGCCCAGGCCGAGCCCGGCGATTATCTGGCGATCCAAGCCTACCTCACGCCCAGCGCGGAGGTCGGGAGCCGGCTGCAGGAGGTGCGCACGCTCGTGCGCGACCGGCTCCGCATGGCGACGACGGTGGGCTTCGGGCCGCGCTACCTGCATTCCACCGGCCAGCTGCACAAAGGCGGGCGCCCGAACGGCCTGTTCATTCAGATCACCTCGGAGGACAAGGACGACCTGCCGATCCCCGGGTCGAGCTACGGGTTCAGCACGCTCAAGGCTGCCCAGGCGCTCGGCGATCTCCAGACCCTGCGCGATGCCGGCCGCCGCGTGATCCGCCTGCACCTCACCGGCCGGCCGACGATCGGGCTGCAGCAGCTCGTGCAGCTGGTCCAGGCGGTGACGCGGAAGGTGTAGAGAGGAAGGTCTTCGCGCGATGACAGCGGCGGCGGACGAGTCCTGTGTGCTCGCCATCTTCGGCGCCTCGGGCGACCTGACGCGGCGCAAGCTCGTCCCGGCGCTCTGGTCCATGTTCCAGAGTCGCGTGCTTCCCGAGCCCTTCGCCGTGCTCGGCATCGGGCGCTCCGAGATGAGCCACGAGCAGTTCCGCGCGCGGATGCGCGAGGCCATCGCCGACTTCGCGCGCGTGCAGCCGCCGTCACAGAAGGTCTGGGACCGTTTCGCCCAGGCGCTGTTCTACCACGTGGGAGACACGGACGACGCCGCGCTCTACGATGGACTGGGGCGGGAGATTGCCAAGATCGAGCAGGAGCGCGGCACCGGCGGCAACCGGCTCTTCTACCTGGCCACGCCGCCATCCATCTATTCGACCATCGTCACGCGCCTCGGGGCGGCAAACCTGAGCCGGCCGGCGAACGGCGGCTCGGCCTGGGTGCGCATCATCATCGAGAAGCCGTTCGGACGGGACCTGGCCTCGTCCCGCAGCCTCAACCAGGTCGTGACCTCGGTATTCGCCGAGGAGCAGGTCTACCGCATCGACCACTACCTGGGAAAGGAGACGGTCCAGAACATCCTGGTCTTCCGCTGGGCCAACGGCATCTTCGAGCCGCTGTGGAACCGCAACCACGTCGACCACGTGCAGATCACGGTGGGCGAGAGCATCGGCGTCGAGAGCCGCGGGGCCTACTATGAGGAAGCCGGCGCGCTGCGGGACATGATCCAGAACCACATCCTCCAGCTCCTCTGCCTGGTCGCCATGGAGCCGCCCGTCACCTTCGATGCCGGCCCCGTGCGTGACGAGAAGACCAAGGTCATGCATGCCATCCGGCCGATCCCGGCCGATGAAGTCGACCGCCTGGCTGTGCGCGGCCAGTACGGCCCGGGCTTCGTGGGCGGCCAGCGCGTGGTCGGCTACCGCGAAGAAAAGGACGTCTCGGCCGAGTCCATCACGGAAACCTACGCGGCCCTCAGGCTCGAAGTGGAGAACTGGCGCTGGGCGGGCGTGCCATTCTACCTGCGCACCGGCAAGCGCCTGGCCAAGCGCGCCAGCGAGATCGCGGTGCAGTTCAAGCGCACCCCCCATCTGGTCTTCCGGCGCAACCCGGAGATCCTCGCCGAGCGCAATCTCCTGGTCCTGCGTATCCAGCCCGACGAGGGCATGTCACTGACCTTCGGGGCCAAGCTGCCGGGGCCCGACCTGCGCATTCAGTCCGTGGAGATGGATTTCGACTACCTCAAGGCCTTTGGCGGGGAGCCACCGGAGGCCTATGAGCGGCTGCTGCTCGACGCGATGAAGGGCGACGCCACGCTCTATGCGCGCGGCGAGTGGGTCGATTTGGCGTGGGAGCTGCTAACCCCGGTGCTCGACACCTGGGCCGTCGGCGACCGACACAAGTTCCCGAACTACGAGGCCGGGGGCTGGGGCCCCGCCGAAGCCGACAGCCTCATCGAGCGGGCGGGGCGCAACTGGCGGCGCCCGTAGGCATCCCGACGCGCCCCGGGCGCTGATGGGCTACTTGCTCCCGTTCACCACCCGCGTCGCCGACAGCTCTACCCAGGTGTAGTAGATCCCTTCATAGATGTTCACCTGGAGGGAGGAGCCCGGCTTCTCGTATACCTGCGTGGTACCTTTGCTCGAGGCGGTCGTCGACGAGAGATGACGCCAGCCATTGGCCTCGAGCGTGGTCCGGAACGCCACGCCCAGGCTCTCGACCTCGATGCGGCCCTTGTAGAAGAGGCGCGCCGCCTTCACGGTCGGAGACTCGATGATCGTGGACTTGCCGAGGTCCACCGTGAGGCCCTTGGGCACCGGGATGTCTTCGAACTCGCTGCGCTGCGCCCGCGGCGGTGAGGACGCGCAGGCAGCCACGAAGAGCATGACGATCGACAGAGCCAGCAAACGCCGCATGGGTGATACCTCCTGCGGGCCATCGTACCGCCGGTGTCGAGTCGCCGCCAAGTTTTTGGCCCGGCTTCTGGTCGTTTCCGCGCTCGCCGGCTGCGCCAGCGCCGCTGCCCCGCCCGTCGGCCGGCCGGAACGCTCCGCGGGCCCTCTGCTCGAGCCGGCCGCTGCGCGCGAGCACGCGGCGCAGGACATTCGCGCCTGGCGATTCAGCATCGCCAAGGACGAGCTGGACCGCGTGCTGGCCGTCACCCCCAATGATCCCGTGGCGCATCTCTACTACGGCGAGCTCTACCGGCTCGAGGCCCAGCACGCCGAGCGGCCCGAGGAGCGGGCGCCCCTGCTCGAGCAGGCGCGCCAGGCCTACGAGCGCGCCGCGGCGCTGGATTCCGCCTATGCCGACCCCTTCAGGCAGCTTGGCCTCCTCTACTTCCAGAGCCGGGATACCGAGAAGGCAAAGGAGGCCTTCCGGAAGTATCTGGCGCTGAAGCCGGACGCGCCGGACGCCCAGCGGGTCATGGAGTACCTGGACGCACTGGACCGCTGATGGGCCGCTCGCGCCGCGTCCTGACGGTGGTCCTCATCGGCCTGGGCATCCTGGCGGCCAGCGCCGTCCTGTCCCACCAGACCCTGCTCCGGATGGTCGGCGCAGCCCTGGTCATAGAGGATGCGCTTCAGCGGGCCGACGCCATCGTGGTCGTGGCGGGAGGCACGCCCAGCCGCGAGGCGGCGGCCGCCGCGCTCTTCCGAGCGGGCTGGGCACCACGCGTGATCGTGTCCAATGATTTCACGCCCGCCCGGGTGCGCGAGCTCATCGCGCTCGGCATCCGGCCCCTCGATCTGCAGGGCGAATCGCGCCGGGCGCTGGAGCGGTATGGCGTCCCTGCCGCTGCCATTGTCGCCCTCGAGGAGCCGGTTCGGATCACCGAGGCCGAGCTGCGCGTCGTCCACCAGGTCGCGGTGGCCCAGGGGTACCGGCGACTGATCCTGCTCACCTCCCCCTTTCACACCCGGCGCGTGCGGCTCATCTGGTCGCGCGAGGCCCGGGGCGATGTGGACGGCCTCGTGGTCAGCGCCCCCGGCGATCCCTTCCCCGTCGACGACTGGTGGCGCCGGCGCCGAGTCGCCGAGGCCGTGCTTCACGAGTACCTGGGGCTGCTGGCGATTTACCTTGGCATCTCCAGCCGTGTGAGTTGAGCCTGGCCCGCTCTCTTCACCCCCTCACCCTGCCCTCTCCCCCTCCGGGGGCGAGGGTTTCGAAGAGGGCTCCCTCTCCCTCGGAGAGGGAGAGGGTCGGGGTGAGGGTGGGCGCCTGCATAATCCGGTCTAGGGGAAAATGCGCCGGTAGAGCAGATGCTGGCGGTTGCGCGTGTGTGGCCGCACCTGAGCCGGCCACCGTCCAGTTTCGACGGCCTTGGCCCAGGTCGGACTGGCCAGGACCTCGGGGCTCTCGATCTCGTACAGCGCCCCATAGGCCGGCGCGTTCTCGACCACGATGGTCTTGAGCTGCGCGCCACCGAGATCACGCCGGGCACGGTGAGCAGATTGGGCACGTGCTCGGTGTCGTAGACCTCATTGAACAGCGCCTCCTGGCCCGGCTCCACGTCCATGGCGGCGCTGAAGAGATAGCGGGTCTGGATGGCCATGTGTATTTCTCCTTGCGGCCGAAGCCCCCTCACCCTGCCCTCTCCCCCTTCGGGGGCGAGGGTTTCCGACTCCCTCTCCCCTTTGGGGAGAGGGCCGGGGTGAGGGAACGTCCGTAGTCGTCCTCGCGGCGGATGATGTCGTCTTCGCCCAGATAGAGCCCGTGCTGGACCTCGATGATGACGGCGCGCGTCCGCCCCGGGTTCTCGATCCGATGCCAGGCGCCCCGCGGCACCAGCATCGTGCCGCGCACGCCGAGCCGCCGGGACCGCCCGCCGACGATGACGCGCGGGGCTCCCGCGATCACCACCCAGTGCTCGGCGCGAAAGCGATGGCGCTGCAGGCTCAAGCGATGCCCCGGCTCGACCTCGAGGCGCTTTACCTTGTAGCCCGGGCCCTCCTCGAGCGTCTGGAACCCGCCCCACGGGCGTGCCTCGAAGGCGCTCGCCCCGTCTCGGCCGACCGCGCGCCGGCCGGATCCGGATCCCACGGACTTCATGTCTCGAGATTGATGATGCGGGCGAAGTCGGCGGCCACGGCCTTGACCACTTCCTCCATCACCTCCGGCGGCACGTCCTCGTCGAGGAGCAGCACCACGATGGCGCGGCCGCGTTTGGTGCGACGGCCGACATGCATGGATGCGATATTGACATTGTGGCGGCCGAGGATCGAGCCGATCTTGCCCACCATGCCGGGACGGTCCTCGTAGGACAGCACGAGGATGTGCCCCTCGGGGATGAACTCGATATTGAGGTCCCTGAGCTTGACGATGCGCGGGACCCCGTCGAAGACCGTGCCCGCGATGATCTTGCGCCCGGCGCCGGCATGCGTGGTGACGGTGATGAGATTGGTATAGCCCGAGCCGGCCTCCTCGTCGGTCTGCACGGATACCGCGAGCCCGCGATCGCGGGCCACGAGGTGCGCGTTCACCAGGTTGACGGCCTGGGCCGTGACGCGCCCCAGCAGGCCCTTGAGCACGGCTCGGCTGATGAGCTCCGGATCGCGCCGGGCCACCTGCCCCGCCACCACGACCTCGACCCGCTCGACATTGTCCTTCTCGAGCTGCACACAGAAGCGCCCCAACATCTCGGCCAGCGCGATGAACGGCCGCTGCTCGGCCATGGTCTCGCGATCGCCCACCGGGATGTTCACGGCATGCTCGACCAGCTCGCCGTCGCGGAAGGCCACCAGTTGGCGCGCCACGTCCACGGCCACATTGACCTGCGCCTCCTGGGTATTGGCGCCGAGATGCGGCGTCACCACCACGCGCGGGTGCTGGACGAGCCGTTTGACCACCTCCGAGACCGGCGGCTCCTCGCTCCACACGTCCACGGCAGCGCCGGCCACATGGCCCGACCCCAGCGCGGCCAGCAGATCGCCCTCGTGGACGATGCCGCCCCGGGCGCAGTTGACGATCCGCACGCCGGGCTTCATGGCGGTGATCTCCCGGGCCGCGATCATGTTCTCGGTCTCATCGTTCAGCGGCACGTGGACGGTGATCACATCCGACTGGGCCAGCACGGTCTGGAAATCGGTGAGCCGCACCCCCAGATCCCTCGCGCGGCTCTCGGGGATATAGGGATCGTAGACCAGCACCTCCATGTCGAACCCGCGGAGGCGCGCGGCCACGCGCGAGCCCACCTTGCCCAGCCCCAGCACGCCGGCCGTCTTGCGGTAGAGCTCGGAGCCATAGATGCTCCGGTCCCACTCGAGCCGCTTGAGCGCCTCATGCGCGAGCGGGATCTTCCGCACGAGGGCCAGCAGCATGCCCACCGTATGCTCAGCGGCCGAGACCACGTTGCCGTAGGGCGCATTGACCACGACCACGCCTTGGCGCGAGCACGCGTCGACATCGATATTGTCCACGCCCACGCCGGCGCGGCCCAGGATACGGAGCCGGCGGGCGCGGCTGAGGAATTCGGCCGTTACGGTGGTCGAGGAGCGCGTGATGATGGCTTCGTACTCCCCGATCTTGGCGTGCAGCTCGTCCTTGGGCAGCTTGCTCGAGACCTGGTCCACCTCGAAGCCGCGCTCGGTGAGATAGGCGATGCCTTCGGGGGAGATGGCGTCGATCACCAGCACTTTCATGCCGCTATGCTAGCACACGTGACAGTGTCCAAATCACTCGCGCCCCGCGCCAGGGCCATCCGACGGACCGCGCGGATCGCGCCGTCGCCCCGCCGCGCGCGGAGAGGATTCGCCTTGCGCGCAGCGCAGAGGTTCGGGTACAAATGGGGCGGTCCGGCCGAGTCGCGGCCGCGGCGACAACACAAGGGGGGCCTTGGCGTGCATCTGACACCCAGAGAGCAGGAGAAGCTGATGATCTTCACCGCGGCGGAGGTCGCCCGGCGGCGCCGCGCGCGGGGCCTGAAGCTCAACTACCCCGAAGCCATGGCGATCATCACGGCCGACATCTTGGAGGGGGCGCGGGACGGGAAGTCGGTGTCCGTCCTGATGCAGGCCGGGACCAAGATCCTGACGCGCGCGGACGTGATGGAAGGCGTCCCGGAGATGATCGAGGAGGTCCAGGTGGAGGCCACGTTCCCGGATGGAACCAAGCTGGTCACCGTCCACAACCCCATTCCATAGGGAGGAGTCGATGAAACCGGGGGAGATCTTTCCGGCGGCGTCCGATATCGTGGCCAACGCCGGCCGCCGGACCGTCCAGCTCATGGTGGCCAACACGGGCGATCGGCCGGTGCAGATCGGCGCGCACTACCATTTCTTTGAGGTGAACAAGGCCCTCCGCTTCGATCGGGAGAAGGCGTTCGGGATGCGTCTGAACATTCCTTCGGGCACCACCATGCGCTTCGAGCCGGGGGACGAGCGGACCGTGACCCTGGTGGAGATTCTGGGGAAGAAGATCATGCGCGGGCTGAACGCCCTGACCGACGGTGACATGGCCTCCCCCGAGGTTCGCAAGCGCGCGCTGGCACAGGCCCGGGACCGCGGGTTCAAGGGAGCAGGGGAATGACCCTCAACATCAACCGCAAGAACTACGCCGCGATGTTCGGCCCCACGGTGGGTGACCGCGTGCGCCTCGCCGATACTGACCTGATCATCGAGGTGGAGAAGGATTATGCGGTCTACGGCGAGGAGACGCGCTACGGGCCGGGGAAGGTGCTGCGCGACGGGCTGGGCCAGGCCCCCGACGCCACCTGGGAGGGCGGCGCCCTCGACCTGGTGATCACCAACGTCATCATCCTGGACCACTGGGGGATCGTCAAGGCGGACATCGGGATCCGTGACGGGAAGATCGCCGGCATCGGCAAGGCCGGCAACCCGAACATCATGGAGGGAGTCACGCCCGGCATGGTGGTGGGCGCCGCCACCGAGGCCCTGGCCGGCGAGGGAATGATCGCCACGGCGGGCGGGATCGATTCCCACGTCCACTACATCTGTCCGCAGCAGGTCACCGAGGCCTTCGGCTCCGGCATCACCACCATGATCGGGGGCGGCACCGGCCCGGCCACCGGCACCAACGCCACCACCTGCACCCCGGGCCCCTGGAACATCCACCGGATGCTTGAGGCGGCCGAAGAGTACCCCATGAACTTCGGCTTCCAGGGCAAGGGGAACTCCTCTCTCCCCGAGGGGCTGCGGGAGCAGGCCGAGGCCGGCGCCATGGGGTTCAAGCTCCACGAGGACTGGGGGACCACCCCCGCCGCCATCGACTGCTGCCTGCGGGTGGCCGACGAGTACGACGTGCAGGTGACGATCCACACGGACACGCTGAATGAGACCGGCTTCGTGGAGGACACCATTGCTGCCATCGCCGGACGGAGCATCCACGCCTACCACGTGGAGGGCGCCGGCGGTGGTCACGCCCCCGACATCATCAAGATCGTCTCTTACCCGAACGTCCTCACCTCCTCCACCAATCCGACCAGGCCCTACACCGTTAACACCGTGGAGGAGCACCTGGACATGCTGATGGTGTGCCACCACCTGTCGCCCAAGATCCCCGAGGACATCGCCCAGGCCGAGGCCCGCATCCGCGCCGAGACCATCGCCGCCGAGGACATCCTGCACGACCTGGGCGCCGTGAGCATGATCGGATCGGACTCCCAGGCCATGGGACGCGTCAGCGAGACCATAATCCGCACCTGGCAGACGGCCGACAAGATGAAGCGGCAGCGGGGCCGCCTCCCCGAGGAGCGGGGCGACAACGACAACGTGCGCGTGAAGCGCTACGTCGCCAAGTACACCGTCAACGTGGCCATCGCCCATGGCTTCGCGGAGCATATCGGCTCCCTGGAGGTGGGCAAGCTGGCCGACATCGTTCTCTTTAGGCCGAAGTTCTTCGGGGTGAAGCCCGACATGGTCATCAAGGGCGGGTTCATCACCTATATGGCCATGGGTGATCCTGGCTCCACCATCCCGACGCCGCAGCCGGTCATCGGCCGGTACATGTGGGGCGGGATGGGACGCGCCAAGCAGTCGGTCTCCATCTCCTTCGTCTCCCAGGCGGCCTACCAGGCCGGCGTCCACAAGAAGCTGGGGCTGCAGAAGCGGGTGATCCCCGTGCGCAACTGCCGCACCCTGGGGAAGAAGGACATGATCCACAACACGGCCCTTCCCAAGGTGGATGTGGACCCAGAAACCTACGAGGTCTTCGCGGACGGCAAGCTGATCACCTGTGAGCCGGCCAGCGTGCTGCCCTTGGCCCAGCGGTATTTCCTCTTCTAGCGCGGGACGTCCTAACAGGATGCTGACAAACTCGCAGGCCGATCAAAAAGGCCCAGATGCGAGGCGGCGAGAGAGGCCGCTGCCCGAGGCGTACGTGGAAGTTCGAGCCGAATCGTGGCCCGCAGTTCGAGCTGAGCGGCGAAGCCGCGAGGCGAGGGCTGGGTAGATGGCCGTTGCGAGCCGCACGATGAGGCGAGGGCTGAATCGATCGTACCTTGAGGGCGGCGGCGACCGAGCCAACGAAGCAGAGGGCCTTTTTCAGCGGCCTGCTAACGCATGATTGTCGTCGAAGCAGTCCTGGGCAATCTCGGAGAGGACGCGCGCCTTCGGGACCTGCACCGGCGCTGGCAGGCGGAGGGGCGCGCGGAGATAGTGGCCTTGACGCCCCTGGACGCCCAGAAGGGCCGGCTCCGCATCCAGACGGACAAGGGGACGCCCCTCGGCCTGAGCCTGGGGCGGGGCACTGCCCTGCGCGATGGCGACGTCCTCTACCTGGACGAGTCGCAGGGGAGGATGATCGTGGCCCGGCTCACGCCGGAGGAGGTGCTGGTCGTCACCGTGAAACCCGCCGCCGCCGCGGACCTCATTCGGGTCGCCGTCCAGCTCGGTCACGTCCTCGGCAACCAGCATTGGCCCGTGAAGATCGAGGGGACGTCGGTGTACGTCCCGGTCTCCGTGGATAAGAAGGTGATGGAGACGGTCCTCAAGACATACGACCTGCAGGGGATCGAATACCGGTTCGAGCAGGGGAGCGTCGGGGTCATTTCGCGTGTGCTCCCCCACGAGCACCCCCACCCCCATGAACATCACCACTGAGGGCGGCCTCGCGCCCGGGACCGAGGGCCCATCGCCCCGAATGGCCGGTGAAGCGTTCCTGAGCGCCCTCCAGTTTTCCGACAGCTTCTTCCCCACCGGCCTCTACACCCTCTCCCACGGGTTCGAGGCCTTCGTCCAGGCGGGATTGGCTTCCAAGTCGGACGTCGAGGCGCTCCTCCGGGACTATCTGGAGAACGTCCTGGGCCCCGCCGACGGAGTGGCCCTCACCCACGCCCATCGCGCCGTCGAGGCGCAGGATTTAGCGCGCCTCCTGGAGATCGACCGCCGCCTCTCCGCCCTGAAGCTGGTCCGGGAGGCCCGCGAGGCCTCGCGGCGGGTCGGCAAGCGCATCCTGACGACGGCGATCGCCCTCGTGCCCGAGCGGCTGCTGGCGGACTACCGGGCCGCCGTCGAGGCGGGCGCCGGACCGGGCAACGCGGCGGTGGCCCTCGGTTCAGCGGCGGCCGCCCTTCGCATCCCGCGGCGGGAGGCCCTGCTGATCGAGCTCTACACCTTCGCCACGAGCCTGCTCGGGGCCGCCATGCGCCTTGTCCGGCTCGACCACGAAGAGGCCCAGGTTATCCTTGGCCGTGTGAAGCCCTTGATGCTGCGTGTGGCCGAGGAGAACATGGACCGGAGTCTGTCCGAGATGCGCGCCTTCGCTCCCCTCATCGACATCATGGCGATGGGGCACGAGCGGGCCTCCGTCCGCTTGTTCATCAGCTGAGGAGGAGGACACCCATGGCGAAACGCATCCCACGCATCGGGGTCGGCGGCCCAGTGGGCTCGGGGAAGACGGCCCTCATCGAGTGCCTCGTCCCCCGCTTGATGGCTGACGGATACAAGGTCATCGTGGTGACCAACGACATCGTCACTGTGGAGGACGCGCTCCACGTGAAGCGAACCCTCGCCGGAATCCTGGAGCCGGAACGGATCCTGGGCGTCGAGACAGGGGCCTGCCCCCACACCGCCGTCCGCGAGGATCCGACCATGAACCTGGCCTTCCTCGAAGAGATGGAGGCCCGCTTCCCGGATTCAGACCTCTTGTTCCTGGAGAGTGGAGGGGACAACCTCACCCTCACCTTCAGCCCGGCCCTGGTGGACTATTTCATCTACGTCATCGACGTGGCGGCCGGGGACAAGATCCCCCGCAAGAACGGACCGGGTATCACCCAGTCCGACCTCCTGGTCATCAACAAGGTGGACCTCGCGCCCCACGTCGGGGCCAGCCTGGAGGTCATGGCGCGGGATTCCCAGAAAATGCGAGGCGCCAAGCCGTTCCTGTTCACCAACTGTATGACGCGCGCCGGAATCGACGAAGTGGTGATCCTCATCAAGCGCGAGGTCCTGTTCGAGGAGGTGGAGCGGCAGGCTCGGGAGTAGCGCCCGGTGCGCATGGAGGGGGTGCTTAGGCTCGAATTCGCCTCCCGCGATGGCGTCACGGCGATCGCGGACCGGTACCAAGAGGCTCCGCTCCAGGTCCAGAAGGTTCTCCATCCGAACGCGGCCCACCCCGGTATGGCCTGGGTGTACGTGCTTACCGTGACCGGCGGGATCGTCCAGGGGGACCAGCTCCAGACCGAGATCATCGCCCGGGACGAGGCCCAGGTTCACGTGACCACCCCGGCCGCCACGAAGATTTACCGCTCGCCGACAGCGGCCGCCTCACACCGTCTGCACATCCAGGCCGCTGCGGGGAGCTACGTCGAATACCTCCCGGGGCCTGTGATCCCCTTTCGCGGCTCCCGCTTCCTGGAGGAAGTCACCTTGGTGGCCCATCCGAGGGCAACGTTGGTGTACGGCAGTATCCTGAGCCCCGGCCGCGTGGCCATGGGCGAAGCCCACGCCTACGATCTTTACGTCTCGCGCGTCACGGCACAGCGGCCCGACGGCGCGTTGGAATTCCTGGACGTCACGCATCTGGCGCCGGCCGCCATGAGCCCCACGCACCCCGGGCTGCTCGGCCGCTTCGATGCGCTGGGGACCCTCCACGTGTGGACCAGCAGCATTCCCCCGCGCGATCTCAGCGACCGGCTGCATCGCGTCCTCCAGGACTCGGGAGACCTCCTCGGCGGCGCCAGCGAACTCCCGTCCGGGCGGGGGGTCACCGTGAGAGTGGTCGGGCCGCGAGTGGAGATTGTGGCCGCCGCCCTTTCGGCGGTCGTCGCCACGGCGCGGGCCGCCATCCTGGGAGTGGTCGAGAAGGCCTCTTAAGCGACGCCCTCCCCTGCTCAGCGCTTGCGCTTCCGCCGACGCATCTTCGGCCGGCCGGGGAACTCCGGCTTACTCCCGAAGGCGGGGATCCAGGGAATCGCGCAGGCCATCGCCGAGGAGGTTGAATCCCAGGACGACCAGCATGATGGCCAGGCCCGGGACGGCGGCGACGTGGGGCGCCGTGATCATATAGGTCCGCGCGTTGGAGAGCATGGCGCCCCACTCCGGGCTGGGAGGCTGGACGCCCAGGCCCAGGAAGGAAAGACCGGAGGCGGTCAGGAGCACGGTCGCCATTCGGAGGCTGGTCTGGACGATGATGGGGGCCAGCGAGTTCGGCAGCAGGTAGCGGACGATGATAGTCACGTCGCCGGTGCCCAGCGCCCGGGCCGCTTCCACGAACTCCTTCTCTTTCAGAGTGAGGATCGAGCCCCGGACGACGCGGGCGAACTGGGGGACCAGCGAGATGGCGCCGGCGATGATGACATTGGCCAGTCCCGTCCCGAGGGCTGCAATGATGGCGAGCGCGAGAAAAATCCCGGGGAAGGCCATCATCACGTCGATGACGCGCATGATCAGCAGATCGGGCCAGCGCCCGACATAGCCGGCCACAAGCCCGAGGGCGAGGCCGGCGACCAGCGCCAGCACTACGGCGCCGATCTGGATCTGCAGCGAGATGCGCGCGCCATAGAGCGCGCGCGAGAGGACGTCACGGCCGAGCTCGTCCGTCCCGAGCCAGTGCTCCGCGCTCGGGGGCATCAGCCGCGCGCCGAGCTGCCCGCGGAGCGGCTCGTAGGGCGCCAGCGCGGGAGCCAGGACGGCCACCGCCACGAAGACCGCCACGATGAGCCCCCCGGCCACCGCGGCGCGGCTGCGCGCCAGGCGATGGACGGAGTCGGCCCAGAAGCCGCGGCTCCCGGCGTGCGCCGCCGACGCCGGCTCAATCGTAGCGGATGCGGGGATCGAAGAAGGCATAGGCGACGTCGGTCAGGAGGTTCACGAGAACGAAGGTCGTGGCCACGAGCAGCAGCGCGCCCTGAACGACCGGGTAATCGCGCGCGAAGATGCCTTCCACGATCAGGCGCCCCACCCCGGGCAGCGAGAAGACCGTTTCGGTGAGCACGGCGCCCCCGAGGTTATAACCGAACTCGAGGCCGAAGACGGTGAGGATCGGGATCATGGCGTTCTTCAGGGCGTGCCGGTAGATGACCAAGCGCTCGTCCACGCCCTTCGCGCGGGCCGTGCGGACATAGTCCTGGCGCAGGACCTCGAGCATCGACGCGCGAGTGGTCCGGGCGATCACCGCAGAGGAGGCGGCGCCCAGGACCAGCGCCGGCAGGATCAGGTGAGCCAGCGTCCCGGTGCCGCCGGCCGGCAGCCAGCGCAGCTTGACGGCGAAGACGAGGATGGCGAGCAGGCCGAGCCAGAAGATCGGCAGCGAGATCCCCACCAGTGAGCCCAGCAGCGCCGCGAGATCGAGCGTCGAATTCCGACGGGTCGCCGCGATCACTCCGGCGACGACCCCCAGAGTCGCCGACACCACGATCGCCAGGAAAGCGAGCTTCAGAGTGAACGGGAAGCGCTGCCCGAGGAGGACGGCCACGGGCTGCCGGGACTGGATCGAGATGCCGAGATCCCCGGTCACGGCATGGCGCAGATACGCGAGAAACTGGACGGGTAGCGGCTGGTTCAATCCGTACTCGTGCCGGATGCGCGCGAGCACCTCCTCGGTGGCTTCCTCACCGGCGAGGATGAGGGCGGGGTCGCCCGGGACGAGCTGGAGGAGTCCGAAGGAGACGAGGCTCACTCCGAGCAGCACGGGAAGGAGCAGGATCAGCCGCCGGACGATATACGTGACCACGGTGAGCCGGCAGCCGCGAACCCGTCGGGGCGCCCGCGGCTGCCGCCGGTGGCTACTTCTCTTTCCAGCTCTTCTCGGTGAGGTACGTGAGCTCGAGCGGCAGATTCACGACGGCGTGCACCTTCTTCGACGCCCCGACGATCATGTTCGGAGAGATGAGGAAGACATGCGATGCGTCGTTGATGACGATCTGCTGCGCCTCACGCAGCGCCGCCAGGCGCGCCTTGTCGCTGGTCGCCGTGCCCGCCTTGTCCATCGCATCGTCCAGGGCCTTCGAGGCGAAGAAGCCGCGATTGTCACCCTTGGGCGCCTGCTGCGAGGAATGCAGCAGCGGGAAGGTTCCCCAATGCGCTTCCCCCGTCGACGGGGACCAGCCGAGGAGGAAGAGCTCGCGATCGGTCTGCTCGGCAGGCGTCTTGGTCGCCGACAGGTAGGCGCCCCACTCCATGGTCGAGAGCGTGGCCTCGATCCCGACAGCCGCGAGATCCTGCTGCACCGCCTGGGCCAGCTCGAAGTCCTTCACGTAGCGCCCCTTCGGCGACCAGAGCTTGACCTTGAGGGCGGGCACGCCGGCCTGCTCCAGCAGCTCCTTGGCCTTCTTGGAGTCGTAGGCGTAGCCCGAGAGCTTGGCATAGCCGTTCTGGAGCGGAGCCACGATGCCGGGAATCACCTCGGCATTGCCCTGGTAGATGCTCTTGACGATGGCCTCCCGGTTCACGGCATGGTTCAGCGCCCGCCGCACGCGCACGTCGTCGAAGGGCTTCTTCTTCACGTTGATCGTGATGAAGAGCGCGCGGGCCGTGGGAATCGACTCGATGACGAAGCGGGGATCCTTGCGGAGCCGCGGGATATCCTCGGGGGTGATGTTGATGATGAGGTCCGCGTCGCCGGACTCGAGCATGAGCACCCGGGCGGAATCCTCCTTCACCGTCTTCACTACGACGCGGTCGAGGAGCGGCCGGCCGCCCCAGTAGGCATCGCTCCGCTCGACAACCACGCGGTCGCCCTTGATCCACTCGACGAACTTGAAGGGCCCCGTGCCGACCGGATGAAGCGCGAAATCCTTGCCCCACTTCTGGTGCGCGGCCGGCGAGACGATCGCCCCTGCGGAGTGCGCGAGGCGGAAGAGGAAGGCGGCGAACGGCTGCTTCAGCGTGACGCGGACGGTGTTGTCGTCCAGGACCTGCGCGCCCTGCACGAAGGGCGTGTACAGGCTCGCCTTGAACGGCTTCTCGTCGCCAAGCACCCGGTCGAAGAAGTACTTGACCGCCTTGGCGTCGAACGGCGAGCCGTCGTGGAAGCGGACGCCCTTCCGGAGCTTAAAGGTCCACGTCAGGCCGTCGGGCGACTGGGTCCACGACTGGGCGAGGGCGGGCTCGATCTGCATCTTCGCGTTGAACCGGACCAGGTTGTCGTACATCATCCGGTTCACCTGCTCGCCCGGATTCGACTGCGTATTCTGCGGATCCAGGCTGTCCGGATCGGAGCCCGCGGCGAATGTCAGCACTCCACCCGCGGTCGGCTGCTGGCCGACGGCCGACTGGGCCAGGATCAGGCCGCTCGCCGCGAGAAGTCCCACCAGCCACAGCGCCATTGTCCGTTTCATTGCTTCTCCTCCCTTAGGCTACGAACCTCCGTCGGGGGGCCGACGTTCCGGGCCATACGCTATCATGAAAAGCGCTTCTTCTTCCTTCCCTCACACGTCACACGCTCAGCGCTTGCGCTTCGGCCGACGCGACTTCAGCCGACGCGCCTTCGTTTCAGGTTTTTCCGCGTGGTGCCACCCCACATCGGCGGTGCCAAAGATCACATATCCGCCACTGAACGGCTCGTCGTCATAGACGACGACCCATTTCACCGACTGAACTGCCGTCGGGCGAGCCAGCCTGAAGATAGTCTTGAAGCCACCGAGGCTAGTCGGGAGCAGCTTCCGGGGAACTCGCCACGCGATCCACTTCTCGCCTACCGAGCCATCCCCTTCTTGAAGTTGAGCCTCGCCGTCGGGATCTCTGGGACACGTGTCGATCCGCGACTCGCCCAGTTTGAACTCCAGGATCTCCTGATTCTCGCCGATTCTCACGGCAAGCTTCACGCCTTGCTTGGGCTTCTGGCCCTCTTTCACCGTCACCGTGCTCTTCCGCAGCAGGTTGGACCCGTCTTTGAACTTTCTTCCATCGATCAGGATCCCTTGCTTGGGTTTCAAAGTCAGCGCGCCCATCCTCAGTTCCTCCTTGTTCGCGATCGCCGGGGCAGCCTTGAAAAGCCTCCGCCTGCTCCAGGCTCGGGGGCGTCCCGGCGACGCGTGATTTGACCGAGAAGATAGCATGCCTGGGCTTCCGTGAGGTGACGGGCAATGCCCCGCAGCGCCCCCTACCGATGCTGGCGGAGGAAGCGGAGGAAGTCGCGGCCTTCGGCCAGCCGCCGGCGGAGAACCTGGCGGTCGCGCAGCATCTCTGAGCCGAGGGAGATCATCTTGAGCGGCCGGAAGTAGAAGCGGCGGTAGAAGACATCCATCGAGCGGAAGATCTCCGCCCGCGACAGATGTGGGTAGCCCAGGGCCGGCTGCTGCACGCCCGCGGAATCCACCAGCCCGTCGTCCTCGAGCCAGCCATTGCGTCGGGCTTCGTCATGAAGCGCCGTGCCGGGATACGGCGCCGCGAGCGAGACCTGGACCGTGTGCGGATCGATGGCGCGGGCGAATTCGATGGTCTCGCGGATGGTCTCGCGCGTCTCGCCCGGCAGTCCCAGGATGAAGGTGCCGTGAATGGTGATGCCGAGGGATTTGGCCTCGCGGGTGAAGCGCCGGGCCGTGTCGATGCGGATCCCCTTCTTGATATTGTTCAGGATCTGCTGGTTGCCCGTCTCGTAGCCTACGAGCAGCAGGCGCAGGCCATTGTCCTTCATGACCTTGAGGCTTTGGTACGGCACATTGGCCTTGGCGTTCACGGACCAGGTCATGCCGAGCCGCCCCAGGCGCCGCGCGATGGCCTCGGCGCGCGGCAGGTCATCGGTGAAGGTGTCGTCGTCGAAGAAGAACTCCTTGACCTGCGGGAAGAGGCGCTGGGCGAGCGCCATCTCCTCGGCGACGTGCTCGGGGCTGCGCGTGCGGTAGCGCTGGCCGCCCACGGTCTGGGGCCAGAGACAGAAGGTGCAGCGCGATCGGCAGCCGCGCCCCGTGTAGAGCGAGACATACGGATGGCGCAGGTAGCCGATGGCGTAGTGCTCCACGGTGAGGTCGCGCTTGTACACGGGCGTGACGAAGGGCAGCGCGTCCATGTTCTCCAGCACGGGCCGCTCCGGATTGTGCGCGACGTGGCCGTTGACGCGATAGGAGAGGCCGAGGATGCGCGCGAGGGGCCGCCCCTGGGCTACCTCCTGCACCGTGAAGTCGAACTCATTGCGCGCGACGAAGCTCAGCGCCGAGCTCGCCCTGAGCGAAGCCTCCGGCGCCACCGCCACGGCGGCGCCCACCATGCCGATCGTGAGCGCGGGATTCTCGGCCTTGAGGGCCTCGGCGACGCGGCAATCGGAGCGAAACGACGGCGTGCTCGTATGGATCACGCAGAGCTCGTACTCGCGCGCCAGCAGCCTGACATCGTCCAGCGTGAGCCCATCGGGCGGCGCATCCACGAGGCGTGAGCCCGGCACGAGCGCGGCCGGCTGCGCCAGCCACGTGGGATACCAGAAGGAGCGGATCTCGCGCCGCGCCTGGTAGCGTGAGCCCGCGCCCCCATCGAAGCCGTCGAAGGACGGGGGGTGGAGAAAGAGCGTGCGGCAATATTCGGGCGCCATGGTCTGTGGTCTTGAGGATACTACAGGGCCGCCGCTCAGCGCCCGGGCAGGCCGTTGTCGTAGAGCCAGCGGCCGCCCTCGGCCCGCAGCAGCCGCACCCGCTCGGGCGGCAGGAAGGCCACGAGGCTCTTCTCGGGCGCGCGCGGCGTGAGGAGGACCAGCCGGCGCGGCCCCGCCCATTCCCGTCTCAAGCGCTCCGCCTCCCAGAACATGTCGCGCGCCTCGGGAAAGGTGGCGCCGAAGCCCAGCACGCTCCGTGTCGCATCGAGCAAGATGGGGCGCCGGCCCGAATAGAATTCGAGGGCGCCCGAATTCTCGATGGGGCCCTCGTGCACCAGCAGATCGCCGGGCGCCAGACGGCGCCGGACCTCGGCCGCCATCGCCTTCACCGACCGGGCGCTGCTCACGAGGGCCAATGCCATCGTGACGATGGGCGTGAGGGCAAGCGCCGCCACCAGCACGGAGACGAGAGCGAGCCGGGCGGCCTTGCGGATCAGCGCCCAGGTCAGGGTCAGGCTCGCCACGGTGAAGATGGCCGCGGCCGCGGCGACCAAGGGCCGGAGCTCGCTCCACGACGGGTAGGGCGCGGCCTGACCCAGGGCCGCTTCCTTGCGCGCGTAGACGTCGCTGACGCCGAAGACCGTTTCGGTGAACGCGCGGCCGTCGCTCGCCGCCGCCGCCGCGCAGGCTACGGCCAGAACCACGAAGGCCGCCACATGCCAGGCGATGAGCCCGCGAGGCCGCGGCGCGCGCTCCTGCCACGCCCGAACGGCCAGCAGCGCGATGGCCGGATAGGCCGCAAGCCCATAATGAGGCAGCCTGAACGGCGAGATGATCATCACCGCCAGCAGACCGCATGCCCAGAGGAGCAGGATTACCCACGGCGTCTCGTCGGGATTGCGCCATGCGCGGCGCCGGAAGAGCGAGGCCGCAAGCCAGGCCGCAGCCAGGATCCAGGGAAAGGCGCCGAAGCCGGCCGCGGCGGCGAACTCGAGCGCCGAGAGCGGAACATCCTCGTCGGGGAAATGGCGGAGGCGCGCGACATTGAGCACGTGATTGTCCACCACCGTGTACCAGAGGAAGCCGGGCTCGCGAAGCGCCGCCAGCGCGTACCAGCCCAGACCGAGCACGGCGAGGAGGGCGATCCCCGCCGGTGGCAGCCAGCGCCCAATCGGTCTCAGCCGTCCGACCAGAGCGAGCGCCAGGCCAATGGCGGCCAGCGGGCCCAAGAGCCCGAGCGGATCCTTGGCCAGCGAGGCCGCGCCAAGCGCGAGGCAGCCGAGCAGCGCCCAGCGGCGCCCCTCCCCATCCGGCGCCTGGCAAGCCAGGAGCAAGCCGGTGAAGCCCCATTGAATGGCCGCGACAAAGAGCGTCTCCGGTCTCACATAGCGCCCGAACGCGGCGAGGAGCGGGCAGGATAGCAGGGCGGCGCCGGCGATAAAGCCCGCCGTCGGGCTGAGCAGTCGCGCGCCCAGCAGCGCAGTGGCCGCGACGGCCAGCAGAGCGCCCAGGAGCGGGACTAGCCGCGCGGCCGATTCGCCGGGGCCGAAGAGGGAAAAGGCGCCGGCGTCCAGCCAGTACAGCCCCGGCGGCTTGTCGAAGTAGCGGATGCCGTTGAGCCGGAGCGTCAGCCAGTGGCCTGTGCTCCAGACCTCGCGGGCGATCTCGGCATGCTGGCCCTCGCCGGGATCGTCGAAGGGCGCCCGCCCCAGCCCCGGCAGAAGCAGCGCCGCGGCGAGCACGGCCGCGAGGAGCGCGGCGGCCCAGCCGGCGCGCGAGGCCGTCACCTCAGAGCCGGCCGTCTACAGGCTTTTCGCAATCGCGTCGAGAATCTGCTTCTCGACGGTGCGATCCGTGGTCGCGATATTCTCCTCCTTGTCCACGAAGAGGATGCGCTCCTGCTTGAACACCGTGCGCTCGATGGTGACGGTGGTGCTCTTGCCGTCCTGCTGGCCGTGGATCACGACCCGCAGCCGATGCTTGGTGCCCTTGGCGTAGACGCCGTAATTGTCGCCCTCGAGGCGGCGCGAGTCGGTGCGGATCCAGCCGACGTCCCGGTCCTCCTTGTCGATGTCCCAGCCCAAGCCCCTGAGCGTCGAGCGCGTCACGGTCCACACGCGGTCCACGGGCGCATTGAACACCCGCGTCCGCTCGTCCGCTTGAGCGGCGGCGCCACCTGCCAGCCCCGCCACGAGCAGGACCAGCACCACGAAAGCTTCCCATCGCTTGATCATCGCAAGCTCCTTCAGGCGGGCTCGAGCCGCCCCTGGTCCAATCGAAGAATTCGGTCGGCCTGCGCGGCGGCGTCCGCCCGGTGCGTGACGAGGATCACCGCCGCTCTGCGCTCGTGCGCGAGCGCGCGCAGCTCGGCCAGGATGACGCGCGCGTGCTCGTCGTCCACATTGCCGGTGGGCTCGTCGGCCAGCACGAGGGGCGGCCCGTTGAGCACGGCCCGGCAGTACGCCACCCGCTGCTGCTCGCCACCCGAGAGCTGGGCCGGATAATGGCCCGTCCGATGGGCGACGCCCAGCCGCGCCATCAGCGCCAGCGCCTCGCGCTCGGCGTCCCGCCGGTCCCGGCCGATATAGCGCGCGGCCAGCAGCACGTTCTCGAGCGCCGTCAGCCCGGCGATCAGGAGAAAGGACTGAAAGACATAGCCGATCGAGGTGCCGCGGACTTGGCACTGAGCGCGCCGCCCGAGATGGCTCACGCGGCGGTCGTCGAACCAGATCTCGCCGCCGTCCGGCGGCTCGAGCAGGCCGAGCAGGTTGAGCAGCGTGGACTTCCCTGAGCCCGAGGCTCCGGTCACCGCGGCGAACTCGCCGCCCTTGACCTCGAGCTCGGCGGCGGCCAGCACCGGCACCGGCCGGCCGGCCGGATCGCGGTACACCTTGCGGAGCCCCGTCGCGCGCAGCCTCGCCGGGCCCGAACCGCCACGGCCCCGTCTCGGCTCGATCAGTCCCAGCCCTCGCCTCGCCGGGCCCGAACCGCCACGGCCCCGTCTCGGCTCGAACATCAAGCGCCCCGGCGGATGGCCTCGGCCGGCGACAGCCGGACGATGCGGAGCGTGGCGTAGGTCGCGGCCAGCGCGCCCAGGATCAGCGCGAAGGCGAGCGCGAAGAGCAGGAGCCGGGGGGAGAAGAGGAAGAGCTGCTGCCCCTGGCGCAAGACGCGCGCGTCGACGAGCCGGCCGATCAGCAGCGACAGTCCCACGCCGGCCGCGCCGCCCGAGAGGCTCACCCCGAGCGCCTCGGTCAGCACTTCGCGGAGCAGCTGGCCGTCGGTGGCGCCGAGCGCGCGCTTAATGCCGAAGTCTCGGATCCGCTCGAACACCGCCGCCGTCACGGTATTGGACAGCGAGAGCCCGCCGATCACCAGGCCCAGCGCCCCGATGCCGAAGAGCAGCGCCGAGAAGAAGGCGGTAGAATTGCGCAGCAGCCGGCTCACCTCGCCCGGGATCGTCACATTGATGCCGCTCACGCTCTGCTGGATCCGGCGGGCCAGCGCATCGGGGTCCTCCCCCGCCGCCCAGCCGACGGCCGCGCCGGTATTGAGATCGGCCCGCGAGAGCCCGCCCGGGCCGCCACCGATGGCCTGCACGAGCAACGGATCGCGCCGCAGCCAGAGCTCGCGCGCGTCCTCGATGGCCACGATCGCGAAGCGGTCCGGCGCGGTGAGCGTCTTGTCCAACACGCCGGCCACCGTGAAGTCGAGCCCGCCGATCGGCAGCCGATCGCCCGGACGAAGCCCGCGGGAGGCGGCGAAGTCGGCACCCACCACCGCGACCCGGCGGTCGCCCTGCGTGAGCGCGCGGCCGGCCCGGACGGGCAGCGAGCGGTAGTGCCGGTTCGGTGTCGGTGCCGCCAAGTCGACCCCGAGCACGAGCTCCTGGGTCATCGTCAGGAACTGGGACGTCGTGGTATTGAGCGGCAGCATCACCTGGGCCTGCACCGCCACGACCCCCGGCACGCGGGCGATCTCGGCGATCTTGGCCGCGCGCAGCAGCCCGCCTCCCGTGAAGCCGGTACCCATGCCCATACCCTCGCCGGCCACGGAGATCTGTCCCAGGACGAAGCGGTCGCCGCCCTCGATGAAGCGCGTGATCCGCTCGGCCATGGCGCCGAGCGACACGAGCCCGGCCATGCCCACCGCGATCCCGACGACAGTGAAAAGGTAGCCGCGGAGCGTCCGAAGGATCACCCGGTCACCATTCGAGGCGGGACTCGACGGAGCGCCCGCCGCGGCGGCGCTTCCACCGGTTGACGCGCACGACGACGAAGAAGATGGCGAGCGACAGCCGCATGCGCAGCCGCATCCGGAGGAAGGCGCCGCCGGCCAGAACGCCGGTCACGGTGTCGAGCATGCCGGCCGTCTCGCGCGGCTGCAGGAACACCTGCAGAAAGGAGGGCTCGTAGTAGTGACGGATGAACTTGAAGAACGGGCTCACACCCCGGCGGAAGCGGCGCTCGTAGCCCTTGAACCGCGCCGCCTCGAAGCGCCCGTCGCCGAAGGCGCGTAGGATCTCCGCCGCCGCGAGCTCGGCCGACTGCATCGCGATGAATACGCCCGAGGAGAAGATGGGATCCACGAAGGCCACGGTGTCCCCAACGCAGACGAAGCGATCGCCCACCACGGGATCAGTGCGATAGGAGAAATTGGCCGCGGAATGCACAGGCGTGACACGCTCGGCCCCGCTCAGCGTCTCCTTCACTCGCTCGCACCGGGCGATCATGGCATCGAGCAGCTCGTCCAGCGATCCCTCGCGTCCCCGGACGGTGCGGGCGTGGAGCACGCAGCCTACGCTGGTCACGTCGCCGGCGAACGGGATATACCAGAACCAGCCATCCTCGAAGATGAAGATGCGGATATTGCCCTCTTCCTTCCCCGGCCAGCGCCGCGCCCCGCGGAAGTGGGCGAAGACCGCCACCTTGCCGAGGCCCGGCATCGGCGTGCGGCGGCCGTAGCGGCTTGCCAGGAAGGTGTCCCGGCCGCTGGCGTCCACCAGGAAGCGGGCGCGAAGCTCCCGCGCCGTGCCGTTCTGGAGGACACGGGCCGTGACGCCGTCGGCGTCGAAGCCGACCGCCTCCGCGGTGGCCGGCTGAAGCACCGTCACGCGCGGCTGCGCCGCGGCATGGTCGAGGAGCAGCGTGTCGAACTCCGCCCTCGGCACCTCGAAGGTTCGAGGCGGCCAGGGCTTGCCCTCGCGGAAGTAGAACGTGTACTCGAGCCCCGTTTCCTGGTCGTGGAAGGATGCCCCGTACTTGTCGATGAAGCCGTGGGCCCGGACGCGGTCGAGCACGCCGAGCCGCTCGAGCACCGGCAGGTTGGCGGGCAGCAGCGACTCGCCGACATGGAAGCGCGGGAAGCGCTCGCGCTCCACTAGCGCCACCGACAGCCCGCCCCGTGCGAGAAAGCTGGCCGCCGTGGAGCCGGCCGGTCCGCCGCCCACCACGAGCACGTCATAGTCCGCCGGGCCGCCCGGCTCGGCGCGCGGCGCTCCGGCCGGCCGCGGGAGCACTTCGGCAAGACGGCGCTGGGGATAGCTCCGCCGGACGAGCGGCGTGAGCGGGTCGAGCCCGAGCCAGGCCAGCGGGCGCGCGAGCAGCGCGGCGCCGAGCAGCACGGGCGTGGCGGCGGTGGCCACGGCCGCCAGGCGGGCGCCGCGAAGCCGCGGATGGCCCCACCAGCCGCGCCATGTCTCCGCCGTTCGGTGCAGCGCGAAGGCGCCCACGGCCGAGGCCCAGGCCGCGGGATTGTAGCGATACGACGCGGTGAACTCGAGCAGCTCGCGGTGCCGCGGCACGCGGCGCGCTGCGGTGAACGGCGCGACGAGCTCGCGGGCCGCCGCGGCGCCCTCCCGCGCCCACCGGCGCACGATGTGCGCGGCGAGGTAGCCCCCGACGGCGATGCCGTCCCGAACGGGACGGAAGCGGCTGAGCCGGTCTTCGAAATGGATGGCGCGCACGGGCACCTCGATAAGGCGCCAGCCGCCGGCGGCGGCGCGGATCAGCATCTCGGTCTCGAGCACGAAGCCGCCGCGCCGCGGCGGCAGCGCTCCGATGAGCGAAACTGGATAGACCCGAAAGCCCGACTGGGTGTCGGTGACCGCAGAGTCCGTCAGCCAGTCGATGAAAAATCCTGCCACCCGCAGCGCCGCCAGCCGTCCCGATGGCATCACGCTCGGGCCAACTCCGAACAGCCGCCCGCCGACCACGAGGGCATCGGGCGCCTGCGCGGAAGCCGCGAGGAGCCGGGGAATCTCGTCGGGGTCGTGTTGGCCGTCACCGTCCAGCGTGACCACGCGCTCCACGCCGCGGGCGAGCGCCTCGCGAAGCCCGTGACGCAGCGCCTCGCCCTTTCCGCGCCGCCGCTCCCGCCTGAGCACCTCGGCGCCGGCATCGACGGCGAGCGCGCCGGTGCCGTCGCTCGAGCCATCGTCCACGACCAGGACGTGGCCGTGGCCGCGCGCGCGGCGGACGATGTCCGCGATGGTCGCGGCTTCGTTGAACGCCGGGATCAGGATGAGCGGGTCGCTCATGCGGGGGGACCGGCCATGAGCGCCGAGCGGCAGCCGCCGCGCGCGACGCCGTGGACGAGGACCACGCCCCGCAGTCGGCCGGCGTCGAGCGCGGCCGCCGCGGCCCGCAGCGCGCCGAGCCCGCCGTGCTGGCCGAACAGAGGCGCCAGCGAGATTGGCGGATTGAGGTCGGCCGCTGCGCCGGCGTCAGCGAGATCGCGCTCGAGCAGGGCGCGCTCCCAATCGTCCACGCCAGGGTCGCCGTTTCCGGCGCCATAACACCGCGCGAGTCGCGCTGTCGGCACGGCGGGCGAGGTCAGGAAGCGGCGAACCGGCGAGCCGCGATCGGCGCGGGTCGCGGGCGCCGTATGAGGCGCGGCCGGCAGATTGCCCCAGGCTGCCCCCATCAGCTCCGCCAGGATCCGCGCGCCACGCGCCCGCGCGGCGCCCAGCTCCTCGAGCGCGAGGAACGTCGCTCCCTCGCCCAGCACCGGGCCATTGTGGTCGGACGCGAAAGGACGGCAGCCCTCGGGCGCGCCGGGCGACGGGCCGCCTCGCATCGGTGACAGCGCCGACATCTCGGCGAGCCGGCGATACACGGGCTCGCAAATCTCGTCCACCCCGCCCGCGATGACGGTCTGCGCCCGGCCCGAGACGATCAAGCTGGCGGCCCGCGCCACCGCCAGATCGCCGGCGATGGTCGGCTGGTTCACCGTCACCGACGGCGCCTTGGCCCCGATGGCGATGGCCGCGACCGAGGCCATGGTGTTCATCACCGTATTGGGGAAGAGCATGGGCGACAGGCCCGCCGGCCCGCGGCGCAGGAAGCCCGACGCGAACTCCTCGCTCGATCGGAAGTCGCCGTGCTCGGTGCCGACGACGATGCCGAGCCGCGGACCGCCCTCGAGCCCCGCGTCCCGCATCGCGAGCAGACAGGCCGCCAGCGTGAGCCGGCAGATGCGGGAGAGCCGGCGGGCCTGGTCGCGATCGAGCAGCGAGCTCACCGCGGCGTCGTCGACTTCGGCGGCGAGGCGGCTGCCGCCGGCCTCCGCGAGCTTGAAGTGCCGCACGGGAGCGATAGGCGAGCGGCCGAGCGCCAGGGCGCCGGCCACCGCCTCCGTCCCTCCGACGGTGGAGGCGTTGACCGTGCCGATCCCCGTCACCACGACGCGCCGCCGCTCCATACGCCCTAGCGCTCCGGTTGGCGGAAGATCAGGCTGACGTTCTGGCCGCCGAAGCCGAATGAATTGGACATGGCCGCGCCCAGCTCGGCCGGGCGGGCGGTGAGGGGGACACAGTCGAAGGGAACCTCGGGATCTACATTGCGGAGATTGGCCGTGGGCGGGACCAGGTCATGGACCAGCGCCAAGACGGTGGCGACGGCTTCCACGCTGCCGGCGGCCGCCATGGTATGGCCGATCAGCGATTTCGTGGAGCTCACGAGCGCGGCGCCGTCGCCGAAGACGCGGCTCAGCGCGAGCGCTTCGATGCGATCGTTCTGCGGCGTGCCGGTGCCGTGAGCATTGACGTACCCGATCCCGTCCGGCGTCATACGCGCGGCACTCAACGCCAGCCGCATGGCGTCCATCATTCCCTCGCCATCGGGATGGGGCGCCGTCACATGGTAGGCATCCGTCGTCATTCCGGCCCCGGCCAGCTCGGCATAGACGCGGGCGCCCCGCTGCCGGCAGCGCTCAGCGTCTTCGAGCACCAGGAATGCCGCCGCCTCACCGATGGACATGCCGCGGCGATCACGATCGAACGGCCGGCAGGGCTCCGGATCCAGGAGCTTAAGGGCATTGAACCCCATGAAGCAGATGCGCGTGAAGGCGTCCACGCCGCCCACCAGCGCCGCCGGCGCTGCGCCCTCGCGGATCAGATCCGCACCGAGCGCGATGGAGGCGGCGCCGGAGGCGCAGGCCATGATCAGCGTCTCCTTGGGCCCTCGGAGGCCCAGCCGCCAGCCCAGCGTCTCCGCATGGGAATACGGCAGGATCGAGCGGAGCGCTCGGATCTTCGGCGAGGGCTTCCCGCTCCGCGTCTCCTCCCAGTACCATTCTTCCCCTTCGAACATGCCGCCCCCCACGGCGCCGACGGCGAGCGCGGCGGCGGCGCGCTCATCCGCGTGCAACCCCGCGTCGGCCAGCGCCTCCGTCGCGGCGGCCAAGGCTAGGCGGTCGGCGCGCGAGCGCCGCCGCGAGGCCGGCAGCGCCGCCACGGTGTCCCCCGGGATCTCGGCGGCGATGCGCGAGCGAAAGCCCTCGGTTTCGATCAGGGTGATGGGCTTGATGGCGCAGGCGCCCGAGGCGAGGCCGGCCCAGAAGGTCTTGGTTCCGGCGCCGTACGGGCTCACGACGCCGAGGCCGCTGACGACGACTCGCGGGCCGGAGGATGCGCGAGACATGTCCGGGGAGCCGGCCTAGCCCTGGCCGGTCTCGGCCAGGATGAAGCGGGAGAGGCTGTCGAAGGAGAAGAACTCGTCGGCCAGGTCCTGGCCCTCGTCGAGCACGATACCGAAACGCTCCTCGATCGCGACGGACAGCTCGATGAAGTCCAGCGAGTCGAGCCCGAGCGAGCCCTCAACACCCTTCGGCAGGGTGGTCTCCAGCGTCATGTCGGCGGCGCGGCGCGGATCGAACTTGAGCCGCTCGACCACGATCGTTTTCAGCTCGTCGAGCACTTCCTTCTGGGTCATGCGTCAAACCTCCCGGATGGAGGATTCGGGTTCATGCCACGTCATGCACAGGCATCGGCCGCGCGGGCCACACGAGTCGGGCCGTCTCTCCGCGCCAGCTTCCCGACAGCGCGAGCGGATCTGCGGTCCGCCGACGCCGCCATGCCTCCAGCTCGGCCAGCGGCGCACAGCTCAGCAGCTCCGACCCCGATCCGCGTACGGCACGCGCGTCCCGGCGCGACTCGAAGGCGAGCTCGCCGGCGCCGCGCTCGAGCCACAGACATCCGGCCGCCTCCACCAGCGGCCGCCCGAGCAGCCGGCCGCCGCGTGCGAAGAGATCGGCGCATTCGTCAAAGATCTCGACCGCGAGCACCAGCGCCCGGTCGCAGGCCCGGTCGTCCAGCAGCGCGGCCGCGTGCCGCATGGCGCGCAGCGTCGCGGGCGCCCCGCCCACGAAGATCGCGTAGGGCCCCGTCACACCGAACTCGATGGCCACTTCCGCGGGCACCACCGCGGGCGCCGTGTACGCGAAATGCGTGCCGCTGCGCCGCGTAATGAATTCCCGGTTGGATGCCCCATAGGCTGCGGCCGTGACGTAGAGCAGCGCCGTCCGCTCACCGGCAACGGCCTCCCGGGCTTCTCTGCCATCTTCCAGCATGGCGTCCACCGCCGCAAGCGCGAGCAGGCATTCGCGCGTGGCGCGGCGGAAGCGCTCGCCGTCCCGCTCGGGCCGTCCCAGCGACGAGACCGGCCCCTTCGACGCGCGGCCCGTGAGCAGCCCCAGAGCCCGAACCGAGGGAGCCGCGGTCATGGCGCGCCTTCCAGGATCAGCGCGCCATTGCAGCCGCCGAAGCCCAACGAGGTGCTGAGGCTGATCCGCGGCCGGACCGCCCGCGCCGCGCCCTGCACGTAATCCAGATCGCAGGCCGGGTCCGGCTCCTCCAGATGGAGCGTGGGCGGAATGAGGCCGTGCCGCGAGGCCTGCAGGCACATGATGGCCTCGAGCGCCGCCGCCGCGCCCATCGTGTGCCCCAGGCTCGACTTGATGGAATTGACCGGGACGGTATAGGCATGGGCGCCGAGCGCCCGCTTGAGCGCCGCGGTCTCGATGCGGTCATTGAGTGGGGTGCCGGTGCCGTGGGCGCTGACGAAGTCCACGTCGCTCGCCGTGATTCCCGCGTCCCGGAGCGCCGCGCGCACCGCGCGCTCGAGCCCCTGCCCGTCGGGGTCGGGCGCCGCGATATGGGCGGCGTCGCTCGCGCTGCCATAGCCCAGCACCGTGCCGAGCCGCGGCCCGCGCGCGTCGCGCTCGCGCACCAGCAGGGTCAGCGCCGCGCCCTCGCCCAGGAGCAGCCCGCTGCGGCGACGGTCGAAGGGACGGACCTCGTCGCGCGTGAGTGAGCGCAGGGCATCGAAGCCCCGCATGACGAAGCGACAGAGCGCGTCGTAGCCGCCGGCGATCACGGCATCGACCTCGCTCTCCCTGAGCAGCTCGGCGCCCACGGCGAGCGCCGTGGCGCCGGAGGCGCAGGCCGTCGACACCGTGATCACGGGCCCCCGGCAGCCGAGCCAACGCGCCAGGTTGTGGGCCGGCCCGTCGTAGAGCGCGTCGCGTAGCCGCCGGCGGCGCCGGTCGCCGTCGAGCGCGCGCTCGCCCTCCTCGACGCCTCCGAGCGCGGTGCCCACGACCACGCCCACGCGCCGGGAATCCAGCGGCAGCGGACGGAAATGGGTCTGGGCGCACAGATCGTCGGCGGCCGAGATGAGCAGGCGCGTCGCGCGGGATTCCGGGACGCGGGCCCAGCTCTTCACGCGCGAGAGCTTCTTGATCTCGCCGGCGCGGCGCACGCGAAGGTCCGCCACCGGGAACCGCTCCACCTGCGAGATGCCGGACGCGCCCGTGAGCAGCGACGACCAGAATGATTCGAGGTCCTGGCCGGTGGCTGTCACCACACCGGCCGCCATCACCGCGACGCGCTCAGGCGGCCGCATGGGCCTCCTCCCCTGCGCCGAACACGTGAGGCCGGCGGGACGCGTTCATGGCTCAGAGCAGGGGCGAGTAGTACATGCGGAAGGCGCGGATTGCCCCCGGCGTGGTGTCGAACAGCCGCGTGGCGATGAAGTGTCGCTCGGCCCGATCGAAGGCGATGAGGCCGGGCGCGTAGGGATCGTTCGGATCGTAGACCACGAACTCGATGTCGCCAGAATCGGCGACGCGATAGTCGTAGGCCACCACCGTGTGGTTGAGCTCCCACGTGGGCAGATTGGTCACCAGGAACTGCACGGGGCGGCCCGCCTGCAGCTCCGCCAGGGCCTCGCGCGCCACGCGTTCCTGATGCCATCCCGGCACGGGCAGCACCACGCGCCAGTTGGTCCAGTGCACGACCGTCCAGAACCGGGTCCCGAGCCCCTCCTTCACCGCCGCCTCCTCGTCGCGGGACAACTCGTAGAGCGAGGCGTAGCCGGGGATCACCACGCGCTCGTCGGCGGGCAAGGGATCGTCCCAGGGGTGGTGCGACACGACCGCCTTGACGCGGGCGGCATAGTCGTCGGGAGGGAGCTTCGGGAGCGCGGGGTCGAAGCGGGCGAAGCGGTGGAACTGCGTCACCGCGCGCGCCATCACGAAGCAGTAATTGGCGTAGAGGTCCGGCTTGCCAGCATTCTTGCTTCGGCTTTCGTTCGGGAAGGCGAAGGTGTCCACGCCGAAGCGGATCACCGGCGGAGGCGCCGGCGCGCGGAGCTCCGTCTCCAGCGGAGCCACCGAGGCGCATCCGGCGACCGCCAGCGCGAAGACCAGCGAGACTCGCGCGGTGACAGTCATGACTGGAGATAAGAAAAGTTTACCCTAGTCAGCCCTGAATGGAATAGCCCCCGTCCACGGGGATCGCCGTGCCCGTGAGGAAGTCCGAGGCGGGGCTGCTCAGGAATACGGCGATCCCGGCCAGATCGTCGGGCCCGCCCCAGCGCTTCGCCGGCGTGCGCCGGAGCACTGTGTCGTGCAGCCCCGGAACCTGCTCGCGGGCGCGGGCGGTGAGGTCGGTGTCGATCCAGCCGGGGAGCACGGCATTGACCTGAATGTGATCGGCCGCCCACGCCGTCGCCAGCGTCTTGGTGAGCTGCACGATGCCCCCCTTGGACGCGGCGTAGGCCGCCGTGAACGAGGCGCCGAAGATGGACATCATCGAGCCGATATTGATGATCTTGCCGCGACCCTGCGCCTTCATCACGGGGTAGGCGGCGCGGCTCGTGAGAAACGCGCTGGTGAGATTCGTATCGAGCACCTGGCGCCACTCCGCCAGCGAGTACTCCTGGGGCTGCTTGCGGATATTGGTGCCGGCATTGTTGACCAGCACGTCCAGCCGGCCCAGCGCCTCCACCGTCCGGCGGATCAGGCTCTCGACGGAGCCCTCGTCGGTGACGTCGACCTCGAGGGCCATCGCCCGCGTGCCCAGGGCGTCGAGCTCGGACACGGCCGCGCGGCTCTTGGCCTGATTGCGGCCCGCGACGACGACGGCCGCGCCTGCGGCCGCCAGCCCGCGTGCCATGCCGAGACCGATGCCGCCATTGCCGCCCGTCACCACCGCCACGCTTCCCTTGAGATCGAATGCGCCCACTCGAGCTCCTTCCGCGCGCGAGGCGCTTGGCTTTTCGCGCGCACCTATGTTTTAACTAAGAGGGTTAAGGGTGGGTGTCACCGTGACGAGCAGTGTAGCCGGGAAGGAGAAGCCTGTGAAGCGCGGCATTGTCGTGCTGGTTTCGCTGGCGCTGGGCGTCTTCGGCTGCGGAGGCTCCCAGGAGAAAGCTCTCCAGCGCTTGGCCCGCGCCGAGGCGGACATGGCGGCCTGCAAGAAGCACGTGGGGCTCGAGAGCACGCCGACGCCCGACAACACCTCAGTCTTCCCCATGAGCGAGGAAGGCAAGCCCATGATCCTGGACCCCGACCGCGTAGCGCAGATGCGGCTCAAGGTGGAATGCCTGATCCCGCTCGCCGAGCTGCTCGAAGCCCGCAAGGCCGCGGGCGTCACGAAGTGAGAGGCGCCCACGCCCGCGGTCGGACTTCCCTCATCGCCTCGTTCCGCTGATCCCGGCCGCTGGGGCCTCCTCGCCCTGGTCACCGCGGCGCACACCCTCAGCGCGGTGTCGGTGCTGGCCATCGCGCCGCTCGCGCCGCTGCTGCGGGACGAGCTCGGCCTCTCACGCGCCCAGGTCGGTCTCTTCCTTCCCGCGGTGTATCTGGGCGGCGTGCTCATGTCGCTGCCCGCGGGCTGGCTCACCGATCGCCTGGGGATTCGCGTCACGCTCGCGGGCGGTCTCGCGCTGACAGGCCTCATGATCGGCGCGGCCGCTCAAGCGCCCACGCTTCCGCTCACGCTCGCCGGCTTCTTCCTCGCCGGCCTCGGCTTCGCGGTGATCAATCCGACGACGGGCAAGGCCATCATCGAGCGCTTTCCTCCGCGCGAGCGCGGCTTCGCCATGGGCATCAAGCAAACCGGCCTCACGCTGGGCGGGGTGACGGCGGCACTGACCGTGCCGGCCCTCGGCTTGAGCAAAGGCTGGCGGGTGGCGCTCACGGCGGCGGCGGCGGCCTCGCTTGCCGGCGCGGTCGCGGCGCTCTTCGGCTTCCGGCCCCGCGCTCCCACCGCGGCCGCCCCCGTCGCCCGCCACCCGCGGCTCGCCGAGGTGGCGCCGTTTCTGGGGCGGCCCTCATTCATCGTTCTGTTGGCGTCCGGCTTCGCGCTGTCGATCAACCAGTCATCGCTGCTCGCCTACTTCGCGCTCTTCGCTCGCGAAAGCCAGGGGCTCAGCGTGGTGGCGGCGGGCGGGCTGCTGGCGCTGGCCCAGGCCGGAGGCACGGTGGGGCGTGTCGGCTGGGGAATCACGAGCGATCGCGTGTTCGGCGGCCGGCGCCGGCCTGGCCTCATCCTCAACGCGACCCTCAGCGCGGCGATGAGCCTGCTCTTCGCCTCGGGGGTACCCTTGACCGGTCTGGCGGCCGCCTGCGCGGCGATCCTGGCCGGCATCGGCGCCTTTGGCTGGGTGGGGCTCTATCTAGCGCTCGCGGCCGAAGTGGGAGGCCCGCGCTACGCGGGATTGCTGACGGGTCTGGCGGTAGCCTGCGCCTGGAGCGGCGTGCTCGTAGGCCCGACGCTGTTCGGTGGACTGCTCGAAGCCACCGGTCGCTACCGCTGGCCCTGGGTCGGGGTGGCCGCGACGGGATTGGCCGCGGCCATCGCGCTCGGCCGGATCCCGCCGCTGGTCAAGCGTTAGCCGCGGCCACGTCCTAGAGCGGGCGGCGCGCTTCGATGAACTCCCGCCACGTTACGCGATGGTGGCCGAAGAAGAACCACAGCATCGCGAGGGCCGCGAGCATGTTCGCCGCGAGGATGGTCCACCAGGCCAGCGTCTCGAACAGCCATTCGGCCAGCGTGGCGATCATCGCCAGCGCGAAGACCTCGAAGCAGCAGACGAGCATGACGAAGCCGAAGAGCAGTCGTGGCTCCCGGTCGGCCAGTGCCAGCAACCCCGCCGCAGCGCAGCCGAAGCCGATGAACGCGGCGCCGTGCAGCACGGTGTACTCCAGCACCAGGGGCAGCGTGACGCCCACCGCGTTGGGGTCCCTGAGCCCGTGGAAGACGGCGGCGCCCAGCAGCGCAGGCGTGCGCAGCGGCACGCCGACCGCAAGATCGTAGATCAGAAACCAGACGGCCACCACGGCGGCGCCGAGCAGCCCGGCGACGAGACCCTCTCGTGCGACGCGGGTCCATGGGCCCAGCAGCAAGCGGCCCAGCGCGCGGTGGCCCACAAAGAAATAGGTCAGCATTCCAGCCGCGGCGAGGGCATTGGCGACCAGGATCGCCCACCAGGCCACCCCGCCGAGCACCTGGGGCGCGAGGCTCACCACCACCGCGAGGAAGAACACCTCGAAGCACATCAGCGCGATGAACAGCATCAGCAGGCGGCTCGGCTCGCGCTGCGCGGAGACGATCAGATAAGCGATCAGCACGCCGAGCATGGCGAAGACGACGCCGTGAAGCACCGTGTACTGGAGCACGAGGTGGGCGGCCACCGGCACGGACGAGGGGTCCTTCACGCCTTCGAAGGTCGCCGCGCCCAGCAGCGAGGCCGTTTTGAACGGGCGGCCGTGGGCGGCGTCGTAGATCAGAAACCAGACGGCCACGATGGCCGCCCCGATCATGCCGGCGATGATGCCTTCCCGAATGTATCGGGATCTAGAGGTCATGGACGGCCTCCTCTCCAGTCGCTCTCTGCAGTCCGGGGCTCTCCGGGGCTGGTCTGCCCACGCCCCGGCTCCTTGACTACCGGGTACCACCGTCCGGCAGCGAGGGCAAGTTTGCCCCGTCACGCCGCGGTGAGGGCTTTGAGCAAGTCCGGGCCGAACAGGGCCGCCCGCCAATGCCTCACCCCGTCCACGCGCTCGAGGGCCTCCCGGTCCCGCGGCGGCTCGGCGGCCAGCCGGTCAATGAGCCGCTGGGGGAAGAGCACGCCCGGATCGAGGCCCAGCTCCTTGGCGGCCTTGGCTCGCCAGACCCGCACGGCTTCGGCCCTCCGCCGCACTGCCGCCGGGACATTGGGGCGCGGCGTCGGCCGGCGCACCGGCAGGGCACCCTCGGGCACAGCTTCGCCGCGCCGCACGGCTTCCAGGATGGCCGAGCCCGCGCGGCGGAGCACATTGGGCGTGCAGCCGGGAACGGTCAGGATCTCCTCATTGCTGTGAGGCCGCTTGGCTGCCAGCGCGACCAGGCTCTCGTTGCCGAGGATCATGAACGGCGGCCGATCGAGCCGCAGCGCGAGGCTCTCGCGCGCCTGGTAGAGCTCGCGCAGGATCGCCAGGCCGCGGCCGTCCAGATCCTTGGCCCCCTTGAGCCGCAGGTAGGCGTCGGGATCCACGAGCTTGTCGGGCACTGACAGCGCGGCCAAGGCCGCGCACTCCTCCTGCACCCATCCCAGCCGCCCCTTGGCCTCGAGCTCCGCGATGAGACGCTCGCGCAGCCGGATGAGGTGGAGCACGTCGTTGAGTGCGTAGGCTTCCTGCTCTGGGCTGAGCGGGCGACGCGACCAATCGTCCTTCTGCCGTGATTTCACGGGCTCGACGCCCAGGTACTGGGTGAGCAGGCCGTCGAGGCTCAGCGCCGTTACGCCGAGGAACCGCGCCGCCACGGAGGTGTCGAAGAGCGCGGCGACGCTGAAGGCGTAGAGCCGCTTGAAGTAGGCCAGATCATTGTCGGCGGCGTGGAAGATCTTGACGACGGCCGGGTCGGCGAAGAGCGGCGCCAGCGGCGCCAAATCTGGAAGGACCAGCGGATCGACCAGATGGGCATGGCCGCGGTTGTCGGCGATCTGAACGAGGCAGAGCTTGCCGGGATAGTGGTGGAGGCTGTCAGCCTCGGTGTCCACGGCCAGCGCAGCCGCGCCACGAAGCTCCGCCGCGAGCGCAGCCAGCTCCTCGGGCGTTCGGATCCACACGGGCAGGGTCATGGGGCTCCTGTTATACTACGCGGCCGGCGGACAATTCCTGAGGAGGTTCCTCCATGAAGATCGCGGGCTCGACCACGGTGATCACAGGCGGAGCCTCGGGACTGGGCCGGGCGACGGCCGAGCGCCTGAGCGGCGCCGGCGGGCGCGTCGCGCTGCTGGACCTGCCCAAATCTCCCGGTGCTCAGACGGCGGCGGCGCTCGGGCAGAACGCGATGTTCGCGCCGTGCGACGTGACCAGCGCGGATGAGGTCACGGTCGCGCTCGACGCGGCGGTCGCGCGCTTCGGCGCCATTCACATCCTCGTCAACTGCGCCGGCATCGGCACGGCCGAGAAGACCTTTGGCAAGCGCGGGCCGGCCGACCTCGCGGCCTTCACGCGCACCATCCAGATCAATCTGATCGGCACTTTCAACTGCATCCGGCTGGCCGCGGCGCACATGGCCAAGAATCAGCCCAATGAGGAAGGCGAGCGCGGGGTGGTCATCAATACGGCGTCGGTGGCCGCCTTCGACGGCCAGATCGGTCAGGCCGCCTACTCGGCTTCCAAGGGCGGCATCGTCGGCATGACTCTGCCCATCGCGCGCGATCTGGCCGAAATGGGCATCCGCGTCGTCACGATCGCGCCGGGCATTTTCGAAACACCGATGCTGGCGGGGCTGCCCGAGCCCGCGCGCATCTCGCTGGGCACTGGGCAAGCAGGTCCCCTTCCCGCCCCGCCTCGGCCGCCCGGCCGAGTATGGAGCGCTGGCGGCCCATATCATCGAGAACGTCATGCTCAATGGCGAGACCATCAGGCTCGACGGCGCCATCCGCATGGCGCCGCGCTGAGCTGGAAGTTCGGCGGACGATTCGCCGGGTGGGGCCGGGCCGGTCCTCCCGGAACCCGCATGGCGCCACGCTAGCCGGCGAGTCGGAACGCTGAGGCGGAGGGTGTGCCGGGCCCGCTCTATCCGGAACCGTATCTTCTGCGTACCGGTGTGGCGGGAGACTGTGCTCTCGTGGTCCGTCACGATCGGGCGCAGCGGGTTGTAACGCAGCGAGTTCCGGGAGAGCGGGCCCGGCACACCCGACCTCCCCGGACTTCGAGCTCAGGACACTAGGCGGCGGGCGCGACGATCAGCCCCGCATAGCCCACGACGCGGTCGTACTCGCCGGAGACATCTCCCGAGGTCTCGTAGCGCACCAGCTCGGCCCGGCCGTGCGCGAGCTCACCGAGTGCGGCCAGCGTGACCGTGGCCGGCGCGATCCCGCACATCGAGATGCGGTGCTCGCTCACCGTGTCCACCAGCCGGGCCGGGTCCAGGCTCAGGAGCGCCTCGATCGCCAGCCGGTCCTTGCGATTCGACTCCGCCTGGGGCTCGTAATGATTGAGATCGGTCGAGCAGATGATGAGGACGGGCTCGCTCCAGCCACGCAGCACCGAGGCCAGGGCGCGGCCGATCTCCTCGCAGAAGCCCGGCTCGGCGCGCATGACCGTGATCGGCACGAACGCGATTCGCGGCTGGAGCCGCCGCAGAAATGGCAACTGCACCTCGATGGCATGCTCGCGCCGGTGCGCGAGCTCGTCGGCCTCCAGGATCGAGGTCGCCGTGAGGAGCGCACGCGCCAGCTCCTCAGCGATCGGCACCTCGCCGCCCGGAACGGCCCAGCTGCCGCGCGCCATCACCGAGGCGGCTGGGCCGAGCCCGGTATGATTGGGTCCGAGGATAATAGCGAGGCGTGGCGGCGCCACACGCCCGTAGACTTCGCCGGCGACCCGTCCGGAATAGGCCCAGCCCGCGTGTGGCACCACGATGGCTGCCGCCGGCCGGGGCGCGCTCGGCTTGAGAAGCCGGTCGAGCTCCGCCTCGACCCGGTCGCGCCGGTCCGGGTAGAAGAGGCCCGCCACCGCCGGCCGCCTCACCGGGCCCGCATCCGAATCAGGTTCTGTTGAGTCCATTGCCCTCAGGGTAAAGTATGAGAAGGAGCATGGCTGGCATCACTCTCGAGCAAACCCTCTCCCGTCTGGCCCGCGAAGGCGAGCTCTACGAGCGTCTGCCCGGCGGCCGCCTGCGCTGCTATGCCTGTGGCCACCGCTGCCTGATCCTCCCCGGTCAGCGCGGCGTCTGCAAGGTGCGCTGGAACGAGGACGGCCGCCTCATGGTCCCCGCGGGCTATGTGGCCGCTCTTCAGCTCGATCCCGTGGAGAAGAAGCCCTTCTTTCACGCGTTCCCCGGATCCCGCGCGCTTTCGTTCGGCATGCTCGGATGCGATCTACATTGCGGATTTTGCCAGAATGCGCTGACCTCCCAAGCGCTGCGCGATCCGGCCATGGGCGTGCCGCCCGAAGAGGTCACTCCAGAAGAGATCGCCGCTCTCGCGCTCCGCCGTGGCGCGCGCATTCTCACCTCGACCTACAATGAGCCTCTCATCACCAGCGAGTGGGCCGTGGAGGTGTTCCGCGCGGGCAAGGCGCATGGGCTCATCGGCTCCTACGTCTCGAACGGCAATGCCACACCTGAGGTGCTCGACTATCTGCGTCCGTGGGTGTCTCTCTACAAGGTGGACCTCAAGGGCTTCGACGATCGCCACTACCGCAAGCTGGGCGGCGTGCTCCAGACGGTGCTCGACACGATCGGCAGGCTCCACGCGATGGGCTTCTGGCTCGAAGTGGTGACGCTGGTCATTCCCGGCTTCAACGATTCGGAGGCCGAACTGACCGACATCGCGCGCTTTCTCGTCTCGATCTCTCCCGACATCCCCTGGCATGTCACCGCCTTCCATCCGGATTACAAGATGACCGACCGGGACGGCACTCCGACCCGCACCGTCGTGCGCGCGGCGGAGATCGGGCGGCGCGAGGGGCTGCGCTACGTCTACGCGGGCAACCTGCCGGGGCGCGTGGGGCCGTTCGAGAACACCTACTGTCCCGGCTGCGCGACGCTGCTCATCGAGCGCGTGGGTTATACGATCTTGCGCGATGCGCTCACGCCGAGCCGCGGGGTCTGCCCGACCTGTGGGCGCACGATCCCCGGCTTCTGGGGATGACCCGGATCCCCTGCGCGCGGCCTCGCCTCCGGCTCGCCATGATGGCAGGATAGCGGTAAGCGGCCACCGGGCCGCCGATCGGCCCCCGGCGCACCAAGGCTGGTTTTTCTGGTGCCCAACATGTGACACAATCGGCCTCCCCGACGCGGTCGGGTCGGCCAGGAGACGCCCCATGCGAGTGCTTTTGGTGCACCCGAGTGCCCTCATGTACTCGGAGCTGTACCTGCGGCTCGAGCCGCTGGGAATGGAGCGGGTTGCCGCGGCAGTACGCGCGGCCGGCCACGATGTGCGGTTGGTGGACCTGCAGGTCTTTACCCAAACCGAGCTCCGCCGCGAGCTCGCCGCCTTCAAGCCCCGCGCGGTGGGCTTCTCCGTCAACTACCTCGCCAATGTTCCGGAAGTGCTGGATCTCGCCCAGGAGATCAAGCGCCTGCTGCCCGAGTGCTTCGTCTTCGTGGGCGGGCACAGCGCCTCGTTCATCGCTCCGGAGTTTCTGGACCATGCGCGCGGCGCCATCGACTGCGTGGTGCGGGGCGAGGGGGAAGTCATCGTCCCGCGCGTGCTGGAGGCCATCGGCGACCGCGGGCTCGAATCCCTCCCGGGCGTCGTCACCCCGCACGGGGCGGGGCCCAGCCCCACGTTGCTGGAGAAGCTCGACGCCTTCCTGCCGGCCCGCGATCTCGCGCGACGGCGTCACAAGTACTTCATCGGCGTGCTCGACCCCTGCGCCTCGGCCGAATTCACGCGCGGCTGCCCGTGGGACTGCTCGTTCTGCAGCGCCTGGACCTTCTACGGCCGCAGCTACCGCAAGGCCTCGCCCGAGGCCGCCGCCGAGGACATCGCGACCATTCGCGAGCCCAATGTCTTCCTGGTGGACGACGTGGCCTTCATCCACGCCGCGGACGGCTTCGCGATCGGGAAGGAGATCGAGCGGCGCGGGATCCGGAAAGAGTACTACCTCGAGACCCGCTGTGACGTGCTCATCAAGAACCGCGAGGTCTTCGCCTACTGGAAGCGGCTCGGCCTGCACTACATGTTCCTCGGCGTGGAAGCGCTCGACGAGGAGGCGCTCAAGGCCCACCGGAAGCGGGCCACGCTCAACGAGAATCTCCGCGCGCTGGAGATCGCGCGCGAGCTCGGCATCACGGTGGCCATCAATATCATCGCCGATCCGAGCTGGGACGAGGCCCGCTTTGCCGTCGTGCGGGACTGGGCGCTCACCGTGCCCGAGGTGGTGCACCTCACGGTGGCCACGCCCTACCCCGGGACCGAGATCTGGCTCACCGAGAGCCGCCAGCTCACCACCCACGACTACCGGCTCTTCGACGTCCAGCACGCGGTGCTGCCGACGAAGCTGCCGCTCCGGCGGTTCTACGAGGAGCTGGTCAAGACTCAGGGCGTGATCAACCGCAAGCATCTCGGCTGGCACGCCGTCCGCAGGTGCACCGTGGAGGCCACGCGGCTGCTGCTTAAGGGCCAGACGAACTTCGTCCGCATGCTCTGGAACTTCAGCGACGTCTACAATCCCGACCGCCAGTACGCCGACCATTTCAAGCCGGTGCGCTACGAGATGCGGCCGCCGCGGCAGCTCATCGGCATCAAGCCCACCAAGGCGGACCTCTATATCCACATGCCTGCACCCGCTCAGACGGTCGCGGGCGCCTAGCCTGGTGAGCCGGAAGCCGATCCACGCGAGGTCGAGGGTGGGCCGGGCTGGTCTCACCGGAACCGTGGCTTCTGCGTATCGGTGTGGCCCGGGACCTCACTTTCGTGGCCCGTGAGAGGCGGTGGCAGGCGGTTGCAACGGAGCGTGTTCCGGGAGAGCAGCCCGGCCCAACCCGGCGACTCGTCGGGAACTACCCCCGGGTGAGCGGCTTGTAGCGGATGCGGTGGGGCTGATCGGCGGCGGCGCCCAGGCGCTTGTGCCGATCGGCCTCGTAGTCCTCGTAATTGCCTTCGAACCAGACCACCTTGCTGTCGCCCTCAAAGGCCAGCATGTGGGTGGCGATGCGGTTGAGGAACCAGCGGTCGTGGCTGATGACGACCACGCAGCCGGCGAAGGCCAGGAGCGCGTCCTCGAGCGCGCGCAGCGTGTCGACGTCGAGATCATTGGTGGGCTCGTCGAGCAGCAGCAGGTTGCCGCCGCTCTTGAGCATCGTGGCCAGATGCACGCGGTTGCGCTCGCCGCCCGAGAGATCGCCCACGCGCTTTTGCTGATCCGAGCCCTTGAAGTTGAACGAGGCCACGTAGGCGCGCGAGGCCACCTGCCGGCTGCCCAGCTGGAGCTGTTCGGCGCCGCCGGAGATCTCCTGCCAGACGCTCTTGGCGGGATCGAGCGCGTCGCGGCTCTGGTCCACGTAGGCCAGGCGCACGGTCTCGCCCACGCGCAGGGCGCCACGGGCGGGCTTCTCCTGTCCCGTGATCATGCGGAAGAGCGTGGTCTTGCCCGCCCCGTTGGGGCCGATCACGCCCACGATCCCGCCGCGCGGCAGATTGAAGGTGAGGTCCTCGATCAGCAGCCGGTCGCCGTATCCTTTGTAAAGCCCCTCGGTCTGCACGACGATGTCGCCCAGTCGCGGTCCCGCCGGAATCACGATCTCCGCCTGTCCCTCGCGTTCCTTGCGGTCCTCGGCCAGCATCTCCTCGTAGGATTGCAGCCGCGCCTTGGACTTCGCCTGCCGCGCGCGGGGCGACATCTTCACCCACTCCAATTCTCGTGCGAGGGTGAGCTGGCGCGCGGACTCCTGCTTTTCCTCGACGGCCAGCCGCTGCTTCTTCTGCTCGAGCCACGAGGAGTAATTGCCCTCCCACGGAATGCCGGCGCCGCGGTCGAGCTCCAGGATCCAGCCCGCCACATTGTCGAGGAAGTAGCGGTCGTGGGTAACGGCGACGACGGTGCCCGGATACTCCTTGAGGTAGCGCTCGAGCCAGGCTACGGACTCGGCGTCGAGGTGGTTGGTCGGCTCGTCGAGCAGCAGCATGTCCGGCTTTTGGAGCAGCAGCCGACAGAGCGCCACGCGGCGCACTTCTCCGCCCGAGAGCGTGGAGACCTCCGCCTCGCCGGCAGGGCAGCGGAGGGCGTCCATCGCGATCTCGACCGTGCGATCGAGGTCCCAGCCGCCGCCGGACTCGATGGCATCCTGCACGCGCGCCTGCTCCTCGAGCACCTTCTCCATCTCGTCGGGATCGAGCGGCTCGCCCAGCCGCGCGTTGATCTCATCGAAGCGCGTGAGGAGCCCGCGCATCTCGGCCACGCCGTCCTCCACATTGCCGCGCACGTCCTTGCCTGGATCGAGGCGGGGCTCCTGGGGGAGGTAGCCGGTGCGCACGCCGTCGGCCGGCTTGGCTTCGCCGAGGAAATCCGCATCCACACCCGCCATGATCCGCAGGAGCGTGCTCTTGCCGGCCCCGTTGGCGCCGAGCACGCCGATCTTCGCGCCGGGGTAGAAGGACAGCCAGATGCCCTTGAGGATCTCCCGCTTGGGCGGGACGATCTTCCTGAGATCCTTCATCGTGAAGATGAACTGATGCGCCATGGCGTCCTTTCCTTCGGTCGGCCTGTCCGGCGGCCCGAGGGATTATACCTGCGAAATCTCGGAAGGATTGACAAAACCCCCCTCCGCCCCTATAAACGAACAACCGTCCGCCCCGAGGAACCGACGAGGGGGCGTCACCCGTTCCTTTAGCACACACGACACGGAGGGCAATGGGCCCGCTCGCGGAGTCTCCGATTCTATCCGTCCGAGACGTTTCGATGCATTTCGGGGGCATCGTCGCGCTCGACGGAGTGTCCTTCGACATGGCCGAGGGCCAGATCGTCGGGCTCATCGGCCCCAATGGGGCGGGCAAGACCACGCTGTTCAACTGCCTGAGCCGGCTGTACACGCCGGATCGGGGCCAGCTGCTGCTCCGAGGCGCCTCCATCATGCACGCCACCGCCCATCGCATCGCAGCTCTGGGCGTCGGGCGCACGTTTCAGAATCTGGCGCTGTTCCCAAATCTGACCGTCCTGCAGAACGTGATGGTGGGCGTGCACAGCCGCACGCGGAGCGACTTCCTCAGCAATGCGCTGAGGCTCCCCTGGGTGATGCGGGAAGAGCGCGAGACTCGGGACGCCGCGATGGAGCTGCTGACGTTCCTCGGGCTCGAGGCTGTCCAGCATCACCTGGCGACCGGACTGTCATTCGGGACGCTCAAGCGGGTCGAGCTCGCGCGGGCGCTGGCCGGCCGCCCGACGCTGCTCATGCTCGATGAGCCGGCGGGCGGGCTCAACCACGAGGAGGTCGCGGCGCTCGGCCTGGTCATCCGGGCCATCCGCGACCAGCGGGCCGTCACGGTGCTGCTCGTCGAGCACCACATGAACCTGGTCATGCAGGTGTCGGACAAGGTCGTCGTGCTCGACTTCGGGCGGAAGATCGCCGAAGGGACGCCCGGTGAAGTCCAGAAGAACCCGGACGTGATTCGCGCGTATCTGGGTTCCGACAACTGACATGAGGTCCAACGGCTGATGCCGGCGCTGCTCGAGGTCGAAGGGCTCGAGGCCCAGTACGGCTGGACCAAGGTTCTCCACGGGCTGAGCTTCACCGTCGAGAGCGGGGGCATCACCACCCTCCTCGGGGCCAACGGCGCCGGCAAGACGACCACGCTCCGGGCCGTTTGTGGGATGGTCAAGACCACCGGCGACATCCGCTTCGATGCCCAGCATATCGGGGGCAAAGCGACGGAGGACATCGTCCGCCTCGGCATCGCTCACGCGCCCGAGGGCCGCGGCACCTTCGTTCCCCTCACCGTCGAGGAGAACCTCCGCTTGGGCGCCTATGGCCGGGGCAACCGGGTGCAGCTGGCGGAAAACCTGGCCCATGTCTACGGATATTTTCCGGTTCTCGCCGAGCGCCGCCGCCAGGTGGCCGGCACGCTGTCGGGCGGAGAGCAGCAGATGCTCGCGGTCGCGCGGGCCCTCATGTCACGGCCGCGCCTGCTCTTGCTGGACGAGCCCTCACTGGGCCTCGCGCCGCTCGTCGTGCGCGAGATCTTCCGGATCGTCCGCGCCATCAACCAGGAGCAGGGCGTGAGCGTGCTCCTGGTCGAGCAGAACGCCGCGCTGGCCCTTGAGCTGGCCGATCACGCCTATCTGCTCGAGACGGGACGCGTGGTCATGGGTGGCCCGGCGGAGCGGCTCCGCCGGGACGAATCCATCCGCCGCTCGTATCTCGGATACTGAACATGGAAACATTCCTCCAGCAGGTCGTGTCCGGGCTCGCGACGGGCGGCATCTACGCGAGCCTGGCGCTCGCGCTGGTGATGATCTACCAGGCCACCGATGTCGTGAACTACTCCCAGGGCGAGATGGCGATGTTCAGCACGTATCTGTGCTGGTCCCTGCTGAATCACGGCGTGTCGTACTGGGTCGCCTTCTTCGCGACCGCCGCAATCGCCTTCGTGGGCGGGGTCCTCATCCAGCGCGTCATCATCAGGCCGGTACAGAATGCGCCGGTCCTGACCATCGTCATCGTCTGCATCGGACTGCTCACGATTTTCAACAGTATCGCCGGCTGGATCTACTCCTACGTGATCCAGCCTTTCCCGAGTCCCTTCCCCAAAGAGCCCATCAGGATCGGCCGGATCATCTTCGGGCCCCACGACCTGGGCGCGATCGGCGTCACGCTGGTCCTGCTCACGCTCATCTGGCTCTTCTTCCGCTTCACGAGCCTCGGCCTGGCCATGCGCGCCGCCGCCCACAATCCTGTCTCGGCCCGCCTGGTAGGCATCCGCGTGGGATGGATGCTGGCTCTCGGCTGGGGCCTCGCGGCGCTCATCGGCTCCGTGGCGGGCATGATGGTGGCGCCGGTGATCTTCCTCGAGCCCAATATGATGGCCGGCATCCTCATTTACGCCTTCGCCTCGGCCACGCTGGGTGGCTTTACGAGCCCGGGCGGCGCGGTCGTCGGTGGCTTCCTGGTCGGCGTGATCGAGAACCTGGCCGGTACCTACATCAGCTTCATCGGCACCAGCCTCAAGCTCACCGTGGCGCTGGCGCTCATCATCGTCGTCCTGCTGGTGCGACCGAGCGGGCTGTTCGGCCGCGCCACGGTTCACCGCGTATGAGCGCGGAGCGCATCGCGAGCGTGGGGCCGGCGGCGGGGGCCGAGGCCGTCGTCGCGGTCCGCGCGGCCGCCGGCCGCGGCGAGCTGCCGCGAGCCTGGCGCGTCGGGGGGCTCGCGGCGGTGCTGGCCGTCGCGTGTGTCCTGCCGTTCGTCCTCACCGGCTTTCTCGTCTTTCAGTTCACCCTGGTGCTCGTCTACGCCATCGCGCTGCTCGGCCTGAACATGCTGACCGGCTACAACGGCCAGATCTCGCTGGGCCATGGCGCGTTCTTCGCGCTCGGGGCTTATACGACCGCGATCATGATCGACCGCTGGCACGTGCCCTACGGCTGGACCATCCCGGCGGCGGGCGTGCTCTGCCTCGTCGTGGGCTTTCTCTTCGGCATCCCGGCCCTTCGCCTCGAGGGGCTGTATCTGGCGCTGGCGACCTTCGCGCTAGCGCTGGCGGTGCCCCAAATCCTCAAATACTTCGACGACTGGACGGGCGGCTCCCAGGGCATCGTGCTGTCCAAGCCCAAGCCGCCGTGGGGCCTGCCCATCAGCGCCGATCAGTGGCTGTACTTCCTGAGCCTCGCGGTGACGATCGTGCTCTTCACGCTGGCGTGGAACCTGCTGCGCGGCCGCACGGGGCGCGCCATCATGGCGATCCGCGACAATCCCATCGCCGCCGAGGCCATGGGCATCAATAACCCGCTCTACAAGTCACTCACGTTCGGCGTGAGCGCCTGCTATACGGGGATCGCGGGCGCGCTGAGCGCGCTGGCCATCGCGTTCGTCGCCCCCGACACCTTCAACATCTTCCTCTCCATCACCTTCCTCGTCGGCATCGTGATCGGCGGCCTCGGCTCCATCTCGGGCGCCATCTTCGGCGCTGTGTTCACCCAGTTCGTCCCCAATTACGCCCAGGATATTTCCAAGGCCGCCCCCTGGGCGATCTACGGGATCTTCCTCATTCTCTTTATGTACGTCATGCCGCGGGGCGTGTCGGGGACCCTCCGCGTCCTGGTGTACCGCCTGCGGCAGCGCCAGAGGGGGTAAGATGGCTCACCCCAAAGGGCCCCGGATACCTACCAGCAAAAAGGAGGACAACATGCTCTCAAGGAAAGCTCTCATTGCCCTGGCGCTGATGCTGGGGCTGGCCCTGCCGTACGGCCTGGCGTGGGCCGCCGATCCCGGCGTCACGGCGACCGAGATCAAGGTCGGCAATACCAATCCCTACAGCGGCCCGGCCTCCGCCTACGGCACGATCGGAAAGGCTATCTCTGCCTACTTCAAGAAGGTGAACGACGAGGGAGGCATCAATGGGCGGAAGATCAACTTCATCACCTATGACGACGGGTACAGCCCGCCCAAGACCGTCGAGATGGTGCGCAAGCTGGTCGAGCAGGACCGGGTCCTGCTGGTCTTCCAGCCGCTCGGCACGCCGTCGAACACGGCCATCCACAAGTACATGAACGATCAGCAGGTGCCACAGCTTTTCGTCGCGACGGGCGCCACCAAGTGGAACGACCCCAAGGGTCATCCATGGACGATGGGCTGGCAGCCCAACTATCAGACCGAGGGGAAGGTCTACGCCGCCTACATGCTCAAGAACATCCCCAACGCCAAGCTCGGCATCCTTTACCAGAACGACGACTACGGGAAGGACTACGTCAAGGGGTTCAAGGACGGCCTGGGGGACGCCGCCAAGAAGATCATCGTGATGGAGCAGACCTACGAGGTGACGGACCCCACGGTAGACTCCCAGATCGTGAACCTCAAGAACAGCGGCGCCAACGTCTTCTTCAACGTGACGACGCCCAAGTTCGCCGCCCAGGCCATCAAGAAGGCCTTCGAGATCGGCTGGCGGCCGACCCATTTCCTGAACAACGTCTCGGGCTCCGTCGGGTCCGTGCTCGTGCCGGCCGGGCTCGAGGCCTCGCAGGGGCTCATCACCACCGCCTATCTCAAGGACCCCACCGACCCCCAGTGGAAGAACGACAAGGCTTTCCTTGACTGGGTCGCCTTCATGAAGAAGTACTATCCGGACGGGAACCTGGCCGACGCGAGCAATGTGTACGGCTACAGCGTGGCGCAGACCCTGGTCCAGGTGCTCAAGCAGTGCGGCAACGATCTCTCACGGGCCAATGTCATGAAGCAGGCCTCGAGCCTCAAGAATTTCGAAGTCCCGATGCTGCTGCCGGGGATCAAGATCAACACGAGCCCGACCGACTTCGCGCCCATCGAGCAGGAGCAGCTGGCCAAGTTCGACGGCAAGGAGTGGGTGCGGTTCGGAGAGATCTACGACGGCGCCAAGATGAAGTAGCCGCAATCCGCAACGAAAACGGCCGGCGGGAGATCCCGCCGGCCGTTTTGTGTTCTCGACGAACGTTCGGCTAGCGGGGGGCGGCGGTGCCCAGCTGAGACGGAGCGCTGGCCAGGACCGCCCGCGTATCCGCGCCGGCATTGGCCAGGTCCACCGTGACGCGCAACGCGCGCAGGCCTGGCACGCCCTGCAGCTCCTCGAGCTCCAGCTCCTCGACCTCGGGCGTGAGATAGCCGAGCTTCCGCAGGTAGTCGAGGTAGCCCCGGTACTCTCCCGCCTCGCCGCTCTGGGAGTAGACGATGGCGAGCTTGCCAGGCTGGGTCAGCCGCTCGCTCGTCCCGCTGATGACGGCCTTGTCGATTCGCTTCTTGATGATCTCGTAGCGCACGTTGTAGGCCCCGTCGACGTCGAAGCGCTTCTCGTCGAACCGGAAGCGGATCGACAGTGGGGAGTGCTGGACGAGGATGAGATTGGTCACCTCGAGCGGCACCGCCAGGCGCTCCTTGAGCCGCTCGGCGGAGCGCGCCACGCCGCAGGCCACCATGAGCTGCCAGAGCCGAAGGTTGCGGAGATAGAGCGGATCGTAGCGGCCGTCCTCGATCAGCGAGGCGCCCACGTAGATGCTGTAGTCCACGCCATCAGTCCGCTGCTTCTCGAAGTAGTGCGGGAACATGGCCTGGGCGGCCTGCTCCTCCATGTCCACGTAGGCCGAGATCGAGTCGTTGATGAGCGTGATACTGTCCTCGAAGGCCTTGCGCTGGCGGTACAAGGCGCCCAGCTGCGGGTCGAGCGCGCTCCGGTAGGCGTCGATGCGCTCGCGGACGTCGGGCCCAAATGTGCCCAGATGGTCGAAGAGCGGCTCGATGTCGCGGCGGAGGAAGTTGATCAATGTCAGCTCGTCGCCCGAGCGCAGCGTCACCTCGAGCTCGGCGGCGGCGCCGTCGATGCGATGGGTCAGCTGGTCCAGGATGGGCAGCCGGCGCGCGTCGTGGGCGGCGCGGACGACCTCGCGGGCCAGCGCGAGCTGGGCCAGCAGGTCCGCCTGGATCGACCACGCGCGATGGGTAGAGGAGCCGCGGATGTCCGACAGGGCGTAGAGCGGATGCACGTCCCGAAAGACGATGGGCTGGATCTCGCCGGGATCCGCTCCAGCCGTGACGGCCCGCCGGTCCATGCTGTCCATGACGGCCTTGCGGAAGCGCCACTCCACCACCGGATGGATGGCCGTGAACTTGTCCTTGATCAAGGCCTGCAGCCGGCCGTTCAGCTCGTCCACGCTCCGCTTCACGGCCATCGCGAACAGCGGCAGGACCTCCCCGAGCATGGGCGCGTGAGTCGCGTTCAGGTCGCCCGGGTCCGACGAGAGCAGCTCGAACGTCCCGATCACCGCGTCCTGGTAGACGAGCGGCGCCACGACGACGTTCCGCGCCCCGTGCTGGAGGATCGCATCTTCCACGCAGGTCCGGCCCGGCCACTCCTCCAGATCTTCGATGATGAGGGGGCGCCGCTCCAGTACGGCGCGCTCGAAGATCGAGCCCGCAAAGTCCGAGGTCTTGTGGTGGACCGAATCCGCGAAGATGCACGCGTGCTCGAGCCGGAGGCCCGAGTTGAGCTTGAGCACCCGGTCCCCGTCGATGGCGGCGAGGGCAAGGTTCAGCTTCGGGCGGCGGAACAGAGTCCGGAGCTTTTCCTGGAGGGCCAGGAAGCGCGTCTCCGAGACGATCGACTCCTTGTCGATCAGGTCCCGCTTGAGCGCCGAGACCACTTCCTGGTCGGTGACCTCGACCTCCTTCATGACCGAGAACCCGCGGAAGCGGAAGGCGGCCGGCGGGAGGAGCTCCTGCAGCACGTCGACATCGGTGATCCGGGATTGCAGGCGCTGCCGGGCGCGGGCATCGAGCACCGGCGTCGGCCCCACGCTCTCGACCTCGAGGAAGCGGAGATCGAAGCGCCCCTTGAAATGGCGGTCGAGTCCGGTCTCGGGGTCGGCGAAGGTGAAGACCAGCGGATAATCCACGACCAGCTCGATGCCATAGACGCGCTTGAGGATGAGCGAGTAGGCGTTCAGCAGACGCATCCGGGTCAGGGCCTGGGCATCGAGATTGACCCGCCCGCGCGGCGTGCCGTCAGGACCGAGGACCGTGCGCATGAAGGACGGCGTCGCGTAGAACCCCTGTGGATAGAACGGGAACACCGCGGCGCCGAAGTCCTCCTCCCAGGACGCGGCCGGGAAGATGGCGGTCATCAGGGCGGCGAGCAGGTCCCGGTGCGAGTCGAGCACGGCCGGATCGAGCACCGGCGCCGCGAGCTCGGGCGCCTGGCGGAGCCGCTCCTGAAGCGACCGGGCGAGCGCGCCCTGGGCGGAGTGCTGCCGGGCGGCCCGCTCCCAGAACGCCACCAGGGGCGCCAGGCTGAATTCGCACGCGAACGGAAACTCCTTCATGGCTTGAGCCAGGAAGGATCGGAGATCGGTTGAAGAAGACGCCTGATCGCTCATATCAACCAGTTAGATGGCGAACCGGGCCGGGGAGATGCAGCCCGGCGGCTTCAGGGACCCTGGACGGTCGCACGCGACCAAAACGGGGGCATCGGCCTCACTCATCTTCGAGCCGTGAACATTGGCCACGATCAGATACACCACCAGGATAATGCCCGCCACCACCAGCGTGCCGATGGCCACGGCCGTGAGGATGTCGAAGGCATCCGCCTTGGCGGGCGTGGCCAGCGTCAGGCCAAGGGCCAGCACCAGCACCAGGGCGACCATGCGGAACGCCGGGCGATGAATCGGCATGCGCCGTCGCTGTCCCGCTCTTCCAGATTGGCACGCTGATCCTGGTCTATTCGGCGCTCAGGCTGTCTGTCGCCGCGGTGGCGCTCGCTCTCGCCTGCATGGTCGCGGCGCTCGTGCTTCAGGGCCGCGGCCACAGGCTCGAGCGCGAGACGCCGACGCCCTTCGACGGCCCCGCCGACTTCGTCAGCCGCTTCGTCGCGGAGCAGTGGGTGACCTTCCCGCGCTTCGTCCTGTCAGGCGCCTGGTACCGCAACCTCACAGGCGCCGGCGGGACGTGAGCGGATGAGCCTCCGCCCCGCCGCTTATCTCCTCGTTTTCTGCGCCGGCGCGGCGGCGCTCTCCTGGGAGCTGCTCTGGCAGCACTTCGCGGCTCTCGCCCTCGGCGTGTCGGCGGGCGGCACCGCCATCGTGCTCGCGACGACCATGGCGGGGATGACGATCGGCTCGCTGGCCTGCGGCTCCGTGCTGGCGGGACGCGCCGTCGAAAAGCCGCTCTGGCTCTATGTCGCGTGCGAGGCCGTCATTGGCGTGGCGGGGCTCGTGCTCGAGCCGGGCTTTCGCGCCCTCGAGCGCCTCGACGTCGCCGCCTACCACGTGATGCCCGCCGCCGCCCCGCTCGCGCATGCTCTCGGCGTCGCGCTACTCGTCAGTCCCGCGACCCTTGCCATGGGCGCCACACTCCCAGTGCTGGGCCTCATCGCCGAGCGGCACCGGCTCTCGCTCGCCGGGTTGTACGGCACCAATATCGCCGGCGCCTCGGTCGGCGTGCTGGTGCTGGCGTTCGCCGTGATTCCCAGGGTCGGCATCCACATCACGGCCGGGCTCGCCTCGTCGGTGAATCTCGCGGTGGCCGCCGCGTGCGGCGCGCTCGCGATGCGCGCCCACAGTTATGCCGGCGGGAGAGCGCATGCGGCGGCCCCCGCGGCCGAGCCGCCGTTTCCCTTCCCCGCCGCCTGCGCCGTCGCGCTCACGACGGGGCTCGCGACCTTCGCCCTCGAGGTCGCCTGGTTCCGCTCCCTGCGGGCCACCTTCCACAGCGGCATCGATGCCTTCGCCGTCCTGCTCTTCGCCGTGCTCCTCCCGCTCGCCCTGGGCGCGCATGCCGCGCCGTGGCTCCGGCGCCGGCGTGTGGCGCTGCCGTGGGTCCTGGCGACCGCGGGCATGCTCGTCCTGGCCGCGACCACGCCCATCGATCGTCTCGATCAGCTCGTGCCGCTGCCGCCCTCGTACTGGCCGCGCATGGCGCTGTGGACGCTTCTCTCGCTCGCCCTCATCGGGCCGCCGGTGGCGCTGCTCGGCGCCTCGCTGCCCTGGCTGCTCGAGGTCTTCGGGGGCCCGCGTCACCAGGGACGTCTCTACGGCGTCAATGCGGTGGGCGCCGTGCTGGGATCCCTCGGCGCCGCATGGGGGCTTCTGCCGCTCGTCGGGACGGCCGGATCCGCCCGGCTGGCGGGCGCGGCCCTCGTGGCTGTCGGCGCGGCCCTTCTGCGGGGCCGAAGCCGCGCGCTCGCAGCAGCGGCCCTGGTCGTCGTCTTCTCGGCATCGGCGCTGTCGGACTCCGGCGTGGGGACGACGCGCGCGCGCTGGTGGGGCGATCGCTCGGGCTATCGCGTGCTGGCGCACGAGGAGGGGCCCGACGTGTCAACGAGCGTGCTCGAGCGCCGGGCCGACAAAGCGCGCGTCCTGCTCATCGATGGCTTCCCCGCGTCGGTGGAGAACCTCCGCGGCGCCCACTACATGACGTGGATGGGCCGGCTGCCGATGCTGCTCGCCGCGGATCCCCGGCGCGCGCTCGTCATCTGCTTCGGGACGGGTCAGACCGCGCGCGGCGTGCTCGACGAGGGCCCCGCGCGCCTCGATCTCGTGGACATCAACAAGGCCGTCTTCGTCCACGCGCACCTGTTCGAGAGCAACCACGGCGTGCTCACGGACCCGCGGGCCACCGCCATCGTCATGGACGGCCGCGCGTGGCTCCGCCGCACCGACGCGGCCTATGACGTGATCACCCTCGAGCCGATGCCGCCGACCTTCGCGGGCGTCAACGCGCTGTACTCGCGAGAGTTCTACGCGATCGCGAGCGCGCGCATGCGGGAGGGGGGCGTCCTCGCGCAGTGGCTGCCGTTCCATCTCCTGTCGCCCGCGGACGCCTTCCACATCGCGGCCGCGTTCGTCGCCGTCTTCCCGGACGCGATTCTCTGGGTCGACCCGGTGTCGACGACCGGCATCCTGCTCGGGCGTAAGGGCCAGACCAACCCGCCCCTCGGCGAGCGCTGGCCCGGTTTCGCCCGCCGCCAGGTCGCGCGTGGTCTCGACGAGCGGCAGGTCCACGCCGCCGTGAAGCTCATGCCCCCCGCCCTCGCCCGCTACGCTTCGCTCGGCGCTCCCGTCACGGACAATAACCAGCTGCTGGCCTATGGGAGCGCGAGCGCGCTCGTGCCGCTGGACCGGAGCGCGGAGCTACAGAAGACGCAGGAATGGTTCGTGGAGCTCGCGGCGAGCGGGCGGGCGCTGCGGTAGGGAAGCGGGCCGGGGGTCAGAAGACGGCGATCGGATTCACCGGCGAGCCGGTGACATTGCTCAGCCGCAAAGGACACACGGCGAGGAGGAATTCCCAACGCTTGCGTTGAGCGCAGGCCTGGGCCAGGTCCTCGAGGTTGGCATTGTCGATGAGCCAGAGCCCCATCGCCACCAGGCAGACCACGTGGAAGGAATTGCCCATGGCGGGATAGGGCGGCGGGTGGATGTCATTGTGCGTGTCGGTGCCGATCATGGCCACCCCGCGCTCCCTGAGCCAGGGACAACTCGAGACGTGGATGGCCGGCGAGCCAGCCTTGAGCGGATGCACCGGCCCTTCCGCGATCCGGCGCCCGTAATAACCCGTGCGCACCAGCAGGATGTCGCCCGATTCCACGCGCAGCCCGGCCGCCTTCTCGGCCGCCTCCAGGTCCTCGGGCATCACGCCCTGCCCCGGCTCCATCCACTTCACGCCGCGCGTGCGGGCCACATCCAGCAGCACGCCGCGGCTCACCACGCCATCGCGCAGCGCCTCGATGGAATTGACCGTGGCGCCCTCGCGCGAGGTCACCAGGCTCGAGGGCCGGCCGTTGTAGAACTTCCCTTCCCAGAAGTAATGCGGCGGGGCGTCCACGTGGGTGATGGTATAGCCGTGGAAGACCATGCCGATGAACTCGGCGGCGCCGCGGCGCTGGAGATTCCGCTCAGGGGAGTCGTGCTCCCGCCCCTCGCCCGAGTCCACCATGAAGCGCAGCGGCTGGAAGGAGGTATCGGCGGTGATGTCGGTGACCAGCGGCCGCGCGCAGGTCACGCTCGCACCCTCGCGCACGAGCCCGGCCGCCTGCACACGCTTGGCCGGGGTGATCAGGTTGACGGTGCCGAGCTCGTCGTCCTTGCCCCAGCGCCCCCAGTTGGACAGCGCGCGCAGGTAGTCGCGCACCTGCGCCTCAGTGGGCGGCGCGGCCGGCACGCCGGTTATTTCATCTCGCCGGAGTAAATCTTCATCACCGTGGAGAGGAAGGCCAGGGCCTTGTCCCGCGGCCGCTGGAAGGAGTTGCGGCCGATGATGGAGCCGAAGCCGCCGCCGTCGCGGATGCCGCGGCACTCCTCGTAGATGGCCTCGTCGTTCTCCTTGGTGGCGCCGCCCGAGAAGATGACGATGCGCCGGCCGTCGAAGGCCGACTGCACGACGTGACGCACGCGATCGGCCAGGGTCGAGAGCGGCATGCCGGCCTTCTCGATGGCCTTCTTGGCCTCGGGCTGCTCGATATGCGCGGTGGGGGGCTTGACCTTGATGACATGGGCGCCCAGCTGCGCGGCGATCTGCGCGGCATAGGCCACCACGTCGATCGCGGTCTCGCCCTCCTTGCTGAGGCTCGACCCGCGCGGGTAGGACCAGACCACCGCCGCCAGGCCGTGCGCCTTGGCCTCGGCGATCATCTCGCGGCATTGCTGGTACATGGTCTGCGCCGCGGACGAGCCCGGGTAGATCGTGAAGCCCACGGCCACGCAGCCCAGCCGGAGAGCATCCCGCACCGAGCCCGTCACCGCCGAGAGCGGATCCTTTTCGTCGTGCAGGACATCGTGGTTGTTCATCTTGAGGATGAGCGGGATCTCGCCGGCGAACTCGGCGACGCCCGCCTCGAGAAAGCCCAGCGGCGCCGCATAGGCATTGCAGCCGGCGTCGATGGCCAGACGGAAGTGATAGGAGGGATCATAGGCCGGCGGGTTGACGGCAAAACTGCGCGCCGGGCCATGCTCGAAGCCCTGGTCCACCGGCAGGATGACGAGCCGCCCCGTGCCGGCCAGCTTGCCGTGCGTCAGCAGTCGCGCCAGATTGGTCACCGTCCCCGGATTGTCGCTCGCGTACCAGCTCAGAATCTCGCGAACCCGCTTTTCCATCGCGCGTCTTCCTTTCTGACTCAGCGCTCGCGGCGGTAGAAGTCTTCGGCCCGCGCCACGTCTTCCGCGCTGCCGAGGATCACCGCCGAGCGCTGATGGTATTCCTTCGCCAGCACATCGAGGCAGCGCTGGATGCCGGTGGTGGCGCCTCCTCCGGCCTGCTCGATCACGAACGACATGGGCGCCACCTCGTAGAGCAGCCGGAGCTTGCCCTTGGGCTTGGCGGGATCAGTGTAATCCGCCGGGTACATGAACAGCCCCCCGTCCAGCATGACCCGGTGCACGTCGACCACCATGGCCCCAGAGTACCGCAGCGAATACGGCCGGCCACTCGGCTTGTCCGGCGTCTTGAGATAGTCGACGAGGGCGCGCTGCCCCGGATGCCACGTCTTGAGATTGCCCTCGTTGATCCCGTAGATCCTGCCCCGCTTGGGGGTGCGGATATTCGGATGGGTGAGCAGGAACTCGCCCGTGTCGCGATTGAGCGTGAAGCCATGAGTACCCTGCCCCAGCGTGTAGACCAGCAAGGTCGCGGGCCCGTACATCACATAGCCCGCCCCCACCTGGTCCGTGCCGGGCCCGAGCGCCGCCGGTCCCGCCGGCCGCTGGCCATGCGAGGGGCGGATCGAGAAGATCGTCCCCACCGAGCCGCCCACTTCGAGATTCGAGGAGCCGTCCACCGGATCGCAGCAGACCACGAGGGCATGGGCGCCCTTGGCCTCGGCGATCTCGACGGGCTCGCCCGCTTCTTCCGAGATCAGCGCGGCGCAGGCCCCGGTGCCGCGCAGCGCGGCCAGCATGGTCTCATGCCCCCAGATGTCGAGCTTCTTGACCTGATCGCCCGAGACATTGGTGCCGCCCATATAGCCCAGGCGGTCGTGGAAGGCGGCATGCGCCAGCTCCTGGGCGATGACGGCGGCGACGCGGCCGATGCGGCCGAGGACGGCGGCGACATTGGGGGCGATGTCGGGGGAGAGAAAGGCCTGCTGGGTCGCCAGGTGCTCCGTCAGCGTTTGCGCTTTGTCGGCCACCGGGGTCCCTCTCGTCTCTGAGTTGGGGAACCGCTTCTGCCTTCGAGGATGCTAGTCGATACCCCCGAGCGAGTCAATCGGCCAAGCGCACTAGCACGGCCCCGCACTGAGTCGTGGCCAACCTGTCCGATGTCCTACCGCCGCGTTATTTAATGATAGGGGCCTGGGCCCACGGCCGCCGCTGACGCAGCGCGGTCAGCCGCGATAGGCGCCCCTTGACGGCGGCGCTAGGATGCGAGGAAAGCCATCCGCAGCAAGGAGATGCCGTCATGGTCAGCGCCTCGGCCGAGCTGCTCTCGCCCATGTTCCAGGACACCCTCGAGATGCTGGCCCTCACCTCGGCGGCCTACCGGCGCCACGATGCCGCCGGCGTCGAGCTGGCCGCCGCCATCGGCCGCAGCGTGCACAAGCGCGAGAAGGATCTCACCGAGCGCCTGCTGGCGGGCGATCCGGCGGCCACCGGGCTCACCTTCATCCCCGCCCATCTCGAGCGCGTGGGCGATGCCATCGAGGGCCTGCTGCGCTGCCTACGCACGATGTGGAGCGAGGGCACGGTCTTCACCGAGCGTGGCACCCGCGAGATCAATCAGCTCATGGAGACGGCCAGCGAGCTGCTCGAGTGCGCGCGCGATGTCACGCTCACCCGCAACCGCGTGCTGGCCCAGCATGTGGAGCTGGAGAGCCTGCGCTTTCACGACATGGCCAGCGACTTCGCCCGCGCCCATGAGGAGCGCCTGATCGAGGGCGTCTGTCTGCCCAAGGCCTCGAGCGCCTATCTGGCCATGGTGGACTATCTCCGCGAGATCGTCCGCCATGCCCGCCGCATCGGCGCCCGCATGGTCCCGCCGCCGCAGCCGACGGGCCGGGTCAACGAGCCGGTCCGCCAGCAGACCTGAACCCCGGGGCCCATCCGGCGCATCCAATCAGCAGCGAAAGGAAAGCCCGATGCGCATTCGTCTGGCCTTGGCGCTCCTGCTGCTACTGATCCTGGCCGCCTGCCCCGCCCCCGCCGCCGCCATCAGCAGCCCCTCGGGCATCCATCCCCTGCTCCGCTTCGAGTGGGAAGTGGCCCAGGATAGGAAGGGCCGGCCCGAGATCGAGGGCTATCTCTACAACAACTACATGCGCGCGGCCATCAATGTGCGGCTGGTCGTAGAGACGCTCGATGCCTCGGGCCAGGTCACACACACCACCCTGGCCTATATCCCCGGCCTGGTCCCGCTGCTCACCCGCACCTACTTCGTGGTGCCGATCAAGCACCCGGGCGCGAGCTACCGGCTGCGCCTCGTCAACTACGAGTGGCGCGACGGGGGGTAAGCCCGCCTCCTCACACCGAATTGGATCGTCTTCCCCGGCCCGGGGCGCGGTAGAATGCTACCGGGTATCGCCAATGACCAACATCACGATCCCGCTGCCCGATGACCGACTGGCCAAGCTGCAAGAACTGGCCTCCCGCCTGCGAATCTCCCCAGAGGAACTGGTCCGCGTGAGCATTGAGGAGCTGTTGGGGCAACCGGACGAGGCCTTCGAGCAGGCAGCCCGTCACATCCTGAAGAAGAACGAGGACCTCTACCGCCGCCTGGCGTAGTGCGCTACCTCACCCTGGCCGAGGCCCTCGACCTCGACATCCCAAATGCGATTTCAAGCGCCCGCGAAGCATTGATCCGTCACGAATCAGCCAGCCGCCTAAACGCCCCTCGGTACCGCCGGTGGGCCTCTGCTACCACCTTCTTGAGCTTGAGCGTCCGCCGCCGATCCCGGACGGGTGAGATCACAATAACCTCCCCATCTGTCGAGACTTCGAGCGGGGTGGAAGCGTCGATCCGCAACTGATCGAGCAGCCGCTTATCCAGTACAAGCGCCAAGCTCTTGCCCGTTCTCCTCAGCTTTTTCCGCGTACGCGAGCCCTCCACAGTTGACGCTAGTTCTCGAAGCCGAGCAGCCGGGACCAAAGCAAGTCGCGCTCGGCTTCCAAGGGAGTGATCCAGCGCTCGAGCTTAATCCCACATCTACACCGGAGATTCAATTTGTAGCCGTCTCTAGTTGGCGCATTCGCATCGAAGGTAGACCCACCGCAATTACGGTGACGGACAACAAATTCCTCCACCTCACTGAATGGGCTCATTCATCCTCCCTAAAGAGCAGTTCCGCGCCGGCCAAGGGTAAGCACTACACGAACATCCTAATCCTTTTCTCAGCCGTATGATTGTGTCCACTTCTGGATACAGGCTTTCTGTCGGATTTCACCACGTCCGCTCGGTCTGCGCACGGCGTAAGCACAAGATCACTATTGACATGACCCACCGGGCTGACCTACCGATGGACCATGGCCAGGATCTGCCAATCGAAAGATACCGAGCTCGGGTGCGCTAGCGAGCGACGATTGAGTCGCCCAGGGAGACGATCGCGATTCGCCGCCTTCGCGCTCCTCCTCGCCCTCATCTCCTGTCTGGCTAGCCTTGCCCTGGCCCAGGAAGCCGTCGTCACCCGGAACGTCAACCTCCGGCGTGATCCTTCCACCAGCCAGCCGCCCATCCGTCTGCTCATCCCCCCGGACGCCGTCGAGTTGCTGGAACCGGATCAGACCAGCGGCTACTACCACGTCCGCACCGAGGACCGGGAAGAGGGCTGGGTCTGGGGACAGAATATCCGGGTCCTGTCGGAAGGGGAGCCCACACCGACTTCTCCCGCTATGGCACCTGCCGCAGCCCCGCCGGAGGATGGGACCACGGCCACGGCGGTTGCCCAGGACTGGGAGAAGCCGACCCCGAACCAGACCACCTTCACAAGCGATGGTAAGACGTGTGGTCCCTCAGGCGATGGGGGCGATACGCCGACCAATCTGCTCAAGAATCGGACCGACGTGCCAGGCGGGGTCCATGACGTGACCTGGGGCGCCATCGCCGGCCTGCCGTATCCGAGCCCCGCCCCCAAGCATCGGAGCAACTGGACCGACGATCAGTTGGCCGTGATCCGGCCGTACGAGGGAGTCGCCGTCCGGGTCATCGGCTATCTCGTCGCGCTCAAGCCCCAGACGAATGGCAGCGGGGAGTCTACGAACTGCCACTGGACCAAGGCCAGCCAGGTGGACTGGCACATGGCCCTCGTCAAGTCGGTGGGCGACGGCGAGAAGGATGCCATCGTGGTCGAGACGACGCCACGTGTGCGGCAGTCACATCCCAAGTGGACGCCTATTCGCCTCCAACCATCGGTGAACACGGACGCTCCCGTCAGAATCACAGGCTGGCTAATGTTCGATCCCGAACACACCAACCACCTCGGCAAGTACCGAATGACCCTGTGGGAGATTCACCCGATTACTTCGATCGAGGTCCTCCAGAATGGGGGATGGGTCGAGTTCGATCAGGTTCCGTGATCGCCCCGTCTGTTCGTTGGACTGGTGGATGACGACTCCCAGAAATACGCCGACTCGGGAGAGAGTCCCATTCAGTCTCAACGTTTCTAAGGGCACTTGAGCGAACGTGCTGGGGCCAGACGAGTTTCGAACCCGTGTTTGGCCGCGGTCACGTTTTCGCCGGGCTTTTCACCCGCTTCCGCACCGATCGAGTCGGACACATTCGACGGGACTCAAACACACCCTCGACTCAGCTCGGCATTCACGCTCTCCGTCATCGTCTTCCACGGGAGCTCGAGGGCGAAGATATCTGGTCGCGTGGTAAGCACAGGTCCTCGGGCCGCAGGCCGTACGCTTGGCGAGCCTGGCCAGCATCCGCGCCCGATCTCTTCGTCGTCATGAAACGCGAACACGAAATCAGCTCGGTCTGGGCGGGACAGCGTGCGATGGGAGCCGGCCTGACGTTTGACCGTCCAGCCGATCGTCAGGAGGGCCGCCAGCACCCGTCGAGCACGGGTGGCCTTTTGAGACTCGGATGGCAACGAAGGTGGCAACGCCACGGCTAACGGGCTGATTCCTCGTCGAACGTCCCCGCCCTGATGGGGCGGAGACCAGGTCCGTGTCTTCGAGCGGCGATCCCTGCTAGACTCCCCTACGCTCTGAAGAAGCGCCTAGGGGACCGCTCAGTCTTGCTAACAGCGCTACGGGGAGGGCCGCGCATGGTCGGGCTCGTCATCGTCCTGATGCTGCTATTCGCGTCGGCCGAGGCAGAGGCCGAGGGTCCACGAGTGACTGCGGAGAAGTTCTTCCGGATGTCGAGTGCAGACCAGATTGTCTACGTTGATGGAGTTCTCGACACTCTGACAGCGCTCTCCGCTGAGAAACTCATTCACAAGAAGTACGCTGCCTGCTCTCGCACCATGAACTATGGGGAACTGATCAGCGGGGTCAAGTCGTATCTCTACAAGGGGTTGGGCTCCGAAACACCCGCTGTGAAAGATGCAATGAGCGTTGTGCCCGTCTCGGTCTGGGTCGTTCGTCTCTACTGGGAGAAGTGCGAGGGGGGTGAGCGATGATGCGATTCGCACGAAAGGTCTCACTTGTTGCGTTCTCTCTGCTCGTCGTCGCCACGTCAGCCTCCGCCGAGTGCGCGTGGGTGCTGTGGAGTAATTTGATAAGCAGCAACCCTGCCTCCCGCTACGCTCCGAGCACTGGTGGCCTCTGGATACCGGAGAGCGCAGGAACGAGAGCAGAGTGCGAGAAAGCGCGTGAGCGGTCGCAGGCAAACGCAGTTACATGGGAGGCAATGGGAAAAGGGACGCGGCCACTTTCCCATGGACCAATGGAGGCGGCGGGTGTGGTGGGACCGAATGGACAGACACTCTTCACCTGCCTCCCCGACACCGTGGACCCGCGTGGGCCGAAGGGGAAGTGAGGAGGAGCCGGTCATGGCGAAGCGAGTGAAGAAAACGAAACCCACGGTCCCCCAGATAATCCTGGACATGTTCGACTTCTCGGCCACGTCGCGACATGTCTGGGCTGACGAGTCATGGCGTCTGCGCGTCGCGGCGATGATGATGTGGCATCTCTCCCGCCACGAGGCGGATTTTGCCCTCCGAGAACCCGACCGCGCCCTCGTGATTCCGCGTGGCATGGGGAACTCCGACTTATTGTCCGTTTTCATGCTGCTTGCCGGTTGCGCGATTGAGGCAATTGCCAAGGGCATATATATGCGACGGAAGAAGGTCAAAATCACTCACGGTCGATTTCCTCGGGCGCTGCAAAACCACGACGTCGGCGGGCTGCTCAAGAGTCTCGGCGTGTCGCTGACGATTGATGAGGAAGCCCTTGTCAGGCGGCTCGGAACATTCGTGCGGTGGGCGGGCCGCTATCCAGTGCCGCTCGACGCGGCTGACATGCTGTCCGCCAATCTTCCAGAAGGTGGCTTCGGTCCTCCGAACATGTACCGACTACACGACGGAGAGATGTTCGAGGCGTTGTTCAGTCGGCTTGAGGTGCTTCTTCTTGGCTGACGATGCGGGATGACCGACGCCCAATTCACGCCGTCCGTCTTCGCCGACCTGGCACGACGATACTTAGGCTCGTCTAACTTTCGTTGCCATTTCGTTGCCACGTCGAAACGCTCGTGAAGCGTCATGTGACGATGACCGCGCTGTGGGAAGTATATGCGGTTGGGTGCGAGGCATTTATCCTCGTCAAGGGAGGCCTAAGTAATCCTGGACCAGTATTCCGTGAATCCCCCACTCACCAGCATTCACAACGTCGCGTAGCTGTCCGTCTGTAGTCACGAGTGTCGTAGGCCGGACGGAGAATGCCGTCTCAACCAAGTAGAGATCGTCAGGGGGCGTAGCCTCTCGCAATTCAGCAGGGAGAAGTGCGATCTCCGCTTCTTCCAGCAATCGCACTTTGGTTTCATCAAAAAGTATTAACCGCAGCCTCTTTGCTCTGCCCTGTGAGTCTTTCATAGCACTGAGAATTTTCTGAGAAACTCTGCCGTGCCGCCGAATGGCGAGGATTCGGTTTTGCTCTTCTATCAGATCTAGGAAGCGATGAACGAGGACGGGTTCGGCCGTCTCCGTACTCAGTATCCATTCAACCAGCCATTCGTTCGGGACAACTATGCGGGTGACTCCGGAATTTGGAGCAGATTCTTCACCGCTTCCAACTCGGCCTCATAGAAACCCCTTAACCCACCCTTCACCTGCCCCTTTGGCGAAACTTCGCAGCGCTCAAAGTCCGTTTCGTACCGCTGGCGCGAAACGTAGTAGATGGCGACATCCTCTGGCTGCACCTGACCTTTAGCCACCAAGCCTAACAAGAAAGTCACAAGGTGCTCGCTATGAGTTGAAATAACGAAGTGCTTTCTGAGAATTGGGAGAGGTTCTTTCACAGTGTTCACGAGATGCTCGACGAATCTAGCGATAGCTGACGGGTGAAGATGAATCTCCGGCTCTTCGATACAGACTACTTCTGTCCCGTCCCTATGAATCTTGGCTAGCAAAAATACGAGCTGATTAGTACCGAATCCCTCGTTGACCAATTCTGTCGTCATCCCAGTCTCGCGATTTCGAGTCTGGAGAAACGATGTCGCAGTGCTGGGGGGCGTAAAGACCACAAGGTTTCTGTTGAGGATCGCTTCTAGCGCGTGGTCAACCCTCCCAAGGAGATCGGAGTCCGAAGAAAGAATCGTCGCAATCTCGTCTTCAGTCAGTAGCTGAGCGGTTACGGGTGCTGCTGCGTACACCGGCTTCGTGAATCCGCGCCGCAGCGGAACAATATCTACTCTGCGGACCTCTTCAACTGGCAGAGTCAGGAGAGCCGAAACTTCTTTGACCGTTTCGTCGGGTTGCCCATCGGCAGGTGCAACGTTAGGAGCGAGGCCATTCCAACTGAGCTGGTAAGACCGACCCTTGTACTCGAAAGTAGCCGAAACGGCACCTGCTAGGGCATAGGGAAACGTAACTTCAAGTGACGCTCGAAGGGTGAGCGGAGTATCGAGCGCAAGTTGGAGAGTTCCTCCACGTTTCGCAAGGTTTATATCGTACTGACCCGAGAATTGCTTTTCTGGATCGCCCGAGTGAATTCCAAAGTGAATCTCGGAACTCTCGTCCTTCATGAACACCGCAGGCTTGAATCCGCCTAGGTTCAGAAAGCCAAGATTAAAGAAGCTGTCGAGGGGCTGATTCGGATTACTTATGACATTCTTCGCGGTAACGAGGGCGTACATCACGGTTGATTTGCCCGCATTGTTTGCACCCGTCAATATGGTGATGGGCGCGAGCTCAAGCTGAGCGTTCCGAATACCTCGGAAATTTCGCAGAGTCAGCCGTTGAATCATAAAGGGAAAGGTAGGATACCATACCGCCGTGATTGGCGCTGGGCTGCCCTTCGTCGCCAACCTTCACATTTTTGGTGGTAGCCCCCGGGGGGGCATACCACCGAAAAGGGTCTTGCACCCCGTACCGGGCTGAGGCGAACCTAAGCTCCTCGCAGTGAGCAAGCCTTTGGGGATCACTCCACTAGATCTTGAACACCTTCTCGTGGCACAGTTTCGCCAGCGCCTGCTGCCTGGCGTTGATCTCTGACTGGGTCCATTGTGTTGCCCCTCGAAGGATCGGATCCATGGGAACCTTCTCCTTCTCGAGGAGTGCTCGCTTCTTCGTGAACGCCTTGTTGGCTAGCGCCGTGTTCAACTTCTCTGGGACGAGGATGAGGTTCCCTATCGCTGCCACCGTCTCCGCAGAGAGTCCGCTCTGAGCCGGGGGATTCTGAGGAGCGATGTGCTCGATACTCATCCGATCGTAGTCAACGGCAGCTCCCTTCCGGAGCGCCCCGTCGAGGCGGCGAAGGATGTACCGAACTAGAGGCCCCTGCTTTGTAGCTTCCTCCGAGTACCGCAACTCCAGAAACCCCGCTTCAAATTCCGCCAGTGTCGGCACTCTCTCGCGAAGCTTACCGAGGAACTCCTTAAGGACCTGCTGCTTCGTGTTCTTGTTCGCAGAATCGCAGAGCTGCCGCGCGCCAAGCGCGTACATCTTGGCGGTACCCCCGCCAGTACGTTGCTGGGTTACCCCGGTGAACTGGAGATGGAAGTCTTCCATGGAACGGAGAATGATCCTTGCCTGCCTTAGGGTGAGATCCTTGGTGAAGTAGTCGCGCAGAATCGCGAGAAGCATGGGCACAGGCTGAACGACCCGATGCAGGTTCAGGGCGCGGATAGATTCACGAAGTTCACGCTCTTCCTTCCTCCATTTGTGCCACTCGGGCTCAAACAGCGTGCGATAGATCCTCGCGTCTTCGGAGAGCGAGTCGAGGAATGCTTTGGCTGTGGTCTTGGTGATCACGTGCTTCAGTTCCTTGAACAGCTTCTTCTCGGTGGTATAGAGGTGTCGGGAGAGCCAGAAGTGGTGAAGAAAGCGATTGATGTCGATCTCGGCCGTTGAAGCGGCGAAAAGCTCGAGGATGGCGTTCCACTTCTCACGCGTCGCATCAACCCCCTTGTTCGTTGGCTTCGTTAGACGCGCGAGATGGTTCTTCACCAGGTCGGATACAGTAAGGTCTTTGCCTCGCGTGTTGAGGGTCTCGAAGATGAGATAGGCGTCGTCCTCGTTCGTAAGTTCGATGAGAATCAGTTGAAGGCGGAGAGCCTTGTCACGAATCGTGAGGAGCTTGCTCTTCTTGGCATCGGCCTTCTTCGGCTCGGTGAGCGTCTGGTCTGCGTCAATCCCTGTGAGCGTGCTCTGGATCTGATTCCGGAGGAACTCGTAAGCGGCCTTGAGGGCCTCCTCCTCCGGACCCAGTGATTTCGACAGCTCCGCTGCGCCGTACTTCTGAATGTGCTCCTGGAGAAAGGGATATGACGTCTCCGTCTGAAGCACGTACTGGTTCTGATTGTTGATGTCAGGGCGTTCAATGAGCTGCTGTACGCCGGTGGCGAGAGCCCTGTGCCCAAGCGCATCGAGGTCGTCGCGCACTGCTGCAAGAAGAAGTGTCAGGGTAGTAAGGCGCTGCTGGCCGTCGACCACAAAGAGGGGTTCGTACGGCGACTTAGATTTGTAGACGACAAATGAACCGATGAAGTAATCAGGGTCATCTGCCGTAACGGCGTCGTTCCAGAAATCTTCGACGTTCTCGCGGTCCCAGGAGTAGGGGCGCTGAAATCGGGGGATTCGGTAGAACGCGCTCTTGAGGAGTTTCTCAACTGTCTGATCAACAGGCTTGATTTCCAATCAGCAGACTCCTTGGCCAGAGCGTGGTTTCACCCGGCCCAACGTGATCCATCTTGGACTACGTTGTCCGGTTGCATAGGTCGTCCAGCGCGACGCATGCTCGGGCCGGGATTCGGCAGAACACGCACCATCTCGCTCGTCACGATAATACCGCGACGCCTGCAAGCTATCACCCGATTGGGCCCATCTCGAGATTCCAGCGCGGACTTCCGGGCCAAAGTATTTCATTCTGACACGGCCCTCCGCGGCCCCCGCCATTCCGTATAATTAGCATTTTGGGCGGCACGGACGCGTATGGGTTTCTGAGCTAGGAGGCGTCAGAGGCTCGGTCTTCGGAGGATGTCCGGTGCTGAAGCTCATCTGGGCGGCGGAGCGGTGCGAGGGGCGAACTGCGGCAATTGACTCATTCGGCGCCTCGCTGTCCCGCCGGCCCGCGCGCGCGGGGGTCTATTTAAAATGCCAGCTCAGCCCGACCAGCGCCAACGGGATGTCCACGGTGCTGCTGGCCTTGAGCTTGATGGGGGTGCCGGCGAAGTTGGCCCCGGTGTCCTCGACGGTGAAGGAGTGATGCGTCCAGCGCAGCTCGAGGAAGCCGCCCAGGTTCTTGGTGAAAAACCACCGGCCGCCCAGCTTGAGCTGGGGGCCGAGCGAATAGTCGGTGTCATTCATCCGGAATTGGGCAAAGGAGGTTGTGGCCGTGACGTCCACATCGGTCTGGATCACGGCCGCGCCCGCGCCGAAATAGAGCTGCAGCCGCCCCTCGGGGACTTGCTCACTGGGCAAGAGGCGATAGTTCCAGACGGCGCTCAGCGCCACCACGGTGAAATCCACATCGCCGCCATTGGTCACGACCAGCGCGGTGCCGGCCGAGGGGCTACTGGCCAGCCGCGTCTGCCGCTTGAGCCCCGGGCTGAGATGATAGGCATCGAGCTCGGCCGCCACGCGGGGGATGAGCTGATAGCCCACGAGGCCGCCATAGACGACCGAGTCGCCGAAGCGGGCATTGCTCACGCGGAAATGATCCGTGGCGCCGGTGGTGGGGAAGCTCCGGACCGCATCCACGCCGTGCTCGCTCGAGGGGATGCCCGTGAGATAGAGGCCCAGATAGGGCTGGGCCGTCGCCAGACCGGGCAGGCAGAGCAGGGCCAGCCACGGCAGGGCCAGCAGCCAGAGCGAGCGGCCTTTCATGCGCGCATCCTCGTTATAGGGGGGCGGCCCGCCGGCGGTCGGTGGGCAGTGGGTGGAGCCTAGAGGATGGGGGGCGGGGCTGTCAAGATAACGGCGCATTATGCTGCATACGCTTGCCTTTCCTGCTCCCCCGCTCCAGACTGCCTGGAGGAGGATCGGCCATGAAACGCGCGCTCAGGGTGCTGACGGTGGCCGTCGCGCTGCTTGGACTGGTAGCGGTGGCGCAGGCGCAGGACTGCCGCGAGCTGACGAAGCTGCCGGCCGGCGGCAGTTGGGCCGAGTGGCGGACGCACGACAATGCGATCCGGGTCGCCGTGCTGCCGCCGGAGACGCGCCAAGGCAAGCCCTATGTCCGCATGGAGACGAAGATCACCGAGGGCGGCCAGGTGATGATCATGCAGGGGCTGGCGCCGGCCGATCGGCTGGAGGCCACGGAAGAGGTGATCATCAAGCAAGGCACGCAGCCCGCGATGCGCCTCCCCAAGGAAATGATCCAGGTGGGACGCGAGCTGGCCGGCAAGGATCCCTCCCGCACGACCTGCACCGCGGGCATGAAGCTGGTGGGCCAGGAGACGGTGACCGTGCCGGCGGGGACCTTCGCGGCCGCCCATTTCAAGGATGAGCAGACGGGCTATGACGTCTGGCTGAGCCAGCAGGTGCCCTTCGGCATGCTCAAGCTGCGGCTCGGCCCCGATGAAGAGATCCTGCTCTCCGCCTACGGCGCCGGCGCCACCAGCAGCATCAGCGAGACGCCCGTCGAGATGCCGCGGCAGTGAGCGCGCCGGGTCGTTTCCTTGCTGGTCAGCCGCTGATCGGGTACCGTAGGAGACCTATGCGGACGCGATTGGGCTTGATCGTCGCGCTGCTGGCCAGCCTGGTGCTGCTGGCGCCGCTGGCCTATGCCGATCCACCCGATCAGGTATGGCTCGGCGGCCTCTACGACGGCGACGATCAGGACGACGCCCTTGCCCTGGTGACATTCGGATTTCACGGACTCGCCGCCACGTGGGTCGAGATCCAGCCGCCGACTTTAATCCTTGTCGCACGGGTTCCGTCACACGCGCCCAGCGCGATCCTTGGCGCTGAGCCCGACCTCTTCCACGATCGCTCCCCTCCCGCTGTCGATCTCTCCTCGTAGCAGGTAGATCCGGCGGCTCTGCCGCCACCTCGCGCTCAACCCTGCTGAGGGGCGGCGTCTGCCCACATCGAGGCGATCTGACATGAGAGGGACCTAATGCGCTTGGCCCGAATCGCGCTGTTTGTCTGCGGGGCTGCTCTGTTCATCGCGCTGCTGATCCACATCGGGCCGGCGGTCGTGCTGGCCTTCTTCGAGGAGCTCTCCTGGCGTCTGCCCGTGATCCTGCTCTTCCCCTTCTGCCTGATGACCATCCTCGACGCGCTGGGGTGGCGCTTTGCCTTTCAGCGCGATCGCGTGCCCTTCGGCGCGCTGCTCTCGACGCGGCTGGCCGGGGAAGCCTTCAACGTGACCACGCCCACCGCCTCGGTGGGCGGTGACATCGCCAAGACCACCATGACCATCGGTCAGGTGTTCTTCCTGCTGCTGGGGCTGTTGGTCGCCTGGCCCACCCTGCAGACGGGCTCCTCCCTGCTGCGCGCGATGCAGTGGATGCTCGGGCTCGAGTGCCTGGCGGCGGTGGGCTTCGTGACCGTCCAGGTGGTGGGCGTGATGGATGGCGCCGGACGCATCCTCCAGCGCTTGCGGCTCTTCGGCCGCCACGATGGGGGACGCGCGCTAAGACAGATGGACGAAAGCCTCGCCCAGTACTATCGACACAAGTCCGGTCGCTGTTTGCTGTCGATCGCCTTTCATTTCGGCGGGTGGGCGCTCGGCGTGCTCGAGGCCTATATCATCCTGCACGCGCTGGGCTTCGGTATCTCTCTCGCCACGGCCACGGTGATCGAGGCCTGTGAGACGGGCGTGGGCTTCGCCGCCTTCCTGATCCCGGCGCGGCTCGGCGCCATGGAAGCCGGTGATGTCGCGGTCTTCACGCTCCTGGGTCTGGGGGCGCCGGCCGGGCTGGCCTTCAGCCTGATCCGCCGGCTGCGCGGGCTGGTGTGGACGGGCCTCGGCTTCGTGGCGCTCTCGATCATTCGATCGCCGGCGCTGCCAGCCGTGGCGCTCGGGCCGGAGGCCTAACGGCCGTGTGCGGCATCGCGGGGTTCCTGGCGCCTGAAGGCGAGCGCGCCGACAAGCGGCTGCTCGAGCGGATGATCGCCACGCTCCGCCACCGCGGACCGGATGCCGAAGGCTTCCATGCGGAAGGCCGGCTGGCCCTGGGCGTGGCGCGGCTGCGCGTGATCGATCTGGAGACCGGCGATCAGCCGATCGCCAACGAGGACGCCTCGGTTCACGTCGTTCTGAACGGCGAGATCTACAATCACGCGGCGCTGCGCGCCGAGCTGACCCGCCGCGGGCACCGGTACACCACGCGCTCGGACACGGAAGCCATCGTGCACGCCTGGGAGGAGTACGGTGAGCACTGCGTGGATCATCTGAACGGCATGTTCGCCTTTGCGCTCTGGGACGGGCGGCGGGAGGTATTGCTGCTGGCCCGCGACCGGATGGGCGAGAAACCCCTCTACTATGCCCTGGCGCAGGGCTGGCTCGTGTTCGCGTCGGAGATCAGGGCCATCCTGGCGCATCCGGCCGTGAGCCGCGAGCTGGATCCGCACAGCGTCTCGCGCTACCTCGCATACGATTTCGTCCCCGACCCTTACACCATCTTCCGGGGAATCGAGAAGCTCGGGCCCGCCCATGCGCTTACGGTGAGCCATGGCAAGATCGCGATCTCGCAGTACTGGGACATCACGTTCCGGCCGGAGCCGGCCCCGGACGAGGCCACGTGGCGGCAGGAGATCCGCGCGCGCCTCGACGAGGCGGTTCGCCTCCGCATGGTCAGCGACGTGCCGATCGGCTGCTTTCTCAGCGGGGGCATCGACTCCACCGCTGTGACGGCCACCGCCGCGCGCCAGCGCGTCGGCATCCGCACCTTCTCCGTGGGTTTCGCCGAGGCGCGCTACGACGAGCGCCCCTTCGCGCGATTGGTGGCCGAGTGCTACGGCACCCGCCACGAAGAGCTGGTGGTCTCGGCCGACGACGCGCTCGCGCTCTTGCCCCAGCTCGGCGGGCTGATGGACGAGCCGCTGGCCGACATGAGCTTCGTCCCGCTACACCTCCTCGCTCGAGCCGCCAAGCGTAGCGTCACCGTGGCCCTGACCGGCGACGGCGGCGACGAGCTCTTCGCCGGCTATCCCGCCATGGCGGCCGACTGGTGGCATCGCGGCTTCGCCCGGCTGCCGCGGCCGGCCCTCGATCTGCTGAGCGGGGCCGCGCGGCATCTCCCAGGCATGCCGGAAGGGCTGGGCGAGTTCCTGCGCGCCCTCGAGTACCCGCCCAATGCGCGGAATCAGGCGCTCCTGGGCGGCTTGGCCGCCGAGCGCTCCAGGGCGCTGCTCTCTCCCGCGATGCGGGCAGCGCTTGGAGATTTTGAGCCCTACGGCAACATCGAGGATGTGCTCGCCGGCTGCCCGAGCGCGGATCTCGCAGACCGGCTGATCTACCGCTACTGCAAGCTCTATCTGGCGGGGCAGAACCTGGTCAATGCCGACCGCGCCAGCATGGCGGCGAGCCTCGAGCTGCGCGCGCCCCTGCTCGACCACAC
>WNGF01000091.1_pt1 | contig 149911 bp, 136 predicted proteins | sample 5400641 | NCBI WGS metagenome assembly WNGF01 (sample SAMN13153371, study PRJNA577476) | soil metagenome | isolation source: 80 cm soil or saprolite under grassland replicate 2 | place: USA:California | collected 2016-06-15 | reverse complement strand
CTGACGAGATTCGCGCCAAGTTCCGGGACAATGCGGGCCGGTCGCTTTCGAGGAAGACCGTGGCGGAACTGGAGGCGATGATCGGATCACTGGAAACCCTGCCCGATGTGGGGCGAGTCATGAAGCTCTGCCGCCGGATGGCGCCCACACATCGGATCCGGTGACCGCACGTCGCGTCCCGACGGTGACCGCGGCGATTCAGGTCCTTCGCCACATCAAGGACGCCGTCGACGCGCACACTACCGCGGCACGGTAAACGAAAGCCTCAGGAGATAGCCAACCGCTCACCGGCGGCAGCGACACGGCCACCGCCGGTGAGCAGCCAGCTCGCCTATCGCGGCTGGGGAACGATCCGGATGTACGGCTTCGGCGCCCTCCAGCCACCTGGGTACGTCTGCTTGGCGCGCCGGCGCCCGCCCAAAGACCTTGACGTCTCGTCCCGGGGCAGGGTAGAGCTAGGCCCTATGGTGGTTGCCTAGCATGGAGATCGGGCTCTTCACCGAGTTCCACTGCCCGGCCGGAATGGACGAGACTCGGGCCTTCGACGAGTCGCTGGCCCAGATGACGGCGGCGGCACCGCTAAGTTATCGTTTGATAACTTAAGGCCCCGGCGGGCACGGCAGCGGCGCCGCGTGCAAGCCGGAGGGATCGGCCGATCCTTTCGTCGACAGGCCGGATTTTCCTGATCTCCCGCATCTAACTGGAGACACGCAAATGGCGAATTTCGGTATGGTGGGACTGGACTGGCAACAGCGCATCAACTGGGACCGGCTGCGCAAGTACCGCCTGGAGCGGGCGCGCGAGCGCATGAAGGCCCACGGCCTGGGCGCGATGCTGGTCATGTACGACGAGAACGTTCGCTACGTCACCAGCACGCTCACCCCGGGCTGGAACAAGCTCAAACCCGGGCTGCGTTACGCGCTGCTGTGCGGCGACGACGCGCCGGTGCTGTTCGAGCAGGGCGACATCGGGGCTCAGATCGAGCGCCATTCGCCGTGGATCCCAAAAGATCACGTGCGCTGGTCCTACGCCTGGATCAAGGGCGCGGCGGGGCCGGCGTCGATCCAGCAGGTGACGAAGTTCACCAACGCCATTATTCAGGAAATGAAGAAGGCCAACGTCGGCGGGATGAAGCTCGGCGTCGATTTTGTCGACATCAACATGGTCCAGGTCTTCAAGGACAAGGGTATCGACTGGGTCGACGGCATGACGCCGATGATGGAAGCGCGCGCAGTCAAGAACGTCGACGAGCAGGAGTGCCTGCGCATGGTCGGCGCGATCGGCGATGCCGCGCACTGGGAGACGATGAAGTTCCTCAAGCCCGGCCGCACCGAGAACCAGGTGACCGCGCATATCATGGAGTTCCTCTACAACATCCCGGGCATAGAGGACGTCGAGGACGTGATCGTCTCCTCGGGGCCGAACACCTGGCCCAACTGGCGCAACTTCTCCGACCGCATCATCAAGCCGGGCGACATCGTCTTCATGGACCTTGCGGCGCTCACCTGGAACGGCTACAAGTCCTGCTACTACCGCACGTATTGCGTGGGCAAGGAGCCGACGCAGGAGCAGAAGGACGTCTACGCGCTCGCGCTCAAGTGGCTCTATGATTCGATCAAGGCGGTGACGGTCGGTACCACCACGCGCGAGATCGCGTCGAAATGGCCGTCGGCGAAGGAAGCGTGGGGCTACGCGGAGGAAGATCAGGCTGCGGCCAACCTGTGGGGCCACGGACTCGGGCTGGCACAGTACGACCCGCCGGTGATCTCGCGCATCTGGTCACTCGACCATCCCGTGGAAATCAAGGAGGGCATGGTGTTCGCGCTCGAGACCCAGCACGGCAAGATGCACCAGTGGGGCGTGCGCATCGAAGAGATGCTGATCGTGCACAAGGACAAGGTCGAAATCATTTCCAACTTCCCGGTCGAACAGATCACCGTCGTCGATCCGATGCCGGGCTATTCGACGCTCGCGGGTCGATGAACGGTCGAACACAGGCCTGCGGATAAAAATGGGAGCAAAGACCCGCACGGCGGTACTCGACGCTCCACGGAAGTTCGGAATTGGCGACCGGCCGATGCCGGTCGCCGCTTCCGGCGAGGCGGTGGTCCGGATCGCCGCCACCGCGGTCTGCCACACCGACCTCTCGATCTACACCGGGGAGCATCCCGGTGTCCGCTATCCCGTGATCATGGGGCACGAGTCCACCGGCACGATCGAGTCGATCGGGCCGGGAGTCGCCGGTCTCGCGCCCGGCCAACCGGTCATCATCAATCCCATCATCTCCTGCGGGCACTGCGATTCGTGTCTGCGCGGCGCAGAGAACCTTTGCCGCAGCGCGGGACTTTTCGGCCGCGAGGTAGAAGGCTCCCTGAGCCAGTATGTGCACCTCGACGCGCGGTACGTGTACACCCTTCCTCCTCAACTTCCCCTTGCCGAGGCGACGCTCATCGAGACGCTCGCGACCGTGCGCCACGGGCAGGAGCGGGCCGGCCTCCGGGCCGGGGAGTCCGTGGTGGTATTGGGTCAGGGTACCTCGGGCTTGCTGCACACGCGGCTCGCCGTTCTTGCTGGCGCGGATCCGGTGATCGCGGTGTCGCGCACAAAGTGGAAGCTCGACATGGCGAGCCGCATGGGCGCTCATCACGTGCTCGACGTCAGCGCGGAGAACGCCGTGAACGAGGTGCTGCGCCTGACCGGGGGCTCGGGCGCCGATGTGGTCATCGATACCGCCGGCGGCGCCACCACCCTGATGTCCGGCATAGACATGCTGCGGCCCGGCGGCCGTCTGGTTCCCTACGCCGTGAGCCATGAGTGCTGCACCGGGTTTACCACCTTTCCCATCTACTACAAGGAAGTGACCATCGTCGGTTCGCGGGCGCTGATCGCGCAGGACATGGCGCCTTCCATCGATCTTGTGGCCTCGGGCAAGATCGACGTCTCCGGCTTCGTGAGTGCGACTTATCCGCTGGATCACGCGGCCGAGGCGTTCGAGGAATACGAGCGCAACCCGGGCCGCATTCTGCGCATCGTGATCAACTCCGCGGCTTGAGAAGCGGCAGCGAAGCGAACCCCATGGAATCCCTAGTGATCCCGCTCACCGCCGCCGAGGCGACCGACGCCGCCCGGGTCGGGCCCAAGGCGGCGAACCTCGCCGCCCTTGGTCACGCGGGGCTGCCGATTCCCGAGGGCTTCTGCGTCGATGCCGACGCCTACCGCATGCAACTGGCGGCGCTGGGGCTCGAAGCGTCCGCGCGTGGCGCCTTCTCGGCCGAAGATTCCGCGCAGGCGCGCCGGCACGCCCTCGACATGAAGCTCGGCCTGATGGACCGACTCATCGCGCCGGCGGTCATCGAGCCGCTGCTGGCCGCGTCGCGGGCGCTGGCGCAGAAAACCGGCGCGCCGCTCGTGGTGCGCTCATCCGCGCTCGTCGAGGACCGCTTCGGCTCCAGCTTCGCGGGCCAGTTCGAGAGTTTCCTCGGCCTGGAGAATGAAACCGAATTCATCACCGCGGTGTGCGCCTGCTGGGCGGCGCTGTGGTCGACGCGCGCGCTGCGCTACATGGCCACGCATGATCTCGATCCCGCGGATACCGCCATGGCCCTGCTGGTGCAACCGCTGGTTGCAGCGCGCGCAGCCGGCGGCGGCTTGAGCCAGACGGCGGACGGCGGCATGCTGATCAATGCGACCCCGGGTCTGGGCGCGGCCATCGCCCAGGGCGAAGTGGTTCCCGACTGTTACGTGCTCAACCGCGACGGCTCGCTCAAGGACTCGCAGTCGGGCCGCAATTATCACCGTCTCAGTTGTGCCCACGGCATGAAATCCATCTCCCGCCCGCTGTTTGCCGCGCGCTGCCTGGACGACGCGCAGGCAGCCGAGCTCGGGCGGCTGATGCTGCGCGCGGAGGGAGTCATCGGCGGTCCCGCGGAGATCGAATGGGCGCTCGATGATGCCGGATTCAAGCTGCTGCAGGCGCGTCCGCTGCACAGGGAGCCGGCCACGGTGCCGGATGAAATCTGGTTGCAGCACCCGCGGCTCAACGGGCATCCGGCGGGGATCGGCTGGGGCACGGGACGCGCCTGCGTGGTGAACTGCGAGTGCGAGCTTGCGCGTGTGGCGCCCGGCGATGTCCTCATCACCACCGTGGCGGGTCCGGCGCTGGGCGCCGTGCTGCAGCGCGTCGCCGGCGTGGTGGCGGAACTCGGCGGCAGCACTTCGCACCTGGCGTCGCTTGCGCGCGAGCGCGGCGTGCCGATGGTCCTCGGCGTGCTCGACGCGACCCAGCGCATCCCGAACGGTTCGATGGTGGCCGTGGACGGAGTCGCCGGCGTGGTGCGCTGGATGAACTGACAGGTTGCTGCATGGCGACCGGCCGAACCAGGGGAGCACGCACCTCTGGGTGGTGGTAACCCAAACGTCGTCGGTTCAAATCCGACCCCCGCAACCAAAAGATCCGAGGGGTTAGCGGATGTCAGAGCCGCTAACCCCTTTCGTTTACCCAGGAATTACCCAGGAAATGGGTCCAGAGTGGGGAGCAAGTTCGCATCGCACGTGCTCGCCGCGACGCCCAGTTAGGACCGGCGGACGCTTCATCCGGCATGGTCGGTACTTCCTCCTGCAGCTCGCAGAGAGCCCCTTGACATCACGCCTGCTTGGACGGATTCTCGGCCCCATCGAGCGAGCCGCGTGGCAGCAGCGTCGGGACGCCACGCGGAGGTGATGAGGGAGACTGCCCCCACTCACTCGGCCTCAAGACGGGAGGTGACGACCGCTCCTTACCGAAAATCCTGGTCGGCCTCCGCCCGAGCCGAGAGACCCAAGCCTGCTCAGTGGCATCCTAGCCAGGCACAGCACCCTCGTCAAGCGGCCGCATCGACTCAATCGTCCATCTCTACTCCGACTCTACGGTCTTCGAGCCCTGAGGCCTCTGGACATCGCTACCGCAATCGGTCGTCGCAGAACCGCTTGAGGCAGTGTGCGAGCGCCTCGGGATCGATGTGGTGTCGCTCCAGCAAGCCACCCAGCACTTCCCGTTTCAGCAGGCAGGTCAGAAGCTGGCATAACCACTCGTCCCGCTCGCGCGGATCGTCCTTGCTGGACGGAGGCGGATTGTCTCCTCCTCTCCAGACCGCGCCGGTCAGGAGCTGTTCGCGCGTGAACTGGCGCTTGCGCAGTGTCACCCCCTTTGCCAGGACCCGGAAGTGGTAGACGCCCGCCAGCTTCGCCGGCACCTCCACTTCGAACACGCCAGGCTCGATCTCCGGTAGTGCCAGAACCGCCTGCGTCTGGTCTGGGCGCACGAGCTCGGCACGAACGAGCGCCCGATTGTGGACCTGCAGCCCGTACTCGGTGATCGCCGCCCGGACGATCAGCGTGGCCCCCGGCTCGTTGCCGGTCTGAAACAGCCGTGCCCGCATGCGCAGGTTCGAGTAGGAATGCACGTTGAGGCTGTACCGCAGCCCATGCACGGCGGAACCGGTGGGCACATGTGACCGAACATCGGTCCGCCGGTGACCTCGGGTCCGGACTTGCAGCACCGCGTGCCACACACCCGCGCGGTATCCCGTCCCCTCCACCACGATCGGGAATGTCAACCGGTAGTACGCGACGTTCGTGCCGAAGGTGTGTGAAGCCCCCGGCGTGCCGTTGGCCAGCGGGGGATCGATGACGCGCCCATCCGGCGTCTCCAGCGTGAAGTGAACCGCGTTCGGCGCCGGCGTGAGCAGGATCACATCGCTCCCGATGTCCGCTTCGTTCAGCACGAACGGGATACGATGTTTGTCACCGAGCTTCAGCCAGCCTCCCGGATCGGTCACGATTTCTTCGTTGCTGACCCCGGCCAGAATCTGCAGGAAATACTTGTTCAACCGGAACAGGTCATCGTTGCCGAGCGCTCCAGTTAGGAGGAGATAGCCCTCATGGTTGTTGCAGAGCTCGGTCAGCGCCGCCGGTTGGACTTCCTGCGCCGTGCCCAGCCCGATGGCGAACACCTGCTCGGTCGTGATCAGGTCGGTCACCTCGCTGATGTACTTCCCGGCCGTCTCGTGGCCGTCCGTGAACACCAGGATCGCCCGCTGATCGTAACCTGCGGCGGCGGGGGTTTGGAGCAGGTCGTGCGCCTTCTCGACCGCGTCGCCGATAGCGGTGTTGCCCATCGGGTTCGGCGCATGCGTCGTGATCAGATTCTTCAGATTGGTACGGGTCAGGTCGTCGAACGGATTCTGCGGTGGTGGACCGAGTGGACCTGTGACGCCGATCACGTCGTACGCATCGTGATCGAAGCTACCGATGCCGATCGCGTTGCCTTCCTGGATCACGTCGACGAACGGGGGCGCCGAGTACTTCAGGACGTCGATGCGATGGGGGAGCGCGTCGATGCCCGACTCGAAGTTCATGCTGTTCGACTTGTCGAGCATCACGACCACCGCCACCGAGGGGCGAGGAATCACGTTGCACGAGATCGGCACTACGAAGTCCTGGTTGATCGCCGTGCAGTGCACCGTGACCGTGCCTGTGGCCACGTCGCCGGCGGTGGTGCCCGTGTAGGAGATCCAGAGGTGCGCCTTCGCGAGGGTGAAGTCCGACGTCGACGGCACCGTATCGGTGGTCCCGAGCGGCGTCCCGAACGCCGTGCCGGGCGGTCCGCTCACCACCGCGGGTCCACTGGTGATCTCGAACTGAATGTCGCCGCACGCCAGCACCGAGAGGACCACCGCGCGTACCGTCGTCTCGCCTTCGGGCACGTCGTTGAAGGTCAGGGTGGGCGTCTCCAAGGTGACGGCGGGCGGGAACGTCGGCAGCGTGTCGTAACACGGCGGCCGGACCACCGAGGTGTGTTTGTAGTTCTTCACCACCTGCTCGTTTTCCGGGGGAGCCCATGGCCTCACTGTGGGCGGCGCACCCGACCAAGGCTCGATGTTATTGTCCAATACCGAGGGAGACACGCCATCAGTCCCGTACACGGTGGTCGGCTCGAGCCGTTCTGGGTGTCCTGGGGCTGTCTGCCACATGGCAAACAGCCGATCCACATTCGAGTGGAGTAGGAAGACAAACGGATCACGGAAAGAAATGTGCGTCCCCCCCATTGCGACAAAGCCGTGCATAGCGTCGTGCACGATCTTCAGGCGCGCCCACATCGTTGGGTAGTCGGGGGCGCTGATGATGTCGTTGTCCTCAGTCACCGAGGCTGGAGAACCGGCCACGTGTCTGGAGACGGTGTCCGGTGGGTCCGCGGGATTGCTAGAACTATCTCGGTCGGGAGATGCGCCGGGAACATAGAATCCGTCATTTCGCCAAGGAGCCGTCGCGTTCTGCCAGGGCGGACCAATAGCCTGGCTCGTCGGGCCGCCATACCCCATAAAGGCCGGGGTGAACAGATTCAGATTCCCGGTTGTTCCTCCACCGAGGTTCGCGTTGGGGATGTTCCTCGGATCTTGTGTCCAATCCCAGTAGTGCAGAGACAATTGCGGGTTGATCTGCCGCAACATGTATTCCAGCCTGTTCACAAGTTCGCGGTGCCACGGCACAAACTCAGGGGTGCCGTGAACATGCGTTGCCTGGTGGATTTCGTCTTCTTTAAACCACCAGGTCACTCCGCCAGGAGGGCTGTCCGAACGCGAGCCAGGAAAGAACCGTCTGTTCAATTCGAGAAAAGCATCGCGCAGGAAAGCTCTCTCTGAAGGATCAACGTGCGCGATGTTCCTACGAATTCCGTCTCCGAGTGCCATAACGTACTCTCACCGCGTGCGAGGCTGGCCAAACATGTCTTCGAACCGTAGAGGTCCTGGATCCGGAAAGGGTTTGACCCTGATCAGCTCGAAGTACCTGGGCGGGAGAATGTAAAAATTGTTTCGAGCTTTGACCCAAGCCGCTCCTAGCCCGATGTTATTGCTTCCGCGCGCAATCCACATATAGCCCCTCTCGCTGCCGTACCCCCCGGTTTCGCCCCATCCGGTACTCCAGGAATTTTTGATCAGCCACGCGCCTTTGTTGTCATCCCAGCCAATCAGGAGTACATCATGGTTGACGTTGTGGTACTTTTTGCCAGTATCCGTGTCCACCGGAGTCAGCGTGGCTGCCGCAACACTTTCGTTAAACACTGGAGATCCGGTCGTGTAAGCCTGGAACTTGCTGGTAGCAAGGACTGCGACGGCCAATGGACCATGCTCGCAGAGCGCCTGTTTCAAGGCATCGGCCGTTGGCAGACTGGTCTCGAAGCCGGCTGCTAATGGCGCCGACGGGACATAACCCCAGGCCACAGCCCGATAAGGGACCGGCAGACTGGTATTGCAGGTACCGTCCGTCCCCGTGTCCGGCGCACTGGCCTCAGTCGCGACGCCATCACTGATCATGTAATCGAAGACACCCGCATGCCAGCCCCCGCTACACGTGCCGGCATCGCTCCCACCCGCATCGACCGCGCAACTGACGATGTACTGCTCGGAGCCGTCGGTCGTCCAGCTATTCCGGATCAGATAACTCGCCTCCAACGCGGCCATGGAGGCGTATGCCCAGCAGTTCCCGCACTGTTGATCGCGAACACCCGTCACGGCGCCCACCTTGCGCCAATCAAATGACTTGCTCGTCGGCGAACACTTCGGCTTGATCAACAGTTCTGGCAAGATGAACTTGTCACCCATGCGCAACGCAAATTCGTCGCGCGCCGCCGCGTCTACTTCGAGTAGCTTGGCGGCCAGCTCGTTTTGCTTTTGCGCTCGGACCGCCAGGTCCCTAGGCACTTTGGTCCCGGCGAGCTCCGCGAGCCGGCGATCCAGAGCAGTCGTATAGCCGACTTCGAACGTGAGCCCCTGGGCTTTGATTTCCCGGCGCATCTGGTCGAGCCGCCGTTGAATCTCAGGGGGAGCGCTCTTCTCCCGTACTGCGTAGAAATCGTGGTCTCCAGGCAACCCACCACTCATGCTCGAACAGCTCGCCAACAGCAGTACGGCAATAGCCAGCCCTGGCACCTCGGAACGACGCCTGTATCGCATGAGCCAGTTATTCTCTTTCATGAGCGTCCTCCTTCCACCTACGTCAAGATCCCCGTCTTTTGCCACCCGAGGCGACGATCACTGGGCATAGACTTCGATCCTGTATGTCTTTTTGGGAGAGACGTCTTGTTCCCATGGGCGAACATAGTGCAGCTCGACCGTGCTGGCTCCTGATTGCTCGGACATGAACCGAAAGATCTTGTGAGCTGCGCTTCCTGGCTTCGATCTGCCGGCTATCTCCAGGTCCTCTCGGAGCAATCTGAGCTTCACCGTATCGCTTCTCACGAGTTTCCAGTCGTATCCGGTGCCGGGCACCGTCTCCAGACGGATCGTCAAGACAGCGCCCTTTGAAATCTTAATACTGCTCCCGTTTTCGAGTTCGGTAACGATGACGTCCTCCCGGGTCGTATCGGTGCTCGCCAAACTCCTAGGGGCCGTTTGAGAGCCGAGACAACCTGCTGCAATCAGCATCGAGCCCAAGATGACGCCTGGCGAGGGATACAGCGATCCGCCGGCCCGGGCGGCCAGCCGCTTCACCCACGCGACGCGCAGCAGCCTCCGAGTGACTGCCATTCTGGCCTCCCGGTGCGAGCTGGGATCCGCTCGGCGGCACTCGCGCACCTCCGAACCGAACCCCGGGCAGACAAGAAGATTAGGCGAGCCCTCTGGCGCGGGCTAGTAGTGTCTTGCCTATTTCTTGGTGTTTGTTGCCACCTTCAGCCGCCACAGAGGGTCGCGCTATCCGCGGTGTAGGGCACGTGCCGCGCACCGGCGACACACGCCCCGGATTCTCGCTCGAGACTGATTCTACGACTCGAGCCTGCTCTGATACTCACGCTACAGCACGTGACCGAGCGTCCTGCAGCCTCGGCGGCGACGAGCAGGAGCCTGTAACGCCCGGGATGCCGTGCGACCGCGCGGCGCGCACGTAGAAGGCGAGCAGCCCGCGGGCATACATGCCCAGCACGGCGCGGCACAGGGCGTGATCCCACGCTAGTCGGTAGCGCAGGCGATACAGCAGCGTCAAAACCCACTGGCGCACCGGTGTCGGTGACAGCAGCTCGTCGACCAGATACGCGGCGCGCTCGGCCATCGGGGTCTTGAATCACAGGGTGGGGGACTTCGGCACGCGTGAATCATAGACCCGCGGCGGGGCCGTGCGGCGATCCATGCGCTTCGCACGGGTTCCTCAACGGTGCGGCCCTGGTAGCCGCGCGCTTGCCGATCTTGGCGCTGCAGGCGACGGACTCGTGGACTACGCAACGCAGTAAGGGTAAGAAAGGGCTTGACCAGCCCGTTTGGGGCTGCCTAATATCATTTCCCGACTCGATTGTGTGTCTGAGTCTCAGGGGAGGCATCGATGCTCCTGATTCTCGCGACAGCTTTTCGACGCCTTCGTTGACCATGCAAATGGCCGGCGGGGGCGTTCGTGTTTTTCGGCCTGCATCGGGGGAGTCTAGTTTCTCGCGTGTGATTTGTACGAGGGGCAGTGGCGGTGGCAAGAAGTCAGCGCCGCAGCGTATCCTAGCAGTAGACGACGACGTGACCCTTCAGGACGTTCTCACATTTTTCTTGGGCAAAGCGTATGAGGTCAGGCCGGCGACGACGGGCGCGGACGCCCTTGCGAGGGTGCGCCACGAGCCCGTCGACCTCGTCGTCCTGGACTATCGGCTTCCGGACCGCACCGGGCTCGAAGTGCTGACCAAGCTAAAGTCTATTCGTCCGAGCCTCCCGGTGGTCATGCTGACAGGGTACGGCTCGGAGTGGATCTGTGCCGCGGCCTTCAAACTGGGCGTCGCCGATTACCTTCAGAAACCCGTGAACGCTGTCGATCTCGTCGGGGTCGTGCACCGGATTCTCCCGCCAGGCCTGGAAACAAATGATTCCTCGCGGGAGAGTCCAATGCTGAGAGGCTTGCACGCCCCACTGTGTACTCCTATCCAGAGGGCTATGGGAGTGATCCAGCAGCACTATTGGGAGCAACTACCTCTGTCCCTGGTAGCCCGTCAGGTCGGGATGAGCAAGTACCGTCTCTCCCATCGGTTCAGGGAGGTCCTGGGAGTCACTTTCCGCGATTACCTTCTGAGGGTGCGTCTCGAGCGAGCCAAGGTGCTCCTGGCCGCCGATCACGTCTCCATCTCCGAAGTGGCCCAAAACGTCGGCTTTGGTGACCTTCCGCACTTCGATAAGGTATTCAAGCGTTACACCGGTTTCAGCCCTTCCGCCTATCGATCTATGGCCCGAAGCCATAACAATAAGTAACAAAGATTTGACAAGACACTACTGGTCGCAGTTGAACCGGCGCTCTAGCGGACTAGTCGCCAGCGGCTGAGACGAGGCAACAATCAGGTTCTGTAGACGAAGCATCTCCAGTCCGAAGATACAAGCCTTATCAGGAGGGACACCGTCGATCTCCCCCCCCAAACGACGAGAACAACTAACTGATTTCCTTCACGCTCCTCGAGCCATCGCAGAGAGGCAAGAGTTGAGCCGATAGAGGACTCAACTGCAATACTTCTGTCTGCATCTCCGATGACTTTCGCGTGACAAGAGTGACCGATCGTGCTGGTGCTCGGTCGAGTCTCCCCTTTCTCCTGAGACACTGGATGATCTTCTTGTAGTCTGCGTCACTGTCGGAGCCGGAATATCACGCAGCGATCGAAAGTCCCTTGAAGCGGCATAACTGCGGTGGACGGTTCCGGTTCGATGCGTCGCCATCGGTGCTCAAAATGCCGCTCAACGGAGTTGGAACCGGATCCCGACGGGCCGATGATCTTGTACGATTGATCGTTCGGCATCAGCCAGGCGCGGTGTCTGACTACTGCATAATCTACTGCCTGCAAGTGGCATGAGCGTTCGTTGCCCTTTCATCTTCTCTGCGCGCGTTGGCAGCTCAGCGAACTTGGGTATTTGCCCAAGCTCGACAAAAGTTTCGTGCAATGACTCGGCCTCGCCATGCCCGGCCGATGGACAGCCTTTAGTCAGATCTAAGAGGCGGATCGGGTTGTGTCCCGGGTGTCTTAGGGGACTTTAGCCTTCATGTTTTAGTCGCGTCGCATTTCTGCTAGTCTTGTGATCTGAAGGACCCGACAAAAGTGGCGAACACGTGGCCGCGCCCAAACACGGGTTCGAATCCCGTTGGGGCCATCACGTCGAGAAGCACGTCGTGAACGTGCCGAAGACGGAGATTGATCGGCGAGAGCGCGCCTTAGATGGAAGCGGGCCACGAAACGCAGATCGCCGCGACGTTTCGTGCCACACGTGAACCACCCCTCGAACTCGGAACGATCGCAGGAGACGCCATTCACAATCTCAGGGTGCCCTTAGCACCACGAGGAACGTCATATGACTGAAGAGAACGATCTTAGGTTGCCATTGGACATCCCTTGGCAGCTGTTTTCCCGGCGTGGCCCCGATTCACCTGAAGATCCAACTTCACTCGCGACCTTCGTGTACATCCCCGTCCTGCCGGAGCTGGATGCGACGTATCCCGATGATCGCCTTGTGTATTTCAAGTTTACCGCGTCGGTGTTTCCGTTCCACCTGGATGTCCCCAAGGCGGCGCCCTTCGACCTGTTCGACGAGGCGTTCGCGCCGGTGTGGCGAATGGTCCTGGACGTCGAGATCACGCCGAAAAGACCGCCTCCGACTCCGGGCTTGAAGCCGTATTTCCTCTCTGCGGCCCCGGCTCGGCGGGCCGTCGTTGAAACCGGGGTTGTCGGTGACTACTTGACCGAGGGCGAAAGCGATGAGGTCGCGATAGGCCGAAGCGCCTCCCACCTGGTCGAAGGATTTCATTCCACCACGAAAACGCGAAAATTCGGCATCGGTGGCGCGTTGGGAGGCCTGGCCTTTGGCGTTCTGCCGATCGGGGGTGGCTTGTCATATTCGCGTGGAAGCACGTCCATCAGCGGCGGGCGCGAGGTGACCGAACAGCTCGACACGACGAACCGGCAGTCGAGCGAGGAGCGCAAAGAGCTGCTCAGCCACATGACGAACGTCAACAATGTGATGACACTGCTGAACGGGAGTCTCGTTGGAACCAACAGTCTGCATTTCTCGCTGTGGCCTCAGCCGCTCAGACCACTGAGCATCGATCCCAATGACGAGAACCTCTGGTACGCGGAGCTGCTGAAGCGCCGATCGAGTGGCATTGAGGGCATGCAGGATTTCTATGCGATTGCCGTCGTTCCGCGGGGAGAAGGCTTTTGCCTAACTGAGAATCTGCGTCGGGTATCGGTGCTCGAGCAGCCGTTGCCGGAACCTCCTGTGCAGCCATCCGTGCTCTTCGATAACTTCGAATTCAATCTGAACGACTTCGTCAAGGTCTTCGCGTATCTGTCGGGGAAGTACCCTGAGGGCACGCCGTTGGAAGAACTTGACGTATCGATCGAAGATCGACTGACTCCCGACCCGGCCGCGGTTCCCCCAATTCCGGCCTCGCATACCAGAGCGGCGCTGCAAGCCTGGTACAACGCGGTGGGAGCCGTGTGGATTCCGAACCCACTCCCTCCGCTGCCGGCGCCGTCGGGGCCGCTCGAGACCGTGGTGTTGAACGTCTGGGTGAATCAGGCACAAGGCGTCCTCGCTACGCTTCCGACCGTCGTCAAGATCGACGCAGTGCCGCGCCCGGTGGTTTCCGGTTGGACGTTCTCGAACACAGCGGCTCCCAGCATGTTTCGTCTGCACCCCCTTACGAATCCACCGAGCCTGCCCATCCCATACAAGTGGGTTCAGGACGTTTGGCTGGAGGCGGCGCAGTATGATTACGAGTCGCAGCTCGCCAAATCGCCATTGGAGCGCGGCACGGTCCTCATCGACGACCGTCAGGTCGATATCTGCGCGGACCTGGACGAGGAGGGGACGATTGGCAGAGTGACCACGACGGTGCCGGGTTCTCCCGGGGTCGGAGTCCTGCCTCCTTTCCCAGGCTCTGCGGTCTCCCGCCCCTGGGACGCACCGAGCGCTCGGGATCCGCGCACCAAAGGCCGGGGCATGGTGTCGGCGTGGGGAATGTTCGAAGCGCAGTTGGGGACTCGCATCTCCGGAGTATCAAAAGTCACCGCGGTTCCATTCAGCTTCCAAGATCCTCGCTTAGTGGAGATGTTCCTTCGGCGCGCCGAACGGCTAGCCACGGAGGACAAGAGAAACCAACCGCTCGGTGAGATCCGTCGGCGCTTTCGGCTGGCTGCGACGGACGTCCAGCAGCTCAAGAGCGGGGGGGTCACGAACCTTTCGTCCCTCGCCTCATCGCTTCTTGCGGCACTCGAGGTCGAACGCCTTCGCGTGCAGCCATTCCTTCGGGAGAGGGGGACTCAGGACCCGATCCGTTCACGCGCGCTAACCCCTGGACTCGCGCACGCGCTGATCCGTTCCATCGGCGTGGCGCTCGATGCCTTGTTCCAGAAGCATGACCGTATCCGTACGCGTCCTCGTCGTCACGTGCATCAGCGGGGCGACCGTCGCCGCAAGAAAGACTAGTCGCGCGCCTGAGTATGCGCCACACATTGTCTCGCCTGATCCTTGGCCCGATCGTGGGCCATACCGACGATAGCTCGACCCGAATCTGGATACAGGTCGGCGGGGATCCCGCTGATTACAGTCTTCGGATCCCAGGGCGTGGAGTGTTTCCTTTCGTCAGCACGGAGGGATCTGAGCTTGAGTTCGGCACCGCCATCGCAGTCGCTGATCGGCTGCGGCCAGAGCATCGGTATCGATACAGCGTTTTGTGGCGCGGTCACGTGGTGCCCCGAGGCCATGGATCATTTCGGACCATGCCGCGTCCCGGTTCGATGGCCGACGTTCTCTTCGTGAGTGTTTCGTGCAGCGATTGGAGGCGCGACGGCGCATGGCTGGAGCTGGAACAGTTCGTCGAGGACCAGCAACCACGGTTCATCGTGATGCTGGGCGACCAGGTCTATCTGGACTTTGGCAGCGATGCCGAGAGGATCTGGCCAACCCATCTGAAGACGTCACCAGAAAGACGCCGCCAGATCATGGCCGACCGGTATCGGGAGCATTGGCAGCGAGCGCCGATTCGCAGGGTCATGGCGACTACGCCGACCTATATGCTGTGGTCGGACCACGAAATACGGGACGGCTGGGGGTCATGGGCATCCGATAGTCCGACTTTGCAGGCCAAGTATGCGAACGGGGCCGCCATTGCCGCGCAGTACAACGCCTACTTTGAAGACGCTCGCAAGCTGTATTGGCATTTTCAAATGTGCCACAACTTCGCCACTCCAATCGCCGAGCCGTATGTGCCAGGCAGTCGAATGGCCATTCCAGTCCAGTTTCAGTGCGGCCGTCTCGCCGTCCTGATGCTGGATGACCGGGGCGACCGTGATCTCTGGCGGGAAGCGAACCGGGCACTGGGCGACGAGCAGTGGAACTTCATCGAGAACCAGTTTCTGCCGAACCTTCAGCCCGACATCGACGCGCTCGCGATCGTCACTCAGGGTCCCATCGTCGGCATGTCGCCCAACGGCGAGATCATGCGCCGTTTGGGCGATAGAGAGGATGATGTCGAATTGTTCAAGCGCGGGGACGCGCGAGGGCTGCTCGCGCTGCAGGCGCATAGCGATAGCACCGCGGACTACCTAAGTGCCGGCGTCGATAGACTCGTGTTCCATGATCTCCTCCCTGACAATGATGTGAGAATCTCTGACTTCGACGACCTGCGCGACCAATGGTCACACCCGCGATGCCGTCCGGAACAGGAACGACTGATTCGTCGAGCGGGAGATGCCCGAATGATGAATCGGGATAGTGGTCATCCACGGGCTGTCATGTTCATCGGGGGAGACATCCATTCCGGCGCGCTCTATGACATCTCGGTGACCAATCCGCAGTTCACCGCTCCGTGCCTCATATCCTCAGGAATCGCACAGGAACGATTCCATGTCGTCGGACTGAAGCTGGACGATGACCACGCGGTTGCCGAGGGAATTCACGCGAAACTCAAGCATGTGGTGGGAGATTTCAACTATGGAGTTACGCACATCTCGTTCAATGGTGGGACTCCTATCATTACGAATATCATCGGGCATCCGAATACGAGCGAGGTATACGCTGTCAAAGCGCTGTGAAAGTTGTCAGACTTCAGCTGAGATGTGGGCGCCGGCGTCATGGGATTCTTTTCGAGCGGGGTCGGGATTCGCGGAGACGTCAAGTACTTCCAGGCCGGCGCAGAGGCACGGCTCGGGCAGACCTTCCGGCTCTTTCCGCATGCCCACCCCCCGCTTTCCGGACGCCACCTCGCCCGGCGGGTAGCCGCATCCCGTGGTTGTGTGAACTGGTGCCCGCATATCTGGAATCTCGCAGACGAACGTATCCGTGCCGCGTCTGTGCCCGGCTTACCAGTCACCGCGTGGACCGACCAAGAAGTCGTGGCGAGTGACATGCCGGTGTGTCCCGTCGAGGACACGAACCTGTGGATTGTGGGCGTAAGTCACAGCCGAACAAGGTCAATCCAGTAGGTCGTCGGCGCCATGTAGCATTCAGGAAATCCAGCCCCCGCAACCAAGGAAACCAATGGGTTACGGCACGCGCCATAGCCCGTTGGGTTTTTCGTGCAACGGTCGGCTCGAACACCGGACTCGCTACAGATCCTGGCGCAGAGCGGTTTCTTGGATGTCCTCTTTACCCGCGGCACCAGCACGCCGTGACCGGGCCTGTGGCCCCGGGCGCCTCGCATCGTCCACCCGGGTACTCCACGGTCACCTGCCACGTCCCGCCCGTGACGCTGGCGACGAAGTCCTCGTAGCAGCCGTTCGCGTCGGTCTGCACGGTGTGGAACGTGACGTTGCCGAGCGGATCGACGTACTTGAGGATGATCTCTTGATTCGGCTGCGGAGGATCGGTGCAGCCCTTCACGGTGACACGTCCGCAGAGGTTCTTGGCCTGATCGATCGTCAGGTTCCTGCCCTGCTTCTTGGCTTCGGCGATCACGATCTCCAGGTCCCTGTTCCCGCACCGTCCCGTGTCGGTCTCCAGGGTGATGGCCACCGGACGCCGCAGGTCGACCTGGACGACGGCACCTCCGACGTTGATGAGCGTGTCTCCGCGTGCGGCCCAACTGGTGATCTCGATGTGCTCGCTCGTGCAGACCTTTGCGTCGTCAGGCGGCGTCACGACCACGTCGCCGACGATTTGTTCACCGGGCTTGAGCCGGATCTTCCGCGGGTTGAGTTCGACCTTCCAGCCCTTCGGTGCGCCGTCCGCTCGGAAGTAGAACAGCGTCTCGCGATCGTAGGGGTTCGCGAGGCTGAAGCTCGACGACACCGGATGGAACGGGCTGCTCGTGACGCTGGCGACGATCTTGAGATTCTCCTGCGCCCAGTTGTCGAACTGATTCGTGTCCGTGCCGACGAGGTTGATCAGATCCACCATGACGCACGCGTGCGGCTTGTCGTCGTCCTGCGGTGTCCACTCGGCAAACATGATCAAGTCGGTGCCCGCCGCGAGACTGTCCACGTGCTTGATGCCGACGAACGTGTCGAAGTCGGCTTCGCCGCCGACGGTGTGGTACGGCTCCGAGACGCGGAACCTCACGTCGAAATCGAACGCGGTGGCCGGTCCGGCGTTGTGCGCCCGCGCGTAGATCCGGTTCACGACCTTGGCGACCGGATTCTCGATCTTGTCGTGCGGCGGCGGCCCCGCACTGAGGTTGAACCCATTCTTGGGCGAGTCGATCCAGATGTCCGGGCTCATGTAGGCCTTGAACTTGCCGTTGATCGTGTCGCCGCGCGTGATGAACAGGTTGTAGTCGGTGACCGGCGCGATGTAGCTGACTTGGATGTTGAAGGGCGCGCCGCCCGTGCCGGAAAGGACCGTGAGCGTGATGCCGGTGCCGGGTATCGTGATCACGTCTCCGACGACGAAGAAGGCATCCGCAAGCCCCATCGTCAGGAGGTTCTTGTCGCGAAGGATGACCGGGCCTTCGCCCTGAGGAATCAACTCGTTCACGTAGTACACCAGCACGCCGGTGCCAGGCAGGCTGTTGTCGAAGTTCGCGCTCGTGTTGCGCCGCGCTTCGACGAAGTAGAACGCGCTCTCGGCGGCCATCGTGGCCGCGCCCTGGCTCAGCCCGATCGCGATGGCCTTCCGGTTGGCGGCCGTCGACGTGTTGAAGAACAGCGGAATCGGGTTGAGACCCGCATACGCGGCCCCGGGCGCTGGCCGCGGGATGTACTCGATCGTGTCGCCATGCGCCGTCAGCCAGCCGGCGCGCTCCTTCGACCACGCGAGCGGGTGCACGTTGTTGAAGAACCCGGCCATGTTGTCCCACTCGTCGACGTACGGGCGCGGGAACGTCACGCCTTCGTGCGCGTAGAGGTCCACGGCGCCGAACTGGTGCAGCAGGCCATGCGTGAATCGCGCCGTCTGATTGGCGTGCGACTGCACCGACACGGAGATGGGGCGCGTGAACCCTCCCGGCAGGTCGTACGGCCATGGACCGGTCGTTGCCCAATCGCCCGTGAAGTTGACGTCGTTCGTGACGATGATCAGCCGCTCGACGGCGTCGAGGACGTTCGGCTCGGTCGCGACCAGCTTGGCCACAACCTCTTCGGTCATCTCGATGAGTAGGTGGCGGCTGGGGTCGTAGTAGTAATCCTTCGGGTGGTCGAGGGCGATGACACCCCGATAGGCGGGGACGACGCTGGCTTGACCGTAGCTGACGCGGTCGATGTAGTTCACCACCTCGGCCATCGTCGCCTGCAGGTTCGGCAGGGACGGCTCGAGCGCGATGTCCGCGAAGCGAACGCGCACGACGAGCGTGTCCTGAACGCCGGTGTTGACGGGAGCTGGAGCCAGGGCCCCTGACGCGCCCAGCGCATAGCCCTGGCCCGGGTTCCCGACGTTCACCGCCGCGGCGACGACCCGGATGGTCCAGTCGCCAGGTGCCGGGTTGTTCACGAGCACCATCTCGATGTTGTTGAGGGTGTCGGCGGCCCCCCCTGTCGTGGACACGCCGTTCGCGAAGTCATTGCCCAGGAAGGTCACGGCGCCGCCTGGCGCGACGACCTCGAGATTGAGGTCGTTCACGACCGGCGTCGCGTTGTTGGCATCGCCGGGCGCGTCGGACCAGACGAGCGTCACGCGCAGCGGCTGCGTGCCGCTCGCCACGTCGAAGTGGTGCTCGCGAACCTCGCCCGTGCTGAGGCCGTCGGCGTGGCGTGTGTCCCACACGCGCGTCAGCCGCGCGCTGCCCGGGAACGGGAGCGCGTTCTCGAGCCGGATGATGCCCCAGCCCTCGAGATTGCTGGGATAGCCGGCCTCGCCTGTCATGTCGATCGTGCTGTTGATCAACGTGGCTTTGAGGAGCGCGCCAGTCGGCGTGAACGCGTGATGCGGCTGTCGAGTGCCCGTCGGGTAGAAGCCCTCGGTGTAGTACTGCCGCGCGAGGGCCGCCGCGGCGGCGACGTGGGGCGTCGCCCAGCTCGTGGCGCACCCCCGCTGAATCGTGCCGCAGCCGGTGCCGACGTCGGCCGATGTGATGCCGCAGCCCACGCCCGAGAGGTCCGGCTTGAGCCGGCCGTCGTCGGTCGGGCCCGGATTGCCGTCGCCAATGGACATCTCGTTCGGATCCGCCATAGTGGCGCACACGCAAATGGCGTTTTTCGCGGTTCCCGGCGGCCCCTGTTCCTCGCCGGTGTTGCCGGCCGATCCAAGGACGAGATGATCCTCGTTGTTCCACGTGAACTCGTCCACATCGGCCGCATGCTGGTTGTACTTGGCGGGTTTCTTCGCCGGGTTCTTGTCGTGCCAGCTGTTCGTGTGGATGGTCGCGCCAATCGACGCGGCCTTCGACAGCTCGGACAGCATGCTGCCGTCGAACACGTCCTGTTTCGGGCCGGACACGAGCCGCGCCGCCCACGCGCCGCCACGCCGCAGGTGCCCACCCGGGTTGTTGAAGTCGTCGCCCGCGAGGCATCCCGCAACAAACGTGCTGTGATCAGCAAGTGCCTCGCCGGCCTCATTCCGGATCTGCAGCACCTTGCGATGCGCGACACCCGGCGTGTTGTTCGCGGGATCCTGAAAGAAACAATGCGCGATGTCGAGCGGGCTGCGATCGATCATCCCGATGATCTGACCCTCACCGTGGAGGCCCTGATTCCAGACACTCTGCGTGGTGGCGATGCCGGACTGGTTCGTCCCGGCGGTGCCGACGTTGTCGTCTACGGCTTCAGGCACTTCTTCGATGACCTTGACCTGCGGTAGCGCCGCGATCGCGGGCAGCGCCGTCGTCGAGTTCACGATGACGTTGATCTTCGGCGTGCCTCCCCTGCGGCGATCGTCGACGACGACGATCTCCGTGGCGCCAAGGGCGGCGATCGCGTTCGCGACGGCCTCTGGATCGGCGTCTCGGAAGAGGACGCACGTGATCCAGAGCCCCTTCATGGCCCGGCGCTTCTCGGTGGTGAATGTCCGCTGGCCAATGCCGGGCACGATCTTGAACGGTGGGTAGTACGGCACCGTCGCGCGCGTGACCGGGTCGCGCCGGAGTTTCTCGAGTCTCTCAGGCGTCAGCCGCTCGAGGTACGCGAAGTCCGGCACGTAGTCCCGCAGCGAAAGGCCGTGTTCCTGTTTGAGGCGCGCCTGCTCCTGCCGCGTGAGCGGCCCGTGGAACTGCACGACCACACGCTCGGAGCCAGGGTCGGACGCGGTCGCGCCGCCGAGGTCGGGCACGACCGGCCGGTCCGTCAGCGGATCAAAAGAGAGGGCGGCAAAGCGAATGCGCGGCGCTGGGTGCGACGTCGTCATGGCGGCTCCTGGCCGAACACACGGTCCGGCGGACTTGGCGTGATGCGAGGGAGCAGCGGCTGGCGCTCAGCCCGACCGTGGTGCGGGAGGTCTTGGCGGGCGAGGGCTTTGCCCCGCTCCCGCAGCGCCTGGACGAGGAGCGCCCGCGCGGCTCGGCCCCACCGTCGACTTGCCGTTCGGCGACACGAGGTGGCGGAATCCCGCGTTCAGGGGGATGAGCCCCGCCTCCCGGGTCTCAGGCGGAACGGGCAGCTCGAACCGGTCGCCCGCCTGCAACGGCACGGCCTCAGTATCGGACAGACCGCCGGTCCGCGCAATGTCTCGGGACCATGTCATTCGAGAGGTCGAGCGTCAGACGGGAACGCGGTGTCCCACGGGCGTCAGCCCCGCGCGCCCCCGACGCGGTAAAGGAGGCCGTAAGGGAACCCTCGAGCGAGCGTACGCCTGAGTCGACGGCCGAACGGGCGACCGCTGTCCGGCGGCGTCTCCTGTAGACTTCGACGAACCGGGAGATGCCTGGAGCCCCAAGCACCTGTTGCTCGCGGCCGTCGAGACGTGCTTTCTCGTCACCCTGGGTGGGGTAGCTCAGGCTTGGAGGTTCGAGTTCACTTCGCTCGAGCTCTCCAGCGAGGGAACGGTGGACAGGGCGGGTGGCGCAATACGGTTCACCGAGGTCGTCCTTCGCCCGCGACTTACCGTGCCGCCGGGCACGGACACGAACCGAGCATTGCGCCTCATGGAGAAGAGCGAGAAGACCTGTCTCGTGTCCGCCTCGCTCTCGACGCCAATCCGGCTCGAACCTGAGATATTGCAGGGCCTGGACGCGGGTGACACGCGCTGATCCGACGTGGGACCCGCGAGCCGGAAGTCCCCGCGCCGGTCGCAGTCCACCAACTCCTCTGAGGCGTGCCATGAACGCGACGGGGCTCAAGCGGATCTTCTGGATCAGCAGGGCGGAGCTCTTCGCAATCGGGGGGGCGGCCATAAATGGACGAACGTCCTGCACGCAGTGAACCGGAAGAGATCCGCACGGCGATCCGAAGCGGCTATGAAGTTTCTATGAAGTAAACCGACCGAAAGGAACCAACACGGGACGACCTCGTCGCCTCGTAAGTCGCCGTCGTTGTTGGTTCCTGTTGGTTCTTTTTGGTCTGTCTGTGGGTCGGATTTCCCCTCATAACCCAAAGGTCGTCGGTTCAAATCCAGCCCCGGCAACCAAGTAGATCAAGGGGGTTACCTCCGATCGCTTGACAAGGGCGGGCCAGTTGCTATATTCAACCCATAGGTTGAATATATGGCGCCCCCTGTTCTCGACCTCGCTTTCGTGGCGCTCTCGGACCCGACGCGCCGAAAGATCGTCCAACGGTTGGCGAAGGGCGCCGCGCGCGTAACCGATCTCGCCCAGCCCTTCGACATGTCCTTCAACGCCGTCTCGAAGCACGTGAAGGTGCTCGAGCGCGCCGGACTGGTGCGGCGCACTCGGGCAGGCCGCGAGCACCATATCGCCCTCGATCCGGAGCCGATCCGGCGCATCGCGGGCTGGGCCTCCCGCTACGAGCGGTTTTGGAGCGACCGCCTCGACAAGCTCGAGGCATTCCTCAAAGCAAACAGAAAGGGAGATTGACGATGCCTACTGCCGGAACGAGCCCGACCACCCCCCTCCTCCGCATCACGGTCCCCCGCCGGATCGAAGCTTCGCCCGAAGAGGTCTTCGACGCGTGGGCCGAACCCGACCTGTTCAGGCGCTGGTTGGAGCCGCACCGGGCCATTCTCCGCAAGGCCGCGGTCGACGAGCTTTGGTATTGGGAGGCGGACCATGCCGGCCGTCTGTGGGCGCACTACTGCCGCTACCTGCGCGTGGAGCGCCCGCGGCTGTTGGAGTTCACGTGGATGTCGGAAGCGACGCGCGGGCTCGAGTCCCGGGTGACCGTCGAGATGACGCCGTCCCGCGGCGCCACCGACCTGGTGTTGACGCACAACGGGCTCCCCGACGACGAGATGGGCCGCGGCCACGAGGAGGGCTGGAAGCACTTCACCGGCATCCTGGCCGAGAAGATCAAAGGGCTGCGGTGAGGAGCCGCGAAGGGTCTCCGCAGTCGTCGAGCATTCCTTTCAGCCGGACAGGACCTTGCCCGTGGTGCACATCGTGGAACACGCGGGTTCTCGGGAAGCAGAGGCAAAGGCTGCGGTCGGGATCGTGCACGTGCAAGGTGCGCGTCGTCGGCAAGACCAGCGTGGCCGCGCTGCGTCGTCAGGTGACGCGAGCGTCCTTCACCCGAGCAGCTGATGAGGGGAGGTAACAGCATTTCAACACTGACTGCGCCGCTAGTCCTCGGTCTATTTCAAGACTCACAGAAAGCTAGGAGGATCGGATGGCAACTCACAAAGTAGTGACGCATGACCAATGGGTGGCGGCCCGAAAGAAGCATCTGGCCCAAGAAAAGGAGTTCACCCGACTTCGCGATCAGCTGGGCAAAGAGCGTCGCGAACTGCCTTGGGAGCTGGTCGAGAAGGAGTACACGTTCGAGGGCGAGAAGGGTCGGCAGACGCTCGGCGAGATCTTCGCAGGGCGCAGCCAGCTCGTCATCTACCATGCGATGTTCAATCCCGAGACCGCAGCGCCTCACCCTGTGGGCACGTTTACCGGCACGACCTGGACGACCGACGCACCATGCTTCGTCTGCTCGTTTTGGATGGACAACTTCAATGGGATCACGGTCCACCTGAACCACCGCGCCATCACGATGGCCGCTGTGTCTCTGGCACCGTACCCAAAGTTGGCCGCGTACAGGAAGCGAATGGGTTGGACCTTCCCCTGGTATTCGTCCGTGGGGAGCGATTTCAACTTCGACTACGGCGTCTCGTTTACCCCTGAGCAGCTGAAGGCCGGTAAGGCCGATTACAACTACAGGATGGAACAGGTGTCGATGTCGGAGGCCCCCGGAATCAGCGTCTTCCTAAAGGAGGACGGGCGGATCTATCACACGTATTCGACATACGCCCGAGGCCTGGACATGCTGAATGTCGCCTACCACTACATGGACCTTGTTCCAAAGGGCCGAGACGAGGGCGATGCCGGGGCGGGCTGGGTCCACCGCCGGGACGAGTACCAGGATTGATGTCACTCACCGAGGCGCTTTCAGCCGCGGGGCTCATCCAACCCACCAGGCGGCGAGGATTCTGCCCCGCGTGCCGGGGGTGGGAGGCGGGGACGGCCGATCAGCCAGGTCCTGCCCAAGGCGAGATCTCGCCTCCCGCCCTGACCGCGCTGGCCTTCCTTGTTCTGGCCGCTGTTGCGTGGGCGCTGACGATTTGGCAGTCGCGGTCGACTGGCGGGATGGCGATGGACCACGGATCGCTCGCGTCGTTCGCCATCAGCTGGGTCGTGATGATGGCGGCGATGATGCTGCCCTCAGCGTTGCCGCTCGTGTACGAGTTCGCTCGGCGCTCGGAAGGAAGAAGGCATTGGCAGGCGGCGACGGGCGTGCTCGCCACCACCTATCTATTGATGTGGCTCGCCTTCGGCCTCGTTTGCTATTTCGTGCTAAATGCGTTTCCCCAGCCTTGGGCCAACCAGGGGTTGGTCGGCGGACTGGCTCTCGCGCTGGCTGGCCTCTACGGACTGACTCCGATCAAGAGCGCGAGTGAGGCGAGGTGCCGGGAGTTGTGTTCACTGCACGGGCCCCTGCCTTTCAACCTGGTGCGCAGCGCGCTGGTCGTTGGCGCGAGGTACGGCCTCAGCTGCGTCGGGTGCAGCGCCGGGTTGATGGTTGCGATGGTGATCATCGGCATGACGAACCTGGGCTGGGTCGTGATGCTCGCCGGCTTGGTCCTGGTTTACAAGCTCGCGCCTGCTCCCAATGTGCAGCTGAAGTTGTTGATGTCGGTGGCTCTGGTCGCGATGGCCGTCGTGTACGCATTGATGGCGTAGTGACACCAACCGGTGGGCCTCGGGTCCAAACCGCAGGGCATCGCTCCCGGCAATGCGCGCCTTATCGAGAGCCTCGGAGACGAGCGTGTCTTGCTCCTGACCTTCTACGTGAGGCCGAAGCCGCCGATTCGCGACGGCGAACGACTGCGAGCGCTAGCGACGGCATGATGCCTTAGTTGAGGAACGCACCCCCATTCTTGAGCTTCTCCAACCAGTACGTCATCCCCATCTCGCCGTACATCGCCGTCGCGGTGGTCAGGTGCTCCCTGCTCGGGATTACCCGTCCGCCGGTAGAGCCTGCCGAGGCCGAAGTGGCAGTGGGCCACGAGCGGGCGCATGTTGAGCTCGGAAGCGAGGGTCATCGCGCCACGCTAATCTGGAATCTCGGCCTCGACAAGTTTCGCCAGGAGAGTGAGCGATTCCTGCCAGCCGAGATAGCAAGCCTCGAGAGGAATGACATCGGGCACCCCTTCTTGCACGATGTTCAACTCAGTCCCGACGGATACCTTCTTCAAGGTTACCGTCACCTGAAGTTCCCCTGGCAGGTTCGGATCGTCGAATTTGTCCGTGTAGCGAATGCGTTCGTGCGGCACCAGTTCGAGATACTTTCCGCCGAAGGAGTGGCTATGCCCTGTGGTGAAATTCGTGAACGACATCTTGTGGGTGCCGCCGACCTGGGCATCCAAGTGGTGAACCTTGCCAGTGAATCCGTTTGGCGGAAGCCATTTGGCCATTGCGTCGGCATCCAGGAACGCCCGATAGATTCTCTCAGGCGTCGTACGGAGCACGCGGTGAAGCCGGATGGTGTTTGTTGACATGATTTCGTCTCCTTTCGATGGGTGGTGTTGTAATGCGATGATAAACGCTCTGCAGTGTCCGATCGCCGCCCAACGCCGCGGCTGAGCGGCCGGCGCCGCCGTCGTGCAGGAAAAGCAGACCATCTCCTCGCCGGTCCACCCCAGCCACTGGTTAGACAGCCTATAACCAACGGCGCACGGAAGCTTTGTAGTCCAGGTACTCGGCACTGAACCTACCTTCCAGGTACCGCTCCTCTCGCGGAATGACGACGAAGTGGATGATTGCGACGGCCCCAACGAGCGTGACGATAAGCCACCAACTGCTGACCCAAACCGCAATACCGAGCTGGAAGAGCGAGAACGCCAAATAGATTGGGTTCCGGCTGAAGCGATAGGGGCCGGTCCTAACGATCGCTGTGGTCGGCTTTCGAGCCGGCACGGGCGTACCGGCCGCCCGGAACGCCTTCACTGAAGAGGCGAAAAGCAGTATGGATACCACAATGAGTGAGCTCCCCAACGGGCCTGCCGGCACACCAGGAAAGAACGGGAGCGGCCAGGCCATGTGGATTGCCAACCCTGTGACAATTGAAGCCAGATAAACGAGCGGTGGTCGAAGGACGCCGAGATTGGCAACTTCCGGTGCTCCCTTCGCTGGGCCGGTGTCTCCAGGCTCGGTTGCCATGGTCGTCGCCTCGTCACCCGTTCTGTCGACGATTGCTGTCTAACTAGAAGTAGACAGACCTGTGTATCCCGCCGCGTAAGACAGCAAACACTGTGGCGGCGGCAGCATATCCCGCCGGTGATCACACTCGTGGCTCCAGCGTTCCCCCTTCAATCTCGGCCGGTTACCCCCAGTGGCGATCTCCCCGGTGCCGGGCGATAGGCGACGAAGCCCCGCCGCGGCCTATCCCGTCGGCCCTAAAATCCCTGGCTGCCGGCGGGGCATGCGTTCAACATCCAGTCGGCGGGGCTGCGACCGTCGGCCGGACCACGATTGAGGGGCATTGCTGTAGATCATCGAGCCACGGCAAGTCGATCTCCACCACGACGCGGGCGCCGAGCCGGAGAAGGTTGACGGACGCTGACATCGAGGAGGTCATCGACGACAGCCTCCGACATCACTTCTTCGGCTCCGGCAAAAGTATATCGCAGAAACTACTTGGCTCCACCCGCAGCGGCCGATTTGACTTCGCGGTTCTCGTGAGCAATGTGCGCCGTCAGCTCGACGATCTCGCGTTCCGAGAAGAGCCGCTGCAAATTCGCAAAGAATTCGTTAGAACGTCGACTCCGGCGAGCGCCGCGGAAATCATCATCGCCAAGATCACGCCGCTGTTCGTGTTACTGGGCATGATGATGCTGCTCGCCCTCGCGGTGATGAAGCTCGTGTTCCGCGTTCCGTTCCACGGAAGCCTTCCCTTCGTGCTGTTCGGCGGCGTGCTCTGCAGTCTCTCTGGGATCAGCCTCGGCACCGTGATCGCGACACTGAGCAAGTCCGCGCAGCAGGCGCAGCTCACCACCTTTTTCATCAACCCGCCGCTGGTGTCGCTCTCGGGAGCGCTCAACCCGGTGGAAGCGATGCCGCGCTGGCTCCAACCGTTGACCGTCCTCAATCCCATTCATCACTTCGCGACCATTGCTCGGGGCGGCATGCTGAAGGGGAGCGGATTCGCCACGCTGTGGCCGAATGTCCTGGCGTTGTTGATCTTCACGCTCGTGCTGGTCTCGTTAAGCATTTGGCGGTTTCGCAAGCAGCTCAGCTAGCGAGGCTTGCCAGCAGCGTGAGCAGGGGCCCGGCACCACGGGCACTTCCACTACTTCGGCGGATGGTACGCCCTATATCCCTGCAGCTATTCGAATTGCTGGTCGGAGCCCAGCCATTGGATCAATCAGCTCTGCATGAATAGGTACCACGACCGTGTCCCAGTGGGTCCCGGGGCGCGGTGGATGTTGCTGGTACTGAGAGTGGGAGGGATACTCGAGCTTAGCGGCGGTCCGGTTGATTTCTTGAATAGCCCCCGTCAGCTACTCGCGGATTGCGAGGGGTTGGCCGTTGACATCGGTCTCTCTGTTTACGGGTCTCCATGCACCCGCTCAGCGTTTACGGGTTCGCCACGCTTGGTAGGCCTGTTCCTCCCGCCACCACTGGGCTCCCCAGACGGCGAGACCTCCAATCACGACTCCCACCGCGACCGCGAAGAGGAGCGCACCTGGCCTGGCCAGGGAGTTAAGGGGACCGTCAGTTTCGGCGGTCGAGTTAACGGTCGGTTCGGCCTCAGCAGGAGAAGCGGGCGCGGGCAAGGGCCTCAGCATAGCGTTCTCAGATGATCCCCTGTTACATTCTCAGCAGCCGATGCCCGAGGTGGAGTCGGCCGGCGGCGTCGTCCTGCTGGGATCGCAGCGCAGGACCACGCCCGTCGCAGTCGCGAACATCGCCACGGACATCCCGGTGGCATTGCCGCCCACCCCGGAGATCCCGATCGTCCCCAGCAGCGCCGGCGGGTTGGTGTTGGTTACCGTCAGGTCGGCCTGGACCAACCTCCACCGGCCGTCGTAGGTGTGGAACGAGCTTGTGTGGACGCCCACGCGTTCGGCGATTTCGCTGCGCACGCAGTTCTGACCGGCGCCTTTGACGTGAACGCAGCCCGACAACGCTGTCATCGTCGATCCCGCCAGCGCCTTGGCCTCTGCCAGTCGCGCGTCCCGCGTATAGCCCAGATACAGCGGCAGGGCCACAGCCGACAGGATGCCGACAATCAAGATCACGATCAGCAGCTCGACCAGCGTGAAGCCCCGGTCACGGTCCGCGCCGATGAGCCCGATCCCCTGTGCGAGCATACTCGGGCTCCGTCTGCCTGAAGCCTGAGCCAGGCCTCGCGAACCAGGACTGTGGTCTGCCGGGCATGCTTCCACGCTGGTCTTGAGCAGCAATCTACGAGCCAGTGACAAGCGCCCTTACAGATCACTGACTTTCAGCTCCTAGGGCGGCGGCATGTTCCGAGGATTGTCAGGCGAGTTCCGCAGGATGTCGTATGGAACTGCTTGGTCAGAGGCCGGTCACGATAGCGGGCGGGAACTACAGAGTACAAAAGGCTTCGAATCCCGGGGTGATGAAAAGGTCCCTGGAGTGTGGGCCGGCCTCAGAGTCTGGTGAAACGCCGTCTCGGATAAGGTCCTATCGCCGGAGACAGTTAATGTAGGTCCAGCAGCAGCGAAAGGCCTGGCGGCCCCCGAAAAGCGTGTCCATCGCTTGGCGGATCAGGGCCAGCCGGTCGGTCAGAGCTTCCTGGCTGGGCGCCTTACCATCCACTTTGGCCGAGGAGCCAAGCCAGCCCAGCACGGCCTCGTGGTAGGCGCTCAGGAACTCGAACCAATCCTCCACACGCGCCTCGATGGAGCGGGCCGTGACCTCCTCCACCGTGAATCCGGTCTCTTCGAGACAGCGGAGGTAGTGCTCGAGCGGCCGGACTGGCAAGAAGACCTGGTCTCGGTAGGCCACGTGCGCCTGCAACCGGGCTTCGTCGTCGAGCAGCGGCCGGTAGGCGGCGTAGCGCGGGTCGTTGCGGACCAGTCCGGTGGCGACCTCGTGAATCGCCCACACGGTCTCGTCCAGGATCCATTCGCTCGGCCGGGCCTGAGGGTTGCGGATGTTGCCGGACTGCACGAACGCACGCCCCCTTGGCCGCAGCACCCGAGCCCAGGAGGCGAGCGTGTCCGGGAGGTCCCGATAGAGGTGGATCGCGTTGGTGGACGCGATCGCGTCGGCCTTGCGCGCCAGCAGCTCGGGCCCGATCACCTCCTCGAGGAGCTCGAGTCGCTTCTCCTCCTTGAGCCAGCGCAGGAGTCGAAACGCGACGCGCTCTTCGTCGCCAAACTTGTCGAGCGCGACGCGGAGAAACTTCGGCGAGCTGTCCACGATCAACATCCCGACTTGGCGGTCGAAGATCCGCAAGTTCAGCCGGTCGAGGAGGATCCCGGTCCCGCCCGAGTAGTCGATCAGGAGCTGGCCATCCTCGAGGTGGCGGGCCAGATCCTCGACCGTAGGGTCGAGGTTCCGGTACCAGCCGTGGTTCTCGACCGTGTCGTACCGGAGGCCGAACGTGTCCACGGGCTGCCGCGTCCAGTCCTCGTCGGGAATTCGCTGGAAGCCCGGCGGCCAGTGAAACCGGCGCCGGCCGCTGCCGGCTTGCTGGATCGGGGCGCTCAGCGCCCCGTGGATGCGCAAGAGTGCCGGGATGGTGGAGGGGGGCCGCCGGCCCCAGCCGCACTCGGTGGCGACGCCGAAGCCGGACACGAAGCCGCGGGCGACCTCCATGCGACGGAGAGTCCCCTCGACACCGTCGGTGTGGTGGACCAAGCCGAGGTAGAGCTCCGTCTCGGGACGCAGACGAAGCTCACGCAGCGGGGCGTAGTACGGCTCGTCGAATCGCTCCCGTGGAACGGGCAAGTGGATCCAGTTGAGGGGGCGGGCGAGGTTTGCCGCCAACGCGTTGGCGACATCCACCAGCTTCCCGGCGTCGGCGGGTTCCTTGAAGTGCCGGTGCCGGACGTCACCGTAGCAGAAGTGGTAGCCGAGCTGGACGTCCGGCGGCACGTGCCTGGAGAGCCGGAACAGCCGCTCCAAGACGCCGCCCTTGATGTCGTCGAACCAGACCGGGAAGACACCCTCAAGCATCCCAAACTCGAAGTTGGTGTCCCACTGGATGGCGAGCTGGTCATGTGGCACGTCCTCGAGGATGCCCCGCAGCTCAGCCAGCAGTCGCTCTTCGTAGACCGGCTCTAGCAGCCCCTGGTGCTCGGGCACCACAAAGGCGCTGATGGGCGCCAAGGGAGTAGGCAGGCAGACCTGGAAGCGGCAGGCGACAGGCACCACCCCGTCACGCTTGAGACGCGCGAAGACGCGATACGAGGCGATGGCCGCGTCCGCGTACCCGAGTGCCCCGAACGTCACACTGTCCGGACGCGCGCCCTCCCCGAGGCGAACTCGCGGCAAGGGCCGCCAACTGCTTGGGCCGGGTGGCACTACCTCGAGCTGCTGCTGGGTGGTGAAGACCGGCAGCTGCCAGACGATCCAGTCGGATCTGGGGCCGGTCTCCCCGTCGGGGATGCGGCGCAGGCGATCGCCAATCTCGGAGGCGAGAGCGCGGAAGACGGCCTCCGGGCTGGCCAGCGGGACGCTGCCGACCAGATGTACCCCATGCGCCAGGGACTGGGCCATCGTTGTCATGCCCACACACGGATGGGGCGAGCATCTGCCGGAACCGGCACAGGGTCAAGAGGCAGGCCCCGCGCCAGATGATGCGCTTTCTCTCAACCTGGGGGCTGCATTGCCGGGATGAAAACACCTTCTGAGTTCAAGTCCCGGGGTCGTTAGGTCAAGAGCGTGTAAGTGGTCCGAACTGCGTAGCAAGCGCGTGGCGGATGGCAAGCAAAGGTTTAGGCTCGGATCTCGAAGCGAAACTCGAGCGACCTGTTTGCCGGCAAGTGATTGCGGGCCCCTGATTTGGACCACCGAACGGGTCCTATTCTCCCTAGGACCCGCTCCAAATGATTCGTGTTTAATGCGCCGTTGGACTCCCGCTTGACTCCGCGGTCATCCGCGCTGTATCAGGAGGGTGAGGAATGGACCCGATGGTCGCGTGGTTCGAGGACGAAGACTTCTGGGCCGCGACGTATCCGATCATCTTTCCCGAGGAGCGTTTCGTGGTCGCAGAGGAGCAGGTCGAGAAGATCCTGAAGCTGGTCGGCTTTCGGCCGGAAGCCGTCCTGGATCTGGCCTGCGGGCCGGGCCGACACGCGGTTGCCCTCGCGAGGCGCGGAATCAAGGTCACGGCCATCGATCTCACGGAGTTCCTGCTGTGCAAAGCGCGGGAGCGAGCCACGCAGGCCGGCGTGGAGGTCGAGTTCGTTCGGGAGGACATGCGGCGATTCGTGCGGCCCGGAGCCTTCGACTTGGCGCTGAGCATGTTCAGCTCGTTCGGCTACTTCGGAGACAAGCGAGAGGATCTCGTCGTTCTGCAGAATCTCCGGGAGAGCCTCAAGCCGGGCGGGGCGTGCCTGATCGACGTGCCCGGCAAGGAGATGCTGGGCAGGCAGGCGCAGTCGGCGAGGGTCATCAAAGAGCCGGACGGCACCCTGTTCGTCGAATGGAGCGAGATCCTCGACGACTGGACACGCGTTCGGACCGAATGGATTTTGATCAAGGATGGACAGGCGCGCGCCTTTCGATTTGAGCTGATGATCTACTCCGGCCAGGAGCTGAAGGAGCTTCTGAGACAGGCCGAGTTCGCAGAGGTGACGTTGTTCGGCGATCTGGACGGAAACCGCTATGGACCGAGGGCCGACCGGCTGATCGCGCTTGGGCGGATGGCCGCGTGAGCCTGACGGGGAGGGTGGCGGCCGGCCGAGGTTAGCTTCGGCCGCTGCCAGAAGATAAGGGTTCGTGATTCTCTCTCGCGGATAGTCCCGCGCGGCTACGATTGTGGTTGTCGACCTGTCCGGCCAGGTGTAGGCTGCTGGCGCCGCTGAGGAGTAAAGGAGTAGATACGGTGCCGAAAGCGATCATCAACCCGCTACAGCAGGCCACGCCGCCATCGCATTGAGGGCCGGCCGACTGCGCCTCGCGGGGCGAGGTCAAGGGCGTCTTTGTCGGGGGAACCGATTGGCTCCTCTCCTCCAGCCTTGACCGCCGAACGCTCCTGAAAGGCGCGACGAGCGCCGCGCTTGGGCTGCTCGCTTCCGCCTGCGATTCGTCCAGCCCGGCATCACCTCCTTCCGTCACGGCGCCCCCGTCGGCGGAGAACCAGGTAGCGAGAGAAACGGCCTACGTCTTCAACGTCGGCTCGAAGGACGTCACGCTCATCGACGTCGCCCGCCGTCAGGTGCGCGAGACCCGGCCCCTCGGCGCGTCAGTACGCTGGCTGTCGAACGAGCAGACGTATTGGGACGGAGCGCGGATCTGGACCTACGACTTCCCCAATAACCAAATGCAGGCCATCGCGATCGATCCGAAGCAGGTGGCCATTACCAAAACGATCGCCGGCCTCGGCACGGGCCCCGGCCACAGTCTGGTCGTGCTGCCCGACAGGAAGAAGGCGGCGGTCAATGTGGCGGGCGACAACGTCATCGCGTTTCTCGACCTCGAGGGCGGCCAGATGGAGGCCACGCTCAAGACCGGCGCCTTTCCTTGAGACCTCCACCTGACGCCGGACGGTCGGTTCGGCTACACCCCAGAGCGCGAGTCGGACACGGTCTCGAAGATCGACATGACCAGCCGAAAACTCCTCAAGACTGTCTCGTTCCCCGCCAAGAGCAAGCCGCATATGCTGCGTGTCTCTCCCGATGGGAAGGAAGTGTGGGTGCAGACGGCCGACACGAATACGAACGTGGTCCTCAACGCCGACGATCTGTCGGTGCTCGCGACCGAGCCGACAGGGAAGTATCCGGTGACGAACGCGTGGACGCCCGATCGGCGGTATTCGATCGTCACCAACGGTCAGGACACCTTTGCCCAGATCTTCGATGCCAGGACGTTCAAAGAGGTCAAGCGGCTGACTATCGGCCCGGGCGGCACGAACATTGGGTTCAGCAAGGACGGCAAAACAGCCTTCATCGCGATGACGCGGGCGGATGCCGTGGTCGTGATCGACGTGGAGAAGCTGGCGCTGGCGAGCCAGATCACGGCGGGGAAGGCGCCTCAGGGCTTGATCGTGCGTTGATCAGGCCAGAGAGTGGGTAGTTCCGCTTAGCCGGCACATAGACCAACCATCCTCGCGTTGGTCTATGTTTGTGGCGGGCACGGGAGCCACTGGGTCGGTGCCCTCCGTCTCGAATAGCCTGTCGAGAGTCAGCCTACTGCGATGCAGCCGGTGGACCGGGCGTAGCGCCGGGCGGTGGGGGAGCAATCGGCGGATTCGGAATCCACACCCACTGGTATGCGGTCGCGATGCCGTCTCCCCGGAGTTCGTATCGGCCGTGCGGATAGTGGATGACCGTCGGCTGCGCCGAGGCTGGCGCCGCATAGACCTGGCGAGCGTAACGCGGCGGCGCGAAGTAGGCGGGCGGCGGCGCCGAATAGGCCGGCGGTGCCGAATAGATCGGGGGCGCAGAATAGGCGGGCGGCGGCGCGGAATAGGCTGGCGGGGGCACGGAGTAGGCCGGCGGGGGCACGGAGTAGGCGGGCGGCGGTGCGGAATAGGCCGGCGGCGGCATGGAGTAGACCGGCGGTGCAGGGTAGGCGGGCGGTGGGGCGGAGTAGACGGGCGGCGGCGCGACGACGACTGTGGGCGCCCGGTATGGAACCAGGAGGGCCAGGGCTTCTCCTGCGATGATAAACGGCGCGAAGATCGCGAACGTGGCAAGGCCGATCGCGACTCTCGCCGCCCCATGACCTCCGGCGTGAGCCGCGGGCGAGGCGAGGGCGACGACGCAGATGACAACGAGCAGAACCACCAGGATTCGACGCATGGTCACCCTCCACTCGGCGCGTGGCCCAGCATTGGGTCAGTGTCGGACTTGATTTACGCACCGGAAGGAGGGCCCGTCAAGTCCTGACGTGTCGCGCATCGAGGGCTCGGGTGCCGGCCTGGTGCTCCGGCGAGTCCAGAATCGATCGGAGGACAGAATATGGGCGCAAAGGCGCTGGTGCACGAGTTCGGGATGGGGGTCGACGTCCACGGGCGCGACAGCACCAAGGCGGCCTGTCGGGCCGTTTCTGATGCTATTCGGCATTCGAGCCTTCCGACGTGACGATCGGTACGCCCAATCCAGGATCCGTCAACGTCGAGCAGGTGCAGCGGGAGCTGCCGCTGGGTGAAGTTACTGTGTGCGCGGTTGAAGGGGGCCTCGCGGTTCCCGGCGCCGACACGCTGATCGCGTGTGCTGCCGTCACCGTGTGTGTGGACGACGTTGCGGGGCAAGATGGCGTCCGAGCGTCATGAGCCGATCCATTCCCTGGGCGATGCTGGTGGCGATTCTGACTTCGCCGCTTGTCGCGGCAGCGCAGCCGGACAAAGGGGACAGCACCGCGCGTGAGAGGGCGTTCATCGAGGCGCTGCGACGCGAGGACCCGGTCTCGGCCGACCGGTTCATTGCGCTCCGCGACGCCCAGCAGCAGGCCCTGGCCGAGCTCCAGAGCACCGAGAGCCGCGCCAACGCGGTCCCGCCCGTGCTCCGGCCCTCCTTCCTCCCTCAGCTCAAGCAGGCCCGGCAGAAGTATGTGGACAGCGAGCTCAAGATCCTCGACTTCCTGGATGAGCGTGACCGCGGCATCGCCGCCCGTCTCGAGGAGGAGATCGGCCGGTTCAAGCGGGAGATCGAAAGGCGCCAGAAGTCGCGCGACGAGCTGAAGAGGCTCTTGTCGGAGTGAGGGACTTCCAGTCAACGCCTCGTAGGTGAAGTTGCCGTCCCAATCGACGAGGATCAGGCCGAGCGTCGTGGGCCCGCGCCGGGCGCCCGGAGCGCGGGCAACACGCGCTCCGCGAGAAGCGCGATGGTGCGCAGCACCTTGGCCTGTTCCATGCCCGGCCACTGGATCCGGAAGATGAAGCAGTTGGCGCCGAGGCGCTCGGCGTAGCGCTTGATCTCGCGGACGGCATCGTCAGGGTCACCCACAATGAAGCGGTCCGCCACGAGCTCCTCGAAGTCGTGGGCAAAGCTATCTCCCTCGGGCAGCGCCTTGTCCTGGCCCCACGACGCATAGGCCTTGTACTTGGCCTCGAGAAAAGGCTGGCATTCCTTCACGGCAGTGCGACGGTCGGGGGCCACATACAGCTCCTTGATGATGGGCAGCTCCGCCGGGAAGGGGCGGCCGGCGTCGCGCAGGGCCTGCCGGTACACACCCATCTGGCGCTCGAGCACGGCGAGCTTGGCGTGCGGGTTGATGACCCAGGCGTCGCCCAGGCGCGCCGCGCGGACCACGGCGGCGTCGTTGTTGGCGGCGAACCAGATGGGCGGGTGGGGCTGCTGCACCGGGCGCAGCATCATGCGCGCGCGGGTGAGGCGAAAGAAGCGCCCGTGATGCGTCACCTCGCCGCCCGACCACAGCTGCTTGATGACCTCCAGGCCTTCCACCAGGCGCCCCACGCGCTCTTTGGGCGCCACGCCGAAGGCCTCGTTCTCCTCGTCGCGATAGCCCAGCCCCACGCCGAAGATGAAGCGCCCTTCGGTGATGACGTCGAGCGTGGCCACTTGCTCGGCCACGTCCACCGGATTGAGCAGCGGCAGCAGGATCACCGTGGCTCCCACCCGCATGGTCCCTGCCTCGGCGGCAAGCCGCGCGAGCGCGGGCAGGCTCTGCACCTCCTGGAACGGCGTGGAGAGGAAGTGCTGGCCCATCACGATGAGGTCGAAGCCCGCGTCGCGGGCCGCCCGGACCTGGTCGATGTGCTCGCGGAAGCGATCGACCATGGACACGCCGGGAGGATGCTGCTTCGAGACGATCAAGCCGAAGTTCATGGGTTCCCCTAGTTTAGCTAGAAATCCCGGCTACGCCGGGTCGATGCGGAACACGGGGTAACGCTCCGCGACAGCGTCGAACTCCGAGACCGGCGCGTTGTGGGGCACGGGGAAGTGGTGACGCCCGCTCGTGGCGACGTGGCAGTAGGCTTTCAGAATCTGACCCCGTTCCGAGACCGGGACCTCGGTGGACCGGCCGCGCTTGACGAAGGCCTCTCCGCCCGCCGCGCGGACGTTGCGCACCCAATCCGAACCCTCGCCGAGCATCGAGACCAGGTAGCGCTGCCCGTCGTGCCTCGCAACGACGAGGACGTTGGTGCGGAGGCGGCAGCTGCGCCGGCCTTTGACCTGCAACGTGAGGAGGACCCGCGGCGTCAGGCCCAGCCCCGACAACCAGGCCCAGGCGCCGTTCACGAGCCTCCCCAGGCGGGTCGGGCGCCAGTCCCGGTAGAACAGGCGCAGGCAACCGCTTCGTTCGGCGGGGTCGCGGTATGTCGGGGCCATCGCGTTACCTCTTCGGGCCTTAGTGTTGTCCTCCGAATGCGAGGCCACGTTGTCAGCGCCCGGCGGTCACCATGATCTCCACAAGGAGGCCGGGGCGCACGAGGTCGGTGCGGACACAGGCGCGCACCGGCGGGTTCTCGCGGTCTACCCACGCATTCCACGCCGCATTGTGGGTCTCAAAAAGCCGCATATCAGACAGCCACACCTGGGCGGTGAGCAGCTTCGACTTGTCGGTACCTGCCTTCGCGAGCAGCATGTCAATCCGCTCGAGCACCTGCCGGGTCTGAGAAGTAATGTCGCCGCCAGGATCGGGGGTCACACCCTGGAGGTAGACGGTGTCGCCATGCACGACGGCGCCGCTGATATGGGGTAGATTGTTCGGTCGCTCGACGATCCCGTACCGCTTGATTTGCATGGGCGCCTCCCTCCCTTTCATCATCCCGCCGGTACCCACGGCTGCCAATGAGCTCGTTTGACAACCAATGGCCACGGCCGGCTGGTGCTCATTTTTGGGCTCGCAGGTGACGGCCTTGGGCCAGGACGGTTTTCCGGTTCGAATGCTCGCCGCCCAGCTCCGTGATTTTGCAGGCGTTTCTCCCGGCCATCGATGGTGCAGTTCTTGCTCATCTCACAAGGATTGCCCCCTCTCGAACGAGGCCCTATGAATTCCACACCGCCGGCCGGGCGAGCCCGCATCCTGATCGTCGAAGACGAGCCCCTGGTAGCCGCTATGCTGGCCGATGCACTGACGATCGGGGGGTTTGACGTCGAGCTGGCAGCCAATGGACGAGTCGCATTGGAGAAGATTCGGGCAACGGCAGGCTACGATCTGGTGCTGAGCGATCTGTTGATGCCAGAACTCGATGGGGCGGGTCTCTACCGGGAGCTGGAGCGGCTAGATCCCAGCCTCATTCAACGGATCCTGTTCATCTCCGGCACCACGCAGGTCTCGGAGTACACCCGCTTCCTCGCTGAAACGGGGGCTCCTCTTTTGCGCAAGCCATTTGGGATGGATGCCTTGCTCCGGGCGGTGACGGACTTCCTGAGAAGGCCCACTGGGCCTGGCACCGCAGGTTGACCGGACAGGACGGGCAGCAAGAGTGTCAGACGCGGAGAGGTGAAAGGAGAGCCGGAGAAGCTATGAGACCCATCGTAGCGCAGTCAAGTACGCGACGCCGCGCCATCGACGAGCTTGACATCAACCTCCTCGGAAGCTTGGAGGACCGCGACAAGCGACTGTATGTGCTCCTGAGCAAGACCACGCGCTACCGGAACATCCTTCGTGGGAAGATGAAGCGCCTCCGCGCTGGGAGCGCGCCGGAGGGAGTTCGAGCTCTGCTGGCTCAATGGGACCCCATCCTCCGGGAGATCAAGCGCCTTGCTCAGGACCTATAGAGCTCCTGGCTGCGTGTCAGGTTGACACTGGCCTGACAGTCTTGCGGGATAGGCGCGTACTCGGCTCGCTTCTAAGCCCATAATTTTCCGCTCTTCGTATCATGGCCTTCTCTTTGCTCCTCGTGGGCTTGAGGCCAAGGCATGCGCGAACAGCATGGGAGAGACCTCCATCAGAGGGGCATAAGCTGGAGGCGAGTGGCGCGCCGCTACAAATGGACCGCATTCCTTGTTTGTTTGGCTCGGAGCTATCGTCTGGCCCGTCGCCACGAGCAGACACGACTCGGAGCGCTCGAGTTTGCCGTCATGGCCGCACGGTGGCACCGCGTCCATCGGCTCACTCCCCGCCGGCCAAGAACGCCGCGCGTGCGAGCGAGGCACCCAATCCTTCGGGTGGGAGATGATTGCCAAGGTAAGGTCCTGAGAAAGTCCATTGTCGCCGCGTCCCCCGAGCGCACCCCCACTCGCATCACCGTCTAAGCGGACTCTCGAACATCCTCGAACGGATCGCTCCTAGAATGTGCTTCACCCTTCTGCTGGTCCGGCAATACGAAGTGGCTCCTAAGGTGCGATGGGCCTGGCGCGGGTGCGGCTCAGGCCATCGCTAGCCTCGTCGCAGACTGAGCCGTTACTTCTTACCCGCGAAAAACTCCTTGATGTTCTCGCCGCTGAACTTGGCACCTTCCACGATGGTGTGGCCGATGCCCGTAAACATTTCTTTGAACCCGGGGCCGACTCGACCCTGGCCGATCTGCTTGGCGCCCTGCTCGACCCGTTTGGTCGCCTGGTCCACCTTGGTCTTATCGGCCGCGCCGGCCGTCCCGCAGGAGAGAGCCAGGGTCGCGAGGAATCCGGGCACGATCCACAGCCAGTGAGGTCTCCGTATCATGATGCGCCTCCGTCAGTGGGCTTGGCTCACGAATCCATGCTACCAGCAGCTTGGTCCCGCGCTCCATGCTACCAAGTGCGCCGTCGTGGCGGGGCCGGCTTGAATCACGCCGCTGTTCGATCTCATCGCTCGAGGACGAGAACATAGACGTGTGCGGCCCGCGCTGATGATGGCGGCTCAATGGACTGAATGCGCCAACCAATCTTTTGTAGCTCGGCTTCGAATTTCTCGCGCCATTCCTGCCGCTCCCAGTCCTCGTGGCGGACATGAAGTCTAAGAATGGGCATACCGGCCATTCCCCAGCGTCAAGTCGAGCGGGCCTCGATCACGGCCATTCGAGAGAAGTAAAAATAGACATTCAACTCCCGTGCCATCGCGCAGATCGGCACAGGTGATGCTGCTCAAGCCCTGTATGGACGAGGAGCGACTGCGACGGCAAGCTCAGGAGCGTATACGACAGGGGAGACTGCCTGCTGACGCCCCACTGCGCACGTGGGGAGGGCCAGGGGCCGGATTTCCTTGCAATCTTTGCGATCTCCCAATTACGTATGGCGAGATCGAGTTTGAGCTACAGTTCGAAGCCAACCCAAGCCCGAAAATCCTCCGGTTCCACTCCCTCTGTCACGCCGCCTGGGAGTTGGAACGACGGAGGCCGCCCGAGCACGCTGAGTAGTTTCGTCCGACCCTGGTAATTACTACAACCTGGACAGAGGGGGGATCACATCGGATACGGAGGACACCCCAAAGCGGATCAGGGCCGCCTTTGCTACGCCGGATTCCCTCGAAGCCGAACTGCTCGATTACGGCCTGTCTACCTCGATGGTGCTAACGATACTCCAGGCCGTGACCGCGAGCAGGAACGCGAGTGACCCGTTTTGTGGCAAGTTATCACCTGTAGGCAAACAGCCTCCTGAGCGCTCAGGAGGCTGTCACTGTTTGCGCGGCCGCTGATCTCCTCAGAGAGACCCCAAAGGTCTCCGCAAGCGCCGGGATCTGTTCCCGGCGCGGCTCATTTCAGCGACGCCATGTCGATCACGAAACGATATCTCACGTCGCTCTTGCGCAGTCGTTCGTATGCCTCGTTAATCTGCTGAATCCGGATGAGCTCGATGTCAGCGGTAATCCCGTGCTCGGCGCAGAAATCCAGCATCTCCTGCGTCTCCCGGATGCCGCCGATGCCAGACCCGGCGAGCCGGCGCCGCTTGAACAGCAGGCTGAAGACACCAAGCGGCAGCGGTTTTTCCGGGGCCCCCACCAGCGTCAGCGTTCCATCCCGCTTCAGCAGGTCGAGGTAGGCGTTCAGGTTGTGCTCGGCGGACACCGTGTCCAGGATGAAGTCGAAACTGCCCACATGCTTCTGCATTTCTACGTCGTTTTTCGACACCACCACTTCGTGTGCTCCGAGTCGCAACGCGTCCGCCGTCTTGTTCGCAGAAGTCGTAAACAACACCACGTGGGCCCCGAACGCATGGGCGAACTTCACTCCCATGTGACCCAGCCCGCCTAGCCCCACCACGCCCACCTTCTGTCCCTTGCGCACGTTCCAGTGCCGCAGCGGGGAATACGTGGTGATCCCTGCGCATAGCAGCGGTGCCGCCCCGGCCGGGTTCAGTTTGTCCGACACCCGCAGGACAAACGCCTCGTCCACCACGATGCTCTCCGAGTACCCGCCATAGGTCACGCCGCCGAGGTGCTTGTCAGGAAAGTTGTAGGTGAAAGTCGGGACGTGTTCGCAGTATTGCTCAAGCCCTTCCAGGCAGCTTGGGCACGTGCGGCATGAATCCACCATGCACCCGACCGCTGCCATGTCGCCCTCCTTGAACCTGGTCACCGCGCGACCGGTTTTCACTACCCGCCCGACAATCTCGTGGCCCGGCACGCAGGGATAAACCGTGGGCATAGCGTTCTGCCACTCGTTTCGCACCTGGTGGAGGTCCGAATGACACACCCCGCAGTACAGAATCTCGATTTGCACGTCCTGCGGTCCTGGCGTGCGCCGCTGGATCGAAACCGGCGCTAACCCCGATGACGGGCTTGCCGCTGCATAGGCTCGTCCCGCATACGTTCTGTCATGCCCTAAGAGGTGCTCTTCATGCTCTTCCTGCAACGCAATCGGTTTTGTCGTTTCGCTCATGTGGGTTCCTTTTCCTCAGCGCAGGCCGCCTGCGATCAGCAGCGTTTCGCCCGTAATCCACGCGGCATCCGAAGAGGCCAGGAAGACAGCGGCAGGGGCAATGTCCTGAGGCTGGCCGATGCGGCCGAGCGGGGTTTGCGCTTCAACCTGTTTCCGGAAGTCGCTCTCCAGGAAGCCGCCGGCATGCACGCCTTCCGTTTCCACCATGCCGGGATTGATGGCGTTCACGCGAATGTTACGCGGCCCCAGCTCTTTGGCCAGCGATCTAGTTACGGCATCGACCGCTGCCTTGGTGGCGCTGTAGACCGAAGTGTTTGGAAGGGCGAGGGTGCTGGCGCCCGAGCTAATGTTGATGATGCTGCCGCCCGCGGAGTCGAAATGCTTCAGCGCTTCCTTTGAAGCCAGGATCAAGCCGAGGACGTTCAGGTCGAACTGCTTGTGGTAGTGCTCTTCGGTGACGTCCGGGAGCGGAGAAAACTCGTAGATGCCCGCGTTGTTGACCAGGATGTCGAGTCGGCCGAACGCCCTCTTCGTGGCAGAAAAGAGATGCTCGATCTCCGCTTGTTTCGCGACGTTTGCCCTCACCGCAATCGCCCGTCCGCCACTGCTCGTAATCTCCGCGACCACACGGTCCGCGCCCTCCTTGCTGGAGGCGTAGTTGACAACGACCGCCGCACCCTCATCGGCCAGATGCTTGGCGATGGAGGCGCCGATCCCTTTGGAGGCGCCGGTTACAATGGCCACTTTGTCTTTAAGCTTGCGCATGTTCTCAGTCCTCTCCGCCCCTTCGGGCCCGCCACGGCTCACATGATGCACATAGGCGCGAGCCGGACGATCCACATGAGCCGGCTCCCTCCTGCTCCTGTTGATGCCCACGTGGCGGTATCGGATTCTACGGCGCTTTGTCCGTGGGGCCCGACTGCTCAATGGGTGAGCATGGGAATCCGCGCGGTGGCGAGATGACCGACCGTATCGGGCGAAGTGCCTGATCAGCCTCGTCGCCGTGGCTCGCGCTGCGTCTTTTGGATCAGGCCGATCGAAGGTCCTGGCGCTGCCTCTTTGTAGGATAATGGGGCGCGCCGATTCCGTTGTGGGATGATTCATGGTGTCCAATCATGAGGCACGCTGAAAGGAGCCCCATATGCCGGTCACATTGCCCCATTCCGTGAAGAAGCTCCTGCAGGATAAGGCCTACGGGCACGTGGTGACGTTCAACGCCCAGGGCAAGCCGCAGCTCACGATGGTGTGGATGGACGTGGACGGCGACGAGGTCACCTTCAACACTGCGGAGGGTCGAAACAAGCCGCAGAACCTGCGCCGTGATCCCCGCATCATCGTCTCTGTGCAGGACCGCGACGACCCCCAGGCCTACGCGGTCTTTCACGGCAAGGCCCGGGTCACGGAGGCGGGTGCCGACGATCACATCGACAAGCTCGCCAAGCGATTTCTGAACGCCGACAAGTATCCGTTCCGCCGGCCCGGGGAGAAGCGACTGATCGTACGCATCAGCGTCGATCGGATCGGCGGCTTCGGTCCGAAGATGCAACCCTGGTCATAGCGACTCGCCAACCGGTAGAGAGCCTTGGGCTGGAGAGCGTCCCGCCGTCGCTCATGTCGCTAGAAGAGCCGGCCGATGCCCCATGTGATGATGTCGCTCCCCATGGCCGAGCTGACCCAGTACGTCGTTACCTACGGGCTGCCGCTCATCTTCGGATTCGTGTTGCTCGAGCAGCTCGGGGCGCCGATCCCGGCGCTTCCCGTGCTCATCGTCGCGGGAGCGCTCGCCGCCAACGGGGACCTCTCGGCCGTCCAGGTCCTCGCCGTCGCGGTCGTCGCCTCGCTGCTGGCGGATTCGGTCTGGTACGGCCTCGGACGCCTTCGGGGCAACCGGATCCTCAAGACGCTCTGCCAAATCTCCCTGTCGCCCGACTCCTGCGTGCGCCAGACCGAGTCGATCTTCGAAGGGTGGGGAATGCCCGCACTGCTCGTCGCGAAGTTCATCCCGGGCTTCTCGACCGTGGCCCCGCCCATGGCGGGAGCGATGCGCGGCGGCACGGTGGCCTTCCTGCTCTACGACGCGGGAGGAGCCCTGCTGTGGGCCGGGGCCGGCGTGGCCGGGGGCATGGTCTTCCATCGGGCGATCGATCGGGTCCTCGCGGCCCTGGCCTCGTTTGGCGGCGGCGCGCTGGTCCTGCTGGCCGCGGGACTCGTGGTCTTCGTCGCCTTCAAGCTGTGGCAGCGCCGTCGTTTCTTCAAGGTGCTTCGGATGGCGCGGATCTCCGTCGAGGAGTTGCGCCGCTTGATGGACGAGGGGAAGAGCCCGCTGGTGTTTGACGTGCGAACCTCGACGGGGCGCGCGCGCGATCCCCGGCGGATCAAGGACGCGGCCGTGCTCGACATCGACGACCTCGACGCGGCGCTCAAGGAGCTGCCGCGCGACCGGGAGATCATCCTCTACTGCACCTGACCCAACGAGGCATCAGCGGCCCGTGTGGCCCGCTTGCTGATCGACAGGGGATTCCGGAGAATTCGACCGCTCGCCGGAGGGCTTGACGCCTGGACAGAGGCGGGCTACGCCCTTGAGCCCAACGCAGACGGGACTCCTCCTCGTTAGTCTAGCGCCGCCTGTTGTCCATTCGAGAAGGTGTGCTAGACTCGTCGCCGCCTGATTTGAGTGTCGTGTCCGGGGGACGAGCACCAACCATGCAAGCGCTCTCGGGAATCCGTGTCCTGGAGCTTTCACAGATGTGGGCGGCGCCAGGAGCCGCGATGTACCTCGCCGATCACGGCGCCGAAGTCATCAAGATCGAGCCCCTGGCAGGCGACGAGGCGCGCCGGACGCTCACGCAGCCGCCCGTCGCGGGCGGCGAGAGCCGGGCCTTCCTCGCCCTGAACCGGAACAAGCGGGGCATCGCGCTCGACATTCGCCACCCGAAGGGCCGCGATGTGGTCCTGGATTTGAGTCGGCGGACCGACGTTCTCATCCACAATTTCCGCCCCGGTGTGGCCGAGCGACTCGGATACGGCTACAGCACGCTGCGGGCTCTCAACGAGCGGCTCGTCTACGCGTGGATCACCGCCTACGGCGCCGAGGGGCCGTTCGCGATGCGGCCGGGCTACGATCTGCTGTTCCAGGGACTGTCGGGAATCCTCGGCCGGCGGCTTCGCCGCGATGGTCGACCGGCCGGGGCCGGCGTGTGGGTGGCCGACTGCTCGGCGCCCATGGAGCTCGCCTATGGAATCGCGGTGGCCCTGTTCATGCGCGAGCGAACCGGTCAGGGACAGCTCGTGACGACCTCGCTCCTCCATGCGGCGTTGGCCATGCAGCTGCCCGACCTCGTCCAGGTGGAGCACGCGCTCGAGCCCGGCGAGGTGGGGCGTGACTACGCCGATCAGGCCATGTACGCGCCGTACCGGTGCAGGGATGGGCGCTTCCTCATCATCGTGGTGATCCAGGACGAGCAGTGGCGCCGCCTCTGTCGGGCGCTGGGCCTTCCAGCCTTGGGCGAGGACCCGCGCTATGCCACCTCGCTCAACCGCGCCCACGAGAGCGTCGCGCTCAGCGCCGCCTTGACCGACACCTTCGCCACGCGGGACCGCGATGAATGGCTCGCGAGGCTTGCGGACGCTGACGTGCCCTCGGCGCCCATCCTCGAGCCCGATCAGGTGCTCGAGTACCCCCAGGTATTGGCCAACCAAATGCTGACGGCGGTGGACCATCCTGTGGCGGGTCGCACCGTCACGGTGAGCCAGCCCGTCCAGCTCCACGCCTCCGACGCGACGGCGGCGGGCCGCGCGCCGCTGCTGGGCGAGCACACGGAGGAGGTCCTCCTGGATCTCGGGTATCCATCGGCCATGATTCGCGAATTGGAGGCAGAGCAGGTCATCCGGTGTCATCGTGCGGTGAATGCGACGAACCCCGGTTAAATCGGAGGGAGAGCCATGAGACGGAGCCGGTTGTGGGTGTGGACGTGTCTAGCGGCGCTGGCCGCCTGGGTGATGATCGTGCCGCCCGCTGCCGTTGGGGCGCAGGAGACGGTGAAGATCGGCATGATCCTGGCGATGACCGGACCCGGCGCGTTCTACGGCCAGGTGATGAGCCGTGGCGCCCAGCTCGCGGTGGACCAGGTCAACAAGGCCGGCGGCATCGGCGGGCGCCGGCTCCAGATCCTGATCGAGGACCACAAGAGCGGTGATGCGGACGCGGCGGTCACCGGCGCCCGGAAGCTCCTCGACGTCGACAAGGTCCCCGTGATCTTGACTTCGTACTCCGCTCCGACCCTGGCGATTCAGCCTCTCGCCGTCGAAAAGAAGGTGCTGCTCCTCAACGGCGGAGGGGTCGGATCCGTATTGGTCGGCAAGACCGCCCTCTACAACACGCGGATGCTTTCCAGCCAAACCGCGCCGTTTGTCGTCCAGTGGGCGGTCAGCCGGCTCAAGGCGAAGCGGATTGCGACGCTCTTCTGGAACGACGCGGCCGGCCAAGGGGTGAACGGCGCCATCAAGGAGACGTGCGCCAAGCTCGGCTGCCAGGTGATCGCGGAGGAGCCTCACGACATCGGCGCCAAGAACTACAGCCCGCAGCTCGCGCGCATCAAGGCCGCGCGCCCGGAGGTGCTGGCCCTCGGCTCCTTCGGGGACGACGTCGGCTACATTCTGACCCAAGCCCGCGCCTATGGCATCACCGTGCCGATCCTCGGTGTCGAGTGGACGCCGAACGCCCAGAAGATCGGCGGCAAAGCGATGGAGGGCTACGTCATCGCGGTGGACCGTTTCGACCCCACGAGCCCGGACCCCAAGACGAAAGCCTTCGTGGACGCGTACAAGGCCGCCTACGGCGATGTGCCGGAGTTCTACGCCGCGAACTACTACGAGCACGTGGAATACATCCTGCGGCCGCTCATGAAGCGCATCGTCGACCGGCGCGGAGACCCAACGAAGCCGGGAGAGATTCTCGGCGAGATGGAGCGCGCCCTCAGCAGCAAGGTCAAGTTCGGGAGCGTTTACGGCGGCGACATGCAGCTCCACCCCGACGGCACCGTGTTGAAGCCCCTCGGCGTGTACGAGGTCAAGGGCGAGACGCTGACCCTGCTCGGCCGGATCGTGGAAGGGAAGATCGAGGCAAAATAGGCGCGACGTCAGCCGGATAACTGCCGTGCTCGGACTGGCCGCGCAGCTCGCCGCCAACGGGCTGATCAGCGGGAGCCTCTACGCGCTCCTGGGTGTGAGCTGGGGGCTGATCTTCGCTACCACGAGGATCTTCCACTTCGCTCACGCCCTCACGCTGACGGTCGCCGTCTATGCGGCCGTGCTGGCCGTCGACCGGGGAGGGCTCGGGCTGCCAGCCGGCTTCGCGCTGGCCGCCGCGGTCGGCTGTCTCTTCGGCATCGTGACGGAGCGTTTCGTGTACCGCCCGCTCCGTCGTGTCAACGCCACGCAGCTGAATATCTTCCTCGCCTCGCTCGGCTTTCTCATCGCCGGCGAGAGCGCGGTGCTCATTCTCTTCGGTCCTCAGGCTCGCGAGCTCTCCGGCTTCCCGATCAGCGGGATCGCGCTCGGCCCCGTCGCGTTCACAACTGTCGAGGGACTGTGGCTCGTCGTCAGCTGGGCCCTGCTCGGTCTCCTGATGGGGTGGCTGTGGTGGACGCGCTACGGTCGGGCCATCCGGGCCGTGGCGAGCAACCGCGAGCTGGCGCAGTGCATGGGGATCGATCCCGAGCGGATCTCGCTCCTCGTTTTTGCGGTCGGGTCGACGATGGTCGGGCTCGGCGGAACCTTGCTCGCGCTCCGCGATACCGCCTCGCCCACCATCGGCGTCCAGCCCGTGCTGGCGGCGTTCATCGCCGTCTTTCTCGGGGGCATCGGGAGCGTCCTGGGGGCTGTGCTCGGCGGGCTCGTCCTCGGACTGGCGGAGAATATGGGGGGCCTGGTGCTTCCGGGGCACTGGCAGGGAGTGATCGCCTTCGTCGTCCTGTTCTTGGTCCTGGTCTTTCGACCCAACGGCCTCCTGGGCGTCCGGGCTCGGTAGCGTCGAGGCCGCTGGGCCGTGGATTTCTGGCTTCACGTCCTGAACCTGATCGGCCTCTTCATCATCCTTGGGCTGTCCCTCAACCTCTTGCTCGGCTACGCCGGTCTCGCCTCCATGGCCCATGCCGCCTTCTTCGGCATTGGCGCCTACGCGACGGCGCTCACGGCGCGCGATCTGGGCCTGCCGTTCCCGCTCACCATGCTCGCGGCCATCGCCGTCACGACCGTGCTCGCCGGTGTCGTGACGTTTCCCGCCCTGCGCGTGCGCGGCGAGTACCTCATCCTCTTGACGCTGGCTTTCCAGATGGTGGTCTACGGTCTGATGCTGTCCTGGGTCGACCTGACCGCCGGCCGCACCGGCATCTCGGCGATCCCGCGGCCGCGGGTTTTTGGCGTGGCGCTCGTGACCCCAGGCCAGTTCCTCCCGCTGATCATGATCTGCGCCGCCGCCGTCTTCGCCATCGCCTACCGGATCGGCGAGTCGCCGCTGGGCCGCATTCTCAAGGCGATGCGTGACGACGAAGTGGCCACGCTCGCCATCGGCAAGAGCGTGCTCCGCTACAAGGTGCTGGTCTTTTGCGTCAGCGGGGGCCTGGCGGCGGTGGCCGCGGCGCTCTTCGCCCACTATCAGGCCTTCATCAACCCGTTCAGCTTCAACCTGGATCGATCCATCTTCCTGGTGGCGCTCGTCGTGCTGGGCGGCGCCGCCAACCCGATCGGCGCGGTGGTGGGCGCGGTCATCTTCGTCGGACTGCCCGAGATGCTCCGCTTCCTCCAAGCCCGCCAGGACATCGTCGACGCCGTCCGGAACCTCGTATTCGGTCTGCTGCTCATGTTGTTCATGCGCTTCCGCCCGGAAGGCTTCGTTCCCGAGCATGCCCGAGGACGGACGTCGGCACGTGGCGACGATGGCGCGCCGTCGAAAGGGTCCGATAGAGCCCTGGACGCTCTGCCTCAGAGTGGCACCGCGGCGGCAGCGACGGGCCCCGCGCTGAGCGCCGACGGTCTCAAGAAGAGCTTCGGAGGAATCCGGGCTGCGGACGACCTCACGCTGGTGCTGGCGCCGGGAAAAGTCACCGCCCTGGTGGGCCCGAACGGCGCCGGGAAGACCACGGTCTTCAACCTCCTCACCGGCTTCCTCACCCCCGACGGGGGCACTGTCAGGCTACGTGGCGCGGATGTGACCCATCGCGCGCCGTGGCGGATGGTGCGGCTCGGCCTGGCCAGGAGCTTCCAGGACGTGAGGCTCTTCGAGCGGATGACGGTGCTCGACAATGTCCTCGCCGCCATTCCGCATCAGCCCGGGGAGCGGCTGGGCCCCTTGTTCCTCGCCCCGCGGCGCACGGCCCAGGCGGAGCGGAAGAATCGTGAGACGGCGCTGGCCTATCTGGCCTTCGTCGGGCTCGAGGGCAAGGCGGGGGAGGTCGCCTCCTCCCTCGCCTTCGGGGAGCAGAAGCTCGTGGCCCTGGCGCGCCTCATGGCGACCGAGGCGGACATTCTCCTCCTGGACGAGCCGGCCTCGGGCGTCGATCTGCACTGGGTGCGACGGATTCTCGACCTCATTCGACGGCTGGCCGCGTCGGGCAAGACCGTGTGCATCGTCGAACATAACCTCGAGGTCGTCACCGCCATTGCCGATCACGCGTACTTCATGGAGGCCGGACGCATCATCGCCGAGGGCCGTCCGGAAGCGCTCATGGCCGACCGGCGGCTGGGCGAGATCTACTTCGGCAGAGTTCGCCAATGAGTCTGCTCGATGTTCAGGGTGTCGTGACGGGCTACGGGCGCAAGCAGGTCACCTTCGATGTCTCCCTCCGGGTCGAGGCCGGCGAGATCGTGGCGCTCATGGGCCACAATGGCGCCGGCAAGACGACGACGCTCAAGGTGATCGCCGGGCTGCTGCCGCTCTGGTCCGGCCACATCCTCCTCGACGGAGCGTCGATCGGAGACGCCTCGAGCGCCGTCCGGGTCCGGCGCGGCCTCAGTCTGGTCCCACAGGAGCGCTTCGTTTTCGCGGATCTCTCCGTGGCAGAGAATCTCGCTCTCGGTGCCTTCAGCGTCGCCGACCCGAGCGTCGCCGCTGCGCAGCGAGAAAAAGTGCTTGCCCTCTTGCCGGTCCTCGCGGAGCGCCACAAGCAGCTGGCCGGCACGCTGTCGGGCGGGGAGCAGCGGATGTTGAGCCTCGGGATGGTGCTGATGCGGCAGCCGCGGCTCCTCCTCCTCGACGAGCCCTCGCTGGGGCTGGCCCCGATGCTGGTCGAGCGGATCATGGAGACGGTCCAGACGATCAGCCGGCGCGATAACCTCACGGTCCTGCTCGTGGAGCAGAACGTGCAGCACGCGGTCGCCATTGCCCAGCGGGTCTACGTCATGCGGACCGGGCGCGTGTTGCTCGAGGAGACGGGGGCGGCCATGGCCGCGCGCGGCCAATGGTGGGATCTCTTCTGACGGACAATCGCGCGCCGCATTGACGCTACGGTCCCGGAGTGAAGCACGTCGACAGCGTTCCCCCGACACAGACACACTCGCGCGGCTCACCGTGCGGACCATTGGTGATCACGACGCGACCGTCGCAGTCCGCCCACGGGTGCGACTGACGGGCCACGACGGGCACCGCGATCAAGACTGCCACGACCGCGAGAAGCGCCAGAAGCCACAGGATGTGCTTCATACGGTTGTGCTCCTCTTCAGGCTACTGGCTCGGCCGCTCGCCGCCTGGCAGGTACTGCGGCGCTCGACCCGGGGAGCCGGGGACGAACATCGGCGGCTCGACGACGCGGCCGTCCGGGGTTGGCTGCGCAAAGTGACCGGGCACTAGGACATTCCTCCCGAGCTCCGGGGAGTAAACCCGCCTCTCGGGGACATATCGCTCGAGGGGCGGCCGAGTGGGCAAGGGCAGCGTCTTGAAGGGCTGAGTGGCCAGTCCCTGCGCGTGATCAATCGCGTCCGCCGGCCGGCCTCCGGGAACTAGGGACTGAGAGGCTCCCGGACTCATGGTCTGACCAAAAGCTCCGGACGACTGCGCAACAACAAGACCTGCCGCAATTAACACCACGCTGAATTTCGTCATCGAGTCCTCCTCTGTCCGCACCCTTTCGACTCCTGGATGAGCGTGGTGGATGCAATCGGGTCGCAGTTCCGGGAACGAGGCCGCTTTAGATGTCGGGTGTGCGCGCCAGGATTCAAGCGAAGGGCCTCAGGCGCCTCTTTGGGGACGGGCCGCATCTAACTGTGATGAGGGGCTGCCGCGATGCACCCGACCCCAGAGGGAGGAGCAGTAGTTGTCATGAGCGAACAAATCACCGAGCGTGAAGTCCTCGAGCCTGTCAGCCCATCCCCGAACGGACATGGCGGAGCTGCAGCGCCGCCGGCTGGACCCGGCCGACCAGGGCGCCGGCGCCCTCTCTGGTTCGGGCTGGCGGCGGCCGCCGCGATCCTGCTCGTCATCTTCGGCCTGCCGTACCTGCGCTACGCGAGAACGCATGAGTCGACGGATGACGCCTTCATCGACGGGCATGTCGTCGCGATCAGCCCGAAGGTGGCCAGCAACGTGATCCGCGTTCACATCGACGACAACTCGCGGATCAAAGCGGGCGATCTCCTGGTCGAGCTCGATCCGCGGGACTTCGAGGCGCGGCTGGCTCAGGCCCGCGGGAATCTGGCGGCGGGTGAGGCCGAGGCGGTCCGCGCGCGAACGGATGCGCACCGCTACGAGCGGCTCGTCGAGCAGGGGTTCGTCTCGCGTCAGGATCGGGACAATGCGATTGCGAAGGACCGCGCGGCCGCGGGCCAGGTCGAGCAGCTCAAGGCGGCCGTGCGCCAGGCCGAGCTCGATCTCTCCTACACGAGGATCTACGCTCCGGAGTCCGGGCGGATCACGCGCAAGAGCGTGGAGCCGGGCGCCTACGTGCAGGTCGGGCAGACCCTCTTTTCCATCGTCCCGGAGCGCGTGTGGATCATCGCGAACTTCAAGGAAACGCAGCTGCGCTACATGCGCCCGGGCCAGCCGGTCGCAATCCGGGTCGATGCGTATCCGGATCAGCGGTTCACGGGCCACGTGGACAGTATCCAGGCGGGCGCGGGCGCGCGGTTCAGCCTGCTGCCGCCGGAGAATGCCACGGGGAACTACGTCAAGGTCGTCCAGCGGGTGCCCGTCAAGATCCTCATCGATGAGGGGCCCGATCTGACACGCCTGCTCGGGCCCGGGATGTCGGTGGTGCCCTCGGTGAAGGTGCGGTGAGCGCCGACGCGATTGCCGTCCCCGCCGATGCCGGGGCGGTAGCCTGGCGTCCGGCGTACAACCCCTGGCTCGTCGCCGTCGTCGTCGCGATGGCCACGTTCATGGAGGTGCTCGATACGAGCATCGCCAACGTGGCGCTGCCCTATATGGCGGGCAACCTCGGGGCGAGCAATGACGAAAGCACCTGGGTGCTGACCTCGTATCTCGTCTCGAACGCCATCGTGCTCCCGGTCAGCGGCTGGCTCGCCGGCGTGTTCGGGCGAAAGCGGTTCTTTCTGACGTGCATCTTCCTCTTTACCGTGAGCTCGCTGCTCTGCGGGCTCGCGCCGAGCCTGGGCCTGCTCATCTTCTTCCGGGTGCTGCAGGGAGTTGGGGGTGGCGGGATGCAGCCGATGGCCCAGGCGATCCTTGCCGATACCTTCCCGCCGCAACAGCGGGGCCTGGCGTTCGCGCTGTACGGCCTCACGGCCGTCCTGGCGCCCACCATCGGCCCGACGCTGGGCGGCTGGATCACCGACAACTACTCGTGGCGGTGGATCTTCTTCATCAACTTGCCCGTGGGCCTCCTGGCGCTCGGCCTCATCCTGCGACTCGTCCAAGACCCGCCCCACGTGGCCCGCCTCCGGGGCGCCGGCGTGCGGGTCGATTACATCGGGATCGCCCTGCTCACGCTGGGCGTGGGCGCGCTGCAGGTGATGCTCGACAAAGGGCAGGAGGACGACTGGTTCGGATCACGGTTCATCACAACCCTGGCCGTCACCGCGGCGGTCTGCCTGACCGCGCTCGTCATCTACGAGTGGCGGCACAAGGAGCCCCTCATCGACATCCGCCTCTTCAAGAACCGCAATTTTCTGGGGGCGAACGCGATGATGTTCATGGTGGGGGTCGTGTACTTCAGCAGTCTCGTGATGATGCCGCAGTTCCTCCAGACGCTCATGGGCTACAGCGCCCAGGCGGCGGGGCTGGCCCTCTCCCTCAGCGGGCTCATGCTGCTCGCCGGAATGCCCGTCGTGGGTCAGCTCGCCTCCCGCGTCCAGGCGCGATTTCTGATCGCCGCGGGCTGGGCGGCCATCACGGTGGCCATGGTCGCCTCCGCGCTCCGGATCGACCTGCTGGTCAGCTTCGGCTCGGTGACCTGGCTGCGTGTCCTGCAGGTGGTGGGGCTGCCATTCCTGTTCGTGCCGATCACGCTCGCGGCCTACGTCGGCCTGCCGCCGGAGAAGAGCAACAGCGTGGCGGGGATGGTGAACTTCATGCGCAATATCGGGAGCAGCATCGGCACCTCCCTCGTGACAACGCTGCTCGCGCGGCGGGCCCAGTTCCACCAGGTGCATCTTGTCTCACGGATGGCCACGGACAACCCGATGTTTCAGGCCCAGGCCGACGAGCTGGCCCGCCGGCTGGCTGACTCGGGCCTCGGCAGCTACCAGGCGCATCAGCAGACCTATGCCCGGCTGTACCAGACGGTGCTGAATCAGGCGCAGACGCTGGCCTATGTTGATACCTTTTGGCTGCTGGCCCTGGCCGGGGCCGTGATGTTCTGCCTGTCTTTCGCGCTGAAGAGGAACGATCCCCGCGCAGGTGGAAAGGTGGTTGTGGAGTAAGCGAGTTTCTCCAGTCCCGCCGTCCTGTAACCCCACGCATACGGTGTGACTTTAGTCATAGAACCGCCGAGTGCCAAGCGCGCATAGTCTCTCTCGGGGGAAGTTAGGCCCCGCGGGAGGGCGTTATGTGGAGAGTACTGGCAATTAGCCTTGGCGCGATTCTCGCCGCCGCGGTTCTGCTCCATGTCGCTGCGCTTCATCTGCATGTCGGCTGAGGAGGGCTCAATGACCGGGCCGTCGCCGAAGCCTGCGGGAAGGGTGGTGTAGTATGACGACTCCCACGAATCGGGTATCGGGAACGGGCAGGCGGATCGCGGCGCGAGGCGCGATCCTGCTGTCGTTCATCGTGGCCTTCGAGATCGTCATCATGATCAGCCCGTTCGCGCTGTTCTTCTACAGCGTGTTCAATCCGATCCTGCTCACCCTCGACCGGTGGTCGGCCACGCGCTGGCTCACGGCGTTCTTCCTGCCGCACATGATCGTTCCGCCGGATGCGTTCCTGATGACGATCCGCCTGCTCGGGTCCGTCCTGTTCGCCGTTGGCCTCGCGGCGTTTCTGATCTGCGCGGTTCAGGTGTACGCGAGCAAGGCCTTGAAGTCGGGGCCCGCAAGCCGGGGCCTCTACGCGGTGATTCGCCACCCGCAGTATGTGGCGCTCGCGCTCTCGGCGCTCGGTCTGGCCATCATGTGGCCGCGCTTCCTCACGCTGGTCTTGCTCGCCGTGATGCTCTTCCTCTACTACCTGCTCGCGAAGGACGAGGAGCGTCGCATGCTGGCCCGCTACGGCGACAGCTACCGGGAGTATATGAAGCGGACGGGGAGGTTCCTGCCGCGCTCGGTCGAAGCGCTCTGGGCAGCCGGAGCGGGGGCTGAGCGGCCTCTGACCGCCGCCAAGGGGATGGCGATCTTGCTGGTGCTGCTCGGGGTGATTCTGGGCAGCGGCTTTGGGCTTAGGGCGTATACGGTCGACCACCTCCCGCTCCCGGCCGCGGGAGAAATCGACGTGATCGGGATCACCGCCGAGGATGCCGCGGCGGGAGCGCAGCTCCTCGCGTCAGTCCGCCGGGACCCTGCCGTCGCGTCCCGTCTTCAGACGGCATCGGCTACCTCGGGGGCGCGGGTGCTCGCCTATGTGATCCCGGTCGATTACACGATGCAGGGGATGATCGCCGATACGGGGGAGCAGTGGAAGCTGTTCACGCAGCATAAGACTCTCGCGATGATCGCCGAGTATGTCATCCACCCCACGGCCCATCTGACGGAGGGGCACGCCGGGCACGCTGGCTTGCCGGCCGGGATGAGCATGCACGACAGCCCTGCCCTCAAGCGGCGGATCATCTTCATCGAGCTCTCCTCGCCCGCGGGGGCGCTCGCCTCTGCGCGCGACGACTTCGGCATCGGGGTCAGGCGCCGGCCCCTCTTCTTCGTTGATGCCCATCTCCATACCGGCGAGGTCCTGGGGATCAAGGACATCCCGCCGGGCAGCGGGTGGGGGACGGTGCCCACGCCGATGTTTTAGGGGCCGAGCATCGGGTATGCGGTCAGCCCGCTGAAGCGAAGGAGCACTGAATAGCCGCTTCGTGAGAGGGAGGGAGGGCTGGAACTTTCGACATACTTCGCTCGAAAACTCCTTCACGGGCATCTCCCAGGCCCGCCTCTGATGGCTCACAACTATCTGATTTCTGCGCGAGACTCGAACTCCGCGCTTTGGGCAGGATTGGCGCATCGCTTGCACTCTCTTCTTCTCAGGGAGGGGCAATCTTATGGCGCAGCGCATATTCGTCACCGTCCTTGCCGCTGCCTTGCTGCTGATCCTGGGCGCCGGCTCTGCCGGGCAGAGCGCGTGGGCCCAGTCCGCTGTGATCATCCCTGCGGCGCATTCGTCAGCCGTCCCGGACGGGCTGAGCGGAATCTGGCACGGCACGTTCCAGGAGCTCGCGGGATCGTACCGCGATGTCCAGGGACGGGTCACGATTCGGATCAATGACGACGGGACCTTTACCGCGACCTCGCCGACCCGGCCCGAGGTGTCGGGCACCGTCGGCGTGCGGGGCAATCGCGTGATCTTCCAGAACTCGAAGGGCGCTCGCACCACGCTGATGCGCTCGGGCAATACGCTCTACGGCGTGACGGAAGACCTGGCGACGGAAGCCCACGTCTCGATCCGGCTGGACAAGAGTTAGCAGGGGAGCAATCGCGGGGCTGGCCAACGCCGGCCAGCCCCCGCCGCCCGCGCGCTACTCGATCGAGGACTCCTTCGGACACTCCCCGGCTTGACGGCGTGGCTGAAGCGAGGCAATGACGTCTGAGAGCTGGTGGGGATTCGCGGGCTTGACGATGTACATGTCGAATCCGGCCTCGAGCGCCTTCCGGCGATCTTCGAGCTGCCCGTACCCGCTGATTGCGACCAGAAACGCGCTCTTTCTCGGTCCGGCGCGGAGCCGGCGGGCGACCTCATAGCCATCCATGCCCGGCAGTCCCACGTCGATGAGGATCAGGTCGGGATCGGCTTCCTCCGCGAGTCGCACTCCCTCCGCGCCGTCCGAGGCGCAGTGGACGTCATGGCCGCCGAGCGCGAGATAGATCTTCAGCGTTTCGCGCGCGTCTTCGTTGTCTTCGACGATGACAATTCGGCATGGATGGGTCTCGCGCTCGGGGACGAATGCGCGCGCTTCCTTGGCGGCGGGGGGGGCGGGGGCTCCGGGCAAGCGCACCGTGAACCGGGTGCCCTTTCCCGGCCCGCTGCTCGCGACCTCGATGGTTCCCCGGTGGAGATCGACGAGATGCCGGACCAGCGTCAGGCCGATCCCGAGGCCGCCCTCCGCCCGATCCGATGGCCGGTCGGCCTGGAAGAAGAGGTCAAAGGCATGAGCGAGGACATCCGGCGGCATGCCCATCCCGGTGTCGGCGATCTCGAAGATGCCCTCGTCTCCCGAGGGCTCGACGCGGACGTCGATGCGTCCGCCCTCGGGCGTGTATTTCAGGGCGTTGTCTATCAAGTTCGTCAGAATCTGGTCGAGGCGCACCGGATCCGCGTCGATCCACGTCTCGCGGCACTGGATGCGGAGGCCATGCTCGCGGCTCCTCCCGCCGGCGTTGAAGGCTCGCAGACAGCGCTCGGCGCTCTCGGCGAGATTCACGGTCGACCGGGTCAGCGTGATCTTCCCGGTGGTGACCCGGGCGACGTCCACGAGGTCATCGATGAGCTGGGTGAGGTGCTGCAGCTGCCGTCCGATTGCCTCACGCGCCTGCTCGGCGGGATTCTGTTGATCGCCCACCTGGTCGAGGATGCCGAGCGCCGAGCTGATCACGGCCAGAGGATTTCGCAGCTCGTGCGCCAGCATGGCGACGTACTGGTCCTTTCGCTTGTCGCGGCTCTGGATCTCCCGGTAGAGGAGACAGTTGTCGATGGCGATGGCGGCCCGGCCGGCGAGCTCCTCGACGAGGATGACCGCCGCGGGTCCGAAGGAGGGCCGCGCCTCCTCGACGGTCACCGCCAGGACGCCGAGGGTTGTCCCGCGAGCCAGCAGGGGACAGACGACGGCCCGGCTTCCCCACTCCGATCCCGGCGCCCGTGGGATGACCTGGGTCGCCAGCGAGCGCACCGCGCGATCCATCGCGTCCAGAAGGACCGGCTCCAGGGCATCGGGCGAGGGATTCGGATCCCGATGAAGCGTTCTGACGATCTCGTCGCCGGAGATCCGCACGCGCAGGATGGCGAAGTCGGCGAGATCGGGGGCGAGCAGGCGCAGGATCGAGGTGAGCGTCGACTCGAGGTCGAGGGAGCGCGCCATGCTCTTGCCCGCGTCCGCCAGAAACGCCGCGCGCCGGCTCGCCGCCTCGGCGACGGCTCGGGCCGCCCGCTCCTCCGCAAGGGCGACGCGCTCGTCCGCTTGCCGCTTGAGCTGCTCGGTCATCCGGAACAGCTCGACGAATACCTTGACCTTGGTGCGCAGGACCTCCGGAACGACCGGCGTCAGGATGTAGTCGACGGCGCCCAACGAGTAGCCCTGAAGCGCGTGCGTGTCGTCGCTGCCGGCCGTGACGAAGATGATCGGGATGTGCCGGAGCCTCGACCGTTGGCGGATGAGCGTCGCCGTCTCGAACCCATCCATGTCGGGCATATTGACATCGAGCAGGAGCACGGCAAAGTCCCGCTCGAGCAGCTGCCGCAGCGCGTCCGCGCCGGACGACACGCAGATGACGTTCTCGCCGAGATCCGACAGGATCGCTTCCATGGCGCTCAGCTGCGCCGGCCGATCGTCGACGACGAGAATGTTGACAGGATCCGGTGGAGCGGTCTGGCTCATGCCGGTCCGACCTATCGGAGGAGCCAGGCGCGGAGTTTCGCCACCAGCTCCTCGGGATCGACGGGTTTCGAGAGATAGTCCGAGGCGCCGGCGTCGATGCACTTCTCCCGGTCGCCCTTCATCGCCTTCGCGGTGACCGCGATGATCGGCAAGGCTGTGAACCGCGGGTTGGAGCGGATCGCGCGGGTCGTCTCGAACCCGTCCATCTCGGGCATCATGATGTCCATCAAGACGACGTCGACGTCATCGAGCTCATTGAGGAGATCGACCGCGTCGCGGCCGGTCTCGGCCGAGACGATGTTCATGTCATGGCGCTCGAGCAGGGCGGTGAGGGCGAAGATATTCCGGATGTCGTCGTCGACGATGAGCGCTTTGCGGCCGGCGAGCGCGCGGTCGCTGTGGTGGAGCCCGTCGAGGATCTGGCGCTGGCGGTCCGACATGGCGCTGACGGGGAGATGGAGGAGGAGCGCCGACTGGTCCAGGAGCCGCTCGGGCGAGGCGACGAAGCGAACGGTGACGTCGCTGGAGAAGGACTTCAAGGTCGCTTCGAGGCGCTGGCTGACGTGGGAATGGCCGTAGACGATCAGCGGGGTCTCGCGTGAGCCCTCTGTCCGGACGATGTGGTCGGCGACGGCGTCGAGATCCTCCTCGTTCATGTCGACGCCGAGGACCACGCAGTCGGTGCGGATTGCCCGGAGCCTGGCGAGGGCCGCGGGCAGGCTGGCCACGGCGGTGATGTCGACGCCGTCCGCGGTCAGGAGGTCGACGAGCGCGTCGCGCACGAGTCCCGGCTCGTGGACGAGGAGGAGATCCTTCGCCGGCCGGTCGAGGTATTCCCTCAGACCCTGAATCGCGCCGAGGAGGCCTTCGTGGGTTTTGACGGGCTTGGGAAGTACCGACAGCGCGCCGAGGATGCGGCCGCGCGCGAGGTCCTCGCCGGTGGTGATGACCTTGACCGGAATGTGCCGGGTGTCGAAGTCGTTCTTGAGGCGCTCGAGGACTCGCCAACCGTCGATGTCGGGCAGGGAAATGTCGAGGCTGATCGCCGACGGCTGGTATTGCCGGGTGAGCGTGAGGGCGGTGGCGCCGAACGCGGTGACCAGCGCCTTGAAGCCGACCTCGCGCGCGACGTCGACCAGCAGCCTGGCGAAGGCCAGATCGTTCTCCACGATGAGCAGCGTCCGATCTCCGGTCTGGATCCGCTCACGGTCGTCCTCGATCTCGCTCAGCGTCGGCCGCGGCGGCTCCGCGGGCTCCTCGATCGGCTCCGGCGCCCGCAGTGCGGGCCAGCTCGGCGACTCGGCTGCCGGTGGCAGCAGGCGCCGGGCGGGGCTCTGGGGCGAGTAGGTCTGGGGCAGGTAGAGCGTGAACGTGCTGCCGCGTCCGGGGGCGCTCGCCAGATGAATCTCGCCGCCGAGCAGCCGCGCGATCTCGCGGCTGATGGCGAGGCCGAGGCCGGTGCCGCCGTACTTGCGGCTCGTGCTGCCGTCCGCCTGCTGGAACGCCTCGAAGATGATCTGCTGCTTGTCGGAGGGGATGCCGATCCCCGTGTCCGACACGGAGAACGCGAGGACCGACTCGGCGCGGCCCAGATGCTCGCGGTCGGTGGGGGCGTCATCGCGGGCCAGCGTGATGGTCAGCGAGACGCCGCCCTTGCGCGTGAACTTGAAGGCGTTCGACAGAAGGTTCTTGATCACCTGCTGGAGCCGCTTCGAGTCCGTCAGGATCGCCTTGGGGAGCGCGGGATCGAGCTCGACGCTGAACTGCAGGCCTTTGGAATCGGCGACGTGGCCGAAGGTGCGCTCGACGTAGCTGTGCAGGTCGGCCAGACGGAGCTCGCTCACGTCGACGGCGACGGTGCCGGACTCGATCTTCGAGAGATCGAGGATGTCATTGATGAGCATGAGCAGGTCGGTGCCGGAGGAGTGGATGGTCTTCGCGAACTCGGTCTGCTTGGGCGTCAGGTTCCCGTCCTGATTCTTGGAGAGCTGATCGGACAGGATGAGGAGGCTGTTCAGCGGCGTCCGGAGCTCGTGTGACATGTTGGCGAGGAACTCGGACTTGTACTTCGACGTGAGCGCGAGCTGCTCGGCCTTCTCTTCGAGCGCCTTGCGGGCCTGCTCGACCTCCTGGTTCTTGCGCTCGACCTCGACGTTCTGGTGGGCGAGCAGTCGGGCCTTGTCCTGAAGCTCCTGGTTGGTGTTCTGGAGCTCCTCCTGCCGGCTCTGGAGCTCCCGGGCGAGGGACTGGGACTGCGTGAGCAGGCCTTCCGTCCGCATATTGGCTTCGATCGTGTTGATGACGATGCCGATGCTCTCCATCAGCTGGTCCAGGAAGGCGTGATGGGTCGGGTTGAAATGGTCGAACGAGGCCAGCTCGAGCACCGCCTTGACCTGTCCCTCGAAGACGATCGGGAGGACCAGGATGTTGACGGGCGTCGAGTGCCCCAGCCCGGACGAGATCCGGATGTAGGAGGGTGGCACATTGCTCAGCATGATCTTCTGCCGCTCGACCGCGCATTGCCCGACCAGGCCTTCGCCGAGGTAGAACTCGTCCGCGACGGCCCCGGGCCGCTCGTGCGCGTAGCTCGCGAGGAGAGCGAGCTTGGCGGGGTCCTCGGCGGCCTTGAGGATATAGAAGACGGCGTGCTGCGCGTTCACGACGGGGGCGAGCTCGGAGAGGATGAGCCGGGCGACGGTGAGCAGATCCTTCTGCCCCTGGAGCATCCGGCTGAACTTGGCGAGGTTGGTCTTCAGCCAGTCCTGCTCGCTGTTCTTCAGCGTCGTGTCCTTCAGGTTGCGGATCATCTCGTTGATATTGTCCTTGAGAGCCGCCACCTCTCCCTGGGCCTCGACCTTGATCGACTGCGTCAGATCACCCTTGGTGACCGCGGTGGCCACCTCGGCGATGGCGCGGACCTGAGTGGTGAGATTCGCCGCGAGCTGGTTCACGTTGTCCGTGAGGTCCTTCCACGTCCCGGCGGCGCCCGGCACCCGCGCCTGTCCGCCGAGCTTGCCGTCGACGCCGACCTCGCGGGCCACCGTCGTGACTTGGTCCGCGAAGGTGGCCAGGGTGTCGATCATGCTATTGATGGTATTGGCGAGCTCCGCGATCTCGCCCTTGGCGTCCACGGTGAGCTTCCGCCTGAGGTCGCCGTTGGCGACGGCGGTGACGACTTTCGCGATGCCGCGCACCTGGCTGGTGAGGTTCGCGGCCATGAAGTTGACGTTTTCGGTGAGGCCCCGCCACGTGCCGGAAACGCCCTCGACCTGAGCCTGGCCGCCGAGCCTGCCCTCGGTGCCGACCTCGCGGGCCACGCGCGTCACCTCGGCGGCGAAGGAGCTGAGTTGGTCCACCATGGTGTTGACGGTGTTCTTGAGCTCGAGGATCTCGCCCTTGACGTCGACGGTGATCTTCTTCGAGAGGTCGCCGCGGGCGACGGCCGTGGTGACGTCGGCGATATTGCGGACCTGGCTGGTGAGGTTGCTGGCCATGAAGTTGACGCTGTCGGTGAGGTCCTTCCACGTGCCGGCGACGCCTTTGACGTCGGCCTGGCCGCCCAACTTGCCCTCGGTGCCGACCTCGCGGGCCACGCGCGTGACCTCCGCCGCGAAGGATCGCAGCTGATCCACCATGGTGTTGATCGTGTTTTTGAGCTCGAGGATCTCGCCGCGGACGTCCACGGTGATCTTGCGCGAGAGGTCGCCGTTGGCCACGGCGGTGGTCACCTCCGCGATGTTCCGCACCTGGCCGGTGAGGTTGCCGGCCATGAAGTTGACGCTGTCGGTGAGGTCCTTCCACGTGCCGGCCACGTCGCGCACGTCCGCCTGGCCGCCGAGCTTGCCCTCGGTGCCGACCTCGCGGGCCACGCGCGTGACCTCCGCCGCGAAGGAGCGGAGCTGGTCGACCATGGTGTTGATCGTGTTCTTGAGCTCGAGGATCTCGCCCTTGACGTCGACGGTGATCTTCTTGGAGAGGTCGCCGCGGGCGACGGCCGTCGTGACGTCGGCGATATTGCGGACCTGGCTGGTGAGGTTGCTGGCCATGAAGTTGACGCTGTCGGTGAGGTCCTTCCAGGTGCCGGCGACCCCGCGCACCTGCGCCTGGCCGCCGAGCTTGCCGTCGGTGCCGACCTCGAGCGCCACGCGCGTGACCTCGGCGGCGAAGGAGCTGAGCTGGTCCACCATGGTATTAACGGTGTTCTTGAGCTCGAGGATCTCGCCCTTGACCTCGACGGTGATCTTCTTGGACAGGTCGCCGGCCGCCACCGCCTTCGACACGTCGGCGATATTGCGGACCTGGCTGGTGAGGTTGCTGGCCATCAAGTTGACGTTGTCCGTGAGGTCCTTCCACGTGCCGGCCACGTCGCGCACGTCCGCCTGGCCGCCGAGCTTGCCCTCGGTGCCGACCTCGCGGGCCACGCGCGTCACCTCGGAGGCGAAGGAGCTGAGCTGGTCGACGAGCGTGTTGACGGTATTCTTGAGCTCGAGGATCTCGCCCTTGACGTCGACCGTGATCTTCTTCGAGAGATCACCCGCCGCCACGGCCTTGGTGACTTCCGCGATGTTCCGGACCTGGCTGGTGAGGTTGCTGGCCATGAAGTTGACACTGTCGGTGAGATCTTTCCACGTGCCGGCCACGTCGCGCACATCGGCCTGGCCGCCGAGCTTGCCGTCGGTGCCGACCTCGCGGGCCACGCGCGTCACCTCCGCCGCGAAGGAGCTGAGCTGGTCGACCATGGTGTTGACGGTGTTCTTGAGCTCGAGGATCTCGCCCTTGACCTCGACGGTGATCTTTTTCGAGAGATCGCCTGCGGCCACGGCCTTCGTGACGTCGGCGATATTGCGGACCTGGCTGGTGAGGTTGCTGGCCATGAAGTTGACGCTGTCGGTGAGGTCCTTCCACGTGCCGGACACGCCCTCGACCTTTGCCTGGCCGCCGAGCTTCCCCTCGGTGCCGACCTCGCGGGCCACGCGCGTCACCTCGGAGGCGAAGGAGCGGAGCTGATCGACCATCGTGTTGATCGTGTTCTTCAGCTCGAAGAATTCTCCTTTGACGTCCACGGTGATCTTTTTCGAGAGATCGCCGTTGGCCACGGCGGTGGTCACCTCCGCGATGTTCCGCACCTGGCCGGTGAGGTTGCCGGCCATCGAGTTGACGCTGTCCGTGAGGTCCTTCCACGTGCCGGCGACGTCCTTCACATTGGCCTGGCCGCCGAGCTTGCCTTCCGTCCCCACCTCGCGGACGACACGGGTCACTTCGGAGGCGAAGGAGCCGAGCTGGTCCACCATGCTGTTCACGATCATCGCCGTGCGGAGGAACTCGCCTTCGAGGGGGCGCCCATTCGTCTCGAGGACCATCGACTGGGAGAGGTCGCCTTTCGCCACGGCGCCGATCACGCGCGATGTCTCGTGGGTCGGGTAGACGAGATCATCGATGAGCGAGTTCACCGAGGCGATGCTCTCCTCCCAGCAGCCGGTCATGCCGGAGGCCGCGGCCCGCTGGGTGATCTGCCCCTGCTTGCCCACGACGCGGCTCAGGCGCTCCAGCTCCGAAGCCATCCGCTCGTTCATCTCGGCCAGGTCATTGACGGTGTCGGCAACCTTCCCCGCCATCCCGATCCAGTTCAGCGGGAGCCTCACCGAGAAGTCGCCCTTTTTCAGAGCCTGAAGGGCCCCGAGCAGAGCGGCGGAGTCGATTTCCTCGACTTGGGGCGGGGCCATTGCCATGTCCTATCCTCCTGGGGTGAGGGTGAGTCCCGCGCGTGGCCGCGCGTCCTCGGCGGTAGGGGGAGGGGTCGCCTGCTGGCGGTGACTAGCCATGCGGGTCGGGTCTTCTGGTTGGCAAGGGACATGCCACGGAGCAGGAGCGAGAAGCGAAATGGATGGCACGGCTAAGCCCTGAACTGTCAAAGGGTTGCGATACGCTGCCGCCGGCGGATGCTATAGCCGGCCGAGAGTCCGGTAGCTTCTACTCCGTAAACCCTTCTCGGTATGGGAAGAAATTGGCCTCTCGGTTGGAGTTGGGCCGGTCAGGACGGTATGATTGAGGCATGGGCAAGCGGTCCGATCCCGCCCTTGCCAGGGCGGTCAACCACCTGGAAAAAGGCGCCTGGCAGCGCGCCCACGAGATCGTCCAACCCGAGGACTCCCCCCTCGCCGCCTGGCTCCACGGCATCGTCCATACCCTCGAGGGGATCTCGAGAACGCGCGGTACTGGTACCGGCGGGCCGGCCGCCCCTTTGCCGGCAAGGACGCGGTCCAGGGCGAGATCGCGGCCGCTCGGCGGGCGCTGCGGGAAGGCCCGGCGCGCGGAAAGGTGTGAACCCTGACAGGGAGGGTCTTCCATTGACGATTCCCCGGCGCAGAACGCTCTGGCTGCTCCCGGCGCTCGCTCAGGTCTCGGCCTCGATGTTCGCCGCGTCGGCGCCCCGCGCGGCGGCCGGCCAGGGCGACCGCGCGTCTTCTCCCGCCGCGGATTCCAGAGGCCGAGCGATCACCCAGCGCTACGTGATCGTCAATGCGGATGATTTCGGCGAGAGCCCGGGGATCAATCGTGGAACCATCGAGGCCCATGAGCGCGGCATCGTCACGAGCGCCAGCCTCATGGTCGACCAGCCCGCGACCAACGCAGCAGTGGCCCTCGCGCGCCAGCACCCGGATCTGAGCCTGGGCCTCCACGTCAACCTCGACCGCGTCGGCGCCGGGCTGATCGGGCAGGAATACCTGGATGTCGTCGGTCGTGAGATCGAGCGTCAGGTCAACGTTTTTACCACTTTGACTGGCACCTTGCCGACCCATATCGACTCGCACCATCACGCACACCGGCAGCTGAACGTTGCGCGGCTCTTCCTCACCCTCAGCCAGCGCTACAGGATCCCGCTCCGAGGGTTCTCCGACGCGGTCTACCTCGGTAGCTTTTACGCACGTTGGGATTCCGGCAAGTCCGATCCCGCCCACATCAGTGTCGACTATCTGCTCGTCCTTTTCGGTAAGGCCGGCCCCGGCTTCACCGAGATCGGCTGCCATCCGGGCTACGCGGACTTCGCGTCCGACGTCGGCTACAGCTGGCAGCGCGAGATCGAGTTGCGCACGCTCATGGATCCCCGCGCCAAGGCGGACCTCGCGGCGACGGGTATCCTGCTAGCGAATTACCGTGACTATCGGACCATATTGGGCTTGACGGCCGCCCAACCCTCCGTGCCAAACTGCCAGTCGACCACGGCCCGCTGAGCCGCCGGGAGGACGATCTCGACCCAGGACTCTTCCCACGGCTACATCACTTGATCGAGCAGGTGGGTAAGCACTTTTCTCGAGTCTAGGTACTCCTCGGCGATCCGCCGGGCTGAGCGGGAGTGGTGGTCGTAGTTGGCGGCAATCTGGTGGAGCACTTCCGCGGCCTCCTCGACGGAATGGAAAGGGAACAAGCCTTCGCTCACTGGCAACCACCGGTCAAAACCGCTGGCCTGCGTCACGACCGGGCGTCCGCTGGCCAGGTAACACGCGCTCCGGTCGCTGAACCATCCGCTGGGCAGGCTGCGGTAGATCTCCTTGGCCACGGTAAACTCCCCTGCGGACGCCCGGATGAACTGAGCAAACGTTGAACAAGAGACGGTTGCCAGCTCGGGGTCGATCCATTTCCAGCCGTGAGATTCGAATTGCGAACGCACGTTACCGGGCACGGCCTGCATGCCTATGGTCATCGTCCAATCTGGGACGCGGTGGGGAAGGTCGATGACTTTCATCCATTCCACCCCTTTGCTGGACAGATAACGCTTGCCTTCGAACTCCACGTGGCGGTCGGCTGAGTGCTCCCACTTGCCGACCGTCGTAAACTCGCGTGAGATCGGCGGCGTCAGGGGCCAGTGCCTGAGGCAGACCGGCTGGCAGGTCGCGATCCAGTCGATCCCGTGAGTGGGAATCGAACAGGCGCTCGTTCCGATCAACCTGCCGAAGGTCGCGGCCCGATCGAACTGCCGGTAGTAGTCGAGAAATTCCCTGTCACCTCGCATCCGAAGTTGCGTCAATGCCGGGTCCGTATCGATCACCACCGTCCGCCGAGGCCGGGGCCGGTCGGGCCGGATAGCCGTCACGCCGCTGACGCAGATCAGCAGGTCAGCCCGACGGAGCAGATCATGGAGCTCGGCCTTGCTCAGCCCGTAATACGCGTCCAAGAATGGTGAGTAGTAGCAGTACCGGGGCGGCAAGCCGTACTCACCGAAGGTCGTCTCCAGATACCCGATTCCATAGGTTGGATCGGAGTCGCACGCGCGCGTCGTGGGGTTATACGGGACGGAGTAGTCTCCGGAATCCTCGAGGAACCAGACTTCGTGCCCGAGCTCATCGAGGCCAAGGAGATAATTCAAGTGGTGCCAAGTCATTCCGCCGAGCGGAAAGGCGACGATGTATCCACCGACGACGATAGTCATCAGGCACCGGGCCCTTGGCGGCGCCCTCTGCTCAACTTGCCAGCGCGCGTTCGACGAGGCGCGTGAGCACCTTGCGCGCGTCGAAAAACTCGTGCGCGATCTCGCGCGCCGCGCGCGCGTGCGGGCCGTAATTCGCCTCGACCTCGTGGATGTCGGCGATCGCCTGGTCCGGATCGGAGAAGGAGAGGACCCCGCGCCCGGTGGGAATCACGGCGCCGAAGCCCGTGTCCTCCACCACGACGGGCCGACCGGCCGCAAGGTAGCACGCTGACCGGCAGGAGAACCAACCTGGCTTGCCCACGACGTAGCCGTTCTTCGCGACGCTCCACTCGGCCTTCGAGGTGGACAGGTAACGTCGGTAAGAATCCAGGTCGGGGCAGACTTTGTCCGGATCGGCAAGGCGCCAGCCGTTGTGGCGCAGGAGATCGTGCGGCGTCTTGCGCGTCTTTCCGAGATTGACGGCGATCTCCACCTCCGTCGGCTTCACCCGCGAGGGCAGGTCGATGAAGCGCTGGAACTCCATGTCCTTCTGACCATAGCTCACGCCCTCGTGGACGATCGGCCGCGCTGTGGTCCAGTTCATCACGGTGGTGAACACCTCGCGGCGCTCGTCGCTGACCGGCCATTCGTCCAGCAGGATCGGCTGGCGCGTCGGGATCCAGGTATAACTCGTCGCTGGCGTGTTGCCCGGTAGCGCCTCGCCGAAGCTGAAATGCACATCGTGTGCGGCCATCAGCGAGGCGAGGCTCGTCTCGCCGCGCGCGAGCTTCACTTGCGTGAACACGGGGTCACTATCGATATAGGCGAGTCGCCGTACCGCGCGGTATTTCGCCGGCGCGGCCAGCGTGCCCGAGATATTGAGCAGGAGGTCGGCGCTCTCCGTAACCTCTTTCCGCTTCCTGTCTGAAAGGCCGAACCACTGCAATCCGTCCGGGAAGCAATACGCCCAGCGCTCGCCGAGCCCAAAGCGCTCCATCACCGCGCGCAGATAGCGGACGTTGTAGTCGCAGGTCTTGCTGATGCCACCTTCCTCGGGGTTGTAAGGCCACACGCCCGTATCCTCAAAATAGTAAGCGTCGTAGCCGAGCTGCGCGAGTCCCGCGACATACTGCACGTAATCCCAGGCAACGCCACCCAAGGGAAACTGCGCGATCAGCCCCGAGACGATGATCCGCGGGCCAGCCATCACGATTGCGGGGAGCCGACCCCGGCGCGATACCGGACCGCGAGTCGGCTGTGACGACGTGGGGTGTCCGCGGCGACAGGAGCCGCCCGACTCGCGCATTGCGGGCTCAGGAACGGCATCCGTTATAGCCCACGCTTGAGCAGGCTTCGTACGCCGACCGGGGGATCAGGCGACTCCACCGCGACCCTCCGGACCAGCTTCGGGCAGTCGGTTGATCGTGAAAGCCGTAGAGGCGCCACACCGAGCCCTCGCGCCTCGCTACCTCCGCTTCGCGCTCCCATGAGAGGAAAGTGATCCAGCGATTCACGACCGGCAACCGCCCGGAGACCTCGCCGGTCGTGTAGACCCGGGCACCACCGCCCAACAGGTCCACCCGGTCGATGGTGACGCGCGCCCGCACGGCTTCGTACAGACCGAAGATCCCCAGGAGCTGCTCGCGGATTAGTACCTTCGTAAGTGGTCCGCTCCGGTATTGATCGGAGACGTAGGCGAGGACGCCGGCCGCATCGCGAGCCTCGAAGCGCTCGCTGGCCTGGGCGAGGGTGGCCTGGATCTCCTGAACCGTCTCCACAGGAGCGGGCACGGAGCGTGGGTCGCCCGCGAGCGGTGGCTTGGGTTCAGCCGCGCGGGCGGCGCCGGGCCATGACGAGTCCGCGAGGGCGAGCGTCAGGATGAGCGCGACGACGAGGGGGGCGCGGCGGTCAGAGGCCGGCGTCGCGGCACAGCTCCACGAGCACATGGTCCGAGCTGAAGTATCCCGCCGCAAGTTCGCGCGCCGCGCGGCAGTGATCGGCGTAGTCCAGATTGATCTCGTTAATGGCCGCTGCCGCCTCCTCGCACGTCGAGAAGGCGAAGAGCCCTCGCCCCGTGGGAACGAACTTGCTGAAGCCGGTCTCCTGGGTGACCACCGGCTTGCCGGCGGCCAGATAGCAGACGCTGCGGTCGCTGAACCAGCCAGAGCGTGTGCCAGCCACGAGGTCCTTTACCACTGTGAACTCCCCTCGAGAGCCGTAAATGTGCTCCTGATATGCGATGACGTCTCGGGACTTCTCGTAGGGATCAGTCAATCGCCAGCCCTTCTCGCGCAGGGCTCTCGACGTCTCGGGGTCGGCTGCGATGCCGAGTGCCAGTTCGAGCGGCTGCGGGGTCAGCCGCGGCAAGTCCATAAAGCGCAGGACGTTCAAGTGCTTGGACCAGTAATAGGTCGCTCCAGCGTACTGGGCATCTTTGCCGCTGTTCTTCCACGTCCCGATCGTGGTGAAGCAACCGGCCAAGGGATCGAAGCGCGGCTCCCAGAGATCCAGCACGACAGGGGGCCGCGTCGGCCTCCAATGGAACTCCTGGAGTGGGACCGGGCAGTCGGGATGGCCTAGGTTCTCGCCGTAAGTAAAGTGGTGCGTATGGGGTGCGAGCTTGGCCAGCGTCGTCGAATTGCCCTGGGCGAGCAGAATCTGCTCGTATACGGGATCGGTCTGTATGTAGATGCGGATCGGGCAGCGCAGGTGCTCCTCGCGCAAACGGGTCGCGCCGCACACGTTGATGAGGGCATCGGCTTCCCGGTAGAGTTCCTCGAGCCGCTCGCTTGAGAGTCCGTAGCAGCGGTTCTTGACCACATCCCGGTACGCCCAGTGATCGCCGAGGCCGAATCGCTCCATGGTCCAGCGCAGGAACTCGACGCCGTAGCCGCAGTCCTCGACCACGCTCCTGAGCCGTGGGTCGTACGGCGGTGCTCCCGAGTCCTCGACGTAGTAGACGTCGTGGCCCAGGCGGGCCAACCCGACTACATAGTGGATGGCCTGCCACCCGATGCCGCCCAGCGGGTACTGTCCCGCCAGGTGGAGGACCAGGATCCGGCTACGGGATGGCACGCGCGCTCTCCTGCGGGATGCCGGTGTGCAACCGGTAGAGCGACGCGAAGACGCCTCCGCGCTCGATGAGCGCGTCGAATCCGCCATGCTCCACGATGCGGCCGTCGCACAGCACCACGATCAGGTCCGCGTTACGGATCGTGGACAGCCGGTGCGCGATCACGAACGTCGTCCGCCCCGCCGTGAGCTGCCCGAGCCCCTGCATGATGAGCGATTCGGTCTCGGAGTCCACCGACGAGGTCGGCTCGTCCAGGATCAGGATGGGCGAGTCCCGCAGGATGGCGCGCGCGATGGTGAGCCGCTGCTTCTCGCCCTCGGACAGCGTGACACCCTGCTCGCCCACCAGCGTGTCGTACCCGTTGGGGAGCTTGCCGATGGCGCCATCGATCCGGGCCAGCCGCGCCGCGGCCACGATCTCGTCGTGGCGGGCCCCGGGCCGCCCGAACGCGATATTCTCCCGCAGCGTGGTGGGGAGCACGAGCGGCGGCTGGAGCACCATGGCGATCTGCCGGCGGAGCGCGGCCAGCCGGTAGTCCCGCACATCCACGCCGTCCACGCAGACGCGGCCCGCTGTGACGTCATAGAAGCGCGGCAGGAGGCTCAACAGCGTGGACTTGCCGGCGCCTGTCGGGCCCACGACGGCCACCTTCTGGCCGGGTTGAACGCGCAGGGTCACGTCGCTCAGCACCGGTTGGTCGCGGGTGTACTCGAAGGAGACGCCCTCCCAGGCGATCTCGCCCCGCGCGCCTGCTGCCGGGAAGTCCCGATGGCCGTCCGGCAGATCCCGCTCGATGTCCAGCACGTCGAAGACCCGTTGCACGCTCGCCTTGGAGCCCTGGGCCAGCCCATAGGTCTGAAAGATGCTGTTGATGGGTCCGTAGAGCGAGGCCAGGTAGGAGACGAACACCACCAGCGAGCCGACGCTGAGCGTGCCGTCCAGGACGTGCCGGGCGCCCGCCCAGACCACCGCTGCGGTGCCGAGCGCGATCACGACGGTCACCACGCTCGAGTAGAGCGTCTGCAGCGTGTAGAGCCGCAGTCCCGCGGCGAGGCTCTGGCCGCTGGCGGCCATGAACCGACGGTGCTCGTCGGCTTCGCGCGTGAAGGCCTGGATGACCCGGATCGTGGACATGGACTGCTGGACGACGGCATACACTTCGCTCTCGCGCTCGCGCGCATGCCCTGCCACCTGGGTGACCCGCGTGTTGAGCCACGCGATCGCCACGAGCAGCAGCGGGCACACGGACAGCGCGAGCAGGGTGAGCGCCCAATCCAGCCGCAGCATGATCACCCCCATGCCCGCGAGCAGCATCACCGCCGTCACGGCCGGGAAGAGGCAGTTCATGGTCAGGCTCTGGAGGGACATGGTGTCGGCCGTGACGCGATAGAGCAGGTCGCCCACCTGAGCGCGGCTGTGGAAGGCGAGGGAGAGCCGATGCAGATGGCCGTAGAGATCGCTGCGCAGATCGCTCACCATGCGCTGGCCGATGCGGATCGTGGTGTAGTTGTTCAGGACCGTCAGCGCACCCAGCAGCACGTACAGGAGCACGAGGGCTCCGCATGCCGCGAGCAGGAGCGCCGCGGGAGACCATGTAGCCGGCAATCCCCCCGGTACCGGCTGGCCGCCGAGCACCGAGTCGATGATGATCTTGAGCGGCCAGGGTTTGAGCAGCTCGCAGGCGCTGATGAGCAGCACCTGGAAGAGCGCCCAGAGGAGCGCAAGCCGGTGCGGGCGGAGATAGGCCAGGACCCGGAGCGCGAAGCCGCTCACTTCGCCTGCGTCTCGCGGCTCCGCAGAGGCGGCGCGTAATGCAGCCTGGACTGCCGCGCCACCTCCGTGAGGCCGCGATGAAGCGTGCGGGTGAGGTTCAGCCCTTCGCGCGCAAACGCCGTCGCGCCGATCGCGGCCGCCCCGAGGCCGACCGCGGCGATCGGAGGCGAGCCCAGCGCCACGCCGAGCGCGCCGAGCACGAGGGCGCCGACCGCGCCGAGCCGGGTAAGCAGCGAGCCCTGCAGCGCGCACTTCACGCGCAGGACCCGTCGGCCCTCGCCGTGATACTCGGTGGCGACCTTGATGCGCGCCCGCGACCACAGCCCGCCGTACACCTCGAGATCCCAGTTGCTCCACCCCTTGTCGACGAGGACGAAGTGCTTGCGCGCCGCGACGGCTGCCTGGAGGCCCTGGAGCAGCGATTCCTTCTCGAGCCCGTTCTCGGTCCAGAAGGCGACGGAGAGCATCCTGTCCCACCAGGACACCGGCAGCATCCGCGCGGGCCGGTCCCGCTCGACGGGCTCGGCCGCCGACACCCCGCGCGCCAGCCAGCGATACCGCTCGAGACAGCGGAGCAGGGGGCCCAGATAGGTGAGCAGCGCGATCAGCAGGCGGCCGCGGAGGTTGTCCGCCCGCGCGTCCACGGGCGCCCGCAGCGCCGCGGCGAGGCAGCAGGCCCAGGTGAGCAGCAGGGGGGCTGCGCCCAGCCAGGCCCAGCCGCCCCGAGCGAAGGCGTAGAGCATGAGCGCGGCGGCCCCCACGCTCCACTCCAGCGTGAAGGGCAGATAGGAGAAGAAGCTCGACGGCGGCTGGTATAGCGTCTGGAACAGGCCGCGGCCGAACACGCCGCCGTAGATCACCGGGCGCCGCAGAGAGAAGAGCGACGTGAACAACGAGTAGATGCCGCCATAGATTCGGCCGCGCCAGCGCGAGTAGCCGAGCGCGTTGAAGCGCTGGGGGTGTCTGAAGTAGAGCAGGCCCTCGGCCTTGCCGTATCCTCGCTGCTGCCCGACATAGGCCTTGACCGTATTGCGCCGAAAGTGCCAGACCATGGCCGCGGGGCTGAAGCCGATGCGGTAGCCGCGCTCCTGGAGCCTCCAGCAGAGATCCACGTCGTCCCCCGCGGCGCGGTAGATGGGATCGAACCCGCCGAGCTCCTCGAGCACCTCGCGGCGGAAGGCCATGTTGCAGCCCGGGATGTGCTCGGCCTCCTCGTCGTTGAGCAGCACGTGCAGCGGCCCGCCCGGCGAGGCGGCCACGCAGGTCGCGACCAGCGAATCCTCCGGGGGCGGCAGGTTGGGACCGCCAACCGCCGGGTGCCCGGAGGAGAGAAACGTGGCGACAAGGTAATGCAGCCAATCCGGATCCACGACGCAGTCCGAATCGGTAAAGGCGATGATCTCGCCGGTGGAGGCGGCGATGCCGACGTTCCGGGCGGCGCTCAGGCCCTTGTTCTCCTGGTGGACGACGTGGATGCCTTCGTACTGGTCGGCGATTTGGCCCGTGCGATCGGTCGAGCCATCGTCGATCACGATCACCTCATAGGCGGGATACCGGAGCTGTTGGAGCGAATCGAGGCAAGCGGCCATCGTGCTCTCGGCATTGTAGGCGCACACCACGACGGACACTTTGGGATACTCGGACAGGGCGGGTAGCCCATTCGAGGAGTACCAGCGCTGCACGGCCCGGAAGGCCGGTTTCTTGCGGCGCTCTCGGTCGACCAAGCCGAAGCCCCAGTCCCGGACCTCGTGCCCGCCGGTGAACCACTCGTCGGTGAACGCGAAGACGCACGCGCCCGCGGCGCCCATCTCGAGCGCCGTGCGGAGCTGCCAGGACAGCGTCGCCGCCTGCTCCTGCTCGCCCTCGCGCAGGGAATCCATGCCGAACTCCGTGAGGACGAGCGGGCGGTCGCCCGCCAGCGTGTGGAGGCGGTGGAGATATCGGCGGAGGTCCACTTCGCGATGCAGGTAGACGTTGAACGCGAGAAAGTCGGTGAAGTCGGTCTCGAGGTATTCGGTGGACGGAAAGTTGGCGTAGCCGACGAGCGACTCGGGATCGATCTCCCTCACGACGCCGACGAGCTCGCGGAGAAAGGCGGAGATCCGCCTCGCGCCGTACCAGCGGACGATGTCGGGCGGGATCTCGTTGCCCACCAGATAGGCCGCGACGGCCGGATGGTCGCTGCAGGACGCCACGGCTTCCGCGACGGTGCCGCGGATGGTCCTCGTCAGCTCGCGCGAGTCGAGAAAGCAGACATGCTCGGCCCAGGGGATCCCGACCAGCAGGCGGAGACCTCGCTCCGCGGCCGAATCGAGCATCCAGCGCGGCGGGACATTGAAGGTTCGGAGGGTATTGGCGCCGAGCTCGGCCATGAGCGCCAGGTCCCGCTCGACGCTGGGCGGGTCCGGGAAGGGGACGCCCGAGCCGTCCGGCGCGAACGGCCCATAGGTAACTCCCTGCAACAGGACCTTTTCGCCGCCGGCGAAGAAGAACTTGCCGTGCGCTTCGAGCTTCGGGCTCCGCCCCGGCTGGGGGCAGACTCCGGCAGAGGCCGAGACCGAGATCGATCGAGGCTGCAACGCTTCGGGTCTCCTTGGCCAGGCCCGAACTGCGGGGACCGGTCCTCTTTGGCTCACACGGCCGTTCGCTCGGAGAACTCGCTGGCAGGGGAACAGGCAACTGGCGTGCCAGACCCGAGGGAGCCTCGGCGAAAGCCCAAGTCCCCGTCTTTCTGGCGCTAAGGCGCCGACGGCGGCCGTTCCCGCCTGGCGGTGCCGGCCATCGCGCGATGCCGGAGTACGTTTTTACAAGCCGAGCAAGCAAAAGTTACCGCTCGGTCGGTCGCCGGCGGCGGCTGAGCCTGCCTTGACACCCCGAAATGGGGGTGCTATCTGGGCGCTATGCCTGGGGCCGTCCTGCTGCGCACGGAGCAGCTGACGCGCTCCTTCGGAAGTTTCGCGGCGGTCAGTGGAGTCGACGTGGTCGTGTGCCAAGGGGAGCTGCGCTCGATCATCGGGCCGAGCGGCGCCGGCAAGACCACGCTCTTCCGCCTGGTGTCGGGGGAGCTTCGCCCCTCCTCGGGGCGGGTGTGGTTCCGCGACCGTGACATCGCCGGCCTGCCGCAACACCGCGTCTCGCGGCTCGGAATCGCCAAGTCGTACCAGCTCGCCACGCCTGGGTCTGACGAACGATCGGACATCGAATTACACCACCAACGCACCGAGGAGGTACACCGTGGCCGAGACTGAGAGCTATCGGAAGGGCCAGGAGCTGCGCCGGCAGCTGCTGGGCGACGCCTACGTCGACCGGGTGAACCGCGCCACCTACGGCGACCCGATCATGCGCCAGTTCATCGACGTCGTCACCGAGACGGTGTTCGGCTCGCTCTGGACGCGGCCGGGGCTTGACCTCAAGACGCGCACCCTGGTGACGCTGGTGTCGGATGCCGCGACCGGCCGCGAGGCCGAGCTGGCCATCCACCTCCGCATGGCGCTCCGCCAGGGCTGGACCGAAGCGGAGCTGACCGAGGCGCTGCTCCACCTCGTTGGCTACGTGGGCGCGCCGCTGGCTCGGGACGCGCTTCTCGCCGCGCGCGCCCTCTTCGCCGAGGTTAGGGAAGAGGCGGGCCGTTAGCCGTCTCACCGTTCGGCGCCGGAATCATCACCGACGAGCTCGGAGGGCTTCCGGCTCCTGGTTGGAGTAAGCTTTGGCGCAGCGCCATCGGCGCCGGGAGGACCGGCGCCGTTGAAGGAGGAATCACCCATGCCCGTCCGAGCCCTGCTTCATTACGCGCTCGAGGTGCCCGATCAGAGCGTTGGTCAGAAGTTCTACCGGAGTTTCGGCCTGGTGGACGCCACGGGCCGGGACAATGCGGTTCGCCTGCGTCCCGCTCCGCTCACCCGCGAGGCCGTGCTGCTCTATCCAGGGCCGAAGAAGCGCCTGCACCATCTCGCCTTCGGTGCGCCGGGCGAGGAGTTCGAGAGCGTGAAGGAATCGCTGCGCCGGGCCGGGGTGAAGGAAACCGATCCGCCGCGGGGCGCCCCGGAAGGCGGGATCTGGGTCCGCGACCCGGACGGCCACGCCGTCAATATCCGCCAGGAAGGGCGTGACTTGCCGCCGGCCGATCCGCCGCTGACGCTCAACAGCCCGGGTCACGTGAGCCGGATCGCCGTGCGCGGCTGTCCCGACGGGCTCGAGGCGCGTCCGCGCCGCCTCGGCCACGCGCTGCTGTTCACGCCGGACGTCGACCGGCAGCTCGATTTCTACACGCGCGCCCTCGGTCTGCGGCTCTCCGACCGCTCGCGGTCCATCATCGCCTTCCTCCGCTGCTCGACGGATCATCACAATCTGGCGTTTCTCGCCTCGAAGGGGCCGGGCTTCCACCACGGCTCGTTCGAAGTGGGCAGCGTGGACGAGATCGCCCTCGGCGCCCAGCGAATGCTCGAGGCGGGCTGCGAGCCGGGCTGGGGCGTAGGCCGCCACGTCATCGGCTCGAACTTCTTCTACTACACGCGCGATCCGTGGGGGAGCTTCGCGGAGTACTTCCACGACTTGGACTACATCCCGGAGCACTGCGCCTGGGAGCCGCGCGACTTCCCCGAGCAGGACGCGGTCTACCGCTGGGGCCCGCCGATGCCCGACTTCTTCAGCCGCAATACCGAAGTCGAGTAGGGCCCGCCGCCGAACGCGGACACCCTTGACAGCGGCGCCGGGCGGTGTCAAATAGGGCCCATCGGGGAAGGGAGGCGGCGCTATGCGGCGACTCGTGGCTCTTCTGGTGGTGGTGACCCTGGTGATGGCCGTGGCCGTGCCGGCCGCCGATGCAGGTGGGCGGGTCGCGGTCAATGTCGCGCTGGGCCTGGCCTCGTTCGCGGTCTTCAATCAGCTCGTGGGCGGGATCTTCTTTCCTCGGCCCGTCTACGCGTACCCGGCCTACTACCCCTATGTCTACAGCAGCCCGGCGTACTACGCGCCGCCGACTTACTCATATCCGCCCCAGCCCGTCGTGGTCCAGCCTCAGCCGCCGGCGCCCGCGTATTCCAGGGTGGTCCAGTACCCGCACGGCCGGTACCAGCTCTACGGAGACGGCATCCAGTCCCCCTACCAGTGGGTATGGATCCCGAATCCTCCTCCGCCTCCGGCGGCGCCGCCTCCTCCGCCGTCGCAATAGTCACGACCGGCGGGACTTCTTCCGCCCCTTCGCGATCCTCCGCCGCATCAATCGCTTGGCTCTCTCAAGCTCGGCCCGGCGAGAGGGCGTGAGCTGGCGCCCGGCCCGGTTTATGAAAAACGACAGCATGCGCAGTCCTGACGAGGGCCCCTTGGGGCTCACGCGCTTCGAGGCCAGTGACCGGGCGATCGTGCGGGCATCCTTGGTGAACAATCCCTTCGGTGGATACGTGGACACCGTCTTGACGGTGTGGCTCCAGTAGCGGGTCTTGCGTCGCGCAGCCTTCTTCCGGCGTCGCCGCGTTGCCATCTGAGTCGCCGTTCCGGCCTCTACGCCTTGATGAGCTTGGCCCATTGATCGAGGAGCGGCAGCACCGTGTCGCGTCCCTCGGGAGGCAGCCGGAGGATGGCCCGGGTGATCCCGGCCCTGGCATAGCTCTCGAGCACGTCCTCGTCGGGTTGGGCGCCGAATATCGATACCGAGATGGTCTTCATGTCCCGTCCGGCCTCGGCCGCGCGGACCTGGAGATCCTTCAGCCCCGGCAGGATGGCCTCGGCCGCGCGCCCGCGCGGGAACCATCCATCGCAGCAGTCCACCACGCGCTGAAGCGTGTGAGCGCTCTCCCCGCCCAGGAGCACGGGCGGATGGGGCTTCTGCTGGGGCTTGGGCCAGGCCCAGATCTTGTCGAAGCTGACGTGCTGGCCGTGGAACTCGGCCTCATCCTTGGTCCAGATCTCCTTCATCGCCAGGATCTGCTCGCGGAGGCGCTTGAAGCGCGAGGCAAAGTCCGTGCCGTGGTGCTCCATCTCCTCGCGATTCCACCCGCCGCCCACGCCGAAGAGGAAGCGGCCATTGGACAGCACATCGAGGCTCGCGACCTCCTTGGCCGTGGTGATGGTGTCGCGCTCGATGATGAGGCAGATGCCCGTGCCGATCTTGAGGCGTCGCGTGGCCGCGGCCGCCGCCATCAGCGAGACAAAGGGATCGAAGGTGTGCGAGTACTCCTTGGGAATCGGACCGCCGCTGGGGAAGGGCGTCCGCCGGCTGGCGGGGATGTGGGTGTGCTCGGGGACGAAGAGCGATTCGAAGCCGCGCTCTTCGGCGGCTCGCGCCAGCTCGTCGATGCGGATCGCGTAGTCCGTGGCGAAGATGCAGACGCCGATGTGCATGGAGGCCTCCTGGCTTTGAATTGCCGCGCGGATGACGGCAGTGTAGCAAAGTGCCGAGGCTTCATGTTCCAGGCGTGGAAGGCGCGCGCGACGGCGGTCTGCGCTATAGTACGGGGCCATGACGCGCTCGGATCCTGACAGCCCGGGTTCGGCGGCCGCCGGCATCGATTACGTGGAGCGGGCGCAGAAGCTCGCGCCGCAGATCGAAGTGTGGGCGGATCAGGCCGAAGCTGACCGGAGGCTGCCCGAGCCCCTTCTGGCCGCGCTGTTCGACGCCGGTCTCTTCCGCCTGCTGCTGCCGCGCTCGCTCCAGGGCGCCGAGCTCGATCCGGTCACCTTCGTTCATGTGATGGAAGAGGTGGCCAAGGCCGATGCCAGCACGGCCTGGTGCATCGGACAGACCGCGGGCTGTTCGATGATCGCCGCCTACCTCCGGCCGGACGTGGCCGCCGAGATCTTTGCCAGGCGTCCGCGGGCGTTGCTGGCCTGGGGACCGGGACCCGATGCCAAGGCCGTGGCCGTCGAGGGCGGCTATCAGGTGACGGGCACGTGGAGCTTTGCGAGCGGCTGCCGACACGCCACGTGGCTGGGCGGCCACTGCACCGTGTACGAGGCCGATGGCCGCCCCCGCCGTCGCGCTGACGGCGCGCCGGCGGCCCGGACGATGCTGTTTCCGGTCGAGAGCGCCCGGCTCATCGATGTCTGGCAGGTGGGCGGGCTCAAGGCGACGGGCACGGATGCCTTCACGGTGTCCGATCTGTTCGTTCCGCACGAGCGGTCGGCCGTCCGCGATGATCCCACCGAGCGTCTCCACCGGGGTCCGCTGTACTGCTTCCCCATCGGCTGCCTCTACGCTTCGGGCTTCGCCGCCGTGGCGCTGGGAATCGCGCGGCGCATGCTGGATGCCCTGATCGAGCTCGCGCGAGACAAGACCCCGCGGGGCTTCAAGAGCACGCTTCGCGAGAGCGCGGTGATCCAGTCCCAGGTGGCGCAGGCCGAGGCGCAGCTCGGGGCCGCGCGGATATTCCTGGTGCGATCCCTCGAAGACATCTGGCGGGCCGTAGAGCCGACCGGCGCCCTCACGCTGGAGCAGCGCGTCCGCATCCGCCTGGCGTCGACCTACGCCATTCACCAGGCCAAGGAAGTCGCCGACGTCGCGCACCACGCGGCGGGGGCGACGTCGATCTTCACCGCGAGCCCCTTCGACCGCCGGTTCCGGGACATCCATGCGGTGACGCAGCAGATGCAGGGCCGGCAGGCCCATTTCGAGACCGTGGGCCAGTTTCTGCTCGGCCTCGATCCGGATACGACTTGGCTCTGAGCCGGCTCGGGGTCCTCGCCCTCGGCGCGACGGTCCTCCTCGAGCTGGCTGCGACGGCGGCGGCCGCCGAGGAGCCCTACGACGGCACCTATTCGGGCGTCATCACGTGCGCGCAAATTCAAGGTGGGGCGGGGCCGCTCAAGACACGGGTCTCAGCGACGGTGTCGGGCCGCCGGGTCACCTATGAGCGCGCGCTTCTATCGCCCAAGGGGACGCACACCGGCAACTTCGAGCGCGGGAGCGGCACCGTCACAGAGTCGGGTGACATGACGCTGGCGGCCAGCGTGACGGCGAAGAACGTTCGGTTCGACGCCGAGTACAGAGGGAAGTTCCTCCCGGACAGAACGATCCGCCTGATCGGAGGCCAGCGATGGCAGCCTGAGGGGCGGAGTGACGTGGTCGAGCGCACGTGCTTCGTCGATCTCGCCCCATCAGCGGCAGCCGCCGCGGAGTCCTACGACGGGGTCTATACCGGCAGGATCACGTGCGAGCCGCTGCGGGGCCATACGGGCAGCGATCTGAACACGGCATTCAGGGTGGCCGTGACCGATGGCAAGATCGCGTACGAGCGAGAGATGCGGACGCCTGAGGGCAGGCACACGGGCAACTTCGAGCGCGGCACCGGGACGATCTCCCCATCCGGGGAAATGGCGCTCTCGGCTCGCGCGACCGGTCAGGGCTTCCGCTACGATGCCGAGTACAAGGGAACGTTCACCGGTGCCTCGATCCGCTTGACGGGCGGCCAGAGCTGGCAGTACGACCGGCAGACCGGCCGGATCGAGCGGCCGTGCTTCGTCGAGCTTGTCAAGTCGCCGCCCAAGCGATAAGCCCCGGCGAGCCGTCCGCCGCGCCCCGCTCGCGGTGTTTGTTGCGGGACTACTTGGCGGGGACGGGCTCGCTCGGCCGGGCGGGGCGCCGGCGTCGCCGCCATTGCGCTGAGCGCTCACGCAGCCCTTCGAAGTACAGGTAGATCACCGGGGTGATGTAGAGCGTGAGCAGCTGGGAGAGCAGGAGGCCGCCGACCACCGACAGGCCCAGGGAGCGGCGGGAGTCCGACCCGGCCCCGAAGCCGACGGCGATGGGGAGCGTGCCCATGAGCGCGGCCATCGTCGTCATCATGATCGGCCGGAACCGCAGCAGGCACCCCTCGTAGATGGCGTCCGCGGCCGACTTCCCCCCGCGCTGCGCGTCCAGCGCGAAGTCGATCATCATGATGGCGTTCTTCTTCACGATGCCGACCAGCATGATGATGCCGACGAAGCCGTAGAGGTTCAGCTCCTGATGGAAGAGGAGGAGAGTCAACAGCGCCCCCACCGCCGCTGATGGCAGGCCCGACAGGATCGTCAGCGGATGGATGAAGCTCTCGTAGAGAATCCCCAGGATCAGGTAGATCACGAGCACCGCCGCCAGGAGCAGGAGGCCAAGCCCTTGCAGGGATCGTTGAAATGCCTGCACGGTGCCTTGGAAGCTCGTAGTGAGCGTGGCGGGAAGGCGCAGATCACGCTCCATGCTCCGGACTTCCTCCACCGCATTGCCCAATGACAGGCCGGGGGGCAGGTTGAACGAAATCGTGACGGCGGGCAGCTGACCGAGGTGGTTGACCGTGAGCGGGCCCACGGTGCGCGTGAGCTTCGCCACCGAGCCGAGCGGCACCAGCTTGCCGCTCGAGGAGCGGATGTAGAGCATGGAGAGCGCGGCTGGGTCCCGCTGGTACTGCGGCAGCAGCTCCATCATCACCCAGTACTGGTTGGTGGGCGTGTAGATGGTCGACACCTGCGGGGATCCGTAGGCGTCGTTCAGCGCGCTCTCGATCTGATCGGCGGTGACACCAAGCGCCGACGCCTTGTCGCGGTCGATCTCCACCAGCACCTGCGGGCTCGTGATCTGCAGGTCCGAGTTCACGTCCAGGAATCCCGGCAGCCCGCGGATCTTGTCGAACAGGATCGGCGCCCAGTGGTAGAGCGTCTGCTGGTCCGCGTCCTGGAGCGTGTACTGAAAGAGACCCTTGGTGAGCTGGCCGCCGATGCGGATGGTCGGCAGCACCTGGGGATAGACATTCATGCCCGGGATTCCCCCCACCTTGCGTCGCAGATCCTCGACGATCTCATCCGCCGAAGGGCGCTCGGATCGGGGCTTCAGCCGCATGAAGATCCGCCCCGTATTGGGCACGACGTTGATGCCGCTCGCGCCGATCGCCGAGAAGTACGAGTCCACGTACGGCTGCTTGCCCACGATAGCCGCGACCTTCTCCTGATGCTGCATCATGCTGTCGAAGGACACGTCCTGGGAGGCCTCGGTGAAGGCGAAGACCTGGCCCGTGTCCTCGTTGGGGATGAAGCCCTTGGGGATCCCGCTGAAAATGAAGCCCCCGGGAAGCCCGGCGAAGAGGACGGCGGTAAGCACTAGGGTGAAGACGAAGACCGCCAAGGTGTACCGCGGGTGGCGCAGGACCACCTTCAGCGTGCGCTCGTAGAGGTGCCGCATGCCCTCGAAGACGCGCTCGGAGGTGGCGTAGAGCCGGCCGTGGGAGTGCTGGGGCGGCTGGAGGAACCGGCTGCAGGCCATCGGCGTGAGTGTCAAGGACACGATGCCCGACACGAGAACGGCCGCACCAATGGTCACCGCGAACTCGTGGAGCAGTCGTCCCACCACGCCGCCCATGAAGAGCACCGGCAGGAAGACGGCCGCCAGCGAGAGCGTCATCGAGACGATGGTGAAGCCGATCTCATTGGCGCCCTTGATGGCCGCCTCCATGCGGCCCATCCCGGCTTCCATGTGCCGGACGATGTTCTCGAGGACGACGATGGCGTCGTCCACGACGAAGCCCACCGAGAGCGTTAGCGCCATCAGGGAGAGGTTGTCGATGGTGTAGCCCAGCGCGTACATCACCATGAAGGTGCCCATGATGGACATGGGCAGGGCCAGGCTCGGGATGATCGTGGCCGAGACGTTGCGGAGGAAGAGGAAGATCACCAGGATGACGAGGGCCATGGCAAGCAAGAGCGTGAACTGCACGTCGTTGACCGAGCCCCGGATGGACTGCGAGCGGTCGTAGAGCGTGTTCAGGCTCACCGCCGCGGGCAGCTGGGCGCGGAAGGCCGGGAGGATCTTCTTGATCGAGTCCACGACCTCGATGGTATTGGTCCCCGGCTGGCGCTGGATGGCCAGGACGACGGCCCGCTCGTCCTTGTACCAGCTCGCCACCTTGTCGGTCTGCACGCTGTCGATCACGCGGCCGAGTTGCTCGAGGCGGATGGGCGAGCCGTTTCGGTACGCCACGATGAGCGGGCGATAGGCCGCCGCGGTCATGAGCTGGCCGGTGGCCTGCACGCTGAAGGCCTGATACGGCCCCCAGAGCGTGCCCGTCGGCAGGTTGACGTTGGCCTGGCCGAGCGCCTTCTGCACCTCGTCGATGCCGATGCCCATCGTGGCCAGGGTGCTCGGGTCGAGCTGGGCGCGCACCGCGTACTTCTGCGGGCCGAAGATCTGCACCTGGGCGACGCCACTGATGGTGGAGATTCGCTGGGCGAGGTTCGTCTCGGCGTACTCGTGCACCGTGTAGAGTGGCAGCGTCTTGGAGCTGAGCGCCATGTACAGAACCGGCTGGTCGGCGGGATTGACCTTCTTATAGGACGGTGGCGTCGGCATGCCGGGCGGCAGCAGCGGCGCCGCGGCGGTGATGGCCGCCTGCACGTCTTGGCCGGCGGCGTCGATGTTCCGCTCGAGCGCGAACTGAATCGTGATCTGGGTCTGGCCCACCGCGCTCGTGGAGGTCATCGAGTCGATGCCCGCGATGGTCGAGAACTGGCGCTCGAGCGGCGTGGCGACGGCCGAGGCCATGGTGTCGGGATTGGCGCCCGGCAGGCTGGCGGTGACCTGAATGGTGGGGAAATCCACGTTCGGCAAGTCGCTCACCGGCAGGAGCCGGTAGGCCATGATGCCGAAGATCAGCATGCCGGCCATGACCAGGCAGGTCATGACGGGCCGCCGGATGAAGAGCTCGGGGCTCATCCGCCGGCGCCGCGCGGGGCCGGACTGGGCTCGGCCTTCACGTCCACGCGCGCGCCGGGCAACAGCCGGAGCTGGCCGTCGGTGACGATGACCTCACCGGCCGCCACACCTTTGGCGATCACGATGTTCCTGCCGTCGGTCGCGCCCAGCACGACCGGACGGGGCTCCACCGTCTGGTCCGGCTTGACGACGAACACGTACGATCCCTGCTGGCCGCTCTGCACGGCCTGCGAGGGCACGACTACCGTATTCGGCTGAGTCGTGAGCGTGAGCGTCACGGTGACGAATTGTCCCGGCCAGAGCGCGTTCTCCGTGTTCTGGAAGGTGGCCTTGAGCTGGATCGTCCCGGTCGTCGTGTCGACCGTATTGTTGACGAAGGTCAGGTCGCCGCGAACCGTCATGGGCGGCTGTCCCGCGGCCGTGGCCTCGACCTTGAGCTCTCCCGTGGCGCGGTACCGCTTGATGCGCTCCAGCTCCTGCTCGGGGACGGAGAAGACGACATAGATCGGGTGGACCTGGGTGATCACGACCAGGGGATTGCCGACGTCATTGGCCTTGACGACATTGCCTCGTTGAATGAAGACATTGCCGGTCCGGCCGTTGACGGGCGCGCGCGTCACGGTATAGCTCAGCTGGAGCCGGGCATTCTCCACCATCGCGTCGTCGGCGCGCACGACGGCCCGAGCGGTCGCGACCGCGGCCCGGTCGGCCTCGATCGTCGCGGCCAGCGCCCGTTCATTGGTGAGGATCTGGTCGTACTGCTGGCGCGCGACGAAGCCGCCCTCCACCAGCTTGCGGTACCTGGCCTCCTCCACCTTGGCATTCTCGAGCTGGGCCATATCCCGCGCCAGATTGGCCTCGGCCTGGGCGACTTGGGCCTGGTGCTGCGCGCGCGTCGCCTGCGCTTGTTCGAGCGCCGCCTGGAAGGGACGCTGGTCGATGGTGAAGAGCAGGTCGCCCTTGCGGACCTCCTGTCCTTCCTTGAAGTGCACCTGGAAGATCTCGCCCCCGACCAGCGAGAGCACGGACACGGTCGTGTAGGCCTGCACGTTGCCGATGGCGCGCACCTGCACCGGCCAGTTCTGCTCCACGGCGGCGGTCGCGGTGACCGGCACGGCGGCCTTCTGGGCGGCCGCCTTGGCATCCCCGGGCCCGTCGCCCCGGCAGCCCGCGGACAGGCCGGCAGCGGCGAGGAGGGACAGCGCGACGGCGAACCCGCGCTGAATCGTCACGAACGCGCCCCGGTCCCCGCGCTTCGACGCGCCGCCGGCCGGGCGCGCTCGGGCAGCAAGGCGCCGGCGAAGCGGCGCAGGAACTCGATGCGCTGCTTGCGGAAGGCGGGGTCCTTCGGTCGCAGTCCCGTGGCGAGCCGCGTGATTTGGGGGAACGCCACGGGGAACATGGTGAGGGCCATCATCCCGAGCAGCGTCTGCCGGGGATCGAGATCCGCGCGAAGGAGCCCACGCGCCTGCCGATCGCGCAGTTGGACGATGCCGAGCTTGAATGCCCGCTGGCGCTCCGCCTCCCGGCTGATCGTTCCCAGGCCGCCCTCGAGTGCCTCCCACTGCAGCAGCCGGACCCAGTCGGGATCCCGGCACGTAACGTCGAACCAGAACACCAGGCTCTCGCCCGGGTCGCCCGGAGTCGCGGCAGCCCACGCGAGGCGCTCACCCAGCTTCCGGCGCAGGATGGCTCTGAACAGGCCCTCCTTGTTGCCGAAGTAGTGGTAGAGCATGCGCTTGTTGATACGGGCCCGGCGGGCGATCCGATCCACGCGGGCGCCGGCGAAGCCGTGAGCGGAGAACTCCTTGAGCGCGGCGCCGAGAATGCGCTCGCGCGTCCGCTCGGGATCGCGGACGCTCGGGTGAGGATGCGGTCGGAGGGGGGTGACGATCGCCATGCCGCTAGTAACCGTTCAGATACTACCTTGTCCGCGTCGCCGGCGCAAGCCCTCCGGGCGGCGGGAGCGGCGGTCGGAACCGTGACGGCTGCCCGCGAATCGGGCAGCCTAGGCGGCGCGGCGGAACGCGTCGGACCGCGGCTGATCCGCGACGGCCTCGGCCCATGAGGGCCGGATCACGAGCTCGTACCCTCGTGGCATGCGCGCCAGCACGGCGGGCCAGACTTCAGTCAGGAGCGGCTCCCAGCCCGAGGGAACCGAGATCTCGATGCGTCCGGGACGGCCGAGCGCGCCCGCGGCGACCCAGACCGAGACCAGCGACTGTCCATGCAGGGTGTGATCCACCGTGGATTGTATGTCGGCGCGAACGGCGAGCGCGCGCGCGGCCCGGTGATCGTGCCACACGCCCCAACCCAGCGGAGCGAGCACCACTGTGGCGAGCACTGTCAATGCGATCCAGTCGCCCATGGCTCTGTCCTCCCGTTGATTGAGAGCGACGTGAGCAGCGCATGGATTCGGCGGCGCCCTGAATCCTCTCGCGCTGGAATCTCCCGCGTGAGCTTCGGCATCTGAAGACACGGAGGAGCACATTGACCAAGCGGATTCTGATTCCAGTCGCGCCCAGCGAATCGGCGGACGCTGGGATCGAGTTCATTGCCGATCTGGCGCGCAGCAATGACGCGACCGTCCAACTGCTCACGGTCTACCCCGTTCCGCGGCTGGACGCGGGTCGCGCCGGGATTCCATACGCCGACCGCGACCTCGAGCGCCTGGGGCGCGCAGGTCTGCGACGCCTCGACTCGGTGGCGGCGCGGCTCGACGGCGTCCGCGTGGAGGGTGTCGTCCGGTTCGGCGAGCCGGTCGAGGAGATCCTGATCGAGGCGGACGCCTTTGGCGCGGATCTGATCGCGCTCAGCACGGACGCTGGCGGCTGGCGTCCCAAATTCCTCGGGCGCGGCATCGCCGACCGTGTCGTCCGGCGGGCCGCCGTGCCCGTTCTCCTGCTCCGCTCGCCGTCCTTCGCCGCGGCGGCCTGACCGCGCGCGGCCTCTCCTCTGTCTGTCGGTCCCGCAACGCAGCGCGTTGCGTGCCGTTTTGACTTGCCGCGGGCTTCGTGCTATCTCGGCCGTGCGCCAACGGCGCGCGGTTGACCACCATGGGCGATAGTCGTGGTTCCTCTCAACGCGGAGGTGCGGCATGAACCCGTTTCGACTTCCCAGATGGCGCTTCACCAACTGCTGCGGTCATGACTGGGGTCACGCCCCCACGCTCCAGGACACGAGCCAGCTCACGGGCACGAGCCGGCGCGACTTCTTCAAGACCGCCGCAGCCAGCGTAGCGGGTCTCGCGGCGATCACGGCGCTCAAAGAGCCCGCGCTGGCCCAGGTCCGCGTGTTCCCGCCTCCGCCTCCCTCGGTCAGCCCCGTCGAAGGGCTGATCGACTTCCACACTCATTGCGCGCCCGACGTCTTTGGGCGGGCGGTGGACGACGACGAGTCGGCCCAGGCCTATCGCGAGCGCAAGATCGAAGCCATCGTGCTCAAGAGCCACACCGCCCTGACCGCCGACCGGGCATGGCTGGTCCGGAAGCACAATCCCGGCATCAAGGCCTTCGGCGGCATCGCGCTCAACGGCCCGGCGGGCGGGAACAACCCGGAAGCGGTCCAGTGGATGTGGCGGATGCAGGGCGGCTACGGCCGCGTCGTCTGGTTCGCGACCTTCGACGCCGACAACCACGTCAAGCATTTCAAGGATGCGCCCGAAGGCGTCAAGGTCGTCGGCGCTGACGGCAAGGCGCTACCGGCCGTGCGCGAGGTGCTCAAGGTCTGCGCCCAGCAGAAGCTGGTCGTCTGCACGGGCCATGCATCGCCGGCCGAAGCGCTGGCCATCGTCGAGGCCGCGCGCGACGCAGGCTGCGACCGCATCGTGATCACCCACGCCGAGTTCGAAGTCGTCAACATGAGCGTCGAGCAGATGAAGAAGGCCGCTTCGATGGGGGCCAAGATGGAGATCTGCGCGATGGGGCCGCTGATGGGCCCGAACGCGCACCTGGCCTGGATGCGCCACTGGCGGCAGGTGACGTACCAAGAGTCCGCCGGCCACGTCAAGGCGATCGGCGCCGAGAATTTCCTCCTCTCCACCGACCTGGGTCAGACGGGCAACCCGTCTCAGCCTGACGGCTACGCGATGCTGGTGACCGGGCTCATGGGGCAGGGGATCACCAAGGAGCAGATCAGGACCATGGGCCGGGAGACGCCGGGCAAGCTGCTGATGGGCTGAGCCGGCGACTGTTTCGACAACAGGCCGGGGGTGACCGCGCGTCATCCCCGGCCGTTTCGCCTCGTGGAGGGAGACTCAGGATGCGGATCGCGCTTCTCATCGCCCTGCTGCTCGCCGTGTCTTTCCCGGCCCACGCCCAGCCGGTGCAAATCACCATCGCCCAGCCGGCCGAGGCCACAACCATGGACCCGGGGCGCAGCACCCAAGTCCTCACCGTCAACTACTTCTACAACCTCTACGACAGCCTCACCCGATGGGACGCCGCGCTCCATCTTCAGCCGGGGCTGGCGACCACGTGGCGGACTCTCAATGACACGACCTGGGAGTTCACGCTGCGGCCCGGGGTGAGATTCCACGACGGCGCCGCGCTGTCGGCCGACGACGTCAAGGCCACGCTCGAGCGCAATCTCCAGCCGGGCAGGACGGTGGTCACGCCGGGCTTCGCAACCATCGAGGCGGTGCACGTGATGAGCCCGACGGCGGTCCGCATCGTCACCAAGAAGCCCGACCCCCTGCTTCCGGTGCGTATGGCGCAGATGGGCGCCCAGATCCTGCCCGCGCGGCTCACGACCGATGACGGCGTCAAGGAGCTGGCGCGCCGCCCGGTGGGGACCGGCGCCTACCGGCTCGTCGAGTGGATCAAGGACGAGCGGCTGGTGATGGAGGCCAATCGCGACTGGTGGGGTTGGGAAGGACGGGCCCCGGCCATCGAGCGGATCGTCTGGAAGCCGATCCCCGACGACTTCCCGAGACTGGTCGCGCTGGAGAAGGGCGAGGTCGACATCGTCACCAACGTGCCCCCGGACCGCATCAAGGCCATCGCGGAGGGCCGGAGCACACGCATTGTCACGACGCCGGCCACCCGCACGGTGACGTTCTGGATGAACGCGACCCAGCCTCCACTGTCGGATGCGCGCGTGCGGCAGGCGATGCACTACGGGCTCGACGTGCCCGCCATCGTGCGCAGTCTCTACGCGGGAATGGGGAAGCCGTTCAGCGGCGGGCTGGCCGACACCGACTTCGGCTACAATGCCGCGCTCAAGCCGTATCCTCACGATCCCGCGCGGGCCCGCCGGCTCCTTGGCGAGGCCGGCTATGCCCGCGGCATGGACGTCACGCTCTTCGCGGGCAGCGGCACCATGGTCAACGACAAGCACCTGCTCGAGGTCATGGGTGACATGTGGTCCAAGGTCGGCATCCGCGCCCGCATCGAGATGATGGAGATGGGCGCGCGCCAGCGGATGAACAATGACCGGACCGTGCCGCCGTCGGGACTCCTGCTGATCAATCCGCAGTCCACGTTGCTCGACGCCGACGGCAGCCTCTGGCGGCTCTTCCATCCGAGCGGGTTTGGCGGCAAGTACTGGGTGGGGAGCCAGCCGGGCCAGCGCTTCCACGAGCTGATGGAGCAGGCGCGCTACTCGCTGGAGCCCGCGAAGCGGAAGCAGCTCTATGCGGAGGCGACGCGAATCATCCACGACGAGAAGCCGTGGCTGGAGCTCTTCCAGGAAGTCGTCGTCTACGGCACGAGCCAGCGCGTCGCCTTCCGGCCGCGGGCCGACTACCGGCTGATCGTCGCGGAGATGACCGTCAGCCGGTAGCGCGCGCTGGGCTCGGCCTAGTGGCCCCGGCCCATCGTGTAGAATTCGCGGTTCGGCCGCATGGCCGCCAGATTCGCCATGCGGTTGGAGAGGTTGAAGAAGGCCGCGACGGCGCCGATGTCCCAGATGTCCGCGTCGCTGAAGCCGTGCCGGCGGAGCGCCTCGAAATCGGCTTCCTCGATCGCGGCCGAGCTCACCGTGACCTTCACGGCGAAGTCGAGCATGGCGCGCTGCCGCGGCGTGAGATCGGCATGGCGGTAGTTTGCGGTGATCTGATCGGCGATGTAGGGATCTTTCGACAGGACACGGAGCGCCGCTCCGTGGGCGACCGTTCAGTAGAGGCAGGCATTGGCGGCGCTGACGGCCACCACGATCATCTCGCGCTCGGCGCGCGAGAGTCCCGACTCGCCCCGCATGAGGACCTCGTAGTAGTGGAAGAAGGCGCGGAAATGTTCGGGCTTCCACGCGTACGCGAGGAAGACGTTGGGGGTAAAGCCGGATTTCTTGGCGGTGGCCTCGATCGCCTGCTGGAGATCGGCGGGCAGGCTGGCCGGATCGGGCACGGGGAATCGGCTGATCGGCTCGCTCATGAGTCGAGGATCCTTTCGTAGCGCCCGTACTCCCGGGCGGCTTCCATGAACCACCGCACGCAGTCGGGATTGGCGCGCGGGGGCAGTTCGCATGAGGTGGAGAGTACGTAGCGGCTGCGGCGTCCCACCGTGTCGAGGCAGCGCCGGACCTCGGCCTCGATTTCAGCCTGGGTGGCGCGCTCGAAGATTGTCACGTCCACATTGCCGATCGCCACCACGCCCCGCTGGTTCCCGATCGTGACCAGACGATCCAGCTGATCCACGCGGAGCGCGGGATCGGCCTGCTGGTCCAGGTCGATCGTGATCGCGACGAAGCCGGCGTCCATGAGGTCCTCATGGATCTGGTGGGTCGTTCCGCAGATGTGCACCGTGGTGCCAACCTTCTTTGCCTTGAAGTAGTCCACCAGCTCCGTGTGGTAGGGCTTGATGAACTCGCGATACGTGTCGGGCCCGACCAGCGAGCAGGACGCGGTCGGGTCCGAGTAGCTGAGGCCGATGCGGGTCTCGAGGACGGCGTCACCCACACGCTTGGCATACTCCGTGGCGAAGCGCATCAGGTCGTGAACGAATGCCGGATCGTCGATCGTGTCGAGACACATCAGCTCCGGGTTCCGCATCAGCATCGCGATCGTCCAGGGTCCGACATTCACGGAGCCGAGGGCGCTCGGCAGTCCGGCCGCCGAGAGCGCGGCGCACTGCTCGAGAAATGCCGGGAGTCGGCCGTCCCGCTTGGGATCGGGGATCTCGAGCGTGGCCAGCCGCCCCTTGTCATCCTGCAGGACGTGCCGGTCGATCGACGGCACCACGTAGTCGGAGTACTTGACCCGGCACCCGACGGCTTCGGCCTCCTTGGCCAGGTCGTTGAAGGCGATCATGATGTCGGGCTGGAACCGGTCGTAGTAGTTCAGCATCGCCTTCGCGGCCTTGGTGGGGTTAGTGCAGTACTCCTCGATCGAGAGCCCATCGAGGCAGCCGGCGAACACGCCGGCAATCGGGTACGCCGGCACGCGATCCGCGAACCGGCCCTTGTAGGCGGCGACGACACGCTCACGGGGCGTGGGCTGGCTCTGCGGCTCCTGCGGCATAACGCGTTCTCCTTCGCGAGGGAGTGGACGATCGTGGAGAGACGCCGGGACGAGCGATTATGACCCGACGTGGGACCGGGCCAGAAGGGGCAAATGCACTAGTGCCGCGCGAACCGCGATGCAGCGGCACGCTCCGGAAAGCCGCCCTTCGGCCCGGCCCGGGCGGGCAGACGAGTTACCGGGTTGCCTCCTCCACGCCGAGCTCGGCTAGCTTGGTGGCCTTCGGCCTGCCGGTCTCCGGATCCCAGCCGGCCATTTCATAGTAGGTCCGGCGCGCGGCGAGGAACTCGTCGGGATCGATGCGCTGGCCCTTGAGCACGCCGTTGCCGATGCCTTCGTGCAGGCGCTGGGGCAGGAGGTCGTCGTCGGGAGTGAAGCCCTCGCGGCAGTTGAAGACCCGCGCCAGCGTATTGTTCCGCTCTCCGACCTTCATCAGCTCGTAGAGGCTCATGTTCCAGCCCGTCACCGCGTTGATGTACACCACGAGCGGATCCATCTCCAGGCCGTTGAGCGGCGTGCCGACGAAGTCGCACATGCCGACCGAATTGTAGGCGCTCCAGAGCTTCTGGGTCTCGAAGAACGCCCGAACCTTCTTGGCGTCCAGCACCAGCGGGTCGAGCGGCTCGATGAGTCCGAGCGGACCCATGGGATGCCCTTGCGGGTGGAAGCCGGCGTAGAGCGGGTCGTGGGGGGCTTCCATGTGATCCGCACCGGTGGGGGAGAGCGCGTACGCCAGCGAGAGACCCTTCTTGCCCCGCGGATCGTGCATGGGCAGCTCCTGCCCCTTGACGTGCAGCGCGAAGCGCTCGGCTCCTTTGCCCAGCGCGGCGGCGGCGCGCTTGACGCCCTCGCCCAGCAGCCGGCCGATGCCCTCGCGCTTGCCGATGAGGTGCACCATCTGGACCACCGCATCGGCGTTTCCCCAGGTGAGCTCGATCCCGCCGGTCATGTCCTTGGTGATGATGCCGTGCTCGTAGCACTCCATGGCGAAGGCGATGGTCGCACCCGTGGAGATGGAGTCCAGCACGTACTGCGCGTAGAGCTGGTTCACGAGCGCCAGCGCGTTCAGATCGCTCACCCCGCAGAGCGAGCCCGAGGCCGCGAGGGTTTCGTACTCCGGGCCGCCGTACTTCGGCGTGACGCCCAGCTCCTTGACCTCTACTTCCCGCTTGCACGCCACGGCACACGCATAGCAGGTACCGCGGTTGACCAGGATGGTGTCGCGCATCGTCTGCCCGCTGATCGCGCGGGCACCCTCGAACGAGCCGTCACGAAAATTCCGCGTCGGCAGGATGCCGCTAGCCTCGAGCGCCATCACGCCGCTCGAAGAGCCGAGCTGGTGGAAGCGGTCCTTCGAGCGGTCGTAGTGCTCCTTGAACCACACGAGCTGGCCCTTGGCGCGATCCTTGTCCATCGCGACTGGGGGCTTCGTCCCGCGCACGGCGATGGCCTTGAGGTTCTTCGCGCCCATCACGGCCCCTAGCCCGCAGCGGCCGTGGAAGTGCTTGAGCTGGTTCACGATCGCCGCGAACCGCACTCCGCGCTCGCCGGCCACCCCGGTCTGGAGCACGCGGATGCGCTTGTCGCCCAACTCCTGCTCCAGGCCGTCCTGGACCTCGCCCGAGAGCTTGCCCCAATAGGCGGCGGCGTCGCGGAACTCGACTTTGTCGTCCTTGATCCACAGGAAGACGGGCGCTGTCGCCCGGCCCCGGATCGCGATGCCGTCCCACCCGGCCGCGCGCAGCTCGGGTCCCCACCAGCCGCCCGCCTCCGATTCGCCGTAGCCGCCGGTGAGCGGCGACTTCGCCGCTGCCGTGTAGCGATTGGTACCCGACAGCGATAGCCCGTTGACGATGCTCGTCGTGAAGATCAGCACGTTCTCCGGCCCGAGAGGATCCACGCCGGCAGGCATGTCGCGCAGCAGGATGTAGGCGGCCAGCGCGCCGCCGCCCAGGTACTTGCGCAGAATCGTTTCGGGAATCTCCTCGGTGCGGGTCTGGCGCGTCGTGAGGTCGACGTGCAGGAGCTTCGCTGTGATGCCGCCTGCCATATCGTGATCTCCCTTCTTGTCTACTTGCGGGGCGTCCGACGCGCCACCCCAGTCCGCACCGCGGCCTCGGCCACCGCGGCGGACACCGCGGGCACGACGCGTCGGTCGAACATGGACGGCGTGATGTACTCTTCGCTCAATTCATTGTCCGATACGATGCTTGCCAGCGCGTGGGCCGCCGCCAGCTTCATGTCGTCGTTCACCCGGCGGGCGCGCACGTCGAGCAGGCCGCGGAAGAACCCCGGGAAGCAGCATGAGTTGTTGATCTGGTTCGGATAGTCCGAGCGGCCCGTGGCCATGACGCGGACGTACGGCCCCGCCTCCTCGGGCATGATCTCCGGAGTCGGATTGGCCATGGCGAAGACGATCGCATCCTTGTTCATCGCCTGGATGTCCTTCAGCGAAATGACGCCTGGGCCGGAGAGCCCGATGAACACGTCGGCGCCCTTGAGGGCGTCGCCGGCCGAGCCCCGCAGCTTCTCCGGGTTCGTGTGCTCGGCGAACCACTGCTTCATCGAATTCATGTTCTCGGTGCGCCCCAAGTAGATGGCGCCGGCGCGATCGCAGCCGATGATGTGGCGCGCCCCTTCCAGCATCAGGAGCTTCGCGGTGGCGATGCCCGAGGCGCCGACGCCGGTGAAGACGATCTTCGCGTCGCCGAGCTTCTTGCCCACGACCTTGAGCGCGTTGAGCAGGGCCGCCAGGACCACGACGGCGGTCCCGTGCTGGTCGTCGTGGAAGACGGGAATGTCGAGATCCTTCTGGAGCCGCTCTTCGATTTCGAAGCAGCGCGGCGCCGAAATGTCCTCGAGGTTGATCCCGCCGAACACCGGGGCGATCGCCTTCACGGTAGCGACGATCTCGTCCACGTTCTTGGTGTTCAGGCAGAGCGGGAAGGCGTCCACACCCGCGAAGTCCTTGAAGATGAGCGCCTTGCCTTCCATGACCGGCTGCGCCCCGTTGGGCCCGATGTCGCCCAGTCCCAACACGGCGGTGCCATCCGAGACGACGGCGACCGTGTTCTGCTTGATGGTCAGGGTATAGGCCTTCTCCGGATCGTGATGGATGGCCATGCACACGCGCGCGACGCCTGGCGTGTAGGCCATGCTCAGATCGTCGCGGGTCTTGACCGGCACGCGGCCGCAGACCTCGATCTTGCCGCCCAGGTGCATGAGGAAGGTGCGGTCCGAGACATTGACGACCGTGACCCCGTCCAGCGTCCGGAGGTGCTCGGTGATCCGCTGGCCGTGCGCTTCGTCGCTCGCCTTGAAGGTGATGTCGCGGATAATCGTATCGCGGCCGGCTTCGACGATGTCGATGGCGCCGATGTCCCCGCCGAGCGAGCCGATGGCGGAGGTGACGTTGCCCAACATGCCGGGCTTATTGGCGATCTTGAGCCTGACGGTGAGGCTGTAGCTGGCGACTGGAGCATTGATCATGAGAACCTCCCATGCGCGGGTGCCGGGGCCGGCGGCGCGATCAGGGCTTGAGGATAGAGAGTCGGCTCTCTAAACGCAAGAGCCGGATGCTTTAGGCCGCCGCGGGGCCTGTCACCCCTGCAGAATCGACCCAGCGAGGTCGTTACGCGGCGCATCAGGCGGACGCGGGCGCCTCAGGCGGATCGCCGCCGCGCTGAGCCCTTTCCTGCCTTCCGGTGCTTGAAGAACTCGACCTGCCTCAGTCGGCGCTCGGCTTCGGCCTTGGTGTCGTATGATCCGAAGCTGCGCCCGGTCTTCTCCGAAAGAACGACGTATTTGCTTCCGCGCTTTTTGATCATGATGTCACACCTGTCGGGCACCGGAGACCGGTGCCGCCAATCCCGCAGTAGCCCCAGGGGTTCTTGGCCAGATACTGCTGGTGGTAGTCTTCCGCATAATAGAACTCGGGCGCCTCGCGGATCTCGGTCGTGATCCCGGCAAAGCCCCCGGCCTTGAGCACGTGCTGATAGGCCCGCTGCGAGGCCTCGGCGGCCCGGCGCTGGGCCTCGCCATAGCAATAGATGGCCGAGCGGTACTGGGTGCCGACATCATTGCCCTGGCGCATGCCCTGGGTCGGATCATGGTTTTCCCAGAACACGCGGAGGAGGTTTTCATAGCTCACTTTCTCGGGATCAAAGACGACCCGCACGACCTCGGCATGGCCGGTGCGCCCGCTGCAGACCTCCTCGTAGGTGGGGTTGGGAGTCGAGCCGCCGGCGTAGCCGACGGCCGTGGAGTAAACGCCCGGCAGCTCCCAGAACTTCCTCTCTGCGCCCCAGAAGCAGCCCATGCCGAACATCGCCAGGGCCGTTCCCTCGGGGAAGGGCGGCTCGAGCCGCGCGCCGCTGACGAAATGAGTGGCCGGGACCGGCATGCGGCCGGTTCGGCCGGGGAGCGCGGTGCCGGGCAAGGGGAGATCAGCCTGCTTTGTGCGAAGCCACATCGCGGTACCTCCATCGGCGAGTATACCAAGCCCGGCGAATGCTCAGGGCCAAGCAGGAGTATTCCTAGCGCGGATGCGGATATTGAGCCGGGCGGGTCCTGTCACCGCGGGCCGCCCCGCACGGCCGGCTCCGTAACCCACTTGCCCGAACGCAGCTTTTCAAGCTGCGGACGGGACTCGGGGGTCCCACTTCGCGCGGCCGCGCAGGGCGGCCCGCGGCGCCACCCGCTCGCCTCAACATCTCCGTAGGGATCAGGGGCCTTGGCTGAGTCCGGGGACGATGGTCGCCGCGGCGATGCGGGAGAAGATGACGGGGGAGATCTTAATCTTCAGCGAGCGGCTTCCTCCGCCCAAGATGATCCAGTCGAAGGCCATCAGCGTGTCGTCCACGTAGATCGGCAGCGATTCAGGCAGCGCGAAGACCGTCACGCCGCCGATCATCATCCCGGTTAAGACCCGTGTGTCGTCGGCGTCGGCGAAGGATAGTCGTGCTACGCCCATCAGCTTCCGGACGGTGTGGTTGACGTCGAGCCGCCGGTCGGCACGAACCACGCAGGCGGCGAATTGCCGCGGCTCCTTCTTCGAGGCCACGATGATCGTATTGGCGCTGCGCTCGAGAGGGAAACTATAGCGGGCGCAGAAGGCGGCCGTGTCGGCGTATTCGGGGTCGATCGGGACCGGCTCGTAGGGAATGCCGAGCCCGTCGAGCGCGCGGACAACGGTCTGCTCGATCTCGTCGGTGGGGATCGCCGTTCTCCTCCCGACCCCCAGTATATCCGGCGCCCTGCGCCGCTTGACAAGGCGGATGAGGACACCCAGACTACGGTTCGCCCGCCGGCCGCGCGAAAGGAGGGCCTGCGATGCTGGCCGACTTCAAAGAGTTCCTCACGAAGACGAACGCCCTCGCCCTGGCCGTGGCCGTGATCATCGGCGGCGCGGTCGGCAAGGTCGTCTCTTCGCTCGTCGCCGACCTCCTGATGCCGGTCATCGGGTTGGCACTGGGCGGCGGCGACTGGCGCGGCTGGCAGGTCGCGCTCAAGACCGCGACGGACGGCAAAGTCCTCGCCGCCATGAGCGTCGGCGCCTTCCTGGGCGCGGTTGTGGACTTCGTCCTCATCGCCTTCTGCGTGTTTCTGATTACCCGAGCCCTGCTGCCTCGCGAGCCTGCCCCGGCACCGACGAAGACCTGCGGGGCGTGCGGCGAGAGCGTGCTGGCCCGGGCGACTCGCTGCCGCTACTGCACGAGCGCGCTGTAAGCCGAGCCAGTCCCAGGGAGGCGGTTGACGAATGACCGATCGAAGAGCGTTCATCAAGACCGGAGCGGCCGGCCTTGCCGGCATCCTGGCGGCGCGGCGGGCGCCGGCGTTCGGCCAGACGCCCCGCGTGCATCTGCTGTACCGCGTGGACTTCATCCCGCAGGGCGAGGCTGAGCTCAAGCGGCAGCTGACCGAGTACGTCAAGCAGATGAAGATCGACATCTCCCTCGAGACCATCAACGAGAACGACCTGCAGGCGCGGATCACCGCCTCGATCCAGTCGGGCTCCGGCGCCGACGTCGTCCAGATGCTCCACAACTGGCCGCAGCTCTACGCCAGCGCCCTCGTGGACATGAACGACCTCTGCGAGTGGAAGGAGAAGGACCAAGGCAAGTTCCACCCGCAGTCGGAAGCCGCCGCGCGGAGCGGCAACCGCTGGCTGGCGCTGCCGCATGCCATCACTCCGGCGCTCATCGCCTACCGGAAATCCTGGTTCGCCGAAGCGGGGGCGCCCGAGCCGCCGCGGACGCTCGAGGAGTACCGTCGGATCGGGGCCGCGCTCAGAAAGAAGGGCAGGCCGGTCGGCCAGACCCTGGGCCACACGGTCAACGACGCGCCGACCTGGTCCTATCCCATCACCTGGACCTTCGGTGGTGCCGAGACCGACAAGACGGGGAAGAAGGTCGTGCTCAGCTCCAAGAGCACCGTCGAGGCCGTGAAGTGGATGACGGCCTTCTGGAAAGAGTCCTGCGACGAGGGCGGGCTGGCCTGGGGCGACACGAACAACAACCGCGCCTTCCACGCCGGCGAGGTCTCGGCCACGCTCAACAGGGCCTCGATCTATATCGTGGCCAAGCGCAAGCCCGAGATCAAGGACGCGAAGGGCCAGCCGCTCTGGCACGACATCGCGCATTTCCGGATCCCCGACGGTCCCCTCGGCGCCACACCCTCTTACCACGTGACGTACGCCCAAGCGATCATGAAGCACTCGAAGAACCAAAAGGCCGCCAAGGAGCTGCTCAAGTGGCTGCACTCCAAGGAGCAGTACGAGAAATGGTTCGAGCTGGAGGGCGGCTACGCGACCGGCGCCAATGCGTTCTGGGAAAGCCACAAGATGTGGGCCGGCCTGGACGACGCGATGAAGCCCTTCAAGACCGCGGCGCGCGGCTCGCGTCACCTGGGCTATGCCGGTCCGTTCAATTCCAAGGCCACCGAGGTCTACACCAAGTACATCATCACCGACATGTACGCCAAAGCGGCGCAGGGGATGGCGCCCGAAAACGCCGTGAAGTGGGCCGAGGGCGAGCTCAGGAAGATCTACAAGGCATAGGGCGCGGTCCCATGGCGCGGACGCACGAGCTCGACGCCGACCAGGTGCACTACGAGTGGAACAACTCGATCCCTCCGTGCCTCGAGATCGATCCCGGCGACACCGTGGTCTTCGGCACGCGCGATGCGGCCGATCGCTACTACTCCCGCGCCTCCAGCCACGCCGATGTCCTCGCGCGCGGGCCGTTCCGCGGCCATCCGCTCACCGGCCCGGTGAGGGTTCGCGGCGCCAAGCCCGGTGATGCGCTGGTCGTCGAGATTCTCGACGTCAGGCCGGACGCCGACTTCGGCTGGACGGCGATCAGGCCCGGACGCGGCTTGCTGCCCGAAGCGGAATTCCCGAAGCCCTTTCTTCAGATCTGGGACCTCTTCGACGGGAAGCTCGCGCGCATGGGGACGGGCATCGCCGTGCCCATCGAGGCGTTCCCTGGCGTGATGGGCACCGCGCTCGACGAGCCGGGCGGCCACAGTACGATGCCGCCCCGGAAGAATGGCGGCAATATGGACATCAAGCAGCTCACCGCGGGCACGACGCTCTATCTACCGGTGTGGGTGGAGGGCGCGCTCTTCAGCGTGGGGGACGGTCACGCCGCCCAGGGCGACGGCGAGGTGTGCGTCACCGCCGTGGAGATGAACGCGCGTGTCACACTGCGCTTCGGGCTCGAGCGCGCGCGGCGGCTGCCCGAGCCGCAGCTGCGCACGAGCGGGCCGCTGCCCCCTGGCATGAGCGCGGGCCCTCACTTCGCCACAACGGCTCACGGCCCCGATCTCTTCGCCTCGGCCCAGCAGGCCACCCGCTACATGATCGAGCACCTGGTCGCCGAGCGGGGGTTGTCGCGGGAGGAGGCCTATATCCTCTGCTCCGTCGCCGCCGACCTCAAGATCAGCGAGATCGTGGACGCGCCCAACTGGATCGTCTCGGCCTTCCTGCCCGAGAATATCTTCGTCTGAGTCGAGCGCGGACATGCTGAGTCGACCAGAAACCAAGTACACGAAGAGTGGCGACATCCACATCGCTTACCAGGTGACGGGCTCGGGTCCGCTCGACCTGGTCTGGGTCCCGGGCTTCGTCTCACACCTCGAATATCAATGGGAGTATCCGGGCTCGGCCCGGTCTCTCGAGCGCCTCGGCTCGTTCTCCCGCTTGATCCGCTTCGACAAACGGGGCACGGGGCTCTCCGACCGGATGGCGGAGATCCCAACACTCGAGCAGCGGATGGATGACGTCCGGGCAGTGATGGACGCTGTGGGCTCTGAGCGTGCGGCATTGTTCGGTATCTCAGAAGGCGGGCCAATGTCCTGCCTCTTCGCGGCCACATATCCCGAGCGGACGTCGGCGCTGGTGCTTTACGGCTCCTATGCGCGGCGCTCGTGGGCGCCAGACTACCCCTTCGGCCGGACAGACGAAGAATGGACGTCTCTGCTGAATCGGATGGAGCGGGAATGGGGCGGGCCCATGGGCATCGACATCTGGGCCCCGAGCGCTGCCGGCGACGACGCCTTCAAGCAGTGGTGGGCGAACTATCTGCGGCTCGCCGCGAGTCCGGGCGCCGCGGTGGCGGTGATGAAGGTCACCCAGCGGATCGACGTGCGCCCAGTGCTGCCGGCCATCCGGGTCCCCACCTTGATCCTGCACCGGGCCGGGGATCGCATGATTCGTGTCGAGCACGCGCGCTTTCTGGCCGAGCACGTCCCGGGAGCGCGGCTAGTCGAATTGCCCGGCGATGACCACGTCCTCTCGTTCGGAAACGGTGACGCGATCTTGGACGAGATCGAGGAGTTCCTCACCGGGGTTCGTCACCACGCGGAGTTGGACCGGGTCCTCGCCACCGTGCTCTTTACGGACATCGTGGCCTCCACCGAGCGCGCTGCCGCCATCGGCGATCGGGGCTGGCGGGCGCTGCTCGACAGCTACTACGCGGCTGTGCGCCGGGAGCTCGGGCGCTTCCGCGGGCGGGAGATCGACACGGCCGGCGACGGCATGTTCGCCACCTTCGACGGCCCTGCCCGGGCGATCCGCTGCGCGAGCGCCATAACAGGCGCTGTCCGGCCGCTCGGAGTCGAGGTGCGGGCCGGCCTGCACACGGGCGAGTGCGAGGTGATGGGTGAGAAAGTGGGCGGCATCGCCGTGCACATCGGCGCTCGCGTCGCGAGCCAGGCCGGCCCGGGTGAGGTCCTGGTCTCCAATACGGTCAAGGACCTCGTGGCAGGCTCCGGCATCCGCTTCGAGGACCGGGGTGCTTACGCGCTCAAAGGCGTGCCGGGCGAGTGGCGCCTCTTCGCCGTCGCCGCGTCTTGAACCGCGCGCGTCGGCCAGCGTATACTCCGGGCGCTCGTCCGGGCGCGACCTTACCAACCTGCACGAACGCAGAGGGGGACGATTGTCGGCGATCTCCGTCCAGCACGTGAGCCGGCTCTGGGGCTCCATGCGCGCCGTCGACGACGTGAGCTTCGAGGCGGCCGAGGGGCGCATGCTGGTGCTCCTGGGCCCCTCCGGCTGCGGAAAATCCACGACGCTGAGGCTCATTGCGGGGCTCGAGGCAGTGTCGAGCGGCCGCATCCGCATCGGAGGCGTGGATGTGACCGACCTGCCGCCGGCGCGCCGCCGGGTCTCGATGGTCTTTCAATCCTACGCACTCTTTCCCCATCTGAATGTTGCGGAGAACATTGTCTTCGGCCTGCGCGTCCGCAAGGTCGCGGCCGCCGAGCGCGCCGCGAGGCTCCGCCGCGTGGCTGAGCTGCTCGGGCTCGACGGCTTGCTGGAGCGCAAGCCCTCCCAGCTCTCGGGCGGCCAGCAGCAGCGCGTGGCGCTGGGACGCGCCATCATCGCCGAGACGCCTGTGTGTCTCATGGACGAGCCGCTATCGAATCTCGACGCTCAGCTGCGACAGGAGATGCGGCGTGAGATCCGCGGACTCCAGCAAAAGCTCGGCGTCACCATGGTCTACGTCACCCATGATCAGACCGAAGCCATGAGCATGGCCGACCAGGTTATCCTGCTGCGCGAGGGCCGCATCGAGCAGGATGCCTCGCCGGCCGAGCTGTACGCGCGCCCGGCCACGGTATTCGCCGCGCGATTCATCGGCACGCCGCCGATGAATCTTCTGGCGCTTGCCGGCAGCGCACAGGGTGCGGTCGTCCGCGGCACCGACGGCCCGCGGGTCGTCCAGGGCCGCGGGGAGGGCCTGCTGCTGGGCGTGCGACCCGAGGACATCCGGCTGGCTGACACCGGAGGGCTCAAGGTGCAGGTGACCGCGGTGGAATACCTGGGAGCCGATTCCATCCTGACCTGCGCCGCGGGCCTGGAGATGCTGGCGGTGCGCTGTCACGGCCGCCTCGGCGTCTCGCCCGGCGCCTTCGTGTCGCTGGGCTGGACTGCTGATGCTGTGCACGTGTTCGATGCGATTTCCGGTCGGCGCCGCGACGAGGTCGCGGCAGCCGCCCTCTAGGACCTTCGCCGAGAGGAGAGACCATGAGACTGCAACGCATTCTGTGGGTGATGCTGGCGGCTTCGCTCGTGCTGGGCGTCGGCGCCGCGGCGGCCCAGCCGGTGGAGCTCTCGTTCTACTACCCGGTCGCGGTCGGGGGACCCGTCACCAAGATCGTCGACGGCCTCGCCGCCGACTTCGAGAAAGAGAACCCGGGGATAAAGGTCAGGCCCATTTATGCCGGCACCTACCAGGAGACCATCGTGAAGGTGCTGACGGCGCTCAAGAGCGGACAGCCACCGCAGATGTCCGTGCTGCTCTCGACCGACATGTTCACGCTCATCGACGAGGACGCGATCATCCCGTTCGATACCATCGTCACGAGGGCCGAGGACCAGGCCTGGCTCAAGAGCTTCTTCCCGGCCTTTATGCTCAACAGCCAGACCGGCGGGCGCATCTGGGGGATCCCGTTCCAGCGCTCCACCATCGTGCTGTACTGGAATAAGGAGGCCTTCAGGGAAGCGGGGTTCGATCCGAACCGACCGCCGGCCAATTGGGCCGAACAGGTCGAGTACGCGCGGAAGCTCACGAAGCGCGATGGCAGCGGCAACGTGAGCCAGTGGGGCCTCGAGGTCCCGTCCTCGGGCTTTCCCTACTGGCTGTTCCAGGGATTCACCACGCAGAACGACGTGCTGCTGATGAACTCGGCCGGCACCGAGACGTATTACGACAAACCGGCGGTGATCGAGGCGCTGCAGTACTGGGTGGACCTCTCACAGAAGCACCGGGTGATGCCGTCGGGCATCATCGAGTGGGGCACGACGCCGAAGGACTTCTTCGAGCGGAAGACCGCGATGATGTGGACCACAACCGGCAATCTCACGAACGTCCGGAACAATGCCAAGTTTGAGTTCGGCGTGGCTATGCTGCCAGCAGGCAAGCGGCGCGGCTCCCCCACGGGCGGCGGCAATTTCCATATCTTCAAGAAGAGCACGCCGGCCCAGCAGGCCGCCTCGCTCAAGTTCATCAAGTGGATCACCTCGCCCGCGCGCGCGGCCGAGTGGGGCATCGACACGGGCTACGTCGCCGTGCGGCCCGATGCCTGGGAGACGCCGGCGATGAGGAAGTACGTGGCCGGCTTTCCCGCCGCGGCGGTGGCGCGCGACCAGCTTCAGTACGCGGTGGCGGAGCTCAGCACACACGACAACCAGCGTGTGACCAAGGCGCTCAACGACGGCCTGCAGGCGGCGCTCACGGGCGCCAAGACGTCGGAGCAGGCCATGAAGGACGCCCAGCGCGAGGCCGAGCGGATCCTGCGGCCGTACCGGCGGTGACCGCCCGCGAGTCGGGCGGGTCCTGTCGTCGGGGTGCCCCCACGGCCACCAGGCCTTCGTCACCCACTCGCCCGAATGCAGACTCGACTCAGCCCTCGCCTCGTGACGCTCGCGCCTCGGGCGCTCGGCCGTCCCTCGGCTCGAACTGCTTGAGCTGCGAACGGGACTCGGGGGTCCCACTCCGGCCGGGTGCCCGGAGAGCACCCCGACACTACCCGCCCGACTCGCGATCGGCCAGCGGGGCGGGGGCGACTCTCCACGGACCCGTGGCTTCTGCGGGTTGTCGAAGGTGAGAACCGCATTATCGTGGTCCGTGAGGAGCGCGGATCACGGGTTGCGAGTCAGCGTGGTCCGGGGAGGGCCGCCCCCGCCACGCTGGGCGGGTGCGAGCGGGTGACGGAGACCGGACCTGCCCGACTCACGGGGACGTCATGAGGTCGAGTGGGCGGTGGAGCGTGCACATTCACGGGTGGCTCTTGCTGCTGCCCGCCGCCGTGCTGCTGGTGACGTTCACGCATTACCCGACGGTCGCCACGCTCTGGGACAGCTTCTTCTCGACGGCGCGGCCGAACCGGCCGCCCGTGTGGGTCGGCCTCGAGAACTACCAGACGATGGCGCAGGATCCCGTCTTCTGGCAGGCGCTGCGCAACAATATCTGGTTCGCCGTGGGCACGATCCCGGCTTCCATCGTGCTGGCGCTCGCCATGGCGCTCTGGGTGAACTCGAAGCTCGCCGGCCGCGGGCTGCTGCGGCTGTCCTACTTCACGCCCACCGTGCTGCCGATGATCGCCGTGGCCAATATCTGGCTGTTCTTCTACACGCCGGGGTACGGCCTGCTCGAGCAGATCACCGGTCTGCTCGGACTGCCGAGCCACAACTGGCTCGGCAGCCGTGATACCGCGCTGGCCTGCCTGGTCGTCGTCACGGTGTGGAAGGAGGCCGGGTTTTTCAGATCTTCAACCTGGCCGCGCTGCAGCAGATGTCGCCGGCGCTCGGCGAGGCGGCGGCCCTCGAGGGCGCTGGGCGCTGGTACTTCTTCCGCCGAGTCACGTTCCCGCTGCTCATGCCCACCACGCTCTTCATCCTGATCAACGCGGTCATCAACTCGTTCAGGCTGGTAGACCACATCGTGGTGATGACCAGGGGCGGGCCCGACAATACGACGGCGCTGCTCCTCTACTATATCTACGACGTGGGCTTCAAGTTCTGGGACTCGACCTATGCGGCGGCCCTGACCATGGTCCTGCTGCTCCTGCTGGCGCTGATGGCCATGGGGCAGTTCGTCTTCCTGGACCGCCGGGTGCACTACCAGTGAGCCGCCCCATCGAGCCGCGCGGCGCCAGTCGCGCGCTCGAGACCCTTGGCGCCTGGCTGCTCGGGCTCCTCTGGGCGCTGCCGCTGGCCTACGCGTTTTGGACGGCCTTTCACCCGTCCGAGTTCTCCACGCGCTTCGTGCTCACCGCGCCGCTCACGCTCGACAACTTCGTCAAGGCCTGGCAGGCGGCGCCCTTCGCCCGCTACTTCGTCAATACCACCCTGCTGGTCACCATGATCCTGGCCGCCCAGCTCGTGATCTGCACGCTCGCGGCCTACGCCTTCGCCCGCTTCGCGTTCTTCGGGCGCGAGATCGCCTTCCTGCTCGTGCTGGTGCAGCTGATGATCATGCCCGACGTGCTGATTGTCGAGAACTACCGGACCATGAGCCGGCTCGGCATTCTCGACACCATCGGCGCCATCGGCCTGCCGTACATGGCCTCGGCCTTCGGCATCTTCCTGCTGCGCCAGACCTTCAAGACCGTGCCCAAGGAGCTGGACGAGGCCGCGCGGGTCGAGGGGGCTGGAGCGCTACAGACGCTGTGGAAAGTCTACGTGCCGCTGGCGAAGCCGGTCTATATCGCCTACGCGCTGGTCTCGGTGAGCTACCACTGGAACAACTTCCTCTGGCCGCTGATCGTGACCAACTCGGTGCAGTCGCGGCCCCTTACCGTGGGATTACAAGTCTTTTCCTCGGGCGATCAGGGCGTGGACTGGTCCATCATCACCGCGGCCACGCTCATGACCTCCGGGCCGCTCTTGGTCGCGTTTCTGCTCTTCCAGCGCCAGTTCGTCCAGAGCTTCATGCGGGCAGGAATACGATGAGCCACCGCCACACCTTCCCGCGCAAGGGCTCTTTCCAGCGCTCCCGGTAGACGCGCCTCAGCGCCAGCCAGGCCCAACCCATCCACACCAGCAGCACGAGCAGGAGCAGATTCGCGAGGATGAATCGCGGCCAGTTGTTCAAGCGGATCCCCAGGTACTCGTTGATCAGGGTCAGGACGATGAGCTGGTGGGTGAAGTAGAGGAAGAGCGCCGTCTGACCGAGGATCACCAGCCAGCGGACGGGCAGGCGAACGAGCTCGATCAGCCAGTAGAACAGCGCCAGCTGGCAGAAGACCATCCCCATCACCCATGCCAGGGTCGCCCCACGCGGCGTCCAATGATTGTTGAGGGAGAAATCCCGCGTGAACATCCAGCGCTTCGCGGTCTGTGCCCACCAGTCCCAGCCGAAGAACCAGAGCAGGCACAGCGCGCCGGCCGCCGCCATCATCCACATGTAGCGCGCCCGGGCTGCGCGATCCGGCTGCTGGACCCACCAGCCCCCCAGCACGAGCCCGACCAGCACCAGGCACAGCCACGGCCATGGGGGGAACTCGAAGAACAATATCTTTGATGACTGCGGGTGAACCTGAACCCACTGGGTCAGCTGGGGGAACGTCCACCAGAAGGCCAGGTAGCCGAGCGCCGCAAGCGCGAGCAGCCCACCCTGGGCGGCGCGCGAGCGCAGGAGCAGCGCGCCCGGCGTCGCGATGAGGATGCTGAAGCCGATCGTCTGCAGCACACCGTTATTCCAGACGGTCTTCCAGATCGGAGGATCCGGAAACACCAGAAGATTCAGGAGCAGCCCCGCCACGATGAGCTTGAAGCCCCGGATAACCCCTTTTCCGAGCGCGGCGCCGGCCGATTCGCTCTTGGAAGTCGACAGCGGCACGCAGAAGCCCACGAGAAAGAGGAACATCGGCGCCGCCAACGTCAGCGTGACGTAGATGAGATAGTAGCGCGGCCATTTCATGGAGCCGTCCTGCCACCACCGAGGGGTGTGATTCAGCACCATCAGGATCAGCGCCAGGCCGCGGAGCGCGTCCAGGAAAAGCAGGCGCTCGCGCGCTGGTCGAGGCGCGGTCGTCGCGGTCACGGTGGCCCTCCTCGTGTGTGAGCCGACGGCGCAAGCTGACGGCGCCAGTCTAGCGCCGCCCCACAGGTCTGCCAAGGCGACCCTGCGCGCGCGTGCTTTGGACGCGTGCTGTCCCCGCGGGACCGGGAGCGGCACCCCAGTGGGGCATCACCGCCCCGCTCGAATGGCGCTCACAGTCTGGTGCCGTTTGTTTTCGGGCCCTTGAGACGATGCCGTTGTCTGGCACGCTTCCTGCTCTACATAGAATCACAGAGAGCCATCGTGATCTCGGACCTCAACAGCGGCATCGCTGTCCCCGAATCGATCGGCGAGGAGCTCCGGCTCCAGGCTGCCGCGCTCGAGTGCGCGGCGAACGCGATCGTGATCGTCGATCTCACGGGCGCCGTCGTCTGGGCCAACCCCGCGTTCTCGCGTCTCACCGGCTATGGTCTCGAAGAGATCTCCGGGCGGCGCCTCAGCCTGCTCAAATCCGGCCACCAGCCACCAGACTTCTACAAGGAGCTGTGGGAGACGATTCTCTCGGGCCAGGTCTGGCGGGGCCTCCTCGTCAATCGCCGCAAGGACGGCAGTCTCTACCACGAGGAGATGACCATCACCCCTGTGCGCGACGAGCGCGGCATCGTCACGCGCTTCATCGCCATCAAGCAGGATGTGACCGAGCGGCGGCGCGCCGAAGAAAATCTCCAGGACCTCTACCGCCTGTTCCGCTCGCTGATGGAGAATGCCCTCGACATCATCACCGTGATCGACGGAGACGGGACGATCCGCTACGAGAGTCCGTCCACCGAGCGGGTTCTCGGCTATGCTCCGGGCGAGCTGGCAGGGCGCAACGCGATCGACTTCGTGCCGCCAGAGGACGCGCAGCGAATTGCGGAAATCCTCCAGCGCGCCCAGGGCACGTCGGGGTCCACGGCCTCGCTCGAGTTCCGCTTCCGTCACAAGGACGGCTCCTGGCGCGTCCTCGAAGGCGTGGGCAAGGACATGCGGCAGGACCCTGTCGTCTCCGGGATCGTGGTCAACTCCCGTGACATCACCGAGCGCAAGCGTGTTGAGGAGGAGCTGCAGCGGCAGCGCGACTCGCGCTACCAGAGCGAGAAGCTGGCCGACATGGGGACATTGCTGGCCGGCGTGGCGCACGAGCTCAACAATCCCCTCGCGGTGGTGTTGGGGTATTCGGGGATGCTGCAGCAGGCCCTTGCCGACGGGCCCCAGGCGCGCCGGGCCGAGAAGATCGTCAAGGCCGCCGATCGCTGCGTGCGGATCGTGCGCAACTTCCTGGCTCTGGCGCGCCACCACCGGCCGGAGCGGAAAGAGGTGCGGCTCAACCAGATCATCGAGGAGGCCGTAGAGCTCTTAGCCTATCCGCTTCGCGTGGACGACGTGAATGTGACGCTCCATTTGGCGGCCGGCGTGCCGCTGCTCTGGGCCGATCCCCATCAGCTCCACCAAGTTCTGGTCAACATGATCACCAATGCGCATCAGGCCATGCGCTCGGCCTCGCCCCCCCGGCGGCTCGCGATCACCTCGCGTGCCGATGCGGCGGGGGCTCGAGTGTCGCTCGAGGTCGCCGATACTGGGCCCGGGATCGCATCCGAGATCCGGGAGCGGATCTTCGAGCCGTTCTTCACCACCAAGCCGGAGGGGCAAGGCACCGGGCTCGGCCTTTCGCTCTGCCAGGGCATCATCGAGAGTCATGGCGGCAGCATTCGGGTCGAGAGCGAGCCGGGGCGCGGCGCGACATTCATCGTCGAGCTCCCTGTGGTTTCGCCTCCCGCCGCCGACCGGGCTGTGGACGTATCCGATGCGGTCTCGGTTAAAGGCGGCGCCGCGATTCTGGTAGTCGACGACGAGCCCGAGGTCGGCAGGCTGCTGGCCGATCTGCTGGCCAGCGACGGTCACCAGGTCGACACGGCGAGCAACGGCGCCGAGGCGCTGGAGAAGCTCGAGGAGCGCGATTACGATCTCATCCTGAGCGACCTGCGCATGCCCCGGCTCGACGGTCCGGGCTTCTACCGCGAGGTGGAGCAGCGTCGCCCGGCGCTGCTTTCGCGCTTCGTCTTCATCACCGGCGACACGCTGAGCGCCGAGACGCGGGTGTTTCTCGAGCAGGTCACCGCGCCGAACCTGCACAAGCCCTTCGACTTCGATCGGGTCAGGGCCGTCGTGACGCGGGCGCTCCGGAGTCGCTGACGCCGCCGGAGCCGCGTCAGCGCCGATACTTGGTCGGTGTCCGGCGAGGCAGGAAGAAGACGGGGCGCGACATCCGGCCGACCGGCACCTCGATCAGGACTGGCCGATCCATCTGAATGGCGTCCGCAACGAGACGGCCCACCTCAGTGGGCTCTTTTGCCCTGAGACCTCGCACCCCGAAGGCGTCGGCCAGTTTCATGAAGTCGGGATTGTGGAGCTGAGCGCCGAACGCGCCGCCCCATGCCTCGTCCAGATCGCGCGCGACATTGCCATACGCATTGTCGTTGAAGACCACGGCGACCACGTTGATCTTGTGCTGCACGGCCGTCGCCAGCTCCTGGGCGTTGTACATGAAGCCGCCGTCTCCCGAAACGGATACGACGGGCCGCTCGGGACGGGCAACCTTGGCCCCGAGCGCCACCGGATAGGCATAGCCCAGGTTGCCGGAGTAGGACGAGCTTAGATACGTCCGCGGCGCATACACGGGCCAGAAGGGGCGCGAATAGTAGCCGATCTGGTTCATGCCCGCGACGAGGATCGCATCTTCGGGCGTCCCGGCCCGCAGGCTCTTGAGAATCGACGCCTGGGGCTCCTGGGCGGCCAAGGCGGCAACCTGCGCTCGCAGTGCCTGAAACTCGGCTTTGCGTGACGGCCGTGGAGGCCCGGCGACGCGCAGCCGCTCCAGCAGCGCCTCCAGCGTCGCGCGCGCGTCGCCCACGAGTCCCAGGGCGGCGGGATGATTGCGGCCGATCTCTTCCGGATCGACGTCAAGCTGGATGATCCGCTGCCCCGGCCGGAAGGAGACGAGCGCGAGGCGCGAGCCCACCGCGAGCACCACGTCGGCGGAATGGACGTGGGCGCGCAGCGGCGATTCCCGCCAGAAGGCGGCGCCCAGGGCGAGCTCGCTGTGATCGCTTACGGCGCCCTTGCCCTCCGCGGACGTGACGACGCCGGCCTGGAGCAGCTCGGCGATCGCCGCCAGCGCGTCATGAGCGCCCGAGAGGTGAACGCCGCCGCCCGCGTAGATGACGGGAGCCGTCGCGGCGAGCAGCATCTCGGCCGCCCGGTCCAGATCGGCGGCCGGCGCGGCGGGCCCGGAGGTGCGCGGAGGCTCGACGAGCTCGCCCTCGCCCTCGTCCTCCATGGTCTCGGGCGGCATCTCGATCTCCACCGGCCGCGGCCGGCCCGTTCTGAGCTGGACCAGGGCCTCTGATACGGCGGCTGGAATGTCGCCCACCTCGAGGACGCGCTTGCGCCACTTGGTCACGGGCGCGATGGCGTCGAGCTGGTCGTTGACCTCGTGCAGGAGCCCGATGTTCTTGCCGATGCTGGCCCGCGGGATCTGGCCCGAGATCATGAGGACGGGCGAGGAGGCCGAGTAGGCCGTGCTGAGCCCGGACATGGCGTTGAGCAGGCCGGGGCCCGGCACGACCAGCGCGACGCCGAAATCTCCGCCGGCGCGCGCATAGCCGTCGGCCATGAAGCTCGTGGCCTGCTCGTGCCGCGTGGCGATGAAGCGGATGCGCGGCTCCTCCCGCAGCGCCGCGAGCACGCCATAGAGCTGGACGCCGGGCAGGCCGAAGATCACGCGCACGCCCGCCGCGAAGAGCGACCGGACCAGCGCCTCGCCGCCCGTCATGATGGCCATCGCGACCGCTCCTCTCTCATGGCCTCATGCATTCCTGGCATCACGCCGAGGCAGTATACCAAAGACCGCGCGCCACTCCCGCTTGACGCCACGTCGCGTCACTGAAACAATCCTGGGCATTCCCAGAGATACGCGATCGATCATCCGAGCCGCGGGAGGCGATCCCATGCCCATCACACGGATGCTGGAGCTGAGCGAGCTGGACCCCGCGCTGCGCGAGGCGGCCGAGAAGTGGGGCGCCCAGGGCGGCAATGTGAACATGCACCGCGTGTTCGGCCAGATGCCCGACTTCTTCAAGAAGTTCGTCGAATTCTACGGGCCGCTGGTCAATCACGGGCGTGTGCCGTTGCGCGTCAAGGAGCTGGCGCGCCTGCGCGTCGCGAACCTCAACGAGTGCCACTACTGACAGCAGACCCGCTACGCCTTGGCAAGGCGCGTGACGACGGAAGCGGAGCTGGCGAAGGTTGACGACTTCGAGGCCGCCGACTTCACGCCCGGCGAAAAGGCGGTGCTGCGCTTCACCGAGGCCTTCTATCGCGACCACCGGACGATTCCCGACGCCGTCTGGGACGACCTCCGGCGGCACTATGCCGAGCCCGAGATCATCGAGCTGGCGTGGACTATCGCGTCCTACATCATGCTGGGCAAGCTGATCTACGCCTTCCGTATCCCCTGGGAGGAACGATGATGACGAATGATCTGCTGGAAGTGGTCAAGGACGGCGTCGCCGTACTCACGCTGAACCGGCCCGAGCGGCTGAACGCCATGTCGCGGCCCATGCTCCACGCGCTCCTCGAGGCGCTGCCCCGTCTGGCCGAGGACCCGGCGGTCGGCGCGGTGGTGCTCACCGGAGCCGGCCGCGGCTTCTGCGCGGGTGGCGACGTCAAGGCCATGGCCGAGGGACAGGAGCTGGGCGGCGACACGCTCGAAGAGAAGGCCCAGGCCCTGCGCGGGCGCATGGAGGTGTCCCGCTGGCTGCACGAGCTGCCCAAGCCCACCATCGCGATGGTGCGCGGCGCGGCCGCCGGCGCCGGCCTCTCGCTGGCGATGGCCTGCGACCTGCGGATCGCCGGGGACAGCGCGCGCTTCGGCACGGCGTTCGCGCGCGTGGGCTACTCCGGCGATTTCGGCGGCAGCTTTTTCCTGACGCAGCTGGTGGGCACGGCCAAGGCGCGCGAGCTCTACTTCACGGCCGATCTGCTGGAGGCTCAGCAGGCCCTGGCGCTTGGCCTCGTCAACCGCGTCGTGCCCGACGCGCGGCTGGAAGAAGAGACGATGGAGCTGGCCGGGCGACTGGCCCGCGGGCCCCGCATCGCGTATCGCTACATGAAGCGCAACATGAACGCGGCCGAGCATGGCAGCCTCAAGGATCTGTTAGATCTCGAAGCCTGGCACCACACGCGATGCGGAATGACGGAAGACCATCGGGAGGCCGCGCGGGCCTTCGTGGAGAAGCGGGAGCCGGTGTTCAGGGGACGCTAGTATCCGAGTTGGAAGTTCGCGGGCGATTCATCGGGTGGGGCCCGGGTCGCTCTCCCGGAACACGCTGCGTTGCAACCCCGTGCGCCGACTCGTAACGGACCACGAGAGTGACGGTTCCCTGCCACCCCCATACGCAGAAGCCACGGTCCCGGTGAGAACGGCCCGGCCCCACCCGTCGGCGTCAGGTGGATGGACTTCCGGTCGCCACACTAGCGGCGCGGGGTGGTGCCGCCCACTCGCCAGCCGAGGTAGACGACGCCCGCGGCGAGGGCGCCGAGCACGACCCACACCGCCAGCGTCGACATCTCTGACATCCAGGTGATGGTGGAGCTGCTGAGGCCGGCGAAGGCCAGCCCGATCACGGGCATAACGGGCGCCCCGCAACCGGTCACCGTGCAGGGACCGGTGGAGAGCCCGAGGGTGCTGACGAGCGCGCCCGCCACGCCGCCCTGACGCGTGGTCTTCACCCGCCAGCCGCCCGCGCCGCCTCCTTCGCGCCAGTGTAGCCACAGGACGAAGTAGGCGCCGATGAGCGCCCCCATCACCACAAAGCGGAAGAGATCACTCACCGTCACGGCGAAGCCCCATTCGGGCTCGATGGGCGCATCGGCGCGGAACCAGAACAGGGCGAGCCTGGGGAAGAACTCGATCTTCCGCTGTAGCGGCACGGCGGCCGAGGACACCCACTCGGGGAAGTTCTTGAGCCAGGGATTGATGGTAAAGGAGCTCATGGGTTTGCGGACCACGGACAAGAGCAGGGGGGGCAGCAGGATATCGAGCAGGAATACACCCGCCACCATGGCGGCGAAGAGCCGCGGCCGTGCGCCGACGGCGGCCTTGATGCCTCTGAGGGCTTGGCCGAGCGGTTTCATCCCCGGCGCTCAGTCTACTCTTTACCGCTCCCGCCGCGCACTCACCCGCTTCGCGTGTGACGCGCCGCGCTACGAATGCGGCTTGACAGGGGCGGCTCAAAAGAGGCTAATAGTGCCGCACTTTCTCCCTGGCCTCTCAACCGCTCCCTCACTGAGGAGGAAACAGCATGGCCCAAGAAGTAAGCCGTCGTGATTTCCTGGCCCGCCTGGGTGTCACCGTCAGCGCCGCCGCTGCCGGCGCCACAGCGGGCGCCGTGCCCCTACTGGGCGGTAAGGCCGAAGCCCAGCCAAAGGGCAATATCCCGGATACGCCGTACAAGATCGGCCACATGACCTTCTTCACGGGCGCTGCCGCCGTCCTCGGTGAGCCCTCGTACAAGGGCCATATCCTCGCAGCCGAAGAGATCAATTCCCACGGTGGCCTGCTCGGCAAGCGCAAGATCGAGACGATCAAGGCCGACGAGGCCGCGGGCACCGACGCGAACGTGAAGGAAATGCGCCGGATGAAGCTCTCGGAGAAGATCGACCTCTTCACGGGGGTCATCTCGAGCGGCAATACGCCGGCCCTCGGGCCCGTGGCCGAGGAGTTGAAGCTGCTCACGATCTTCGTGGACGGCTGCACGGACTTCCTCTTCGACAAGGCCGTGCCGAACCCGCATTACATCTTTCGCATCACTAATATGCAGTCGGCCGACGGCGTGACGGCGGCCGTCGCGACCGCCATGACCTGGCCCAAGGTGCGGAAGATCGCCCACATCCACCCCGACTACTCCTACGGCCGCAACGCCTTCGACCACTTCAATATCGTGATGAAGAAGATGATCCCCGGCGCTCAGGTCGTCTCCGAGGGTTGGCCCAAGCTCGGCACCACGGACTTCACCTCCCACATCACCAAGGCCATCTCGGCCAAGCCCGACCTGCTGGTCTCCTCCGTATGGGGCGGCGACTACGTGGCCATGTACAAGCAGGCGCTGCGCTACGACCTGTTCAAGAAGATGAAGTTCACGAGCATGATCGCTTTCGGCGTGGCGCCCCACGCCATCGGCAAGGACCACCCGGAGGGCGTCATCGCGGGCGTACACTCCAACTACTACTTCAACTATCCGCCCGGTGACCGCTGGCCGCTGAACGCGGCGTTCGTGAAGAAGTACCACGAGCGGTGGAAGGAGTACCCGAACTTCCAGTCCGAGGGCGCGTACACGACCATGATGCTGCTCAAGCAGGCCGTCGAGAAGGCCAACAAGCTCACGGGCGGCTGGCCTGACGACGAGGCCCTCATCAGCCAGCTCGAAGGGGCATCCATCTCCGGGCCGGCGGGCTACCTGCACATCCGTCCGGACATCCACCAGGGCTACAAGGACGCGATGACCGGCTTCAGCATGAACTCGCCGGACTACCCGTTCCAGATCCTCGATCCGAACCGGATCATCACGATCCCGATCCGCAATATCACGGCGCCTCCGGGCTGGCCGAAGGGGGAGCCGACCTCGACGTATACCTGGATCGACAAGACCTGGCCCACGGTCAAGGTCTAGCGCCCGGCCAGGATTGGGGGAAGGGGGGCGGGAACCGCCTCCCTTCCCCTTTCTCACGTTCATGGGGCTTCGGCTGTTTCGTCGAGGTGCGCCCGTGAGCCGCAGGCTCGTGCTGCTCGGCTTTTGCCTCCTCTGTGTGGCTCCGGCCGGAGCCGGACACGAGCTGCCGTTCTATCCCGGCTCCTACCCGCAGGAGATCAGACTCGAAACTCTGCCGCCCGCCGCCGCGGCCCCGCTGCTCAAGCGCAGCACGCTCCACGCCTATGTCGGCGCCGACCCCTTTGCCGGCGGCCGCGTCCCGCCCGATGTCAAGCCCGTCGAATCCTTGGCTGGCTATGTGGTCGTCACCTTCAATGTGGCGTCTCCCGCGGCGGCAAGCCGGGAGCGTCGCTGCGAAGCCGCGCGTCGGATCGCCCGAAGGCTGAGCCCGGCTCCCGGCCTGTTCATTCCGCATCCGTACCCGATCACGCCGTACGACATGGACTACCTCGAGCACTTCGATCTGGCCCAAGCCGCACGCCAGTCCTATGCCGGTCCCTCAGCGGGAGCGGCTCTCGCGCTCCGAGTGCAGACCAAAGGCGCGCTGGCCGAGCGGCTCCTGAAGACGGCGAGCCGGGGCGCCGCGAAGGATTGGGATGCCACCGTCGAGGAGATCGATGTCGAGTCCCTGCTCGCTGCTCACGGTGTGGCGCTGAATGGCTGGCTGGGCCCGGCGTGGCTCAAAGAGGGCTGGTTCCATGCCTATCTGCTCGGCGCCGGCGCCCTGAGCGATCCCGCCGAACGGCAGGCCGCGGAGGCGCTCTACCGACGGCTCGCCACCGGGGCCTACAGCGGTCCCGCGGCGCGCATCGAGCTCGAGCGCCGGCTGGTTTCGCGAATGACGGCGGGCTGTGAACGGGCGGTGCTGGGCTACACGGTGAGGCGCGAGTACTTCAGCGCGGAGTTCTCCCAGGGCGTCGAAAACATCGCATGGGACTCGCAGACTGGATTCAACTCCGCCATTTTCCTGCGCACCGTCAAGCTCAAGGATTTCCCCTGGAACGGCTGGCTGAGGCTGGGGATCGCGGGCCGGCCCGCCGCAGCATGGAATCCTGTCGCGGGTTTTTCGGATTCGGCGGGACGGCTTCTCTGGGCGGCGCTCGGTGACCCGGCGCTGCTGCCCGCGCCCTACGGGGGCGGATGGCTGCCGAACCGGATCCGGGTCGCCGCGGTCACCCGCCCCCCGACGTCGGACGTGGACATTCCCGAGAACGCGCTCATTCCCGAGGCCGGGACGGGCCTTCTCCTTGAAGCGGGCAAGGGCCGGAGCGCCCGGGCCCGAGTCACCTACCGGCTCGTGGCCTCCGCCTTCCACGACAATACGCGGATGACACCGGCCGACGCCGCCTATGCCTATAGCTTCGCCTATCGCTGGGGCGCCAAAGGGCCGGAGGGCGGGGTGGATCCTGCCGTCGCGGCCGCAACCGAGCAGATCCGAGAGAGCCTCGCCGGCTTCCGGGTGCTCAAGGTCGACACCGAGGTGAGGAAGTACAGCGACATGACCTTCACCTTTGTCGTTCCGGTGATCGACGTCTATCTCAACAGCGGCGGCTTGGAGGATGAACGGCTGGCTGCGCTGGCGCCGCCCTGGAGCCCGGTGCCCTGGCATGTGCTGGCATTGATGGACGAGGCCGCGAAGCGCGGTTTGGGTGCCTTCTCGGCGGCCGAGGCCAAGCGGCGTGGCGTGCCCTGGCTCGACCTAGCGCGGGATGCGAAGACGAAGGCTGCACTGGCCTCGCTCGTGGACGGCTTCGCCGCCCGGGCTTGGGTCCCGCCCGCTCTCAAGGAGCTCGTGATGGCGGACGAGGCGCAGACGCGGTGGGCCGCGCTCAAGAGCTTCTACGCCACGCGCGGCCACTTCCTCGTCACCAATGGGCCCTACGCGCTCGAGAAGTGGTCGGAGCGCGAGGTGGTTCTGCAGGCGTTCCGCGACTTCACCAACCCGAACGGGGTCGGCACGTACGACCACTTCGCGATACCGCGCCGCGCCTATATCACGCGGCTCGCCGCGCGCGGCGACCGGCTCGAGGTGACGGCCGAGATCGAGCGGGTCGAGAAGTTCCTGCGGGACTACGGCGTCGTGCGAGAGCCGTTGGGCAAGCCGGCCTCCAACGAGGACCGCGCGGCCGTGCCGGCCTGCCGCTATCTCATCGTCGGCGGCGACGGCGCGGTGGTCGACGCCGGCCAGTCGCGCGACCTCGACGGCGCCCGGCTCGTCGTCAATCTCAAGGGCCGGCTCAGGCCGGGCTCCTACACCGCCGTGGTAGCCCTCGCACTGGGCGACAACTGGGTCAATCCAGAGATCGCGATGGCGCAATTTCGGGTTGAAGCCGCCCCCTGAGTTGAGGCATCGTATCGGGCCATGGACACGCTCCTGATCCACATTCTCAACGCGCTCCTCTACGCGGCCGTCCTCTTCCTCATCGCCGGCGGCCTCAGCCTCATCTACGGCGTCATGCGGATCGTGAACCTCGCCCACGGGAATCTCTACGCTTTCGGCGCCTACGTGGCGGCCTGGGCGGTGGGAGAGTTGGTGGGCGGCGCGATCCCGACGGCCCTGCTCTATCTGGTGCTGGCCACGGGAGCCGTGGCAGCGGCCGCGCTGGGCGCGATCCTCGAGCCGACGCTGCTGCGACCGCTCTACAAGCGGTCCGAGGAGTATCAGCTCTTGATCACTTTCGGACTGCTGTCGATCCTCGAAGACCTCTTGCGCCTCATCTGGGGGCCGTATCCGCTGTCGGTCAGCGCGCTATTCGAGGGCATGGGAAGCCTCACGATCGGCGAGTCGATCTATCCGACCTACAACTTGGCCGTGATCGTGGTCGGCGGCCTCGCGGCGGCCGGGCTCTGGGCCTTCGTCTACCGCACCCAGTTCGGCGTCGTGCTGCGGGCCACCTCACAGAACATGCGCATGGCCCAGGCCCTTGGAGTCAACGTCAATCGCGTCTATGTCCAAGCCTTCACCCTGGGGTGCTTCATGGCCGGCCTGGGCGGCGCCATCATCGTGCCGCAGCAGGGCGCCGTGCTCGGCATGGGCGTGGACGCGCTGATCCTGGCCTTCGTCGTCGTGGTCATCGGCGGGCTCGGGAGCCTCGAGGGGGCGCTGATCGGAGCGCTAATGGTGGGCGTCGTCCGGGAGCTCGGCATCACCTTCTTCCCGGAGGTCGAGCTGGCGGTGCTCTACCTCATGGCCGCCGTCGTGCTCCTCATCCGGCCCGCAGGACTGTTCGGCCGCGCATGAACACCCTCGTCGCGTCGCCCCGACGCCTGCTGACCTTCGGGATCCCGCTGATCGTGATCCTGATCGCGCTGCCGTATCTCGTCGAGCCCTACCAGACCGTGCTGCTCTCCTACGGTCTCATCTTTGCGATCGCAGCGCTCGGCTTCAACCTCCTGCTGGGCTATACGGGCCTGCTCTCCTTCGGGCATTCGGCGTATTTCGGCACCGGCGCCTACGCCGTCGCCTTCGTCGTGAAATACCTTCACCTGCAGTCGATGGAAGCGTTCATTCTGAGCGGCATTCTCGCCTCGGCGCTGGTCGCGGCGATCTTCGGCTTGATGTGCGTGCGCTACACGCGGATTTTCTTCGGCATCTTGACGCTGGCGCTCTCACAGGTGTTGTGGAGCCTCGCCTTCAAGTTCTTCTGGGTGACGGGCGGCACCGACGGCCTCCGCGTCCCCACGCCGAGCCTGCTGGGCGGCGCCGTCAGCATGGCCGTCGGACGGGCGGAAGACAAGCTCGGGTTTCTCTCGCATCGCTACTACTACTACGTGCTCGTCGTCTTCTGCCTCTGCGTCGGCGTGATGTGGCTGATCGTGCACTCGCCCTTCGGCAAGGCTCTGCAGGCCATCCGCGACAACGAAACTCGTGCGGAATTCGTCGGGGTCCAAGTCTGGCATTACCGTTGGGTTGCCTTTCTGATCTCGGGTGTTTTCACCGGCTTGGCCGGAGCGCTCTGGGCGCCTCTCAACGGTCTCACGACGCCGGACATCCTGGTCTGGACCTTCTCCGGCAAGATCGTCTTCTTCACCGTCCTGGGCGGCTTTCAGACCTTCGTGGGACCGATCGTCGGGGCCGTGGTCTACAACTACCTCGAGACCTTCGCCGTCGGCTATACGGTCTACTGGCAGATGTTCCTCGGCGTGGTGCTGGTGGTGCTGGTGCTGGCTCTGCCGGGAGGCATCGTCGGCACGGCCAAGCGCCTGTGGCTCAAAGGGAGGAAGCGCGCGTGAGTGTCCTGCTGACGACGGCCAAGCTCACGAAGTACTTCGGCGACACCCACGCGGTGGATCATCTCGACTTCACCGTGACCGAGGGCGAGGTGCTGGCCCTCATCGGCTCCAATGGGGCGGGGAAGACGACCCTGATCAATCTGATCAGCGGGCTCATCCCAGCGGACTCCGGTACCGTCGTCTTCCAGGGCGCCGACATTACGAGCGCCTCGATCCACGAGAAGATCGCGCGGGGCATCGCGCGGAGCTTCCAGCTCGTCAACCTCTTCGACCAGCTCAGCACGCTGGACAATCTCTCGCTGGCGATCTTTTCCCGGGACGGCAAGACCCGGAAGCTGTTCTCGCTGTCGGACGGCGACCGGATTGTGCGGGACGAGGCCCTGGGCGTGCTCAAGCAATTCGGACTGGAGAACAAGGCCGGGATGGTGGCGGGCGGCCTCAGCCAGGGCGAGCGCAAGCTGCTGGACGTGGCCGTCGCCTACGCGCTGCGGCCCAAGCTGCTGTTCCTCGACGAGCCGACCAGCGGCGTCAGCACCCGCGAGAAGGCGCCCATCATGGACATCATCACCGCGGTGGTGCGCGCCGGCGGGATCACGGCGGTGATCGTCGAGCACGACATGGACGTGGTCTTCAAGTACTGCCCCCGGATCGTCGCCATGCACCAGGGGACGATCCTGGCCGACGGCACGCCGGATCAGATCCGGAACAACGAACAGGTCACCGCCAATCTCCTGGGAACCCAGCGCCATGCTTGAGCTCGAGCGGATCAACACCTTCCGCGGCCCCGCCCACGTGCTCAACAACATCTCGCTGACGGTGCGCGACGGCGAGTCGGTATGCCTGGTGGGACGCAATGGGGCGGGGAAGACCACGACCATCGACAGCATCATGGGGCTGCTGCCGGTCCGGAGCGGCAAGATCACGTTCAACGGCACGGACATTTCCCGGCTGCCCACGCATGCGCGGGCGCTGGCGGGAATCGGTTACTCGCCCGAGGACGCCGGGATCTTCCCGGATCTCACCGTGGCGGAGAATTTCCTCATCAGCCAGTCCCTGGCCCGCGCCGCCGGCAAGACGTCGGCTGCCGTCGCCGACATCGGTATCGACGAGCGCGTGCTCGCGCTCTTCCCGGAGGTGCGCAGCTTCACCCAGCGGCGCGGTCTCTACCTCTCCGGCGGCCAGAAGAAGATGGTGGCCATCGCCCGCGCCATGACGCTCAGCCCCACCATCCTCCTGCTCGACGAACCGTTCGAAGGGCTGGCGCCAGTCGTGGTCAGCCGCTTCATCGAAGCCGTGACTCAAATCAAGGCCATGGGTGTCTCGCTGCTCATCGCCGAGTCCAACCTCATCACGGCTTCGCGCGTGGCCGACCGGCTCTATGCGATCGATCGCGGTGAGATCATCTTCGAGGGGGCGCCCCGGCGGGCCTTCGAGAACGAAGAGGTCATGAAGACCATCCGCGGTTAGGGGCGCGTCTCCGCCCCGGTCACTTTTACCAGCCGGGCGGTAAAGCTTACCAAGCCGCCCGCTCTCCCCGGCGCCGCCCGACTGCGACTCCTTCAGCCCTCCGCCGAGTTTTCGGCACTTTTCCCGCGGCGACCGTACCTTCGCCAGTCTGGCACATCGCTTGCCACCCCCTTCTTGGTAGCCCGGACTTTGCACCCAGAGAGGAGTCGGAACGCCATGAAAGCCAGCGAGAACGCCACGGACGACCGCAAGCCTTTCCTCTCGGACATCATGGAGATCCGCCGACGCGCGCGTCAGCACATCCAGGCCGGTGCCGTCACCGAGGGCTACCGGGCAGACCGGCAGACGGTGCTCCGCCTCCTCAACGAGGCGCTGGCGACGGAGATTGTCTGCGTGCTGCGCTATCGCCGCCACTACTACACGGCGGCCGGCATCCACGCTCAGGCCGTGGCGCAGGAGTTTCTCGAGCACGCGAACGAGGAGCAAGGCCATGCCGATCTCATCGCCGAGCGGATCGTCCAACTCGGCGGGGACCCCGACTTCAACCCCGAGGGCCTGCTGACCCGCAGCCACTCCGAGTACTCGGCCACCGAGGAGCTGCTCGAGATGATCCAGGAGAACCTGGTCGCCGAGCGCATCGCCATCGAGTCCTATGGAGAGATCATCCGGTACCTGGGCGACGACGATCCGACGAGCCGGCGGATGATGGAAGAGATCCTCGCCACGGAGGAGGAGCACGCGGAAGACTTGCGAATGCTCATTCAGGCACTGGGCGCGAAGGGCTCCACCCAGACAGGAGACGGCCATGAGGCGAAAGGGAACAAGTCACAGGCGCCGGCGGCGGAGCGGGGGAGCGGTGGGCAAGCGGAAGGTCAAGAAGGTGATGCGGGAGTACAAGCACGGCACGCTGCGATCGTCGAGGGGCGGAAAGGTGCGCAGCCGCAAGCAGGCGGTGGCGATCGCGCTGAGCGAGGCAAGGGCGGCCGGCGCCCGCATTCCTAAGCGGCGGAGGCGGCGCTGATCCGGCCGCGTCCAGATTGCCGGACTGCGACAAGGGTTGACAAGGGGGTCTCTCCCCGTTAGAAAGGCGGGCGAGGAGACCCAACACATGCTCGAGTTCTTGACCCCCCGGCCCAGCGCCGCGCGCGCCGCAGGGATCCTCCGTGAGGTGTTCGGGTCCATCCAGGCCCCCTTCGCGTTCCGTCTCTGGGATGGCCAAGAGGTGCGGCTGGGCGGCGGCGAGCCCGTCTGCACCGCCGTCATCAAAAGCCCCGAGATCTTCCTCCGCCTGATCCGCGACCCCACCCCCTACAACTTCGCCGAAGCGTATGCGGCGAGCGCGATCGACCTGGAAGGCGACCTCTTCGCCGCCATGGGTGTGGCCAATGCCGTGGAGGAGCTGCGGGTACCGCTCCTCAAGCGCGCGCGCATTCTTCTCTCGCTCTGGAAAGGGTGAAGGTGAAGGTTTCAGCGCCCCCTCACCCTGCCCTCTCCCCCTCCGGGGGCGAGGGATCCGAGCTCCCTCTCCCCTCCAGGGAGAGTGTTCGAGGATCGAAGCTCCCTCTCCCCTCCGGGGAGAGTGTTCGAGGATCGAAGCTCCCTCTCCCCTCCGGGGAGAGTGTTCGAGGATCGAAGCTCCCTCTCCCCTCCAGGGAGAGTGTTCGAGGATCGAAGCTCCCTCTCCCCTCCGGGGGGAGTGTTCGAGGATCGAAGCTCCCTCTCCCCTCTGGGGAGAGGGTTGGGGTGAGGGGACCATTCGACGCCATCGTGGTCGGTGGCGGGCCGGGCGGCAGCACGGCCGCCTGGCGGCTGGCGCTGGCGGGTCTCCGGCCGCTCGTGCTCGACGCCGCGGTGTTTCCGCGCGTGAAGATCTGCGCGGGCTGGGTGACACCGGCGGCTCTGGCCGATCTCGAGGTGGACCCCGAGAAATATCCGCTCACCATCCAGCCGTTCAATGCCTGCGTGCTCGAGTTCGAAGGCGCCCGGCACACCACGGCCTGGCGGCGCCCCGCCAGCTACGGGATCATCCGCCGCGAGTTCGATCACTTCCTGCTCGAGCGCGCCGCGGCAGCTGGCGCCGACGTCCGCTGGGGGATCCGCGTCACGGGAGTGAGTCAAGACGGCGGCGGCGTGCGGGTCGAGACGGAGAGCGGAGTATTCACGGCGCCGGTGGTCATCGGAGCCGGCGGCCACCGCTGCCCGGTGGCGCGGGCGCTGGGCGACATCTCCGAGCGCGAGGCGGTCGTGGTGGCGCAGGAGAGCGAGACGCGCCTGCCCGCCGAGTGGGTGGAGCGGCTTCGCCGCTTCATGGCGGCGCCCGAGCTCTACGTCGAATCCGACCTGCGCGGCTACGGCTGGTATTTCCCGAAGGAGGACTTCGTCAATATCGGCATCGGCTGCACGGGCGGTGGAGATGGCAGCCTCCCGCGCCGGCGCGAGGCGCTGATTGCTGCGCTGCGCGCCTCGGGCCGGCTTCCGGATGAGCTCGAGATCGCGCCCTTCAAGGGCCATTCCTACGTCGTGCGGCGCCAAGCGCCGCGGCGGCTCGCCGGTGAGCGATTCTGCCTCGTGGGAGACGCGGCCGGGCTGGCGCGGGATCTCTCGGGCGAAGGCATCGGCCCCGCCATCCGGAGCGGACGGCTGGCGGCCGAAGCCGTCGTCGAAGTTCTCCGGCGGGGCGCGGCCTTCGGGGATTACGAGCGCGACGTGCTCCGGCTCTACGGCCCTGGGGAGCCGCGCTGGATCGAGCGACAGCTCGGGCGCCTGCCCGAGCGGCTGGTGCGCACCGCCGTGCGGCTGGTGCTGGGGTCCGCGCTCGCGCGGCGGCGCGTGGTCTTCGATTCCATTTTCGGCATGCGCGAGGTGCCGTCATGAGGATCTTCGGCAGCGGCCGCTCCAAGCGGAACGACGCCCGGGCGATTGCCCACCATTACGACGTCTCCAACGACTTCTACGCCTTATTCCTCGACCCGCTGATGCTCTATACCTGCGCCTACTACCGGGATCCGGACGGCAAGCTCGAGCAGGCACAGGCCGACAAGCTCGATCTCGTCTGCCGAAAGCTCCGGCTCAAGCCGGGCGAGAGCCTGCTGGACATCGGCTGCGGCTGGGGCGGCCTCAGCATCTGGGCGGCCCAGCACTACGGAGTCCGGGCGCACGGCGTGACGCTCTCGCGGGCTCAAGCGGAATGGGCCGCGGCGCGGATCCGGCGGGAAGGGCTCGAGGGCCGCTGCCTCGTCGAGCACCTGGACTTCCGTGACCTCCCGGAGGATGTCCGCTACGACAAGATCGCCGCCGTGGGCGTGATCGAGCACGTCGGCATTCCCAACTACCCCGCCTTCTTCGGGCGCGTGCACGCCATGCTCAACGACGGCGGGCTCTACCTGAACCACGGCATCCACCACGAGTTCCACTGGCGGCGCACGAGCCAGACGGACTTCCTCTACAAGCACGTCTTCCCCAACGGAGATCTCTCGGGTGTCAGCGAGACGATGACGGAGATGGAGCGGGCCCGCTGGGAAATCCTCGACGTGGAGAACCTGGGGCTGCACTACGCGCGCACGTGCCGACAGTGGGTGGAGCGCCTGCAGGCGCGCGCGGACGAAGCCCGGGCGCTCGTCGGCGAGCGCATCTACCGGACGTGGCTGCTCTACATAACCTGCTCGGCTGCGTCGTTCGAGACCGGCTCGATCGGGCTGTACCAGTTCCTCATGCGCAAGCAATGGGACCGCACGAGCGGCACGGCGCCCACGACGCGCGAAGACCTCTACAGCTGACCCTCACCCCGCCCTCTCCCTGACAGGGAGAGGGAGTTCGAAACCCTCGCCCCGAAGGGGAGACAGTAGGGTGTGGGAGAATCTTTGAACCCTCGCCCCGAAGGGGAGACAGTTGGGTGTGGGAGAATCTTTGAACCCTCGCCCCCGAAGGGGGAGAGGGGAGGGTGAGGGGGAGTCGGTTACCAGGGATTGATCAGCCGGTCCACCGAGAACCGGCCCGCGCCGCCCACCAGCACCGCCAAAGCCAGGCCGATCAGCGCCAGGTTGAACTCGAAGCCGTGTCCCTTGCCCGGCGTATTCGACCAATTGAGGAAGAAGCCGTTCCTCCAGTGGACCGTCGCCACCGCCACCAGCATGACCACGATGAGGCCGAGCGCCGCCGGGCGCGCGAGGAAGCCCACGAGCACGGCGAGCCCGCCGAAGCATTCGATGAGCGCCGCGAGCACCGTCGCCGGCGCCGGGATGCCCAGGGACTGCTTGAAGTAGCCGATGACGCCGCGCAAGCCGGGGCCGCCGAACCAGCCGAATACCTTCTGGGCGCCGTGAGCGAAGAAGATGATGCCGAGGACGATGCGGGCGATCAGCAGCGACCATGATGGGTACGAGCCGAGGATCACGTCCATGCAGGTCTCCTCCTGCTCGGGTGGGAAGGCCACGCGGCCCCGCGCGGGCGGCCCCGGGGTCGCCGTGACCTCTGATACGCCGCGGCCGCGGCCTTGTCAAATGCCGGACGCGTGGGTAAATGAAGGAGCGGCCGAGGTCGTCCCTCGCGAGCGCGGCGGCGCTCGGCCGAAGGCGAGGAGGAGCGCGCGATGAGCAGAGGCTCGTGGCGAGCGGCAGTGGTGGTGGCGGCGCTGGGCTCGGGCGCATGGCTCCTGGGGGGGCCGGCTCAGGCGCCAGCCCAAGCGCCGTCGGTCCATTACCGGCTCGAGGTGGCCAGTCTCTTCGAGAGCGGCTTCGCTGCCTTCCTCAGATCCCCGAACGAGCTCAACGACGGCGCCTCCGGGCCAGGGCTCGACGCCCTCGAGGCCGCCCTGGACCGCGGCGCGGTGCCCAGAGGCCCTCTCCTCTCGGACCGGCGTGTCGAGCCGGTGAAGCCCGCTGTGGCGCGGGCCTACGGCGCCGCCCCGACGCATGCCGAGATGACACCGGGCGGTGAGGGCCCGAGCGCGTGGGATGAGATCCGCTGGGATGGCAAGCCGGGCGAGCGAACGGTATGGCTCGTGGCCCCACCTGGCCGCGGCCGGCCCCAGGAGCTCTACCGTATCGCGCTCAAGGGCGCAGGCCCGATCCAGCACTTCACGCCGTACGCGCCGCCGGGCGGCGCCGCCAGGATCCGTGCCGTCAAGTACGGGCTCAATTTCCTCTGGTTCCACGAAGAGCGCGGCGACGCCTGGAGCGCGCATCTGTCGCGCACGCTGGATCTGGGCGGGGGGATCGGCGCCGTGATCGGAGACAACTTCAACCCGAGCTTCCCGGACCAGGTCTACCTGATCGTGGATCAGCCAGCGCATCCGATGACCTTCAAAGCCGTGCTGGTCTGGCGCGACCGCCAGACCGAGCTCGAGACTCCGCGGATCCCGCGCCGTTTGCCCCGGTGAGCTCCGATCCCACAGCGATGATCACCCGGCCGTTCGGCCCGACGGGACTGCCCGTGGCCGTGATCGGCCAGGGCACCTGGGGAATGGGGGAGCGCCGCGCCGCCCGGAAGGCGGAGCTGGCCGCGCTCCGCCTCGGAATCGAGCTCGGGATGACGCATATCGATACCGCTGAGATGTACGCCGACGGCGGCGCCGAGGAGGTCGTGGCCGAGGCGGTGGCCGGCCAGCGCGATCGTGTCTTCATCGCCACCAAGGTTCTGCCCTCCAATGCCTCCTATGCCGGCACGATTCGGGCCTGTGAGCAGTCGCTCAAGCGGCTGCGAACCGACCGCGTGGACCTTTATCTCGTGCATTGGTGGAGCGCGCAGCATCCCATCGCCGACACCATGAAGGCCATGGAGGAGCTTCTGGCGCGGGGTCTCGCGCGCTTCATCGGGGTGAGCAACTTCGATGTCGCGCAGATGAAGGCGGCCCAAGCGGCGCTGGCCCGCGAGCGCCTCGTCTGCAACCAGCTCCTCTATCACCTGCGCGACCGGTCGATCGAGAAGGCCGAGCTGCCCTACTGCGAGCGCCAGCAGATCGCCGTGGTGGGGTACACGCCGCTGAACAAGGGAGGATTCCTGCGCGGGGTGGTGGCCGACATCGCCAAGCGGCACGGCCGCACGCCGCGCCAGGTTGCGCTGAACTTCCTGACCCGCCGGCCGTCGCTCTTCACCATTCCCAAGGCCGCCCAGCCAGAGCACGTGCGGGAGAACGCCGGCGCGCTCGACTTCGCGCTCAGCTCCGAAGACTTCCGCGCCATCGACCGGGCGTTCTGAGCGGGCGCGCCCGCGCCGCCTAGGACGGCGGATCCTTGTGCCGCGTCGCCGTCACCCCGCGGGCGATGCCGAGCCCGACCAGGCAGATCACGCCTACCCAGATCCATTTCGGCGGGACGTGGAGCAGGTGCGCGCCGAGCGCCAGGCCGATGATCATGATGACGTACCCGAGGATGAACAGCCCGAATGACATCACGGGCCCTCCTCGACGGCTTCCGGTTGGAGCGGCTCACCGGGCATTGACGAGCTCGGTGCGCAGCACGGGACCCGCGGGATAGAGGGCGCCGTCGTAGCGCACGAAGGCGGGAACATCCTCGGTGAGGATGACGCAGTGGGAGTCGGCGGGCGTCTTCCTCACGATCGCGGCCAGGAGGCGCAGCGCCGCGCCCAGCTTGGGTCTCAGCACGTAGCGGGTCGCCCGCCGGGCGAGATCGCCGGCCTGCACCCGCTCCTCGCCGGCCGGGATGATCTGCAGCTGAATGAGCCGCGGCGTCGGACCGAAGATGACGAGGTGAACGGTTTCGCTCGCACCCGGCACGAGATTCTTCAAGAGCATGGGGATCATCCCGTTCGAGACATCGGGCGGGAGCTCGAGGTGCCCCCTGGTGACGTCCTCCCGGCCGCCCTTGGCCACGCTCACCGTGTAGTGTCCTGTCAGGCCGTCGAGCGAGGCGTCCAGCGGCTCGGGAAAGGACGGCCCACGCTGCACGAGCCGGTAGCTGAGCATGCTAAAGACGCGTTCTTGCGAGAACACCACCGTCTCCTCGTGCCGCGAGCCGTCCTTGAAGTGAAACAGCAGCCGGCTCTCGACGCCGCCACGCCGGGCCACCTGAAGGAGGTCGCCATGCGCAACGATCTCGCCCTTCAGTGACCGGACGAGGAGAAGGCCATGCGTGACCCCTTCGGCGTACCGGACGGCGATGGGCGCGGCCTCGAGGCCCGAGGGGACCGAAGCCGGCGCGAGAATGACCAAAGCCCCGAACAGCACGGCCGCCGGCCTCGAAGCCATCAGAAACCCGGTGGAGCGAGACGGTGCGCTACCGGGAGCCGCTCGACTTTGCCTTGGGTGGCCGGATGGCCTCCTGCCCGCTCTGGAGGCCCGCGCTGATCTGATCCTTCGCCGTGTCGAGCGCGGTTTCCGTCACTTCCTGAACCAGCTGGAGCTTGTCGGCCGCTTTGCTCCTGAGCGAGCGGGTTCTACGGTCCACATACTCTCGAAGCTCGTCGCCCCACATCCAAATCGCCACACCCCCCGCGATCGCGCCCACGATGAAGCGAAGCATAGTACTCCCTCCTTTTTTGCCGATTGTTCTAGCAAGAGAAGTGCCACACTCCGCAATGAAGGCTGCTCCGGCGATTGGACGCCGCAGAGCCCGGTCCGAAGGCGGATGTCTGACCGAAAATGCTCGAAAAGGGCCCTTCCACCATGACCCGGCCACCGCCTCGCTCAGGCGGAGCCCCGGCTCGGGAACCGAGCCGGGGCGCCGTTCCGACCGAGGCAGGACCTTCTTACCGGTAAGAACTTCTAGTGCCTCACCGGTCGTTCCATCGCGCCCAGCTCGAATCCGCGGCCTTTCCCCAGGAACCGGCTGATTTTCAGTCGAAGTCCCTCCGCCATTGCCCCGGCATGACCGATGCAAAATCAGCTACCTGGATTTCAACGCGCCGGGTCGGCCGAAGCTCTCCCCGGGGAAGGGTTGCAGGCGGCGTGCAACTGAAGCTCGTGAGCGAGGCGAACGGGCAGAGGACCGTGGTCGTGATCTTCGACGACGGCGAAGAGGCCATTTCCGAGTTGACCGGCGTCGCGATCCGGCATGGGCTGTCGGGAGCGCATTTCACGGCCATCGGCGCCTTCAGCGCCGCCACCCTCGGCTTCTTCGACATCGACCGGAAGGACTACGTGAAGATCCCGGTTCCGCAGCAGGTAGAGGTGGTCTCGCTGGCGGGCAATATCGCCCTGGACAAGGGCGTGCCCAAGGTGCACGCACATGCCGTGGTCGCGAAGGCCGATGGGACGGCGCTGGGCGGTCACCTGCTCGAAGCCCACGTGCGGCCCACCCTGGAGGCGGTGATCGTCGAGTCACCGAAGCCCCTGCGGCGCAGGATGGACGAAGCCACCGGATTGGCGCTGATCGATCTCAGCCAGCCGACGAAGGAGACCAGTTATGGATCAACAAAGCATTCGGGACGTCATGACTCCAAATCCATGCGCGATGCCGGCGACCGCCTCCGTCATGGAAGCCGCGCAGCTGATGCGGGGCAATGACATCGGCGACGTGATCGTGCTGGAAGGCGACCGGCTCTGCGGCATCCTCACGGATCGGGACATCGTCGTGCGCGCGCTCGCCGAGGGGGCGGACCCCGAGAGGGCGACCGTGGGCGACATTTGCAGCCGCGAGCTGACCACGATCGAGCCGTCGGCCAGTGTCGGCCAGGCGGTGCGGCTCATGCGGGAAAAGGCCATCCGCCGCCTGCCGGTCACCGACGAGAGCGGTCACGTGATCGGGATCGTCTCGATCGGCGACGTGGCGGTCGAGCGCGACCGCCGGTCCGCGCTCGCCGACATCAGCGCGGCGCCGCCGAACGTTTAGGGGAATGCCCATGGCACGCTGTGACGTGTGCGGCAACGACTACGAGAGCACGATGCAGATCTCTCTCAGGGGCGTCTCCGGCACCTATGACTGCTTCGAGTGCGCCATTCATGCCATGGCGCCGGCCTGTGAGCATTGCGGCTGCCGCGTGATCGGGCATGGCGTGGAAGCGGGAGGAAAGATCTTCTGCTGTGCCCACTGCGCCCAGGAGGTCGGCGCGCGGCCGATCCACGCGTGAGCAGCCGCCCGGCAGGCGCAGCGACTGAGCCAGCGAGGCCAATGACGGCTCAGGGCGGCGACCGGCTCGATCGATTGGCGCGCGAGCGCCCAGAGTGGCGGCCCTGGATCGCCGTGCTGGCCCATGCTCTCCGCGAAGCGAGCAACCCGCGCTGGGAGGCATGGGTGCCGGCGGCTCCCGCCTCTCACAACGGCACGGCCCCGCTCCTGGCGGGCGTCGTGATCCGGATCGACCGCTCCCACGCTCAGCGATGGGTGGAAACGCTATTTTCGGCGGCCGCCGAGAGCGACAGCCCGATCGCCGCCTCGCTGCCGGCGAGCCCCCGGCTCGACGCCTTGAACATTCTCGAGGCGACGATGTGCCAACAGCACACCAGGCTCGGCGAGCTGGCCGCCGCCGCGGGCGCCGAGCGCGCGGCCTTCCAGTCCGTCGCCGACCTGGCCGCGCTGCCGCTGCTCCAGGCCTGCGGACGGCGGTGGGCCAGCACCGTGGCCGCCAGTTGGCGACAGGGCTACTGTCCCGTCTGCGGCGCCTGGCCGACCCTGGCCGAAGCGCGAGGGGCCGAGCGGAGCCGCCGGCTTCGCTGCGCGCGGTGCGGGGGAGACTGGGAGACCGACTGGCTGCGCTGTCCCTTCTGCGATATGCGGGATCACGCGCGCCTGAGCTCGCTCGTGGAAGGGGCGGGCGCCGAGCGGCGCAAGGTCGAGGTCTGCCTGGGCTGCCAGAGCTATCTGAAAACGCTGACGACACTTCAGGGCAGCCCGGCTGAGGCGGTCATCGTGGACGATCTGGCCACCGCTGACCTCGACGTGGCGGCCATGGCCGAGGGGTTCCTGCGCCCCGCCGGCCCCGGCTATCCGCTCCAGGCCCGCGTGGTGGAGAAGCCCAGCCTCGCGCGGCGGCTCCTCGCGGGACGGCCATGAGTCGGCCGCCGGATCCGGCCGACCCGTTCCGGCGCTGGCTGGCGCAGGGAGCGCCGTCGGACGACAGAGCCTCCGACGGGTAGTCGGTTCCCTTTACCGAGTAAAGGCTACCGAACCCTTTCCCAACACATGACCTGCCGCGAGGGGGCAGGCCCAGTGGGCTGCCGGGCGGAGGTTGAAGATTCTTTTCACCGCGGGCACTTTCTGCCCGGTCTTGCTGGGTGTGGACAACGACGCCGCCGCGGCACACAACTTGCCTTCCCATTCGGTTGCGTCCCGGGATCGGAACACGAAAGTTCGCACGCGCTTCCTAAAACGAAGTACGGCAGCCGAGTGACCGATCCCGGGGCGCGTAGGCTCGACCGGCGGTAGGCGAGAGATCCGCGATGATGTCACGCGCCCTTCTGACTGCCTTCACCCTGGTGGCCCTGGCTCTCGTCGTGTCGCTTCTCTACTTCGCGGCGCCACTTTTCGCGCGGCAATCTGTCGCACCGATCGATCCTGCGACGCTCTCCGCGGCCTACCAGGCACGGCTGATGCGCGCTCAGGAAGCCTTGAAGGAGTTGGGATACGACCCCGGTCCCGCCGATGGGGTATTTCGCCCACAGACCGCCGCCTCGTTGAGGGAGTTCCAGCGGGTCCAAGGTCTGGGAATCACCGGCCGACCGAATGCCGAGACGCTCGAAAGGCTCGGGATCCAGGTCCCCCCGGCCCGGCTGAAGCGACAGCCCTGGAGCCACCCTCTCGGATGGGTGGCCAAGAACGATCGCGTGGCACTATCCGATCAGCAGCAGGCGGATCGAGGCTCGTCCGAAGCGCGCTAGCAGGCCGCTGAAAAAGGGCCCAGCGCGACGCTAACTACTGCCCGGAGCCGCGGCGCTGGCGGCGACGATGGATCCACATCTCGCGCTTCACCCAGCCGATCACGGCCAGCACGCCTACCGTCACTGCGAGAATCAGCCAGCCCGTGTCACTCATCGGCCTTTGCTCCTCTTCGCGGATTTGCCCGCGCCGCGCTCGGAATGCTCTGGCGCGATTTGAGGAAGCCTTCCCACGGGTCCGTCTTGAGCGACGCGAGGCGGCGCGGGAGGTTCTCGACGGTGTAGTGGTCGGAGCGCAGGTCCGCGCCGAGCTCGTCCCAATCGATCGGCGTCGCGACGGGCGCTCCCGGAAGCGCCCGAGTGGAATACGCGGCCACCGCCGTCGCCCCCCTGGAATTGCGGAGGTAGTCGATGAAGATCTTGCCCTTCCGATGTGCCTTGGACGCGGTGGCTGTGTACTCGCTTGGGGAGTGCCGCGCCATGCTCTCGGCGACGGCTCGGGCAAAGTCCTTGATGGACTCCCATGGCTGCTTCGGAGCCAGCGGGACCACGACGTGCAGGCCCTTGCCGCCGGTGGTCTTGACGAAGGCGGTGAGATGAACCTCCGCCAGCAGCGACCGGAGCTGGCGGGCCGTGTCGACCACGCGCTTCCAGGGCAGGCCGGGCGCCGGGTCGAGATCGAAGGTCAATCGATCAGGATGCTCGAGATCATCGACGCGCGACCCCCAGGGATGCAGCTCGAGAACGCCCATCTGGACGAGGCTGATCAAGCCCTCCAGGCCCTCGACATAGAGATACGTGCGGACGGCGCCCTTCTCCTTGATCTTGACGCCCTTGAGGGCCTCGGGCGCGCCGGCGCCGGCATGTTTCTGATAGAAGCAGGCCTTGCCTTGTCCTTCCGGGCAGCGGACCAGGCTCAACGGCCGCTCCACGATATGCGGCAGGATCCAATCGGCGATCTCTTCGTAGAAGACGGCCAGGTCACGCTTGGTGATCCCTTGGGCCGGGTAGAGGACTCGGTCGGGATGCGTGAGCGTGACGCCTGCGATCGTCGTCCCGCCTTCCGATCCTCGTGTGCGCGCCAGCCGGCCGCCGCGGCGCTTGCGCGGGGCTGAGTCGGCGGGCGCGGGAGCCTTGGGCTCCTCTTTCACGACTTCGCCAGCGGGCTTGTCCTCGCGCAGGCCGTGGAAGGTCGGATGGCGGAGGATGCCATCGCGCGTCCAGTTGGTGAAGGCCACGTCGGCCACCAGGCTGGGCTTGACCCAGTGCACGTCCCGCGTGACGGCGCTCGCCGGCAATTTCGAGAATGGCGACTTCGGCTGCTCGAGGGCCTTGAGCTTGGTCACGAGCCCTTTCAGCAGGCGCTGGTCGAAGCCGGTGCCCACGCGGCCGGCATAGGTCAGGCCGCCGGCCTTGTCGTGCACGCCGAGGAGCAGGGCGCCAAAGCCCGCGCGCGTGCCTTTCGGATCCGTGTAGCCGGCGATGACGAATTCCTGGCTCGAGGCGCACTTCACCTTCACCCAGGCCGAGCCCCGGCCCGATCGGTACGGTGCCTCCTTCTGCTTGGAGACGATGCCCTCGAGTCCGAGCTCGCAGGCCCGGTCGAAGAAGGCGCCGCCCTGCCCTTCGACGTGCTCGGAATAGCGGATCGGCGTCCGCGCCGAGCCCAGCAGCCGGGCGACGAGGGTTTTGCGCTCGACTTGCGGGACCGCCCGCAGGTCGCGGCCGTCGAGATGCAGGACATCGAAGATGAAGTAGACGAGGTGCTCGCTGCGCTCGCGGCTCAGCGCTTCCTGCAGCTTCTCGAACTTCGACACGCCGTGCTCGTCCAGCGCCACGATCTCGCCGTCGAGCAGCGCCCGGTCGACTTTCAGCCGCGCGGCGGCGGCGGCGATGCCCGGGAAGCGCGGGCTCCAGTCCTTGCCATTGCGTGTGAGGAGCCGCGCCCGGCCACGCTCGATCCGGGCGAGGACCCGGTATCCGTCGAGCTTGATCTCGTGGAGCCAGTCCTCGCCCGCGGGCGCCCGGCCGACGAGCGTGGCCAGCTGAGGCGCGACGAAGTCCGGCAGCGTCCCCTCCCTGGCCCCGCTCACGGCCTCGAGGGCCGGCCGCCGCTTCCCCCTCGGCGCCCGCACCCGCCTCGCCGCCGCTTCCTTGGGCGCCGCGGGCTCCGCGCTTCCCGCGCGCGCCGTGCCATCCCGCTCCTTGATCAGCAGCCAGTTCTCTTTTCCGTTCCGGCTGCCGTTGCGCCCTCCCATCCGGATGAGCGCCCAGCCCCCATGGAGCTTCTTGCCGCGGAGCTGGAACTTGAGGCGGCCACGGGCCAGGCCTTCTCGGGCATCGCCGTCGGGCGTCCAGGCTCCGCGATCCCAGAGCTCCACCTTTCCCGCGCCGTACTCGCCCTCGGGAATGACGCCGTGAAAGCGCTCGTACTCGAGCGGGTGGTCCTCGGTCTGCACCGCGAGCCGCTTCTCGCCCGGCTCCAGGCTCGGCCCCTTGGGGACCGCCCAGCTCTTGAGGACGCCGTCGAGCTCGAGGCGAAAATCGTAGTGCAGCCGGCGCGCGGCGTGCTTCTGGACAACGAAGGAGTTCCCTCGCGAGCGGGGCCGGGCCGACCCGCTCGGCTCGGGCGTGCGCCTGAAGTCGCGCTTACGGCGGTAGGTCGTCAGCTTGGCCGGCATGCCTCACGCCGACTGTCGCCCGCGCGCGCGGGGGCGGCCTTTCCCGGCCTTCTCGACGCTGCGCTTGAGGAGCGTCATGATATCGATGATCTCGGCCCGCTTCTTCCTCGGCTCCTCGGGCTCGGCGATCTCTTCGATCTCGCCCGCCTTGGCGCGCTTGCGGATGAACTCCATCAGCTCCTCGCGGTACTCGTCCTTGTGCTTCGTCGGGTCCCAGGGCTCGGCCATCTCGTCGACGAGCTGCTCGGCCATTCGCACCTCCTTCTCCGAGATTCCCAGGGCCTTGAGGTTCTTGCCCGGAAGATGGAGGCGGGCAGGATCGCGGAGCTCGGAGGCGTAGCGAAGCAGGTTGAGCACGATCACGGACTCTTCGGCGATGACCGCCGCGACGTACTGCCGCGTTCGGATGACGACCGACGCGATGGCCACCTTGCCGGTCTTGTGGAGAGCCTCGCGCAGCAGCGCGTATCCCTTTTCATTCTTGGCGACAGGCTCGAGGTAGTACGGGCGATCATAATACCGCGGATCGATCTCGGCGGGATCGGCGAAGTAGAGGATGTCGATCCGCTGGGTCCGCTCCGGGTTGGCCCGCCGGAGCTCTTCGTCGCTGACGATGACGTAGTGGCCGTCCGCGTACTCGAAGCCGCGCGTGATGCGCTCGCGCGGGACCTCTTCCCCCGTCCGCTTGTTGATCTTGCGATAGCCGATGGGCGACATGTCCTTCTCGTCCAGCAGCGTGAAGTCCATGTCCTCCCGGATCTCGGCCGGATAGAGCGCCACGGGGATGCTCACGAGCCCGAAGCTGATATGACCTTTCCAGATCATCTGTGGCATGGCTGCCTCGGTGAGTCGACCTCGGTGAACCGCGGCTGGGTGCCGCGCGTCAGTGCCCGCGCGACGTGGCCTCGCTCAGCGGCACCGCGTCCGGATCTCCCATTCGCTCCTCGGGGATCTCAAAGGCCGGCGACGCGTACATCGGATCCCTCCCGTATCGGAGCTCGGCCGGGACGATGGCGCCAGGGACTGGTTCCCGGCCGTAGGCTTCGGGATGCTGATGCCGGAAGCAGTCATTGATCATGTCCAGGGCTGACCGTGTCGTTCGTTGGACATTCTTCATCGCCGCACCTGAGAGCGGAAAGCAGCAAGAAAGTTGCCAGCCCGTTCCTGGCTGAGGATGACGGCCGGGCGGGATAATGCGGCGCATCTGCGAGCGCCGTCCCGCCGAGTGGGAAGTTTTTACCGGGTAAAAGGGTTACTCCTGCCTCTGCGCCGGCGACAGAGCTCGGGCTCAGGACAGAGGAGCGCGCAACCGTTGATCATTCCGTGATTCGCGCGCTCCGATGATCGAGCTCGGGCTGCTGACCGTGACGGCCGTGGCGCCTCGTGACCGCTCGTCATCCTGAAGAACCATCGCGCCGGCGCCGTCGCCGAGCGCGCCTAACCGTCTCAGGTCGCCAGCTGCCCGTGGCGGCCGGCGCCCGAGGCAAAGCGTGCGGCGCCCTCCACGCTCTCGCCCGAGTCGAGCGTGGCCTTGCCCAGCTCGAATTCGCGGGCCAGCGCGGCCTCGAGCGGCAGTCCCCAGGTCTCATGGGCCGAGCGCCGGTCGCTCAGCAGGCAGCGGGGTGGGAAGGCGGCGATCTCGCGCGCGAGGCCTTCCGCCACCGCGCGGGCCTGGCCCTCCGGCACCACGCGATTGGCCAGGCCGATCTCGAGCGCCTCGCGGGCGCCGACCGGGCGTCCCGTGAGGATGAGATCGAGCGCCCGGCTCAGGCCAATCAGCCGGGGTAGCCGAATCGTTCCGCCGTCGACGAGCGGCACGCCCCAGCGGCGGCAGAAGACGCCGAAGGTCGCCGTCTCCTCCATCACGCGGAGATCGCACCAGAGCGCGAGCTCCAGCCCGCCCGCCACCGCATAGCCCGAGACGGCAGCAATCACCGGCTTGGACAAGGCCATGCGCGTAGGGCCCATGGGCCCGTCGCCTGTGGGCTCCAGCCGGCTGCGGCCGGCACCGCTCAGCGCCTTGAGATCGGCGCCGGCGCAAAAAGTGCCGCCTGCGCCCCACAGCACGGCCACGCGGGTGCGCTCATCGCGCTCGATGTCGCGGAAGGCCTGGGCCAGCTCGCGGGCGGCCGGGCCGTCCACGGCATTGCGGCGCTCCGGGCGGTCGATGACGACGGTGGTCACGGCCTCCTGGCGCTCGACTCGAATGGACATGGACGTCCTCACTTTCCGCGCTTCGGCGACTTGATCTTTCGCAGCTTCGGGATCTGTTTGAGAAAGTCCCGCCGATCGCGAGCCACCACGGGCAGCTTGACCGGCCGCTTCGCTCTCTTGCTCATGGAAGCCTCACCGCCGCTGATTGAGCGCGAGGGAGAACCAGGCCTGGAGCGCCGCCTCCGACCGCAGCTCGGGCGTGGTGTCGGGCAGACTCACGTAATATACGGTGAGCGCGGGGCGCTTCGCGCGCAGGTCGGCCGCCGAGCGGTAGAAATGGAACTCGCGGCGCGGATAGTCGGCGTAGCTGCCGCGCGGACTGCGTAGCTCAGCCTGATCGTTCAGCGGCACTGCGGCCGCCACCGTGGCGCGCCGCCCGGAGAAGGGATCCACGGCCTCGAGCGTCACGAAGTCGTAGCGGCGGGCGCTATTGATGACGCGCGCGACGGCAAGGGCCAGCTCCTGCTTAGGATCTCTCAGCACGCCCCAGATGATCGTGACGGTGGGAGCGATCAGCACGGTATCGGCGCCATGCAGCTGGGGCGCCTGCGCCCGCGCGACGCCGGGGGCCGCCAGGGCCATGAGCGCGAGCAGGATCGCCGTCGCGCGGCTCATCAGCGACTCTCGCGCAGCAGCCGCAGGGCTTCGGGCGACATGTCGAGCGTCACCGTCTCGCCGGGCTGGAGCGCGCCCGTATTGTTCGGATTGTAATCGGTGACCTGGATCAGATCGCCACTCACGCGCACCTGGTACTCCACCTTCTCGCCGAGGAAGGTTCGCGAGGCCACGGTGCCCAGGAGCCCGTCGCCCACGATGACGGGCCGCAGCTCGATGGTTTCGGGGCGCACCACGAGGCGCACCGTCTGGCCGGCGCGGAGGTTGGGCGGCGCATGCGGCGTCCAGAGGGCCCGGCCGTGGACCTCGACGTCCACGCGCCCGGAGCTCACGGCGATCACGCGGGCCGTCAGGAGATTGGTCCGCCCGATGAACTGGGCGACGAACTCGGATCCCGGGTTCCGGTAGAGCGTCTCGGCCGTGCCTTCCTGGACGATCACGCCCTGATTCATCACCGCGATCCGATCCGAGATCGCCATGGCCTCCTCCTGGTCGTGGGTGACGTAGACGGCGGTGATCCCCAGCGCCTTCTGCAGCCGCTGGATCTCCCCGCGCATCTGCACGCGCAGTCGGGCGTCGAGATTGGAGAGCGGCTCGTCGAAGAGCAGCACGCGCGGCTGGATCACGATGGCCCGGGCCAGGGCCACGCGCTGCTGCTCGCCGCCCGAGAGCTGATTCGGCATCTGGCCGCCGTAGCCCTCGAGCCCGACCAGCGCCAGCACGTCGCCGACGGAGCGCACGATCTCCGCTTCCGGCCGCTTCTGCACCCGCAGACCGTAGGCTACGTTCTCGTGGACGGTCAGGTGCGGGAAGAGGGCGTAGTTCTGGAAGACGAAGCCGATATTGCGCTGGTTGGCCATCAGGTCGGTGACGTCCTGCCCGCCGATCAGGATGCGCCCGGCGTCGGGCTGCTGGAAGCCCGCGATCATGCGGAGCGTCGTCGTCTTCCCGCATCCCGACGGGCCGAGCAAGGTCAGCAGCTCGCCCGGATGGACGTCGAGGCTCACGTCCCTCACGGCATAGACTTCGCCCTTCACGCGATGCTCGAAGCGCTTGGACACGCGCTGGAGCCGGATCCCGACAGGCTGGCCCGCGCCCACGTCAGCCACCCAGCACGCTCGTCACCGCCACGGCGCCGGGAGCGCGGAAGCGCTGCAGCGCAGCGCTCACCGCCAGGATCATCGCGAAGACGATGGCCACCACCAGCACCGAGAACGCGGCCGCGGGCCCCAGCGAGAGCTCGGTCATGTTCTCGAGAATGCGCACCGTGATCAGGGTCCAGTTGATCGAGACGAGGAAGATCGTGGCGCTGATGGCCGTCATCGAGCGGATGAAGACGACGCCGAGGCCGGCGAAAAACGCGGGCAGGATCAGCGGCAGCGTGACCCGCCGGAACGTGGTGCCGCTGCGGGCGCCGAGGCTGCGGGACGCCTCTTCGATGCTCGGGTCGATCTGCTGAAGCAGCGCCACGGTGGCGCGGCTCCCCGTGGGGCTGTAACGAAACACGTAGCAGGCGATGATGATCAGCGCCGTGCCCGTCAGCTCGATAGGTGGATCGTTGAAGGCGATGAGGTAGGCGATGCCCACGATGGTGCCGGGCAGGGCGTAGTTGATCATCGAGACCATCTCCATCGCCTGGCGGCCCGGCACCACGCTTCGCGCCACCAGATAGCCCAGGAGCACGCCGTAGAGCCCGCCCAGCGGCATGCCCGCGGCCGCGATGATCAATGTGTCCCGGATGGCTTTGAGCCCTTCAGTGAAGATGACGTGGTAGTGATGCCACGTCCAGGCGTGATTCGCGCCGAAGGCCACGACGGCGGAGGCGTAGAGGAGCAGGCTGTAGAGATAGCCGATGACCAGCGCCACGAGCGCGCAGCCTGCCCCCAGCGCGGCGCGCGCCCACGGCGCCACGCTCCGGATCTGGCTCGCGGGTCCGGCCTTGCCGGTGATGGTGACGTAGGAGCGCCGCCCCACCCAGTAGCGCTGCAGGAGATAGACGGCGCCGGCCGGCACCAGCAGCACGAAGGAGAGTACGGCGCCGCCCTTGAAGTCGAGCAGGCCCGTGATCTGCAGGTAGGCCTGGGTCGGCAGCACGGGAAAGCTATTGCCGGCCAGGATGAGAGGGGTGGCGAAGTCCGCCAACGAAGCCGCGAAGAGCAAGAGAAAGGCATTGGCGAAGCCGGGGACCGCCAGCGGTAGGGTCACGGTACGGAAGACGCGCCAGCGCGAGCCCCCGAGGCTGAACGCCATGTCCTCCACGCTGGGGTCGATTCCGGCCAGGACGGGCCGGAGCGTGAGATAGGCCAGCGGGAAGTACGTGAGCGTCTCCGCGAACAGCGTGGTGTGAAGGCCGTACGCGGTGAATGTCTTCAGCCCGAGCAGGTGATAGGTGATGAGCCCGCGCGGCCCGAACGAGAAGATCATGGTGATGGCCGTGGTGAAAGGCGGCGAGATGAGCGGCAGCAGTGCCGTGGCGTCGAGCGCCACGAGCCACCGCCGCCCGAGCCCGCCGCGGGCGGCCGTGTAGGCGAAGAGGAACCCCAGCGCCGTGCCGCAGAGTCCGACCAGCGTGGCGAGCAGCAGGCTGTTCACAAACGCGCGGCGATGGTTGGGATCGGCCAGCGTGGCCAGCACATTGCCGAGGGTGAACCGGCCGTTCTCGACGAAGGCGCGCTCGAGCAGCCGCGCCAGCGGATAGAGCACGAAGAGCCCCAGCAGAACCCACAGCCCGAGCGCGGTGAGGAGCAGCGCGGGATCGCGGGCGATCCGGCGCGCGGCCGTCATCGGCGCCCGACGCCGAGCAGGGCTTCCGCTTCCATGATGAGCCGGTCGCCGGACCAGAAGGGGTTCATGCGATCGTGCACTTCCTCGCGGACGGCTCGGCGGGACTCGTCGGACAGCCCCGCATAGAGTTGACCGAGTCGCCCACCACCGGCAACCACCGGTTCCCAGTAGTCCTCGAAGGATTCCATGACCAAGGTCCTTCGCTCGCGGGTGACCTGGATCTCGCGGAAGCCGGCCCGTTCGAGTAGGCCGCGGAAGCGATGGGGTTCGCCCAGCGAGAAGCTGCGTTCAATTTCCTCGCGCCGGGCAGGCAGGAGACGGCCCAGAATCTCGCACAGGATGCCGATATGGGGTACGCGTTCTCTGGACGACCAGATCACAGCGGAGAGCCGGCCGCCGTCGTGGAGCACGCGGGCGCATTCGGCAGTGGCGCGCTCCGGGTCGGGGATGAGCATGAGTCCGAGCTGACAGATCACGGAATCGAAGGTCCGATCCGAACAGGCGAGTCCCGTGCCGTCCATTGCCGCCAGCAGGGCTGGTTGTCCCGCCAGTCGCGCGGCCGCGTGGCGTAACATGGGGAGCGAGATGTCGACGCCGATCACGCGCCCAGTGCGCGTCACACGGTCGGCGGCCTGGGCGGCCGCCTCACCTGTACCCGACGCCAGATCGAGGACCCGCTGGCCCGGCCCGACGCCCGCCGCATCGAGCAAGGCCGGCACCCAGAGCCGGGACCACCGGCCCATGAACCGATCGTAAGCATGGGCGCCGGCGTCGAAGGAGAGAGGCGCTGGCTGGCCACCGGTCATGAGATTGGCACTCGGGCCGATCGAGTCGGCCCTCGGCTCGGGCGGACCCGGTGCAGCGCGGTCATCAGATTGGCACTCGGGCCGATCGAGTCGGCCCTCGGGTCGGGCGGACCCGGCGCAGCGCGGTCATTACTGGGCGTTCAGGACTTCAGCGATCCAGCGGTCCACGATTCGCTTGCGGTTGGCCCCGGCATAGGCGTCGTCGATGGCGAAGATCTTGGCGCCCTTGAGCACCTCGGCCAGGCTCGCTTCGGTTTTCACGTCGGGGTGGGCCGGCACGAAGTTGATCTTGTGCCTGGCGTAGAGCGACTGCATGGCCGGGCTCGCGGCCCAGTCGATCAGCTTCTTGCCGAGCTCGGGATTCTTGGCTCCCTTGATGAGCGCGATGGCCTCGGCCGAGGTGCCAATGCCCTCGCGGGGGAAGCTGATCGTGACATCGTACCCTTTGGCCTGGGTGTCCAGCGCGTCCACGATGAAGAAGATTCCCGCGCCCGCCTGGCCGAGCCCGACGGGCAGGGTGCCGCCGCCGCCGCTCTTGGTGTACACTTGCACGCTCTTTCGCAGCTTCTTCATGTAGTCGAAGGCCTTGTCCTCGTTGCGGCCATAGACCTCGAGGATCGAGAACAGCCGCGTCACTGCGGTGCCCGAGGTGCGCGCATCCGCCATCTGGAGCATGTTGCGGTAGGCCGGATTCAGCAGATCTTCCCACGAGGCCGGGGGCTTGAGGTTGTGCTCCTTGAGGAACTTGTTGTTGCTCATGAAGACCAAGGGGTCGTCGGCGATCGCCACCCAGTAGCCGTCCACGTGCTTGAAGCGCGCGGGCAGGGCGCTGAAGGACGCGGGCTTGTAGGGCTCGAAGATCCCTTCCTTGATTCCCGCGGCGAACGTCTCCACCGGGCCGCCGAAGAGCACGTCCACTCGCGGGTTGTTCTTCTCGGCGATCACGCGCTGAAGCGCCTCGCCCGAGGAGAAGCGGACGAAGTTGACCTTGATGCCGGTGGCCTTCTCGAACTCCTGCAGCATGGGCCGGGCCCAGTTCTCGGGCCAGATCGAGTAGGCATTGAGCGTGTCAGCGGCGAGGGCCGGGCCCGCGTTGAAGAAGAGCGCGAGGGCGAGGGCCAGGGCGGGGCGGCGGCGATGGCGCATGAGTGTCCTCCGGGTCCGGCGAGTTGACGCGAATCTAGTCTGGACACCGGGGGCTGTCAAGGCGCCGGGCGGCGGACGCGGCCTCACTGAGACCGCGGCTCGGCTTACCGGGCTTTGAGCCGGAGGTCTTCGTAGGGCGACGAGTAGGGATGCCCCGTGATGAGCCCGAGGCCGGACTCCGCCACCCGGGGCCCGACCCCATTGAGGAACGCGGGCTCGATGACCGGCGCGAACATGGCCCGCTCGTGCATGAGCTGCTGGATCCGGTGCAGGATCGCCTCGCGCTTCTTCGGATCCAGCTCGCCCGCCTGCTCCCGATAGAGGCCGTCGATGTCCGAATAGCCGCCATAGGCCCGGAGCCCGCCGGTGAGGACGAAGGCCTCGATGCGGGTGGCGGCATTGCCGGCGGCGGCGCTCCCGACCCGCACGAGGTGACGGAGCTTCTTCTCCATGTCGGCCTTGTAGAACGCGGCGCGCTCGAGCGGGCGGAGCCTGACCCGGATTCCCACCGCCTGCAGATAGTTGGCGACAGCCTCCGGCACATAGACATTGTCGGAGGTTACCTCACCCGCGTCGAAGCCCTTCGGGTAGCCGGCCTCGGCGAGGAGCCGCTTGGCCTGGGCCGGATCGTAGGGATAGGGCGGCGCGGGCCAGTAGAACTCGAAGTCCCGGGGGATGATGCTTGCGCTGACCTTGGCGAAGCCCAGATACTCCGCCTCGTTGATCGTCTTGCGGTCGATCGCCAGATTGGCGGCCAGCCGGACGCGTCGGTCGGCCCACTGGGATTTGGGGTCCCATTGCTCCGTGAACGTCAGCCACTCGGTGAACGTGGGGAAGGTCGCCTTGAGCGTGAGGCCGGGCGTTCGCCTGAGCTCCTCGGCCAGGGCGCCGCGGATCGAGTAGGCGATGTCCGCCTCGCCGCGCTTGAGCATGGCGAGCCGCGTGCTCTCGTCGGGCACCGCCTTGAAGACCAGCCGCTTCACGCTCGGCGATTTTCGCCAGTATCCCTCGTAGGCCTCGAGCACCAGCTCGATACCCGGCGTGAAGGAAACGAACCGGTAGGGGCCCGCTCCGACGGGCGCTTTCTTGAAGCCGTCGTCGCCCACACGCTCGACATACTTGCGGGGCACGATCCAGGCGGCGCCCGTCGCCGGTGTGGCATAGAAGGTCATGAAATCTGGCCAGGGCTGGGTCAGCCGGAAGCGCACCCGGTGCGGATCCACGACCTCGACCGAGGCCACGCGCGTCTTCAGCGTGGAGGCGCCCGCCCCCTTGTAGCGCTCGAAGGAGAACTTGACGTCGTCCGCGGTGAGTGGATCGCCGTTGTGGAACCGCACGCCCTTGCGCAGGACGAATTCGTAGCCGAGCCCATCCCGGGAGGCGCTCCAGGATTCGGCCAGAGCCGGCGCGATCGCGCTGCCGGGCATGGGCTTCACCAGCGCGTCGTGTAGCGCATAGAGGAACATGAAGGGCGTGATGACACCGGGCGTCTCCGCTGGGTCGAACCACGTGGGCGCTAGTGAGACGTGGATGCCCCACGTCAGCTGGCCCTCGGGGGCGGCGGTGGCGGGCGCGGGGGCGAGGAGGAGGACCGCGAGCGCTCCCGCGAGTAAGCTCGGCCCCGCGAAGAAGGGACAAGACCGAGCGCTCCACATCCTCTTCATGGCGATCCTCCCGGAGAGGAGGCGATTATAGACCCGATCGGAACCGCGCGTGGCTCACACGGCGCCCGCCTCCCGCAGGCGCTTGATCTCCGCCTCGCTGAAGCCATGCTCGCCTAGAATCTCCTCCGTGTGCTGGCCGGCCATCGGGGGCTGCCGCCGCACGCCGGCGCGGCCGCTGGACAGCTCGACGGGGAAGCGCAGGAGCTTGACGGGCCCGGCCACGGGATGCCGGATCTCCTCGACGGCGTCCGCGGCGCGCACGGCGGGGTCGGCGAAGGTCTCGGCATGGGAGTTGACAGGCGCAGCCCAGATGCCCTGCGGGATGAGCCGCTCGAGCCACTCTGCGGTGTCGCGCTGCTTGATCACCGGCTCGAGCAGCCGCGCGATCTCCTCCCGCGCCTCGAAGTTCCAGGTCACGTCCGCATAGGGCTCGAGCGCCGGCAGCGGGAGGACCCGGGCCAGGTCGGCGAGCGGCGACATCGAGAGGACGAGCCAGGAGTCGCGCGTCTCGTAGACGCCGTAGGGCGGGGGATGGAAGGTGCTCGCCAGCGCGGTCGGGCTTTTCTCGAGCCGGGCTCCGTTGAGAAAGTACGTCGCGACCTCCATCTGCAGGTCCAGCGCCGCGCGCACCATGCTCACATCCACGTCCAGCCCGCGACCGGTGCGGCCCCGCTCGATGAGCGCGGCCAGCACGCCCATGGCGAGGAGCGCCGCGCCGTGCTGGTCGATCACCGCCGTGCCGACCGGGGTGGGCGGCTGGCCGGCGCGCCCGGAGATGGAGGCGAGGCCCGAGATGCCTTGCATGAGCAGGTCCTGACCGGGGCGGTCACGATAGGGGCTCTGCCCACCGTAGCCCGATGCCGAGACGTAGATGAGGCGCGGGTTCCACGCCCGCGCCTGCTCTGAGCCCAGGCCGAGCCGCTCCATCACGCCGGGGCGGAAGTTCTGGACGAGCACGTCGGCGCGCTCGACGAGCCGGCGGGCCACCTCCAGCGCCCCGGGTTTCTTGAGATCGACCGTCAGGCTCCGCTGATTACGGTGCGCCAGGAGGAAGAACACGCTGACGCCGTTGAGAAAGTGATTCGAGCCCGACCAGTGTCGCTCCCAGAGCCGGCCGCCCGGCGGCTCGATCTTCACCACGTCGGCGCCGAGGTCGGCGAGGAACTGGACGCCCGAGGGCCCGAGGAGAAATTGGGTGAAGGACAGTACGCGGACACCCGAGAGAACGGCCAGCGGCGGGCGATCGGTCACTCGACGGCCTTGAGGATATGGGTCGCCGCCGCGACCACATCACCCCGCTGCGTCGTGCAGGTGACGATCGCGAACGTCTTCATCGCCGCCGGGTCGCGCTCCGAAATCTCATACGTGACCGTCACGGTATCGCCGATGAAGCACGGCGCGGGGAAGCGGACGCGATCGTAGCCATAAGAGACGAAGGTGCCCGGCAGCCCATCGATGATCCGGGTCGAGGCATTGGACATGTAGCCGATCAGCAGGGCGCCGTGGGCGATGCGCTGGCCGTAGCGCGTCTTGCGCATGTACTCCTCGTTCACGTGGTTGGGCGCGAGGTCGCCCGTGATGCCCGCGAAGAGATAGACGTCGGACTCACCCACCGTCTTGCTGAAGCTCACCTTGCGGCCGACCTGGAGTGCCTCGAACGCCTCGCTGGCCGATCCCATGATTGGCTCCTTTCCCGTGCGGAGGCCGCCAGATTAGAGCCGGGCGGAGGCCGCGTCAAGCGCGCGACCGTGGCAGGCCGAAGCGCGCCCCCGCGATTACGGCGTCAGACGGGTGAAGCGATCTCAGGGGCCGGCCAATGGGCGAGCCACAGGCCGAGGGCGACACTGCCGAGCCCCACGGCGAACATCGGCGAGACCGACTCGCCGAGAATGAGCGAGCCGAGCCAGGCGGCCGTGAGGGGACTGAGGGCGAGGAACACGGTCACCTTCGTCGGTGTCGTGTGGTTCAGCGCCCAGAGCCAGAGGAAATAGCCGATGCCGCTGCCCACGCCGATGAAAGCCACCGCCAGCCATCCGCCCGCCGTGAAGTGGGGGAGGGAGCGGAAGAATCCCTCTCCACCCGCGAGGACGGCGAGAAAGGCGACCGAGGCCAGCATGGCGAACGCGCTGACCGGCAGCGCCGGATACTTTCTGAGATACGGTCGGTAGAGCACGCTGCACACGGCGCCGCTGAGCGCGCTGGCGAAGACGGCCAGCTCGCCCACCCACTCGTGGGCGCCGACGGCCGACTCCGCCGCCTTCTCCCCGAGCGCCAGCCCCACCCCTGCGACGGTCAACAGGACCCCGACGATCTTCGGCAGGCTGAGCCGCTCGTGGCCCAGTGCCGCCGCCAGCATCATCGTCAGCAGTGGGAGCGTCGCGAAGATCAGCGCCGCGCGGGCCGACGGGATGTAGCGCAGGCCATAGTTCAGCAGGACGATCAGGATGCCGAACTGGGTGATTCCGAGCAGGCCGATGGGCAGCAGATCGGGCCGCTCGAACCGCGTGCGCGGCGCGGTCAGGAGAACGGCCGGCAGCAGGCAGCAGAAGCCGATGAGATAGCGCAGCAGCGCGAGCGAGGCGGGGCCGGTCTGATCGACGACGAAGCGCGTCGCCACCATGGCGGCGCCGACCTGGATGCCGGTGGCGGCCGCGGCGGCCGCGGCCAGGAGGCCCGCCATCACAGCGTCAGATCCCACGTCTCCCCGACGAGGTCGTGGCCGAAGCTGTGGTGCCGCTCCTTGTGGACGAGCCGGAAGCCGGCGCGCTGGTAGATGCGCCGCGCCGGCGTGAGCACGCTATTGGTCCACAGCGTCACTTTCCGGTATCCCGCCTGGCGGGCGAAGCGCACGCATTCCTCTACGAGGCGCCCCCCGATCCCGAGGCCGCGCGCCTTCGGCTCGACGAGCATCAGGCGTAGCTGGGCCACCGCTTTCGACCGCTTGACGAGGAAGACGGAACCGACGATCTCGCCGTCCTTCTCCGCAATCCAGCAGCGCTCCGCCTTGGGATCGTAGCGCCGGATGAATTTCGCCACGATGCTTGCGACCAGGGCCTCGAATTCCTCGTTCCAGCCGTATTCCTGGGCGTAGAGGGCGCCGTGGCGATGGACGACCCAGCCCATGTCGCCCGGCTGATGCGGCCGGAGGAGATACGGCGCTCGTGGCTCGGGCTGGGAGCCGAGCAGCCGCTCGATCATGTGCATCGCCTCGACAATCCGGCGCTGCTCGACCGCCGGCAGCTTGGCCAGCATGGCTCCGATTTCCCGGTGCGAGCGCTTCTGAAGCGGCCCGATCGCGCGGCGCCCCTTGTCCGTCAGCGACACGTGGGCCTGCCGGCCGTCGGACTTCGAGGGCGACCGGTGGATGAGGCCACGCGCCTGGAAGCCTCGCAGGATTCGGCTCAGATACCCCGCGTCCATGCCTAGCTCCCGGCGCAGCTCGGTTGCCGTGGCGGCGTCGCGGTGGGCGAGCTCGTAGAGGACGCGCACCTCGCTCAGCGAGAACGGGCTCTGGAGGTATCCCTCGTGCAGCAGGCCGATCTGCTTCGTGTAGAAGCGGTTGAAGCGTCGCACGGCGGCGACGCGCTGATCGAAGATCGTCTCGGCCACCGGCACCACCTCCCGGGCGAGGATCGGACGGTAGCTGATATAGTCATGTAATTACTTGACTCTGTCAACTGCCTCGGCGTGGCGGGACGAAGCAGGAATCAGGGCTTCGAGAAGCCGACGAAGAAGGAGCCGAAGCGCACCGGGGCGAGCGTCTCGGGGTAGCGATCGGGCCGCCAGCGGCCCGGCAGTCTCACAAGCACGAAATCCGGGAACCGGCCGAAGCGCCCCGTCAATCCGCCCTCGGTAAAGGCCCGCACGTGGCAGGCCGTGTCCTCGGGGGTGAAGTCCGGCAGGAGGCCCGTGGCCGCCAGCTCCAGCATCGGAACCACCAGGCACAGACGACCGCCGGGGCGCAGCAGCTTGAGCAGGGCGCTCACCGTCTCGCCGACATCCCAGACATGCTCGAGCACGCCGAAGGCATACACGAGGTCGAAGGAGTCGGGCCGGAACCGCTGGTCGGCCTCCTCGATCAGCCCTTCATGAAATTCGCAATTGGCGAAGCGGTTGAGCGCGCGGGCGATGCCGACGTTGGTGGGTGCGACCTCCAGGCCTGCCACGCGCACCGCCGGGTGCCTCGAAGCCAGAGTCAATGCCATGCGGCCTTCGCCACAGCCGGCGTCGAGCACGCGCCCGGCGCCGAGCCCCGTGACCTCGAACTCGAGCAGTCGGAACTCCGGATGCGCCGCGCACCGCGCGACGATCTTCCGCGTCCGCCGCCCGATCACCGTGCGGAACCACCGCTCGAGGTGGCGTGGGCTCCGGCCGCGCTTGACGCGGCGGTAGTACTGCTCATAGGCCGCCGCATAGGCCGCGCGGCTCTGGAGATGACTCAGCCAGGCGCGGATGCGCGCGGCGAGGGCGCTGTAGCGCGGGCTCGGGAAGACGGCGTAGGCCGTATCGAGGACCTCGAGCGCCCCTTCGAGATTGTCTCGGTAGAGCTCGAGCCGCGCCTGCTGGATCACGCCGCTCGTGTCGATGGGATCCATCCGCTCTGCTCCCTCCCTACCGCGCCGGGCCGATTGCTCCAGCGCGCTAGACGCAGCCGGGGAGTGGGGCGTTTACACGCCGGGCGGGAGTGTGTTACACAGCGAAGGCCATGGATATCCTGGCGGCGCATGCCGCGAGTCATCCCGACCGCCCGGCGGTCATCGAAGGCGACCGGACGCTGAGCTGGGGGGAATACGTCGCCACGCGAAATCGGCTGGCCCATGCTCTCGTCAAGCGCGGCCTGGGCTCGGGCGCCCATGTCATCGTCTATGCCCAGAACTCCATCGAGCACATGCTGGCCGGGTCCGCCGCTCGCGCCGCCGGCGCCATCCCGCTGGCCATGAACCATCGGCTGGTCGTCGAAGAGGTGGCCTATATCCTCGACCACTCCGACGCCCAAGCCGTGCTCCTGAGTGATGCCTTTCTCCCGGTGGCCGAGGCCGTGCGCCCCCAAGCCTCGAAGGTGCGCCATTGGATCCTGATGGGTGACGAGCGCCGGCCGTGGGCGGAGCACCTGGACGATCTCATCGCCGAAGGGCGGCCCGAGCCGGTGGAGCAGGACCCGGCGCAGGGCTTCGGCGCCTCCATCATCTATACTGGGGGGACCACGGGCCGGCCCAAGGGCGCTGTCCGCCGAGGCATCGATCCTCAGGTGGTGATCGAAGCGCTGCGCGCGCTGGATCTCCTGGACCCTGATCACATCCACCTGGTGGCGGGGCCCATGTACCACTCGGCGCCGGGCGGCTTCGCGCTCTACTCCCATCTGGTGGGCAGCACCGTCGTCGTCATGCCGCACTTCGACCCCGAGTCGGCGCTGGCTCATATCGCGCGCTACCGCTGCACCAGCACCTTCATGGCGCCCACCCTGCTGAAGCGCATCGTGGATCTGCCAGAAGCCGTGCGACGCCGCTACGACACCTCCTCGATGCGCGTCATCATCGTGGCCGCCGCGCCCTGTCCCACGTCCGTGAAGGAGGCGGTGATGGCCTGCTTCGGCCCCGTGCTCTACGAGTTCTACGGCTCGAGCGAGCTGGGCGTGAATACGATCCTGCGGCCCGAGGACGTGCTGAGAAAGCCCGGTTCCTGCGGCCGCGCCGCTCCGGGGCGAGAGATTGCGCTGCTCGACGACGACGGTCGCCCCGTCCCGGTGGGCGAGCCGGGCGAGCTCTATGTGAAAGCCTTCTCGGGCGTCCTCGACGAGTACTACAAGGACCCGGAGGCGACGCAGCAGATCCGCCGCGACGACTGGTACTCGGTGGGCGACGTGGCCTGGATGGACGTCGAGGGCTTCTATTACATCTGCGACCGGAAGCGCGACATGATCATCTCGGCGGGCGTCAATATCTACCCGGCCGAGGTGGAGGATACGCTCTACCGGCATCCAAAGGTCTTCGACGCCGCCGTCTTCGGCATCCCCGACGAGGAGTGGGGCGAGCGCGTCCATGCCGCGGTACAGCTCCAGCCGGGCGCCGCGGTCACGGCCGAAGAGATCATCGCCTTCTGCCGCCAGCATATGGCCGGCTACAAGGTGCCCCGCGAGGTCTCCTTCCACGAGGCGCTGCCGCGCGATGCCGCGGGCAAGCTCATCAAGCGCCAGCTCCGCGATCCGTACTGGGCCGGGCGCGCCGCGCGCATCTAGCCTGGGCCGCGCGATTGCACACCGGCCGGGCGCAAGGTAGGCTCTAGCCCGGAACATGCGGGACGCCACGCTCCACCCTCACCCCGGCCCTCTCCCTCCAGAGGGAGAGGGAGCCGATCCGATTCCCTCGCCCTCTCACCTTTATCCTCTCCCCCTCACCTTTATCCTCTCCCCCTTCGGGGGAGAGGGCAGGGTGAGGGGGAGAGGGCAGGGTGAGGGGGAGAGGGTCTCTAGCCCGTGACGCTGCCTGCCGTCCGGCTCACGACCAAGATCACCGTCTTGATCGTCGCGGTGCTCATCGTCGGGTTCGGTGTCTCCACCATTCTCTCCATCCGACGGGAAAATCAGCTGCTGGTGGAGCAGAGCAAGGAGTCCGCCCGGCGTCAGGTCGCCACGCTGGTCGCGAGCATCGAGATGGCCATGCTCCAGGAGCGGCCCGACATCACCCGCGGCCTCCTTCAGAACCTGCGCTCCGCCTCGACCGTGGAAGGGCTCATGGTCTTCCGCCGGACCGGGGTCGAGGCCTTCACCGACCTGGCCACGCTGCGCGAGGTGACCAAGGAAGCCGAGCTCCCCAAGGACGTCGTCGCGGCCATCCAGAAGATGCGGTCGGAGCCCAGCAAGGCCGTGGCGGGACCGCTCTTCAGCCGCGCGCTCGAGACCCTGCAGACCCAGGAGGCGATCGAGACGCGCGACGGCGTTCCCGTCTTCGCCCTCTACCAGCCCATCGTGAACCAGGAGAAGTGCCAGGGCTGCCACGGCAGCGATCACAAGGTGCGCGCCGTCGTCCAGGTCTCCATCTCGATGGCGCCGCTGCTGGCCGAGGTACGCTCGCAGCGCAACCGGCAGGTCATGGTGGGCGTGCTCACGATCCTCGCCGCGGCGGGCGCGCTGGCCATCGGCATGCGCATCGTGGTGGTCCGGCCCATCCACGCGCTCGCGCAGGTCGCCCGCCGGATCGGGGAAGGGGAGTTCAGCGCGCGCGCCCCCGCGAGCTCGGGGGACGAGGTCGGCGAGCTCGGCACAGCGCTCAACGAGATGACCGAGCATCTCTCGCGGACGCAGCGTGACCTGGCCACGCGCAATGAGGAGCTGGCCAAGACGCTCGAGGACCTGCAGGCCTCGCGCCAGCGCCTGGAGGTGCTCGAGCAGCTCAAGGGCGAGCTCTCCAAGTTCGTGCCCGACGCCGTCAAGGACTTGCTCGAGCGCGATCCGACGGCCACGAGCCTCGAGAAGCGCCAGGAGGAGGTCTCCGTCGTCTTCCTCGACATCACCGGCTACACGCGCTTGAGCGAGCAGCTCGACGCCAAGCGCCTGAACCAGCTCGTGCAGACCTATTTCTCCTCCTTCCTCGAGATTATCCGCGCCCATCACGGTGACGTGAACGAGACGGCGGGCGACGGCCTCATGGTCATCTTCCAGCGCTCGGCTCACAGCGAGCCCGGCCGGGATCAGGACCATGCGCTGAATGCCGCGCGCGCGGCCCTCGCCATCCGCCAGAAGACGGCGGAGCTGAACGAGGAGTACGCGGGCGTCTTCCCCGCGATCTCGCTCCACACGGGGATCAATACGGGCCCGGCGCTGGTCGGGGCCACCAAGATCGGCGGGGCGGGCTCCCAGCGCTGGACGTTCACCGCCTCGGGCCCCACGACCAATGTGGCCGCGCGGATCGCGGCTTCGGCCCAGGGCGGCGATATCGTCGTGGGCCCCGTCACCGCGGAGCGCATCTCGAGCCGCTTCGTGCTCGAATCCCTCGGCGAGAAGACCTTCAAGAACGTCTCGCAGCCGCTCGCCGTCTACCGCCTCGTGCCCCCTGGCGTCTACAGCCAGGTGAGCTAGCCCGGAGTATGCGCGAAGCCACGCTCCACCATCACCCCCGCCCTCTCCCTCCAGAGGGAGAGGGAGTCGATCCGCTCCACCCTCACCCCGGCCGAGTCGATCTGCTCCCTCTCCCCCTCACCCTGCCCTCTCCCCCTCTGGGGGAGAGGATAAAGGTGAGGGGGAGAGGGCAGGGTAAGGGGGAGAGATCGGGCTAGGGGCTGGCCACGAGCCCAGTAGCAGAGCCCCGCTCCGCGAATTCCTCTCACGCCCCCGACGCGCTGCCGATCCACGGCTTCCGGGGCACGCCCGACGAGATCGAGCGCCAGTGGTACGAGCAGGTCTACCGCGGCCGCGGGGACAGCATGCTCCAGCTCACCTGGCGGGCGGTGCTCATGGGCTCGGCGCTTGGGGGCGTCCTCTCGCTCACCAACCTCTATATCGGGCTCAAGGCGGGCTGGGGCTTCGGCGTGGCGATCACGGCGTGCATCCTCTCCTACGCGATCTGGACCACGCTGCACCGGGTGGGGCTCGTGGGCACGCCCATGACCATCCTCGAGAACAACTGCATGCAATCGACGGCCAGCTCGGCCGGGTACTCCACGGGCGGCACGCTCATCTCGGCCTTCGCAGCCTACATGCTGATCAACAACCAGACCCTGCCGCTGCCCACCATGCTCGCGTGGGTGTTCTTCCTCTCGGTGCTCGGCGTGACCATGGCCATCCCCATGAAGCGGCAGATGATCAATGTCGAGCAGCTCCGCTTCCCGAGCGGCATCGCGGCGGCCGAGACGCTGCGCGCGCTGCACTCGGTGGGCGACAAGGGCATGCGCTCGGCCCGGGCGCTGGGCTGGGCGGGGCTCATCGCGCTCGTCGCCAAGTTCTGGGCCGAAGGCCTGGCGCTCGCGAGCGCGGCGCTCGCTCCCTTCATGATCGGGACGTGGATCGCCGCGCTCAACCAGCGCGTGTTCGGCCCCGCATGGATGGGCCGCACGGTGATGCTTTCCTGGGAGCCCATGTTCATCGCCGCCGGCGCCATCACGGGCATCCGCGTGTGCTGGAGCATGTTCCTGGGCAGCATCACGGCGTGGATGATCTTCGTCCCCCTCCTTCAGCACCGCGGCATCATCCAGGGCTCGGGCTATGGCACGGTCGTGCAGTGGACGCTCTGGGGCGGCGTGGCCTGCATGGTGACCTCCAGCCTGCTCGCCTTCGCCATGCAGTGGCGTACCGCGCTCCGCGCCTTCA